>LNAP01005486.1_pt1 | contig 14101 bp, 16 predicted proteins | sample 602601 | NCBI WGS metagenome assembly LNAP01 (sample SAMN02440304, study PRJNA202911) | soil metagenome | biome: Subtropical and temperate rainforests or woodlands; isolation source: soil samples (1 kg each in a 20% v/v slurry with milli Q water) were... ...
CCTGCCCGGGCAGGTGTCGTTCTCGCTGGACGTGCGCGCCGGCGACGACGCCACCCGCGATGCCGGGGCGGCGCAGATCCTGGGCCGGTTCCAGGCCATCGCCGCCGCGCGCGGGGTGCAGGTCCAGGCCATCCAGGTGCAGGACCTGGCCGCCAGCCCGTGCGATGTGCACTTCATCGCGCTGCTGGAACAGGCCGTGGCCGCGCAGGACATCGCCCCGTACCGGCTGGTGTCCGGGGCCGGGCACGATGCGATGGTGATGCGTGCGCTGTGCCCGACCGCCATGCTGTTCGTCCGCTGCGACGGCGGCATCTCGCACAACCCGGCCGAGCGCGCGCACGCGGCCGACGCCGGCGTGGCCGTGGCGGCGATGCTGGATTTCATCGAACGATTGGGAGCAACCCGTGGCACCTGAAGTCTTTGCCGAGATCGATCCGCCGCAGCGCCTGCTGATGGGCCCGGGCCCGGTCAATGCCCATCCGCGCGTGCTGCGCGCCATGTCCGCCGACCTGCTGGGCCAGTTCGATCCGGAGATGACCGCGTACATGAACGAGGTCATGGCGCTGTATCGGCCGATCTTCGGCACACGCAACACCTGGACCTTCCTGGTCGATGGCACCGCCCGGGCCGGGATCGAGGCGGCGCTGGTGTCGCTGGTGGCGCCGGGACAGACGGTGCTGGTGGTCGACTTCGGCCGCTTCGGCCTGCTGCTGGGCGAGATCCTGGCGCGGATCGGGGCCAGGATCGAAACCGTCAGCGCGCCCTGGGGCCAGGTCGTCGAACTGGATGCCATCGAGGACGCCCTCAAGCGGGTGCGGCCCTCGCTGGTGGCCACCATCCACGGCGACACCTCCACCACCATGGCCCAGCCGCTGGAAGGCTTCGGCGCGCTGTGCCGCAAGTACGGCGCGCTGTCCTACGTGGACGCCACCGCGACCATCGGCGGCATGGAACTGGCCGCCGACCGCTGGGCCGTGGACGTGGTCAGCGGCGGCCTGCAGAAATGCCTGGGCGGGCCGTCCGGTTCGGCGCCGATCACCCTGTCCGAGGCGGCGGCCGAACGCATCTTCGCGCGCCGGCACGTGGAGCGCGGCATCGTGCGCGATGACCTGGACGATGGTGAAGGCCCGCGCATCGGCTCCAACTATTTCGACCTGGCCATGGTCATGGACTACTGGTCGGACAAGCGCCTGAACCACCACACCGAGGCCACCACCATGCTCTACGGCGCCCGCGAGTGCGCGCGCATCGTGCTGCAGGAAGGCCTGGAAACCCGCTATGCACGCCATCGCGCCGCTGGCCGCGCGGTCACCGCCGGCGCGCGTGCGCTGGGGCTGGAGGTGTTCGGCGATCACCGCCATCGCATGAGCAACGTCACCGGCCTCGTGATCCCGGCCGGCGTCGATGGCGAAGCGGTGCGCCGGCGCATGCGCGAGGATTTCCAGATCGAGATCGGCAGCGCGTTCGGCCCGCTGCAGGGCCGGCTCTGGCGGATTGGCGCGATGGGCTACAACGCGGCCAAGCACAAGGTCCTGATCACCCTGGGCGCGCTGGAAACGGTCCTGCGCGCCGAGGGCTTCGCTGCGCCGGCCGGCGTGGCGGTGGAAGCGGCGCTGGCGGCATGGAACGCGGAGCTGTCCGCATGAGCGCAGGCCAGGGCATGGCGCTCAACGACCCGGCGGTGGTGGCCCAGGTGCGCGCGGCGTTCGACGCCTACGAGCGTGCGCTGATGGCCGATGACCTCGCCGCGCTGGATGCGCTGTTCCATGCCGCGCCGAGCACCGTGCGCTACGGCGTGGGCGAGGTGCTGTACGGGATCGAGGCGATCCGCGCGTTCCGCATCGGCCGTGGTGGCTCGCCGCAGCGCACCCTGGCGCGGGTGGAGATCGCCACCTTCGGACGCGATTTCGCCACCGCCAACGCCGAATTCTTCCGCGAAGGCAGCACCGGCCGCGGCCGCCAGAGCCAGAGCTGGGTGCGCTTTGCCGATGGCTGGAAGGTGGTTGCCGCGCACATCTCGCTGGAGGGCCGCCACGCATGAGCCTGGCCGATCTGCAGGCGCGGCTGGCCCACGACCTGGCCTGCCTGGACCATGGCAGGCCGGACTGGACCCGGCCGCGCACGCACGGCGACGGTCACGTCTTTGATGTGGTGATCGTCGGCGGCGGCCAGAGCGGGCTCGGCGCGGCCTTCGCCCTGATGCGCGAGCGGGTGTCCAACCTGCTGGTGATCGACGAGAACCCGCAAGGGCGCGAAGGCCCGTGGCTCAGCTACGCGCGCATGCTCACCCTGCGCACGCCCAAGCACCTGACCTCGATCGATCTGGGGCTGCCATCGCTGACCTTCCGCGCCTGGTGGGAAGCCCAGCACGGCGTGCAGGGCTGGCAGGCGCTGGACAAGATCCCGCGCCAGGACTGGATGGCCTACCTGTGCTGGTACCGGCGCGTGCTGGCCCTGCCGGTGCGCAACGACACCCGCCTGGAACGGCTCGAACCGCTGCCCGAGGCTGGCCTGCATCGCCTGCACCTGCAGGGCGGCCAGACGCTGCTGGCGCGCAAGGTGGTCCTGGCCACCGGCATCCAGGGCGGCGGCCAGTGGGTGGTGCCCAAGCTGGTCGCCGAGCGGCTGCCGCCCTCGCTGTACGCGCACACCTCCGGGCCGCTGGACTACGACGCCCTGGCCGGCAAGCGCATCGGCATCCTCGGCGCCGGTGCCTCCGCATTCGACAACGCCCAGTACGCGCTGCAGCGCGGGGTGGCCCAGGCGCATGTGTTCGTGCGCCGCACCCGGCTGCCGCGGGTCAACCCGATCCGGCACATGGAGCAGGCCGGGATCATCGCGCGCTTTGCCGCGCTGCCCGATGCGGACAAGTACGCGCTGATGGCCAGCTTCTTCGCCCGCAACCAGCCGCCGACCAACGACACCTTCGCCCGCGCCGCGGCCATGCCCGGCTTTTACCTGCACCTGGGCGCGCCGTGGCTGGACCTGGCCGAACGCGACGGCCGCGCGGTGGTGACCACGCCGCAGGGCGAGCAGGTGTTCGACTTCCTGGCCATCGCCACCGGCCTTGTGACCGATCCGGACCTGCGCCCGGAGCTGGCCGCCATCGCGCCGGCCATCGCCCGCTGGCGCGACCGCTACAGCGCACCGGCGGAGATCGCCAACCCGCTGCTGGACGCGCATCCCTACCTGGGCCCGGGCTTCGAACTGCAGCCGCGCACGCCGGCAGATGCCGCCGCGCTGCACGGGCTGTTTGCCTTCAACTACTCGGCCCTGATCAACCTGGGGCTGTCGGCCGCGGCGTTGTCCGGCCTCAAATACGCGCTGCCGCGCCTGGCCCAGGCGGTGGCCAACCAGCTGTTCGTCGATGACCGCCAGGCGGTGCTGGATGATTTTCTGGCCTTCGACGAAGAAGAATTCACCGGCCAGTGGCCGCTGCAGGAGTCGGCGGCATGACCACGCTTTCCACCCACGTGCTCGACACCAGCCACGGCCGCCCGGCCGCGGGCGTGGCGGTGCGCCTGTCCGACGCGGCCGGCACCGTCCTGTGGCAGGGGCAGACCGATGCCGACGGGCGCTGCCCGGGGCTGAAGACCCTGGCCCTGCAGGCAGGCCGCTACCGGCTGGTGTTCGCGGTGGCCGATTATTTCCGCGCAACCGGCGTGGAACTGCCCGAGCCGCCGTTCCTGGACCAGATCCCGCTGGAGTTCGGGCTCACCGCCCAGGGCCATTACCACGTGCCCTTGCTGGTGTCGCCGTTCGGCTATTCGACCTATCGCGGCAGCTGAGGCTCGCGCCGCCTCAGAAAAATTCGACCGCCGTAGCGAGAGCGCCGCCAAGCGTTCGTGACAAGGTGCGTTGGGGGCAAATCCGGGGAGTTTGGTGAGCCCAAATGACCCGGATTTGCCCGCAGCGCGCCGCCGGCACGGGCGTTTGGCGACGGTCGCAGTAGGCGGGCGATTTTTTCTCAGCCTCTCAGGCGGCCGGGACGATCTGGTCGAAGCTGGTCACCCGCCGATGGCCGTTGGTTTCCTGCGCGCTGCGCGGCTGCGGGTAGTCCTCGACCCGATCCACCAGCACGGTCTGCAGCCCGGCCTGGCGCGCGGCGTCCAGCTCGGCCACCACGTCGGACAGGAACAGGATCTCGCCCGCCGCCACGCCAATGCGCTCGACGATCCGTGCATAGCTGGTGCGCTCGCGCTTGCCGCCCACTTCGGTATCGAACCAGCCGGAAAACAGCGGGGTCAGGTCGCCGGCCTCGCAGTGGCCGAACAGCAGCTTCTGCGCGGCCACCGAGCCGGAGGAGTACACGTACAGCGCCAGGCCTTCGGCGTACCAGCGCTGCAGCGCCTGGACCGCGTCGGGATACATGTGCGCGGTGAACTCGCCCTCGCGGTAGCCCGCTTCCCAGATCAGGCCCTGCAATGCCTTGAGCGCGGTGTGCTTGCGGTCCTGGTCGATCCAGTCCTGCAGCGCCGCCACGATCGCCTGGTCGTCGGCCGCCCCGGTTTCGGCCGCGACCGCATCCAGCAGCGCGCGCACCTGCGGCTGGCCGCCGTGCGCGGCGACGAATGCCGGCAGCGCGCGCCGGGCGTAGGGAAACAGCACGTCCTTGACGAAGGAAATGCTGCTGGTGGTGCCCTCGATGTCGGTGAGGATCGCCAGGACGACGGTGCCCATCAGCCCGGCTGGCCCGGGGTGTAGCGCGGGAAGCGCGCGGCAATGCTCTCGCCGGTGAAATGCCCGACCCAGCCATCGGGCTCGGTGAAGAAGCGGATCGCCACGAAGCTGGGCTCGGGCCCCATGTCGAACCAGTGCCTGGTGCCGTCGGGCACCGCGATCAGATCGTTGCGCACGCACTCGATCTCGTAGACCTTGTCGTCCACATGCAGGGTGAACAGGCCCGAGCCGGCGACGAAGAAGCGCACTTCGTCCTCCTTGTGGTAGTGCTCGTCCAGGAACTTGGTCCGCAGCTCGGCGCGCTTGGGGTTGTCCGGGGCGATGCTCATCACGTCCACCGACTTGAAGCCGCGCGCGTTCACCAGGCGGTCGATGTCGGCGCGGTAGGCCTCCATCACTTCTTCGGGCGTGGCGCCGGGAGCGACTTCCTTGGAGGCCTGCCAGCGCTCGAACAGCACCCCGATTTTCTTCAGTTCGGCGGCGATCAGGTCCGGGTCGTTGCTGGCCAGCAGCGGCGTGGCCGGGTCGGCGTGGTCGAAGATGCGAAGACGGCTCATGGCAGGTTCCTGGCGAAGGCGAAAACCGGTGCAAAGGGTAGCAAGTGCAAACTGCCGACAACGTTGCCACGGTGCAACGCTGCGGCCGGACCTCAGCTGCGACAGCCGAGCTTGCGCAGTTCCAGCTCGCAGTGGAGCAGGAACTCGAAGGCTTCCAGGTGGCGGCGGGCTTCGGCCATGTCCCGGCCCCACGCATACAGGCCGTGGCCATCGATCAGGTAGCCCCACAGGGGTTGCTGGTCCAGCAGCGCATCGACCTGGGCGGCCAGCACCTTCATGTTCTGGGTGTTGGGGAACACCGGCACATCCACTGCCGCCTCGTGGGTGCTGTTGCCGTGGAAGGCCTTGAGCAGCTCGTAGCCTTCCAGGCGGACCTGGCCGGCGCCGGCGTACAGGCGTGAGGCGATGGTCTGCACCGGCGAATGGGTATGCAGCACGCAGCCGACCTGCGGCAGGCGCTGGTACAGCCGGGTGTGCAGCAGGGTCTCGGCCGAGGGGCGCTGGTCGCTGGCCACCGGCGTGCCTTGCAGATCCACCACCATGATGTGCTCGCGGCCCATGCGGCCCTTGTCCGCGCCGGAGACGGTGATTGCCACATGGCCATCGTCCAGGCGTCGGGAAAAGTTGCTGCTGGTGGCCGGGGTCCAGCCAAGGGCGGCCAGTTCGGCCACGTTGGTGGTGATCTCCTCGGCCAGCACAGCCAGGCGCGCGGCATCGTAGGGCAGGGCGTTCATGGCTCGATTTTACCCGGATACAGAAACGGCGCGGGTGAGCGCGCCGTTTTTGCTTCCCAGTGTGCAGGCCGTTGACCGATCAGGCCTGCGGACCCTCGTGGAAGACCGGCTCCGGTGGCATGCCCTCGCCGTCTTCCGCCGGCTCGTTGCCCGGGATCATGTGGCTGCGCCTGTAGCCGTACAGGTAGTACACCACCAGGCCGATCGCTGCCCAGATGAAGAACAGGGCGATGGTGTAGCCGGACAGGTTCACGAACAGCAGCAGGCAGCCGGCGATGGCCAGGATGCAGATCGGCCAGGCAAACGGGGTGCGGAACGGACGCGGGCGGTTGGGTTGCTTGACCCGCAGGATCAGCACGCCCAGCGCCACCATGATGAAGGCGAACAGCGTGCCCGAGTTGGAGATGTCGGCCAGCATCCCGACCGGGAACATCGCGCCGAACAGGGCCACGAACACGCCGGTGATCATGGTGATGATGTGCGGGGTGTGGAACCTCGGGTGCACCTTGGACAGCCGGGCCGGCAGCAGGCCATCGCGCGACATGGTGAAGAAGATGCGGGTCTGGCCGTAGATCATCATCAGGATCACGGTCGGCAGGGCCAGCGCGGCGACGATGCCGATGGCATTGCCGACCTTGCTCCAGCCCAGGACACGCAGCACGTGGGCCAGCGGCTCATGGCTGCAGACCAGCGCTTGGGCGTGTTGCGGCAGGGTGCAGGCCGCGGCGAACTCCTTGCTGCCCGGGGCGAGGGCGGCACCGGTGGCGTCGAACAGCGGCTGGGCGCCCATCGAACCGACCGCGCCATAGCCGACCAGCATGTAGAAGATGGTGCAGATCACCAGCGAGCCGATCAGCCCGATCGGGATGTTGCGGTTCGGGTTCCTGGTTTCCTCGGCCGCGGTGGAGACCGCGTCGAAGCCCACGTAGGCAAAGAAGATCGACGCGGCCGCGCCCAGCACGCCCACCCCGCCCATCGGGCTGCCCCAGCCGGTCGGCAGGAACGGCTGGAAGTTGCTGTCCTGCGAGGCCGGCACCGCGATGGCGATGAAGGTGATCAGGGCGATGATCTTCAGGGTGACCAGCACCGCGTTGACCCAGGCGCTCTTGCTGGTGCCCAGCACCAGCAGGCCGGTGATCAGCAGCGCGATGCCACAGGCCAGCAGGTTGAACACGCCGCCGGCCTGCGGGCCGGCCTTCATGGCCATGGGCAATCCGTAGCCGGCACTGTCGAGCAGCCCGTTCATGTAGCCGGACCAGCCCACCGCGACCGCGCCGGCGGCCACCGCGTATTCCAGGACCAGCGCCCAGCCCACGATCCAGGCCAGCAGTTCGCCCAGCACGCCGTAGGTGTAGGTGTAGGCCGAGCCGGCGACCGGGACCATGGCGGCCAGTTCGGCGTAGGCCAGCGCCGCCAGGGCGCAGACGATCGCGGCGATGACGAAGGCGATCATCAGGCCGGGGCCTGCTTTCTGGCCCGCCTCTGCGGTCAACACGAAGATGCCGGTGCCGATCACGGCGCCGATGCCCAGCATGGTCAGCTGGAACGCACCGAGCTGGCGCGTGAGCGCCTTCTTCTCGGCGGTGGCGAGGATTTTCTCAAGCGGCTTGACGCGCCAGAACAGCATCGCGGATTTCCCCAGAAGGTTAAGAGCGGAAAGGACCCGCTTGCCCCCTCGGCGCGCGGATACGGCCGCTGAACCTTACCCGGCATACTGTCGGTTGCACAAGTTACCTTGCGCCCATGGCCAGCCGGTGACAATGGCGCGGCCCGCTTCCTCGCGAGACCCCGTGATGCCCGACCTCCTCCGCGCGCGCCTGGCGGCGCAGCTTGACGACTATTTCCGCCGCTGGCCGGCCGAGCAGGCCGACCGTGCCGGGTTTTGCGAACTGCTCGGGCAGGCCGATCCCTTCGTGCGCGCGCGCCTGGAGGGACATTTCACCGGCTCGGCCTGGCTGGTCTCGGCCGACGGCCAGCGCACCCTGCTGACCCACCACCGCAAGCTGGACCGCTGGCTGCAGCCGGGCGGCCATGCCGACGGCGATCCGGACCTGGCCCGGGTCGCCTTGACCGAGGCGCTGGAAGAGTCGGGCATCGTTGGGTTGCGGGTGGACGGGCAGGCGATCTTCGACCTGGACCGGCACTGGATCCCCGAGCGCGCGGACGTGCCGGGCCACTGGCATTTCGATGTGCGCTACGTGGTCCATGCCATGGACCGCGAGGACTACGTGGTCGGCGAGGAATCGCACGATCTGGCCTGGCGGCCGGTGGGCGAGGTGGCCCAGGCGCAGGACCGGTCGCTGCGGCGCATGGCGCGCAAGTGGCTCAAGCGCCAGGCGATTGCGGCTGTCGATTGACCTGGCAGCGGCCATGGCGGCGATGCAGCTGTACCGGTGAAGCGCCATCGCCGCTGTAGCGGCTCCCGCGGGGGCAGATGTCGCGGTACATCGCCAGATGGCCCGGCCGCCGCGGCCGCCGGGCAAGCGCAGGACTCAATACAGGGTGCGCACCCGCAAGGTGCCATCGATCGCGGCCAGCGCATCCTTCAACACGGTGGTCTGCGCCTCGGAGGCGGTGACGTCGATCACCACGTAACCCACCTGGGCATCGGTGCGCAGGAACTGGCCGTCGATGTTGATGCCCTGGTCGCGGAACACGTCGTTGATCTGCGACAGCACGCCGGGCACGTTGCGGTGGATGTGCAGGATGCGGCGGCTGCCTTCGTGGCCGGGCAGGGTGACTTCGGGGAAGTTCACCGCCGACAGGGTGCTGCCGTTGTCGCTGTAGCGCACCAGCTTGGCAGCGACCTCGATGCCGATGTTGTCCTGCGCTTCCAGGGTGCTGCCGCCCACGTGCGGGGTCAGGATCACCTGGTCCAGGCCGGCCAGCGGCGACACGAATACATCGCCGTTGCCCTTGGGCTCGACCGGGAACACGTCCACCGCCGCGCCGCCGAGATGGCCGGACCTGAGCGCTTCGGCCAGGGCATCGATGTCCACCACCGTGCCGCGCGAGGCGTTGATCAGGTGCGCGCCCTTCTTCATCGCGGCGATCTGGGCGGCGCCGAACATGTCCCTGGTCGCCGCGGTTTCCGGCACGTGCAGGGTGACCACGTCCGCGCGCTGCAGCAGGTCTTCCAGGCTCAGCGCCGGGCTGGCGTTGCCCAGCGAGAGCTTGGTTTCGATGTCGTGGAAGATCACCTTCATGCCCAGCGACTCGGCCAGCACCCCGACCTGGGTGCCGATGTGGCCATAGCCGATGATGCCCAGGGTCTTGCCGCGCACTTCATGGCTGCCGGCGGCCGACTTGGACCAGCCGCCGCGATGGCACTGCGCGTTCTTCTGCGGGATGCCGCGCATGAGCATGATCGACTCGGCGATGACCAGTTCGGCCACGCTGCGGGTATTGGAATAGGGCGCGTTGAAGACCGGGATGCCGGCCAGCTCGGCCGCCTCGGTGTCCACCTGGTTGGTGCCGATGCAGAAGCAGCCCACCGCGATCAGCCGGCGCGCGTGCGAGAGCACCTCGGCGGTCAGCTGGGTGCGCGAGCGGATGCCGACGATGTGCGCCTCGGCGATGCGCGCCTTGAGTTCCTCTTCGGGCAGCGACTTGGTGTGGAATTCGATCTGGCTGTAGCCGGCCGCGGTGAAGGTGTCCACCGCGGTCTGGCTGACGCCTTCCAGCAGCAGCACGCGGATGTCTTGCTTCGGGAACGAGGTCTTCTTCGTCATGGACGTTGCAGTGGGGGTGCCAAGCGGGGCGCCACTATGCCAGATGCCCGGCGCGCAGGCGTGCTGGGTCGGCTGGACGTGGCGTTGCGCTGCTGGCACGCTGGCACACCTTCGATCTGCCGCGGTTTCACGCGCAACTTTCATGAGCCATTCCCTGCTGGATTCCCTGCATGCGGCGGTGCCGGCGCTGCGCCTGAAGACCGACCCTGGCGACCTGGAGCACTACGGCCGCGACTGGACCCGGCGCTGGACGCCCAATCCGCTGGCCATTGCGCTGCCGGGCAGCGTCGAGGAAGTCCAGGCGGTGATGCGCTGGGCCAGCGAACAGGCCGTCAAGGTCGTGCCCTCCGGCGGCCGCACCGGGCTCTCCGGGGGCGCGGTGGCCGCCAACGGCGAGCTGGTGCTCAGCCTGGAACGCCTGAACAAGCCGCTGTCCTTCGACCGCGTGGATCGCACGCTCACCGTGCAGGCCGGCATGCCGCTGCAAGCCGTGCACGAGGCGGCGCGCGAGCAAGGCCTGGTGTATCCGGTCGACTTCGCCGCGCGCGGCTCCTGCTCGATCGGCGGCAACATCGCCACCAATGCCGGCGGCATCCACGTGATCCGCTACGGCAACACGCGCGAGTGGATTGCCGGGCTCAAGGTCGTCACCGCCAGCGGCGAACTGCTCGACCTCAACCGCGCGCTGGTCAAGAACTCCAGCGGCTACGACCTGCGCCAGCTGATGATCGGCTCGGAAGGCACCCTGGGCATCGTGGTCGAGGCCACGCTGCGGCTGACCGATCCACCGCCGCCGAGCAACGTGATGCTGCTGGCGCTGCCGAGCTTCGAGGTGTTGATGGAAGTGTTCGCCGCCTTCCGCCAGCGCCTGCAGCTGGAGGCATTCGAGTTCTTCACCGACATCGCGCTCAGGCATGTGCTGGCGCACGGCGCAGCCAAGCCGTTCGAAGAGGTCCATCCGTATTACGTGGTCACCGAGTTCGCGATCGGCGATGAGGCCAGCGAGGCGGCGGTGATGGCCGCGTTCGAGGACTGCATGGCGCACGGCTGGGTCAGCGACGGGGTGATCAGCCAGTCCGATGCCCAGGCCCGGCAGCTGTGGCGCCTGCGCGAAGACATCACCGAGGCGCTGGCGCCGCACGTGCCGTACAAGAACGACGTGTCGGTGCGGATCTCGCAGATGCCGGTATTCCTGGCCCAGACCATGCAGCTGCTCGGTGAGGCCTATCCGCATTTCGAGGTGGTGTGGTTTGGCCACATCGGCGACGGCAACCTGCACATCAACGTGCTCAAGCCGGCCGGCATGGCGCAGGCCGATTTCGTGCGCGACTGCGAGCAGGTCACCAGGTTGCTGGCCCAGGTGCTCAAGCGCCATGGCGGCAGCATCTCGGCCGAACACGGCATCGGCCTGGTCAAGAAGGCCTACCTGGACAGCACCCGCAGCCCGGCCGAGATCGCGCTGATGCGCGGCATCCGCCCGGCCGGCCTGCTCAACCCCGGCAAGCTGTTCGACCCCTGAGCGTGCGCCGCGCAGGGGCGGTGGCAGCGGGCTGACCAGCCGCGCCGTGGCACGGCGCTGTGCCGGCTGCGCCAGAAACCGGGTCCGGATCAGTCCGCGCGCCCGCCGAACTCGCCGGTGGTGGTGTTGATCAGGATGCGCTCGCCGGTGGTGATGTACTCGGGCACCATGATCTCGATGCCGGTGCTGAGCCTGGCCGGCTTGGGGCGCTTGGTGGCGGTGCCGCCCTTGAGCTCGGGCGGGGTTTCGACCACTTCCAGGGTCACGTGCTGGGGCAGCTGCAGGGCCACGGGCTGCTCGTCGATGACCTGCACGTAGCTGCCGGCCAGGCCTTGGCTGATGTAGCCGGCGGCGTCGCCGATCACCTCGGCATCCAGCGTGTACGGGGTGTAGTCCTCGTCATCCAGGAACACGAACGCCTCGCCATCCATGTACGAGAAGGTGGCCTGGCGACGCAGCAGTTCCACCTCCGGCAGGTTGTCATCGGCGTCGAAGCTGGCATCGAGCTTGGTGCCGCCCGGCACGCTGTACATGATGAAACGGAAGCGCACATTGCCGCCGCGGCCCTGCGGGGAGGAGCGTTCGATGTCGCGGATCTGGTAGATGCCGTTGTTGTACTCGACGACGTTGCCTTTCTTGATGTCGGCAGCCTTCATGGGTTGATCGCTTGTGTGGTTGTCAAAGGAATCCGGGGTGGTTATCCCCTTTTTCGGGAACATGTTCGGGGACATGGCCGCCAGAGGCTTTACCGGGCAAGCCCCATCGCGGCCCTGCGGTCCGCTCCTACCGGGGCGCCAGCCGCACCGCGCCGTCCAGGCGGATGGTTTCGCCATTGAGGTAACGGGAGGCCAGGATGAAGGCCACCGTATCGGCGTATTCGTCCGGCCGGCCCAGGCGCGAAGGGAAGGGGATCGAGGCGGCCAGCGACTGCTGCACGGCTTCGGGCATGCCATCGACCATCGGCGTCCAGAAGATGCCCGGAGCGATGGTCATCACCCGCACGCCAAAGCGCGCCAGCTCGCGCGCCATCGGCAGGGTCATGCCGACCACACCACCTTTTGAGGCGGCATAGGCGGCCTGGCCGATCTGGCCCTCGAAGGCGGCCACCGAGGCGGTGTTGATGATCACCCCGCGCTCGCCGTCTTCGCCCGGGTCATTGTGCTGCATCAGGTTGGCTGCGGCCTTGGCCACGTTGAAGCTGCCGACCAGGTTGACCAGCACCGTGTTACGGAAGGCGCTCAGTGGCATCGGGCCGTCCTTGCCCAGCACGCGGCCCGCGCCGAGGATGCCGGCGCAGTTCACCGCCACGTTGACCGTGCCCATGAACTCGTGCGCGGCGCTCAAGGCGGCCGCGACCACGGTCTCGTCGGTGACATCCGCGCATGGGCGCTGCCCAGTGCGGCCACGGCTGCATCGCCTCTGTCGTCGTTGACGTCCAGCAGCGCGACCTGGCCGCCGCCGGCCACGATGCGCTGCGCGGTGGCCAGGCCCAGGCCGGAAACGCCGCCGGTGATCACGGCACGGGTGTCGGACAGGTGCATGGCAACTCCTTGGGCAGGAAGGGAGGCGGACATTTTACGGGAAGCAAGTGCAGCGCCTGGCCCGCTGCGGGTGCCGGCAGCCGTGACGGGGTGGTCAGAGCGTCAGCAGGTACCAGCGGTCGCAGCCGCCGTGACCGGTGGCACCCAGCGGTGCCTCCAGGCGCCTGAAGCCGGTCTTCCGGTACAGGCGCATGGCCGCGTCCATGCCGTCCAGGGTTTCCAGATAGCACTGGGCGAAGCCAAGGCCGCGCGCGGCCTGCAGACAGGTCTGGATCATCGCCGTGCCGGCGCCCAGGCCGCGGGCCTGGGGCAGGAAGTACATCTTGCGCAGCTCGCAGATGTCCTGGCTGCCGCCTTCCAGCGGTGCCACGCCAGCGCCGCCCAGGACCACGCCCCCCGCCTGCGCGGGGGCAGGCTTGCGTTCGACCACGAAATAGGCGCAGCGCGGCCGCGCGTAGGCGCGGCTGAGCCAGTCCACCTCCGGGTCGTGGATCGCAAAGCCGGCGCCGCATGCGCCGAACTCGGGCATCACGGTGCGGATGATCGCGGCCATGGCGGCATCGTCGCCGGGGCCGATGGGACGGATCTGCAGGGCTGTGGACATTTTTGGATGTGCGCAGGAAAAGTGGCGCGCGCATGGTATGACAGCGCCGGTGCCACGCCGTCCCGTGCGGTGGATTGGCAAAAGCCGCCGGCGTGTGAAGGGGTGCTACTATTGAGAACTGTTTTCATTTGAGCTCGCTCGCGTGATGCTGTCCGAACTGCCCAGGCGCACCCAGGCCATCGTCGACACCGTCGAAGACCGCGGCCCCAACGACACCATCGCCCGTCGCCTGCGCGAGCTGGGGTTCGTTTCCGGCGAACCGGTGGAAGTGGTCGCGCGCGGGCCGATCGGCGCCGACCCGATCCTGGTCCAGATCGGCTTCACCCGCTTCGCCCTGCGCCGCAGCGAGGCTGCGCGGGTGCGCCTGCGCGATGGAGAACCGGCATGAACGCCATCGCTGCCGCGCCGCGCCTGGCCCTGATCGGCAATCCCAACTGTGGCAAGACCGCGCTGTTCAACCTGCTCACCGGCAGCCGACAGAAGGTGGCCAACTACGCCGGCGTCACCGTCGAGCGCAAGGAAGGCCGCTTCAACGGCGCCAGCGGCCAGGGCTACGTGCTGCTGGACCTGCCCGGCGCCTACAGCCTCAACGCGGCCAGTCTGGACGAGGCCATCACCCGCGACCTGTGCCGTGGCTTCCTGCCCGGCGAGCCGGCGCCGGATGCACTGGTGTGCGTGGTCGATGCCACCAACCTGCGCCTGAACCTGCGCTTCGTGCTGGAAGTGCTGCGCCTG
>LNAP01003906.1_pt1 | contig 14098 bp, 9 predicted proteins | sample 602601 | NCBI WGS metagenome assembly LNAP01 (sample SAMN02440304, study PRJNA202911) | soil metagenome | biome: Subtropical and temperate rainforests or woodlands; isolation source: soil samples (1 kg each in a 20% v/v slurry with milli Q water) were... ...
GGCCGTGCTCGGACCCGGCAGCGGCTTTGGTCTCGCTGCCATGGCGTTCGCGGGCGAAACCGAGGTCGTGCTCGTCACCGAAGGCGGTCACGCCACGCTGTCGAGCGAGAACCGGCGTGAGGATGCGATCATCCTGGCACTGCGCCATCAGTTCCACCACGTCTCGGTCGAGCGGGTCCTCTCCGGATCTGGCCTGATGCAGCTCTATCACGCGATCGCGCGGGTCGATGACCAGACGGTGCCGGAACGCGACAGCAGCGAGATCGTCGCCCACGCGCTTGCCGACGATTGCAAGGTGAGCCGCGAGGCCCTCGAGCTTTTCTGCGCCTTCCTGGGCAGCGCGGCGGGCAATATCGCCCTGACGCTGGGCGCGCGCGGCGGCGTCTTCATTGGCGGCGGAATAGCGCCGCGCTTCACGGATTTCTTGCGCAGCTCGGCCTTCCGAGAGCGCTTCGAGGCCAAGGGACGCATGTCGAGCTATCTCGCCCGCATCCCGACGGCGGTCATTGTTCATCCGATGCCGGCCTTTTTGGGCCTAGCCCATCTGGCGCATGTCCGCGCACGCCCGCGCGGCCATGATCGCAGTTGGTGACGCGGGGATTCTGCATTCGTCAGTTCAGGAGCAGGGGAGACTATCATGACCACAGACTCGCGCTATCTATCGAACCGGTTGGCGATCGACGGCGGCACGCCGGTGCGCTCGACTCCATTGCCGTGGGAATTGCCTGGCGCCTACTACATCGACGAGGAGGAGAAGCGCCTGGTCAACCAGGTGATCGATGCCCGCAGTCCCTTCCGCTTTTACGGGCTGGATGCCCAGGGCATGGTCGACCGGCTCGAGGCCGAATGGTGCTCGACCTTCGGCCATACGCATGCGCTGGGTGTCAACAGCGGCAGCGCCGCCCTGCACATTGCGTTGGCCGCGTTCGGTGTCGGCCCGGGCGATGAAGTGCTGGTCCCGGGCTACATGTGGGTGGCCTGCATCAGCGCCATCGTGCGCACCGGCGCGATCCCGCGCCTGGTCGATATCGACGGCAGCTTCTGCATGGATCCGGCCGATCTCGAGCGCAAGATCGGGCCGCGCAGCAAGGCCGTCCTCATCGTCAACATGAGCGGCGTCATGGGGCGCAACGACCGCATCGCCGCGATCTGCCGCAAGCACAAGCTCCGGCTGCTGGAAGATTGCGCGCAGGCGATCGGCGCCACGCTGAAGGGCCGTCCGGCCGGCTCGTTCGGCGACATCGGTATCTACAGCTTCCAGCTCAACAAGAACATGACCAGCGGCGAGGGCGGTCTGATCGTCACCGAAGACGAGGACCTCTACAAGCGCTGCACGGCGCTGCATGACCTGGGCTACGCGCGCAATGACGAGGGCCGGCTCGATCCCTCGGACGAGCGCTATCAGTACTGGGGCACCGGCAGCCGGATGTCCGAGCTGGCCGGCGCCATGGCGCTCGCCCAGATGCGCAAGGTGCGCACCATCACTGGCAGGATGCGCGAAGCCAAGTGGAAGATCCGCGAGGCCATCAAGGACATTCCTGGCATCAGCCTGCGCGAGGTCGACGATCCGGCCGGCGACACCGGGCCGGTGCTGATCACCATCTATCCGACGGCCGACGCCTGCCAGCGCTTCGTCGATGCGATCCGCGCCGAAGGCGTGCGCGGACCGGAGGGTAGCCTGACCTGCATCACCATGCGCGAGTGGGGCATGCACTGGTACTTCAACATCCCGAGCCTGGTGAAGAAGCGGTCCAACGCCCACGACGGCTTCCCCTGGAGCCATCCGTCGAACACCTTCGCGGCGGGCTACAGCTACGAGCGGGGCGCCCTGCCGGTCTGCGATGACCTCAGCAACCGCGCAGCCCTGCTCACGGTCTCCTCGGTGCTCACCGACAAGGACATCGAGGATATCATCGCCGCCTTCCGCAAGGTCGGGAACGCCTTTGCCACCAGCCATCTGAAGGCGGCCGAGTGATGCATCCGCTCGCCCCCATCCTGCTGAGCGACGCCCGCGCCATTGCCGGCGCGTCCGTCGACTGCCTGGTCATCGGCAGCGGCACCAGCGGCGTGACCACGGCCATCGAGCTCGCCGACCGCGGCCTCAGGGTTGCGATCATCGAGGCCGGCCCGTTGGTCCTGACGGAGCATGTCGGCTCCGGCCCCTTCGCCAACCGCGAAGACATCGTTCCGCAGATCCACGAGCTCGTGCGGTTCGGCACCCTCTGGACGTCGGAGAAGGAGCTGACGGCCGCCCAGACGCAGACGGCCAAGACCAACAACAATGCGTGGTCCATCGTCGGCGGCCGCACGGTGTTCTGGGGCGGCTGCACGCCGCGTTTCCGTGACGAGGATTTCGCCGATTGGCCCTACAGCTCCGACGAGATGCGCTCGTGGTACGCCCGTGCCGAGCAGCTGATCGGCACGTCCGGCGGCCAGGGCGACAATGCCGCGCCGGCTTTCATGGCGCATGCCGCGCAGGACCGCCTGCTGGCGCGCCTGGCGGCCCGGGACATCGGTGCGACCAATGCACCTTTGTGCGTCGACACCCGCGCGGTGCATGGCGGACGCATGTCTCTCGGGTTCGATTCCTCGGTCTCCCGGCTGCTGCGCTGCCGTCATTTCGGCCGCATCGAGAAGGGTGCTCGCCTCAGCCTTGCGGCGGAGACGGAAGCCGTGCAGCTCGTCGTCGCCGGCGGTCTGGTCCGCGCCGTAAAGGTGCGCGACCGGACAGGCGAGACGTTCGACATTTCCGCCCGCCACATCGTGCTGGCCGGCGGATGCATGCAGTCGACGCGGCTGGCGATGGCGTCGGGCCTCGGCGACAACGACCCCATGGTCGGCCGCTACATGGGCGATCACCTGTTCCGCCAGGCCGTCTTCGAGCTGCCGGAACCGCTGAAGGAGAAATCGCTCTACATCTTCATCCCGCCGACTGCCAAGCGGCCGTTCCACGCGCAGCTGCAGGGCATGTTCCAGGAGATGTGGTACAGCCCGCTGCACGCGACCTGCTGGCTCGACGGCGATGCCAACGGACGCTACGTGCTGTTCTACTGCTTCGGCATCAGCAAAGCCGAGGAGGCCGGCCGCATGGTGCTGTGCGGCGATGGCAAGGCGAAGACCGACTATTGCATCATCAACGACCGCAGCCCGGGCGATGCCACGACCCTGGCGGAGATGGCGCGGTTCACCGCCGATGTGGCGCAGGCCCTGGGCGGCAAGGTCGTCCGTACCGAGGAGAACGTTGCCGGTTCGGCGCTGCACGAGTTCGGCGGCTTGCGCATGGGCCGCGACCCGGCCGCGTCGGTGACCGATCCCGATGGCCGCTTCTGGCGGATCGGAAACTTGAGCTGCGCCGACGCCGCGATCTGGCCGCACCAGGGCAGCGCGAATTCGTACCTGACCATCACCGCGGTCGCGCTGCGCAACGCATCGCGGCTGGCGGCAACCATCAAGTCGGAGGCACAAGCGGCGGCGGCCCAGTAAATCCGGGCTTTTGCCGCCCTGCTCGCACGTGCCGTGCGGCTGCAACCGGCCGCGCGGCACCATACCAAGGTATTCTTGCGTGCAGCTCCTGGCGTAGCTATCTCGTTGAGCGGGTGGGGCGCCCTTGAAGGAGCATATCAATGCGCAGCGTGAAAAGGCTGTTTGTCCTGGCCCTCATGCTTACATCCGTTGTGGCGTGCGCCGATCTGCGAGGCAGCTCTGGCTCGGCGAACGCGGCAGACGACCGCGACGAGGGCTTTGGCGACTTCGGCTACAGCGACGTCTATCGCTACTACGGCGGCCCGTCCGCCGTCAGCCAGGAGAACGAGGTCGAGCGCCAGCAGGGCCAGGACCGGTACGTCACGCCGTGATGGGCGAGGCGATGGCCGACAGGCGCGGCCTGATGGCTTTCGACAGCAGCGAGGAGGCGACGGAGACCTATGTCGGCCTTCTGGTCGGCGACCTGCAGATCAGACGGGCCATCGGCGTCTGGGTCCCCTTGGCGACTCCGAGCTCCATCGCCGCTCCGACCGGGCCCTCAGGTTGACAAAGAAGGTCTTCGGCACCCGATGAGCTTTGGACACACCAGACGATCGTTCCTGCCCGTCCTGGCGGGACTTGCCTTGTCGCCAGACGTCCTTGCGCAACCACGTGCGCCGTGGCGGCCCGGGTTGCAGCTCTACACCGTAAGAGACGCGCTCGACACCGACTTGGACGGCACGCTGAGGCGCGTCGCCGACATCGGCTATCGCGAGGTCGAGCTCGCGGGGCTGACCGGAGTCACGCCTCACGCAATGCGTGCGAGCCTGCGGCGCTACGCGCTTGCCGCCCCGTCGATGCACGCAGGCTACGACGAGCTTCGGAGAGATTTGTCGGCCGTACTCGAGGAGGCGCGCATTCTCGGAGCCGGCTATCTGGTGTGCCCCTCGGTCGACGCCGCGGAGCGCAGGACCGCCGGCGACTGGAAAAGGGTCTGCCGGACGCTGAACGGGATCGGCCGCGCCGTTCGCGGCCGGGGCTTGATGCTCGCCTATCACAATCACGATTTCGAGTTCGTGCCGTTCGACGACGGCACGACACCGTTCCGTATGCTGATGACGGAAACCGATCCGGGCGACGTCAAGCTCGAGCTCGATGTGTACTGGGTGGCCAAGGCCGGACTGGACCCGGTGCGGCACCTGGTGAACGGTCACGACCGCATCGTGCTCGTACACCTGAAGGATTTGGGGGCGGACGGCGCGACGGTGGAAGTGGGCCGCGGCGTCCTGGACATGGAAAAGATCGTCCTGGCAGCACTTGCCGCCGGAGCACAGCATCTCTTCGTCGAGCAGGACAATTCGGTCGATCCGCTGGCGAGCATTGGCTCGAGTTTTGGATTCCTGGAACGCCTGCCCGCGGACGTGAGAAGACCGCGGTAAGGCTCGTTGCTCGTTCAAGCTCCTCTCCTCCCAGCGGGAGAGGAACATGAGTTGCTCGCGCTACCGCCCGTACACCGTACTTTCGAAGGCATAGAACAGCGGCAGTGACTTCACGTCGGCGAAGGGCAGGATCTGGGTCGCATAGACGCCGCCCACGCCCTTCTTCTGGTCGATCCAGTAGTAGGTGTTGGCGAGGCCCGCCCAGGCCAGCGAGCCGGCCGAGCGGCCGGTCGGCGCGTCCTCGTTGTTGATCATGAAGGAGAGGCCCCACTGCTTGTCCATGCCGGGGAAGAACTCGGCATCGTTGGAGAAGGGCGGGGCGGCGGTCTTGAGCAGGCAGACCTTGGCGTCGCCCATGGCGTTCTTCGACATCTCGGCGACGGTGGCGGGCTTCAGCACCGCCTCGCCTTTGTCGGACTTGCCCTGGTTCAGCATCATGCGCACGAATTTCAGGTAGTCGCCCGCGGTGCTGTAGAGCCCGCCGCCGCCCATCTCGAATTCGGGTTCCTGCGGGATCTCGATCGAGGGATCGGGCGTCAGCGCGCCGTCGGCGCCACGGTGATGGATACGGGCCAGCCGCTTGCGCATGCCGTCGGTGATGCGAAAGGCGGTGCTGTCCATGCCCAGCGGGCCGAAGAGGTTGTCCTGCATGTACCGGCCGAGCGTCTGGCCGCTTGCCGCCTCGACCATCTTGCCGGCAAAGTCGATGTTGATGCCGTAGAACCATCGCTCGCCGGGGTCGAACAGCAGGGGCGTGGTCAGCGCCTTGTTCTGGCAGGAGATGACGCCCGGCACCTCCATCGCCTCCATGTACTTGGCAATCTCGGGGCTCCAGATGTCGTAGCCGAAGCCCGCGGTGTGGGTGAGGAGGTGGCGCAAGGTGATGTCGCGGCTGGCCTTGCGGGTCTTGGGCTTGCCATTGGCGTCAAAGCCGTCGAGCACGCCGACCTCGCCGAGCGCGGGGATCACTGCCTTGGCCGGCGCATCGAGCGAAAGCTTGCCCCGCTCGACGAGCTGCATGGCCGCGGCACCGGTGACCGCCTTGGTCATCGAGGCGATCCACACCACGGTGTCAGGCGTCATGTCCGCGGCCTCGCCCAGCACCCGCTTGCCGAAGCCGCCTTCGTAGGTCGCGCCTTTGGCGTCGGTCGCCGTGGCGACCACGCCCGGCACGTCGCCTCTGCTGACCGCAACGCTCAAGACTTTGTCGGCTGCCGCATTCATGGCGTCCTCCCCGTTTCGGTGCCGTGAGCATGCGCTTTCGAGCCGTCCTCCGGAAGGCGGATTCATGGTCCCTGGCCAACCTTGAGCCGGTGCGGTCGGGGCGGTTGACCCTTATCGAGGTCGAGAGCCGCTCTCCAAATGATCGAGCTTCTTGCGCCGGACCGTCGCGAGAAGCACCGCCGATCACGACTCAACGGGAGGTCATGCTCTAGTCACACCCCGAGGTCGAGCCGATGGCGCAGGATCGGCGCGTGAACGTGAAGTTTTGGTCCGTTGGGGTCATCTTCCTTGCGGCGGTCGCCGTCGTGACAACTCTGGGGCTCACACCTCGTGGACAGCACGAGCGACTGGGAGTCATCCTCCTGCACGGTAAGTTTGGAACGCCGAATGATCGGAAGTCAGGGCTGACGTTCATCGCCCGCAATTTGGAGAGCATGGGGCATTTGGTGGCTGTTCCTCAGATGCCCTGGGGTGAGGATTGGGAGAAGGTTGCGCAGGGTGTGCCCGAGGTGCTGGAGACGATCGACGGCCTGGCGGCAGCGCTGCGGGCGGCGGGTGCCGGCCGGATCGTCATCGGGGGCCACAGCATGGGTGCCAACGTCGCCCTGACGTACGCGGTGACCCGCGGCAACGTTGCCGGACTGGTGATGGTGGCGCCTGGTCACCGTCCTGACGACTTGGTGCTGTCCGACGAGAGAGTGCGGATCGCTATTGCCGAAGCGCAGATGCTCGATCGGGCGGGACGCGGCGATGAGCCGTTCTCCGGGCCCGACGTGCCGTGGGGCGAGCAAATCATGCTGATGACGCGTGCCGGCACCTACTTCTCATGGATGGATCCGCAAGGTCTGGCCGCGATGAACGTGCAGGCACCTCGTCTTGCGTCGTCCATTCCCCTGCTCATGGTCGTTGGTCGGCGCGACAGCTACTTCGAGCGGGCCGAAGCGGCCGTGTACAAACCTGCGGCGCGGCATCCCTACAGCCGCTACCTACCCGTCGGCGCGGACCATTCGATGACGGCGATGGCGGCATCGACGCCGATTGTGCAATGGATCGATGGCCTTCCCTCGGCTGCGACCAACTAGCTAGAGCGGAAATGCGTTGGCGGTGCGTGTTGCAGCGCACGAACGGCAGGCTTCGGCCTTGCGTGCACGGCCATCGTCGTAGTGCCCGAGCACGTGAGCTTACTCTGCGGAGAAAGGCGGAGGGAAGTGTGCCGCGTCCCTATCAGTCGCGTCGTCACGAGTTGAACACTGGCGAGCATGCGAAGTCTGCCCACATGGTAAATGACCTTCGGCTAGCGCCGGTGGAATGCGAGTAAGGTGTTCATTGCAAGAGGAGCCAATGTCTCTGGCAGCGCCGGAGGGGACTTCATTATCAACCGCGCCCGCTTGCCCCGACAGCCTTGAGCTTTTGGCAAGCGAGATCAGCCCCCGACCTCCAGTGCCGTCGACGACCGGGTCGTCGAGCGGTTCGCGCCGATGTTCCACGAAGTGCTTGGCTGACAAGAGGGGCGGTATGTTGTCATCGGTCATCATCGGTAGCGGCCCCGGGCGGCCTCATCTGCTATGGCCGGGTCGCCCGATTGCGCGCCGTTGCCCGGCCACGAGCCCTGGCGATGGCATGGTGGTGCAGACGCGATCTCGAAGTCGAGCCCGGTATCGACTCCCCATCACAGTGCGCCAGAGCAACAGGTCATGCAGTCAGTATATTTGTCTGCCGGTCCAAAGTTAGCCGCATACGAGGCGCGGTCGGAAGAGAACCCGGGCGTGGTCGAAAATGCCACGTCGCCGCTTCGAGCCCTTTTCGTTGGCGGCGGCTCTCTTCTGATTCGCTGTGCCGAAATATACATCCAAGCCGGCCATTGCATAGTCGGCGTCGTCACTTCCAACGGGCTCATCGCGGACTGGGCGCGACAGGCCGGGATTGCGGTGTTCGATTGGCCCGTGGGCAGCAGCCCGAATCTCGGGCCGACCCGGTTCGATTATCTTTTCAGCATCGCCAACCTTCGCGTCATTCCCCAGGAGATGCTCAGCAAGGCCAGCCGCTGCGCGATCAATTTCCATGATTCAGTCCTGCCGGCTTACGCAGGGTTGAACGCCACGTCCTGGGCGATCATTGCCGGCGAAACGAGTCATGGGATCAGCTGGCACGAAATGACGGCCGAAATCGACGGCGGCCGCATTCTGCGCCAACATTCTTTTCCGCTCACACCCGAGGACACGGCCTTCACGGTGAACGCCAAGTGCTATGAAGCCGCGGCAGAGAGCTTCGCCGCCCTGATGGAGGACCTTCGGCGCGACCCCGCCCCCTTCATCGAGCAGAAGGGATCGCGCAGCTACTTTGGCCGAAACGACCGGCCGGATGGGGCCGCGACGATCGACCTTGGCGCAGCCGCCCACCGCATCGTAGCGCTCCTGCGTGCTCTCGACTTCGGCACCTATCGCAACCCGCTCGGCCGAGCCAAGCTGTTCCTCGGCGGCGACATCCTGCTGGTGCAGTCGGCTGCAGTCGTCTCGTCGCGGCCGTCCGGTCCTGCCGGTCGGCTCGTCGCGGTCGACCAGGACCGGCTCGTCGTATCTTGCGCAGACGCGGACATCTGCTTTGCGGGCCTCATAGCCACCGACGGGAGCGCGCCGGACGCCATCGTGCGCCGGAACGGCTTGCGCCCGGGCGACCAGTTGCCCTTACCGGGCAAAGATCTTCTGGCACGCGTGACGCATCACAATCGTCGCGCCGCATCGTTCGAGCCGTGGTGGACTCGCGTGCTCGAGCAGCTGACACCGACGGTCCTCCCTTATCCGCAGCGCACCCGCCGGGGAGAGAGCGCCGATACCGCGCGATCGCATGCCATTCTCAAGGCCACAGTGGGTTCGCCGCAACCCGTGCACCTCGCAGCGGCTTTCATCGGCTGGGCCGCGCGCTTGACCGGCGCGCCGACCGTCGCGGTGTCCTATTCCGACGGCGGCTTCTGCGAGGCCTCGCGCGACGTCGAACCCTGGTTCGCTACGGCGGTTCCGCTCACTGCGCGAGTGCAGAACGAGAAGACGGTCGGCGAGCTCGTGGACAGCGTCGCCGAGACGATCGACGCCGTGCGCCGCGCCGGGCCCTACTGCCGCGACCTGCCGTTCCGCGTGACCGGCGCTGAATCAATCAGGGAAGCGCTGGGCGCACTGCGGATCGGGATCGATCTGGCAGGGCAAGCTCGCAGTGGCACCTTCGACGGTTGCGATCTCGTGCTTTCGGTGGATCCCGCGACCAGGCGGGCGGTGCTCGTTTTCCCGAGCGGCGAGTTCACCGCTTTCGTCAGTCGGACGATCGCGAGACATTTCGATTTCTTCGTCGGCGAATTCCTCTCTGGGTATTCACGCCGGCTGGATCACATTCCCCTGGTTCCACCGGAAGAGCGTGCGGCCATTGAGCATTCGAATCGCACGGCGATGAGCCTTCCGGACGTGCCCGGTATTGCGCAGGAGATTGCACGCCAAGTGCGCCGCACACCGCGGCGCGAGGCGATCTGCTGGGGCGAGCGAACGCTCGACTATGCGGCGCTGGACATCCGGGCTGGCGTCATTGCCGAACACCTCAGGGCCTGCGGTGCCGACGCGGGAACGATCGTCGGCATCCATCTCGAACGGACGCCCGACGTGATCGCCGCCGTGCTGGCGACCCTTTCGATCGGAGCCGCCTACCTGCCTCTCGACCCTGCCTATCCGGCGGAGCGGATCGGATTCATGCTCGAGGATTCTCGCGCATCGATCGTCGTCACCGACAGCCGCCTTGCCGGTCGGGTCGCGCGTGACGGCGTAGCCCTCGTCATGGTGGACGTCATCACCGGCGCGTGGGGCACTGCTGGGAGCGGCGCGAGCCTCGACAGCGTGGCCCGCTCGCCGGACGACTTGGCATACGTGATTTATACGTCCGGCTCCACGGGTAGACCGAAAGGAGTGATGGTTACGCACCGCAACGTGCTCAATTTCTTTGCCGGCATGGATGCGCGCGTGCCGCACGGCGAGGGTGGTCGTTGGCTCGCGGTCACCAGCCTTTCCTTCGACATTTCCGTCCTCGAGTTGCTGTGGACCCTGGCGCGCGGCTTCACCGTGGTGCTGCATTCGAACGCGCCTGGCGGCGAGGCCCCGCCCGAGGCTGCCACCGCATTCAGCCTGTTCTACTTCGCAAGCGATGAGGCGTCGGGAAGCGCCGACAAATACCGTCTTCTCCTGGAAGGCGCGAAGTTCGCGGATCGTGAAGGCTTCGCGGCCGTTTGGACGCCGGAGCGGCACTTCCACGCTTTCGGCGGCCTGTATCCCAACGCCGCGATCACGAGCGCCGCGATCGCGGCTGTCACGCACCGCGTGGCCATCCGTGCCGGCAGCTGCGTGCTGCCCCTGCACAATCCGATCCGCGCGGCCGAGGACTGGGCGCTGGTCGATAACCTGTCGAACGGCCGCGTCGGCGTCTCCCTCGCCTCGGGGTGGCAGCCCAATGACTTCGTGATCGCACCGGACGCGTTCGCCGAACGCAAGACCATCATGATCTCCGGCGTGGATACGCTCCGCCGTCTGTGGCGCGGCGAGAAAGTGCCTGTCCGCAATCCCAAGGGCGAGACCGTCTCGATCGGCACGTTGCCCCGACCGGTGCAGCGGCAGATTCCGCTGTGGCTGACTGCGGCCGGCAACCCGGAAACCTTCCGTCAGGCGGGCGAACTCGGTTGCGGCGTCCTCACTCATCTGCTCGGCCAGTCACTCGACGACCTGGCCAAGAAGATCAGGGATTACCGGCTCTCCTGGCAGCAGGCCGGAAACGTCGGCAAAGGGCACGTCACCCTGATGCTCCATTCCTTCGTTGGCGAATCGGATGACCTCGTCCGCGAAATGGTGCGCCAGCCAATGAAGGACTATCTGCGCACTTCAGTGGATTTGATCAGGCTTGCCGCCTGGAGCTTCCCGACTTTCGCCGAGCGCGCGACGGCGGCTGGTCGACAGGCCACCGATCCGTTCGATGCAGCGGGGCTGTCGGACGCTGAACTGGATGCAATTCTCGATTACGCCTTCGAGCGCTACTTTGCGACGAGCGGCCTGTTCGGCACGGTGGAGCGCTGCCGCGAGATGGTCGCCCGACTGGCCGCGATCGGGGTTGACGAGATCGCGTGCCTTATCGACTTCGGCGTCCCGACCGAACAAGTTCTGGAGTCGCTGCCTCGGCTGAAGCAACTGATGGATGCGGCGGCAGGAGAGAAGCGTCCAATGGTCCGCGCCTCCGTAGCCGAGGACATCGCGGCCCATCGCGCCTCGCACCTGCAGTGCACGCCGTCGATGGCGTCGATGCTCGTCGCCGATGCGGCCGGCCGCTCGGCGCTGGCGGGCCTGGACGTCCTCATGGTCGGCGGAGAAGCGCTTCCCGTCGCGCTCGCCAAGGAGCTTCGTTCGCTCGTTCGGGGCAAGCTTCTGAACGCGTACGGCCCGACCGAGACGACGGTTTGGTCCTCGGTCTGCGATGTCGACGAGATCGGCGAATTCGTGCCGCTCGGCACGCCGATCGCCAATACCACGCTCTACGTTCTCGACCCGGCAGGCCATGAATGCCCGGCGTTGGTCGCGGGCGAGCTCTACATTGGCGGCGCCGGGCTGGCACGCGGCTATCTCAGGCGGCCCGAGCTTACAGAGGAGCGGTTCGTCTGCGATCCCTTCGCCGGCAATTCATCCGCCCGTCTGTACCGCACCGGCGATCTCGTCCGCCGTCATCCCGACGGAGCGCTCGAATTCATCGGCAGGATGGACAATCAGGTGAAAATCCGCGGGCATCGCGTCGAACTCGGCGAGATTGAAGCGGTGCTGGCGAGCCAGCTTGGCGTCAAGGAAGCGGTCGTGCACGCACGCCAGGCTGACGCCGGCGATCGGCAGTTGCTGGCCTATGTCACGCTCCACACCGGTGCCGCGCTGGATGGTCAGGCGTTGCGCCAGCGCCTCAAGGCACTCTTGCCTGAGATCATGGTGCCGGCCCATGTCATTGTCCTGCCGGCTCTGCCGCTGACCCCCAATGGCAAGGTCGATCGCGCCGCCCTGCCGGCCTGCGGGACGTCGGCGGAAAGCTCAGCGGCCGGTCCGGAAGGCGAGACGGAGGAGCGGATCGCGGCGATATGGTGCGAGCTCCTGAAGGTTCCAAGCGTGAGCCGAACCGCCAATTTCTTCGATCTCGGCGGCCATTCCCTGATGGTCGTCCAGGTGCAGCGCCGACTGACGGCCGCCACCGGCCATGAGATCGCGATCATCGACATGTTCTCGCATCCGACGATACGTGCGCTGGCGGCGCTCATCGACGGGAAGGGGCGGGCCCAGGTCGCGGCCGCCATCGACAGCGGCAACAGTCGCGCCCGGGCTCGGCGCGCGCTGCTCTTGCAGCGGGCTTCATGATGCAGGCACCGGATCGATCCCCCGGCAAGTCCCTCGTCGCGCCTGTCCCGCCAGGCAGCGTGGCGGTCGTCGGCATGGCAGGCCGCTTTCCGGCGGCGGCGAGCGTCGCCGAATTGTGGCAGCTCCTCGATCACGAACGCGAAGCGACGCGATGCCTTACCGATGACGAGCTTCTCGCGGCCGGCGTCAGCCCTTCGACGATTCGCGACGCCAACTACGTCCGGGCCAGCCTGATCCTGCCAAACCTGGAAATGTTCGATGCCGGGTTCTTCGGCTTCAGTCCGCGCGACGCGGCGATACTCGATCCGCAGCACCGACACTTCCTGGAGTGCGCCTGGGAGGCCTTCGAGGACGCCGGTCACATGCCCGATCGGTTTCAAGGCTCGATCGGCGTATTCGCAGGCTGCGGCATGCAGGCCTATTTCGCCTACAACCTCCTATCCAATCCGGAGCTGGTGGAATCAGTGGGCCTGTTCCTGCTGCGCCACACCGGCAACGACAAGGATTTTCTGCCGACGCGGCTGTCCTATCTCCTGAACCTGCAGGGGCCGAGCGTCGCGGTCCAAACCGCGTGCTCGACATCGCTTGTCGCCGTCCACATGGCATGTCAAAGCCTGCTCACCGGCTCGTGCGACATGGCTCTGGCCGGTGGCGTCAGCATCGAGCTCCCGCACCGCCGAGGCTATCGTTTCACTGAAGGCGAGATCCTGTCGCCTGATGGCCACTGCCGGGCCTTCGATGACGATGCCAAGGGGACGCTGTTCGGAAGTGGAGCCGGTGTCGTCGTCCTCCGCCGGCTCGAGGATGCGCTCGAAAGCGGCGACAATATCCATCTCGTGATCCGCGGCTCGGCGATCAACAACGACGGCTCGCAGAAGGCGGGGTACCTGGCGCCGAGTGTCGATGGTCAGGCCCGAGCGGCGGCCGAGGCACAAAAGAACCTGGGCCTGAGCGAAGCACAACTGGTGTGCCTGCTGTTTGCGCCCTTTACCGAAAAAGGTGCGGGGCTCGAGCGTTTTCTGCGTCAGTGCCATCCGGGCATGCTGGTGGCCATGCCCGAGTTGCACAAGGCCATGCAGGGGCATCCGGTCGCCGAACAGATCATGCAATGGATGATTGATGTCAGCGGATTGCCCGTCAGCCTGATTGGCCGGCTTTACCGCATGGAGTGGACGCCCGCAGACGCTGGCGGGGCGGCTGAAGCAATCATCCCGAGGGCCGTGTCGCAAAATGCGCTGGACGATCCTGATGCTGACAGCACGTTGGTGGATGAATGGTCAGCGGGTCACTGAACGTGGGTGGATTTTCAGTCAATGCAAATGGCCTTCGCCGATGAAAGGTCCACGAGAAACGGATTTCGCCTATCAAGCGGTTTATCGATACCTGGTCAGCCTGATCAACGAGTCTGAAGGGGATTCGCGCATCCGCCTGCCGTCGCTGCGGCACCTGGCTGAGCGTCTGAATGTGTCGATCTCGACCATTCAGTACGCCTATTCGCTGCTGGAGAAAGAAGGGCGGGTCTATTCGGTGGCCAAGTCCGGTTACTACGCATTGCCAGTGTCC
>LNAP01009391.1_pt1 | contig 14097 bp, 16 predicted proteins | sample 602601 | NCBI WGS metagenome assembly LNAP01 (sample SAMN02440304, study PRJNA202911) | soil metagenome | biome: Subtropical and temperate rainforests or woodlands; isolation source: soil samples (1 kg each in a 20% v/v slurry with milli Q water) were... ...
GATTGATGCGCAGATGGCGGCCGAGGCCCCGATCAGCGACACGGTGTACTCGGCCCTGGTGGCCTTGCGCGTGGCGGTGGTTGAGGATCTGCGGGCGCGTGCAATTGCCCTGCCTGGTCTAACGACTTACACGCCCCAGGTGACCCTGCCGGCGCTGGTGGTCGCGCACCGGCTGTATGGCGACGCCAAGCGTGCCGATGAAATTGTGATCCGCAACAAAGAGACGCACCCTGGTGCGCTGCGCGGCGGGATCGAGCTGGAGGTGTTAGGTGAATAATCCGATTGATCCGGTGGTGTTGCAGCTGGGCAGCCAAATGCATTCAGGATGGCAAGAGGTGCGCATCCGTCTGTCGCTGGCCCAGATTGCCGACACGTTCGAACTGGTGCTGACCGAGCGCTGGGGCGACTCGGGCGAGGTGCGCCCGGTCAAGCCTGGCGAGCCGTGCACGGTATCTATCGGCGATGAGCTGGTGGTCACTGGTCACGTGGACGATGTGCTGCCCGAGTACGACGCCGAAAGCCACACCATTGTCGCCAATGGCCGCTCTAAGGCGGGCGACCTGGTCGATTGCAGCGGCGAGGATATCCGCCTGGCCGGGCTGACCCTGCTGCAGATTGCTGAAAAGCTGGCCGGCCCCTACGGCATCGAGGTCGTGGATACGGTCAAGAATGAAAAGAAGTTCCGCGAGTTCGCGATCGAGGATGGCCAGCCCATTGCCGAGGCGCTGGAGCGGGCTGCGCAGATCCGAGGTGCGCGCATTGTGAGCGATGCCCAGGGCCGCCTGGTAATCACTCATGCCGTGCAGCGCGAGATCGCCACGCCTTTGGTGCTGGGGGGGAACATCGCACGCGGTGCGGGCACGTTCAGCGACCGCGACCGCTTCAATGAGTATGTGATCGTGGGCCAGACGCCGGGCGGTGATGACTGGAGCGGCGATGCGGCCAGCGGCCCCAAAGACAAAACGAACGACCCGCGTGTGCGTGCGCCGCGCCGCACCCTGATCGTGTGCGACACGCCAGCCGATGCGGCCGACTGCAAAGAGCGGGCCGAGCTGGAGGCGCGCATGCGCTGGGCCAAGGGTCGAGGCATCACGTACACCGTGCGCACCTGGCGCAATGAGCAAGGTGTGTGGCGTCCTGGTGACCTGGTGCCGGTGCTGGACCCGTTCCTGGGCATTGATGAAAAGCTGTTGATCAGTGATGTGCAGCTGGTCGAGAGCGAGAGCGGCCGCACTGCCGAGCTGCGCGTGGCCCCGCCCGATGCCTTTGCGGCGGTGCCGATGGCCGAGCCGAAGCCAAAAAGCGGCAGCGGTTCGGGCAAAGCGGCCGGCTGGGGGTGGGAATGAGCGACCTGGGGCGAGTACTTCAACGAACGACCGGCCCGCTTTGGCGGCGGCTGCGCCTTCTGGTCAGTCGCGGCGTGCTGGCGCTGGTCAATGACGGCCTGAAGCTGCAAGAGGTGCAGGTATCGCTGCTGGGTGGCGAGCCGGCCTGGGCCGAGCGGTTCCAGCAGTACGGCTATACAAGCCACCCGCTGCCCGGTGCCGAGGCGGTTGTCGTGTCCGTCAGCGGTGCCCGTGCGCACCTGATCGCGCTGTCGGTTGATGATCGCCGGCACCGGCCCAAGGGCCTGCAGGCTGGCGAGGTGTGCCTGTACACCGATGAGGGCGACGAAATCCGCTTCAAGCGCGGCCGCGTGATCAGCGTCGTTGCGGGCAGCAAGCTGGAGGTCACTGCACCCGAGGCGGTTTTTAACTGCTCGACCAGCGTCACGCTGAATACGCCCAAGGTGCTCGCGACGGGCGACATCGAGGCCGCTGGCCAGATCCGTGACGGCGTGGGCACGATGCAGGGCATGCGCGACACCTTCAATGGCCACGACCACCCAGGCGACTCGGGCGGCAATACGGGCACGCCTAACCAGGGGATGAATTGATGGATATCGCACTGGTTTATGACCCCCAGGCAACGGTCTTTGACCTGGCTGTGCTCGATGGCGACCTGGCCACCGATGCCGGGCTGATGACGGCCACCATCCTGTCGCTGTTTACCGACCGGCGTGCGCTTGATGATGATGCGCTGCCCGACGATACGGGCGACCGTCGCGGCTGGTGGGCCGATGCCTATAACGACCGACCCTTTGGGTCGCGGCTGTGGCTGCTGCACCGAGAAAAGGAGCTGGACGATGTGCTGCGCCGGGCCAATGAGTACACCGAGGAGGCGCTGGCCTGGATGGTCGAGGATGGCGTGGCGACCGCTGTCGAGGTCGAGGCCGAGCACCTGCGCCGGGGCACGCTGTTGATCCGCGCCGCGATCATCCGGGGCGATGGCAGCGTGCTGGAACGAAATTACGAATACGTGTGGCGTAACGCTGCATAACGGAGGATTACATGGCGTTTAAACGACCTTCACTGCCGGAGCTGATGAACCGAGCCGACCAGGATATTTTGTCGCGCTTGAAGGGTTCCCAGGCAGCGCTGGCCATGCGCACCACCAAGGCGGTATCCGCGAGCATGGGCGGCCTGGTGCACGGTCTGTACGGCTACCTGCAATGGCTGGAAAAGCAGCTGTTCCCGGAAAGCTGCGACGATGAAAACTTGCACCTGCACAGCGCCGGTGTGCCGCGTCGGCCTGCCAGCTACGCGACGGGCCGGGTGGGCTTTCAGGGCAGCGACGGCTCGGTGATTATTACCGGCACCGCAATGCGCCAGGGTGCTATCGAGTATGTGACGACGGCCGAGGCCGTTATTGCGGGTGGCGTGGCCACGGCTCCAGTGCGGGCGGTGGCGTCTGGTGCGGCCGCCGATCAGGCCCCTGGCGTGCAGCTGCGCCTGGTGTCGCCCATTGCCGGTGTCACGGCCCAGGCGACGGTCGATGCGGAAGGCATCCGTGGCGGCGCGGATCTGGAGACGTTTGAGAGCTGGCGCGATCGCATCATGCTGCGCCGGGCCAGGGTGCCGCGTGGCGGCGCGGCCGGAGACTGGGAAGAGTGGGCGCTGCAAGTGCCTGGCGTGACGCGTGCCTGGGAAGATCCGCTGGGCATGGGGCCGTCGTCGGTGGTGCTGCGCATCATGGCCGACGACGCCAGCGACGGGCCGCTGCCTTCCGAGCAGCTGCTGCAGGCTGTTATCGACCATATCGAGGCCCAGCGAAACGTCCAGGCCCAGGTGTATGTGGTGGCACCCGATACCGAGGCGTTCATCCCGCAATTAATCGTGATGCCCAATACCGAGGAGGCCAGATCGGCCGCTGCCCAGGCCTTGCAGGATTTGGTCGAGAGCGAGGGCGAGCCAGGCGGCACTCTGTTGATCAGCCGCATTCGTAGCGCGATCAGCCTGGCGCCAGGTGTTGAGGATTACGACCTGCAATGGCCGACGGCCAATGTAGGCCACGGCGTAGGTGTGTTGCCGATCTGGGGAGGCGTGCAGTGGATCGAGGTTTAAGCGCGGACGAATACCGTCGCCTGCTGTTCTCGCTGCTGCCCCCTGGGATGGTCTGGCCGACCGACCCGAACAGCACCTTGCAGCGCGTACTGGCCGGTCTGGTGCAGGAAGCGGTGCGGGTGGATCGGCGCGCCCTGGATCTGTTGGCCGAGGCCGACCCGCGCCAGGCTGCCGAGCTGTTCCCCGAGTGGGAGGCCAGTTACAGCCTGCCCGGCAAGTGTTCGCCGGCCGAGCAAAGCATGGCGGATCGGCGTGCAGCGCTCATCGGTCGAATCGTCGGGCGTGGCGGCATGCGCCCCGAGGATTACATCGCGCTGGCCGATGGCCTGGGCTACCCCGGTACCGAGATCATCGAGCACCGCGAGGCCACCATGGAACTGGGCAACGGCGTAGGCCCGCGAGGCGCGGAAATAGGCGACGCGATGAATGGCGAAGCCTGGTTGTCGGCCTGGGATGTTTTGGTGCCATCTGGCGTGATACGCGAGGCGGTTATTGGAGGGTCAGAGATTGGCGACCCGCTGCGCAGCTGGGGCGATGACCTGGTCGAGTGCGTCATGCATGAATCGGCGCCCAGCTGGCTGATTTTGAACGTTGGATATAGGGAGAATTAACGATGGAAAAAGTAGGTGCCTTCACCGAGCGGGCAACGTCCGAGGGCGAATGGAGAAACGGTGATCCAGCCAGCAACGTGCGCGCCACGCCGATGCTGGCAGCTTATTTCAACATGCTGCAGCGTGAACTGCTCAACATCCTGGCTGATGCCGGCATTGAGCCGGATCTGCTTGATGAGGGCCAGCTCGCCGCAGCAATCAATGCCGTCGCTGATCGGCGGGCGGTAAGCCGCGTCGATGGCGTGGCAGTTCTAACTGTAGAGGAGTAGTAACTATGCAAGGCGTACCACGCTTTGGCCTGCGCACGCGGGCCGATTTTGACCTGCTGCAGGATAAGGCCATTAGTGGCGAAATCCGGCCCCAGGGCATTGCCATCCTGAAACAGCACTGGGAGGGCCTGCTTTCCAGCCGCTGGTATTACGCGTTTGATCGCGAGCTGGCCGAGGGCGAGCAGCCCGACGGCGATATGCCCGAGTACTACGTGCAAGAGGCCCAGGCCCAGGACGGCGAGCCAGCCAAGCGCGTACAGACCAAGCGCACCGAGGATCTGACAACCCTGAATCGCCTGGGGTTTTCAGTGCAAGACGTTGAACAGGCGATCGCTGTATTGGAGGCCTTGTAATGGCACAGAAAACTTACGCAATCCCGGCCATGGGTGCCGGGCACTTTGAAATGATGGGCGCCATATCGTCCGCCGGCGCGATGCGTCTGGATGTGCCCGAGGGCATCTTGAACATCGGCGGCAACGGTATGGGCTTTGTGCTGCCGCCCTTGACTGACTGGGACCCGACCGCCCTGGGCAACCATGACGGCTCGCTGGATGGCCTGGCGCTGGGCGACGATGTGTATTTGTATGCGACCCAGGGCGCTGACGGCCGGGCCGGCCTGATCGCCAGCACCAACATCACGGTGCCAGGCGGTTGGACAGCAGAAACAAGTCGCCGGATCGGCGGCTTTCATTATGGCCGCGTTCGCCCATCCGCCCAGCGGTATGTCGCTGCCTATGCGCCCGTGGTGCAGATGGTGCCTAACTCGGTGTGGGATCTGGGCCACCGCCCCACGTGCGACCCGACCGGCATGGCCGAGGTCAAACCGGGCCTGTGGGCTGATATCTATCTGGCGTCCATTGTGTCCGGCTCATGGCCTGATGCCATCCTGGGCAGCGTCTACGGCGTCCAGCCGGTGCGTGACACCCCTTATAACCGTGTCGATCTGATGGAAATGCTCCAGCGGTCAGGCAAGCGCGAGCCGACGTACTCCGAGTGGATTCTGGGTGCTCATGGCGCGCCGGCCGGCACTGATGGCAGCAACGATACCGCCTGGGCCAGAACGACGAACACCGGCCCGACCACTACCGGGGCTGTGGCGAAGTCGGTTTCATGCGCCAACCTGGTCGATACCGTCGGCAACCTGTATGAGCAGCTTGCGCACCATTACGATATCGGCGATTACAACGGGTCTGTGTCCACGTACGCCTGGGATGAGGCGGCGGTAAAGACTGGCGTGGATTCGGCCTTTGCCAGAGGCTTTGTGAGCCACGTCAGGTGGTTTGCGGCTATCGCCGGGGGCAACTACCTCTACGGTCGGTACTGCGGGTCGCGCTCGCTCGCTACGGGTAGCAGTCCGTGGCATGCGACTGGCGATGTCGGCGTCCGGGGCTTCTGTGAATCCATCTAGCCTTAATCCTTCAAAGTCCGTGCGGCAGCACGGACTCGACGCTGAAAATGAAGGCTCTGACGGTCGCGCCAGGCCGCTTTTGATTTTGTCATTGGCGGAGCGGCTGATCGTTGATGCTCAAGCGCAGCTTAATAAGATTCCCAGGTCGCAGCGGTTCCGTTATGGGGCGCACCTGGGGGATGCTCTTTATAGGCTGCCCGAGCTGATCGTCCAGGCCGCATCGGCACGTACCAATAAAACCAAGGTGTACGCCCTGTGCGACCACCTGCGGGTGTTGGCGTCGCTGATGCGGATTGGCGCAGAGTCTGATTACATCAATGATCGGTGGCTGGGCCGGATTAACCGGCCGGGCACCGAGACAGACAAAGGCGGCGAGTTCAGCCAAGTGAGCGCAATCGCGTTCGCCTGGCGCGAGCGGCTGAAGGGCTGAATAACGATGGGTTGGTTTGGGATTCGGAGCTTTGTGAACCACGTCAGGTGGAATGCGGCTATCGCCGGGGGCAACTACCTCAACGGTCGGTACTGCGGGTCGCGCTCGCTCAATACGAATAGCAATCCGTGGAATGCGAATGGCAATGTCGGCGTCCGGGGCTTCTGTGACCCTTTAATGGATATTTTGAGATCCGCCGGCTTAGCCCGGCGGCCTACGATCCAAGATGGATCAGCCAGGCCAACCTTGTCCGCCTGGAGCGGCTAAATATTAAAGCAAGTACCCCAGGGGAAAGTCCGCCGGCGCCACTAAGTAGCAAAGGTAGTACGTAGCATGGGTAACAAGAATAAGCACCTGATCGAGCAAATTTGCGATTGGGACAACCTGGTGGCGGCACACAAGCGCGCCAGAAGCGGTAAGCGCAATCGCCTTGATGTGATTGCTTTTGAGCAGGACGAATGGGCCAACTTGGGCGCATTGCAGATGGAGCTGCTGCACGGCTCTTACCAGATGGGGCGATATCGCGCCTTTGTGGTTTATGAGCCGATGCTGCGGAATATTCTGGCTGCGCCCTACAGGGACAGGGTGGTGCAGCAGGCTATTACAGCCGTCACTAACCCCATATGGAACAAATCAATGATCGCCGATACCTATGCATGTCGGGATGGCATGGGCACGCATGCGGGCGCGGATCGGCTCCAGTACTGGCTGCGCCAGCAGGCGGCGCGCCATGGAATGCGGGGCGTGTGGTCGCTGAAAATGGATGTCAGAAAGTACTTTGCAAGCATCCCTCATGAGCTGGCCAAGCGGGTGGTAAGGCGGCGGATTCGATGTGAGGCGACACTGCACGCGCTGGATCATATTATCGGCAGCACGGCCGGCCAAGGGGAAATAAACCCGGTGGGCATCCCTGTCGGCAACCTTACCAGCCAGTGGATCGGCAATCTTGTGGGCAATGAAATAGACCAGTGGGCCAAGCGCACTTTGCGGCTCAAGCACTATGTAAGGTACATGGACGATATGGTGGTTTTGCACCACGACAAGGATTACCTGCTTGATATTCGGCGTCAGTTCCATGGCTATCTGGCCGCTCTGGGGCTTGAGTTTTCAATGGCCGAGATCCTGCCTATAGTGCGCGGTGTCAACTTTCTGGGATACAGAATATGGCCACACCACCGGCTCTTGAGGCGGCGCAGTATCGTTAAAATGCGGCGGGATTTGAAGGTTTTGCAGCAGCGTTTCGAGCATGGCGACATCACGCTTACCGATGTCCATGCGCGCATTATGTCCTGGGTGGCTCATTCTAGCCATGCCGATTCCTACGGTATCAGCCGGTCGCTATTGGGGCAGGCGGCTTTTGTAAGAGGCGGTTAAACCCTGTTTATTGGGGTTTTGGGGCGGTTAAAGGGTGCTTTCGAGGTGCTCGGCCGGAGCCGGGAAGGTTGACGCCGCAGCGGCCTTTTTTGCCGCCCGCGCCATGTCTTAAACTAAGTGGCGCAAAGTCTCAAACCATGCGACGCGCTACAGCGGGAGCAGCCGGTCCAGGTTTTTCGCTACAAGACGCCCTGGGTCTGGATTGTGTCTCACGAAGTATGGTCCCGGCCGACCTCCGCATCGAGCCTCGTGCCCGATGACCACCCGATACGCACTGTGCGTTACCGGGTGGACAGCCTGTTCGCCCCGCATGTGGCGGCCTTGCGCAGCGTCGTGGCCGAGCGCGGCGCGGCCGTTTTGCTGCCGGTCGAACTCGTTTTTCGCGCGCTGCTGCTGCAACCCATGTATTCGGTGCGCAATGAACAGCGGCTGTTGGAGCAGATCGGCTACAACATCCTCTTTCGCTGGTTCGTCGGGCTGGACTTGCATCAGCAGTCCCTGCCCAAAATGGAGTTCATCCGGGCGCTGCAGCGTTTGCAAGGCCATGAGCGGGCTATCCAGCTGGTCGGCCGGATCATGGCCGAACTATCGCCATCGCTGGAGTCCGACATGGAGTTCCGGCCGGACCCGGATTTGCTCAGGGCCTGGCGGGCCCGCGGCCGGTCTGGCGCGATTTGAACCTCGTCATGACCACGAGCCTAAGAGCAAGCCTCGCCCTCCAGGGCGAGGTCGAGCGAGGCAAGACCAATGCGGCGCCGAAGGCGCCACTTCTCCAAAAAGTTCGGGAGCTTTCGCAAAGGGCGGGTCATTTTTTCTGCGTATCTTAGGCCGGTTCGCCGCGCATACCGCGTCAAAGGCGCAACGTCATGACCACCAAGGAAAAAGAATGACCTCGTTGAAAGTTCCTGATCTGGATTCCCCCCGCCGGAAAGCAATTGCGGCGATGCGGGCCAGCATCAGCGCCGAGCAATGGAACCGGAATCACAATTACGTAAGCGAATTGCGCGCCGCCATTTACACCCACCGCGTGACGAACCATCCCGCCATCGCCATCATGAACAGCGGCAGATTGAACCGTGAAACCATGCGGCGCATCCACCTGGAGTACCGGCATGCGATCGTGCAGATATTCACCGATGCGTTGCTGGCCGCGCAACTCGAGAGCCGCCAGCTTGAATCGCGGCTGGCGCCGGCCAGCAAAATGGCGGGCCGCTTCTTGTTGACGCTGAACGTGCTGGATGAGTTCGGTTTTCGCCCGGGCCTCGATGCGCAAGGGTATTACCGGGGCAACCCGGCGTACGCGCACTACCCTTTGTTTGAAAAGGTGCTTGACGCGTACGGCATTACCGAGAGGGACCGCCTGTCGTACCGGCCCAGCAAGATAGCCATGAAAGTGCGCGCGTTTCTGGAGGACAGCTATCCCGATTACGCCACGGTGTCGGCCATGCTGGCCGTGGCCGAGCAGGAAGTCATCCTGTTTACGCCGGCTCTGCGCAAAGCCACCGAGGCGCTGGGCATCGACGTCAATGATGGCTATTATCACGTGCACGGTGTGAGCGATGACGACACCACCGAGGCCGCCGACGACGATCATGAAGATGACCTCTGGTTCGTGCTCATCCAGGCCATCGCCGAGGACCAGCAAGACCGGATCAAGGCCTTGTGCATGATGTATTGCGATCTATGGGCCCGGTTCTGGGACGAGCAGATTGCGGCTCACTGAATCCAACAGCACTATGCCTATCGACATTTGGCGGCCACACGCGACTTGGTTGAGGCTCGCGGCGGCGGGCCGCAGGTCCGGATCAAATTCAAGGGCGAGTCGATATCGCAGCGATCGCAAATAAATTAAACACAATAGCCTAATAAGAGAAAGGCATGATAACCTAATAATTAAACAGCACAATAACCTAATAATTAGGAAGGACGATAACCTAATAATTAGGAAGCACGATAACCTAATAGAAAACAGCCATGGCCACCCCTTCTGACAAGCTCGCCGCCTCCCTGGAAATTCTCAAACAGCTACAGAACGAGGGTGTCGTCGCCATCCGCAGCAGCCAGCTTAGCCGTACCCACAGGGAACGGCTGCTGCACAGCGGTTTCATCATCGAAGTGATAAAGGGCTGGTACGTTCCGGCCCGACCGGACGAAACCCAAGGCGAGAGCACCGCCTGGTACGCATCCTTTTGGGTATTCTGCAGCAGCTACCTCACAGAGCGCTTCGGAAAGGAGTGGTGCCTGGGGCCCGAGCAATCCATTAATCTGCTCACCGGCGACTGGACCGTGCCTCGCCAGCTCATCGTTCGCACGCCTAAGGGCGGCAATAAACCCTTGTCGCTGCCACATCAGACTTCGATCTTCGATATCCGCGTGGAGTTGCCACCGGCCTCCGACATGGAAATGCGCGATGGAGTGCGCCTTTATTCCTTGGCGGCCGCACTGATCGCCGTTCCGCCGTCGGCCTTCCAGGCTCACCCGCTTGCCTTGCGTACCGCTCTGGCCATGGTCAGGGATGCCTCCGAGGTACTTGGCCGCTTGCTCGAGGGCGGGCACAGCACGATCGCCGGGCGGCTGGCGGCAGCCTTTCGAAGCATAGGCAGTGAACAGATCGCCAACGACATTGCAGGTGCCATGAGCGCAGCCGGGTACACCATCAACGAGACCAATCCGTTCACGGATGCGCCGCAGGCCAGGGTCAGCCCGCTTGGGCCATCGCCCTACATCAACCGGCTCGATATGACCTGGCAAGGCATGCGAGAGCAGGTCCTTATATACTTTCCGCGCCCGCCGCAGGCGCGGCCGGAGAAGAATGCCTATTTGAGGCAGGTCGACGAGGTCTATGTCACCGACGCCTACCACTCGCTATCCATCGAAGGGTACCGGGTCAGCACTGACTTGATCGAGCGCGTGCGCTCCGGCGCCTGGAATCCCGACAGCCATGCCGCTGACCGGAATCACCGCGATGCCATGGCCGCCCGAGGCTATTGGCAAGCGTTTCAGCGCGTCAAGCAGAGTCTCGCAAGCATCCTCGATGGCAAGAATCCGGGCTCCGTCGTTCAGCAGGATCATGGCGCATGGTACCGGGAGCTATTCGCACCCAGTGTCACGACAGGCATCTTGCGGCCGGCAGACTTGGCGGGTTACCGCAGCGGAGCGGTCTACATCCGCCGCTCCAAGCACGTCCCGCCGCGGCACGAGGCCGTGCGCGAACTCATGCCGGCGTTCTTCCGGCACCTGCGGGACGAGCCAGATCCCGCCGTTCGCGTGGTGTTGGGGCACTTCATTTTGGTATACATACATCCTTACTTCGACGGCAACGGCCGCATGGGCCGGTTCATGATGAACGCCATGCTGGCGGCCGGAGGTTACCCCTGGACGGTGATCCCGGTGGAGAAGCGGGGTGGCTACATGGCTGCGTTGGAGGCGGCCAGCGTGGAGGGCGATATTGTGCCTTTCGCACAGTTCATTGGCTGGCTCGTGGAAGGCACAACATCTCCCAGTTGAGGAGTCCCTCCAAGAGCCGCTCCGTCTTGGCATTGATGGTCGATGCACGGTAATTCATGAAATGGTCAAACGGCCGGCGTAGGGTAGGCGGCCAGCCCATTTTCAATGGCCTCGCCACTTATGAGCCTCCTGCATTCCATCCGCGCCCGGCATTGCCATGCCGTTCTTGCCGTCGCTTCGCTGGCATTGGCATTGGCTCTGTCCCCGGCGGTCCGCGCGCGCCAGGGGCTGTCCGTGCAAGCCTTGCGCTTTATTGGCGAACAACAGCTTCCGAACAGGCACTCCTTTCAGCAAACCACTGTCGGCGGGCTGTCCGGAATCGACTATGATGCGGCGACAGATACCTGGATCCTGGCCAGCGATGACGGCGCCCGTTTTGATGCGGCGCGCTTTTACACGGCCAGGCTGGCTTACGATGCGCACTCCTTCGTCTCGGTGGCGCTGACCGACGTGACCTACCTCAGGCAGCGGAATGGCAAACCTTATTCAAGCCCCTGGACGGCGGGCGAGACCGCGGACGTGGAAGCCATCCGCTTCGACTCCGCCGACGGCAGCATTTGGTACGCCAGCGAGGGCGGTGGCGCGTGGAAGTCGCATCCCTTCATTCGACATGCATTGCGTACCGGGGAATTTGTTGCGGACCTGGCCGTCCCCCCGATGTTCGCCTTGCGGCGCGACCGGCGGGCGGGGCCGCGCGACAACCTGGCGTTTGAAGGCCTGGCCTTTGCGCGGGACGGGCAGTCTCTATGGGTGGCGATGGAGGGGCCTCTTTGGCAGGACGGCGATATGCCGACCCCCACGGCGGGCGCCATGGCGCGGATCACGCAATATGGCCGCGACGGCAGGGTGATCAGGCAGGTGGCCTATCCCGTCGATGCGATCCCGGTGGCGCCAGCCAGGGGGAAATTCGCCGATAACGGCGTCACAGAGATACTGGCGGTCGATGAGCAACGGTTTTTGATTGTGGAGCGCTCGGCGGCGCAAAACGCTGCCGGCCGGTACAGCAATTTCGTCCATATCTACGAAATAGATACGTCCAGCGCCACGGATGTAAGCGGGTTCGTGTCGCTGGCCGGGGCCGATTTTCAGCCGGTGGCAAAGCGGCTGGTGCTCGACCTCGCGACTCTTGGCTTGCCCAAGCTGGACAATATCGAAGGCATGGCGTGGGGCCCCAAGCTTGCGAACGGGAATGACAGCCTGGTGCTGGTGTCGGATGACAACTTCAATGCCAGCCAGGTCACCCAGTTCCTGGCGTTCGAGGCGCTGATCAACGGGGGCGCCTCAGGGAATAGTCGTAATGGTCGCTCCGGTGGTGGCTGAATGGCGCATCCGCTTGGGAGATATCCTCGTCGAATGTCAGCAGCCTGGGCGGGGGCTGGTCCGCTTGCCGCGCGCGGCGCGCCAGAAACCGCTCATTCGCGGCGCGGATGAACAGCCAGCTGATCACGCCGTAGAGCGGCGTCTGAAGGATGATGAAGCCTTGTATCACGCTCAAGGGCAGCGGCGGATAGAGCGCGGCGCCGTGTGCGCTGTCGCTGGGCGTAAGCAGGGTGGTCAGCGCCAGGTTCACGCCCAGCACGATGGCTGTCAGGCCGGCGATGGCCCAGCATTGCTCGCTCGATGAGAACGGGCGCTGCTGTGTTTTGGGGAAGCGGCGCACGACCAGCGGCATGCTGGCCAGCAGCAAGCCATAGGTCATTGCGGTGCCGGAGAGACTGTACCAGGCGGCGGCGAACAGTCCGACAAGAAGCACAAGCGTCCACACCCATAGAAATCGAAGCAGCATTTTGATCAGCGGCATGAATGTCTCTCGTGTCTAGTGTTGTTATGGATTAGACGGCTGGCGGGGCATTGAACCGCCGTTTGTCACGAATAATTCATGATGCTGGGGTAGGGTGCTGTAGCGGCACTAGTCTTTCTGGCCGGCTGCGATCCGCCAAAGGCGACGAATCGGCGCGCAGCTGCTGCGCCGGCACGGGCGCTCGGCGCTCTCGTTCATCTGCGCCGGGCTTGCGGCCCGCGGCGCCTGAACGGACTGCGGATGGAGGGAAGGGCGGCCTGCGCGGCTAATGCAGGCCGGTCGTCGCCCAGGTAGCGCCCTGCAGGATCAGCAGGTCGGCCAGGCCCTTGGCTTCATCGGCGCTCAGGCCATGCTCCATCATCGTGAAAACGGCAAAGTCCACGCCGGAGGCCGGCGTCAATTGCCAGTGATGGCCATTGCTTTCCAGTTCGAGTCCCGATCGGTGCAAGACATTGCCGTTGGGCAGCAGCTTCCAGGTGCTGCCCTTGGGCAGTGAATCTTTCTCCACAATTTCTCTCGCGAGTTGTGACAGGCCGGTCAATTGGCCTGTCTGTTTGATTTTATTGCTCTGCGGTGGGGCCACTGATCGGCAATGGTTGAGCATCGTCAAGAGCGCGCAATGGGATAGTTTAATGAGGAGATTTTGCGCAGATACGCGAAGCAATGCAGATTAATCGGCGCTATTAAGCGTTTAACCCGGTTTATCGTCGGCAATATGGTTGGCGGCTCCGCGATTTCCTCGATTTACCCAATGCGGGTGCGGCGCGCCAGATTATCTCATATTCCCCGCCCGCGGGACCCTGGCGCGGATGGCTTCTATAATGGCGGCGTGCAATCAATGTCACCTACCTCAACAAGCGGATCGGGCATGCGGCAGAAAACGACTACAGTCTTCAGCAAGCGGCGCAGCCGGGCATTGCGGCGATGGCGGCCATGACGACGCCCGGCGGCCAAAGCGCTTTCCTGGCCTGGGATGCCTCATCCACGCCGCCCACTCTGACGGTGCGCGGCGACTGGGTTCTCGCCAATTATGCCGCGCTTGGACGGGAACTGGTGCGGTTCCAGCATATTGTTTCCCATGACGCGGCGCCGGCCCGGGCCAGGATAGACTTCGCCCATATGGGGGCGCTGGACACCGCGGGCGCCTCGCGCCTGTTCGAACTGCTGGGCGCGGAACTGCTGGGCAAGCCGGCACCGGCCCTGTTCGCGGCAGCGCTGCGTCCGCTCGGCTGCAGCCCGGACGAGGCGGTCATG
>LNAP01011161.1_pt1 | contig 14096 bp, 16 predicted proteins | sample 602601 | NCBI WGS metagenome assembly LNAP01 (sample SAMN02440304, study PRJNA202911) | soil metagenome | biome: Subtropical and temperate rainforests or woodlands; isolation source: soil samples (1 kg each in a 20% v/v slurry with milli Q water) were... ...
GCCTATCGCCACTACCATGCGGCGATGATGGAGACGGTGATCGTCGGCCCGCCGCGCGACCGGCACCTCGAACTGTTCGCCGCCGCCCGGCAGGCGATGGAGGCCTGCGCCCATGCCATCGTGCCCGGCAAGACCGCCGGCGAGGTGTTCACCGCCCATGCCCATGCGATGGACGGCCACGGCATGGCCGAGCACCGGCTGGCGGCCTGCGGCTATTCGCTCGGGGCGAAATTCACACCTTCCTGGATGGACCCGCCAATGTTCTTTGAGGACAATCCCTGGGTGCTGGAACCCGGCATGGTCATGTTCGCGCACATGATTCTGATGGACAGCGCCACAGAGACGGCGATGTGCCTCGGCCGAACGTTCCTCATTACCGACACCGGGAACGAATGCATCACCGAGGCACCTCTGGACCTAATCGTTAATTAGTTTTAACCATTGCCCCGGGTGCTGGCGACGGCGCGACTGCTATTCAACGCAGATTCGCGACGCGACCGGCCCGAGCTTGAACGCGACGGGGACGGCATACATGCTCGATCGGCTTCGCCGGCTTGGACCGGCGGCAGCGGCGCTTCTCGCCGCTTTCGCCCTCGCCGCCTGCCAGACAGGCGACGGTTCCAAGCCCGTGGCCGGCATTTCCTCGTCCGGCTCGAAGTCCATCGCGTTCGAATCCATCGACGGCCCGCCAGAGCCGGTCTTCAACAAGCTCGTCGCCAGCCTAACCAGCGAGGCGGACGCCCAGCAGGTGCAGGTCGTCTCGCGCGATTCCGACGCTGCCTACCGCGTGCGCGGCTATCTCGCCGCCAGCGTCGAGGGCGGCAAGGGTTCGGTCGACTGGGCGTGGGAAGTGTTCGACAAGGACCGTGAGCGCGTGCTGCGCGTCGCCGGCGTCGAACAGGTCGGCAAGGGCGCGGATGTCTGGGGCCGCCTCGACGACGCCATGGTCGAGCGCATCGCCTCGCAGAGCCTGAGTGAGATCACCACCCGCCTCGCCGCCGCGCCCGCTGTGAAGCCGCGCCCGGCCAAAATCCTGCCCGAGGCCGCCGAGCCCGTTCCCGCCGTGCGCACCGACGACGGCCCGCCGGTCGCCAGCGCCGATGAATCCACGGATATTCCCGCCGACGCGGTGGTGCCGGAAACCGCCCTCACCTTCGCCTCACATCCGTGAGCGTCCTCCGTGGCGGCAATGCCACGCGGGTGCATCACGGGCTCAAGGATAGGGACAAGCCGCATCCGCCCGCTTTACACCACGGGCCGGCCCGCCTATCAGGGCTGCGCGACGGCCGTGCGACGGGCGTTGGTGAGATAGTACGGCTGGGAGCGCGCCGGAATGTCGAGTAATAACGGGTCGATCAAGATCGTCTCCGGCAATGCCAATCGGCCCCTTGCGGAAGCGATCGGGACGTATCTGCAGACCTCGCTCACCAAGGCGGTGGTCCGGCGCTTCGCCGACATGGAAATCTTCGTCGAGATCCAGGAGAACGTGCGCGGCAAGGATGTCTTCATCCTGCAGTCCACCTCCTTCCCGACCAATGACCATCTCATGGAGCTGCTCATCATCACTGATGCGTTGCGCCGCTCCTCGGCCCGCCGCATTACCGCCGTGCTGCCCTATTTCGGCTATGCCCGTCAGGATCGCCGTTCCTCCGGCCGTACGCCGATCTCGGCCAAGCTGGTGTCGAACCTGATCACCCATGCCGGCGCCGACCGCGTGCTGACCGTCGATCTCCATGCCGGCCAGATTCAGGGCTTCTTCGATATCCCGACCGACAATCTGTTCGCCGCCCCGGTCATGGTCGCCGACATCAAGTCGCGCTTCGACCTGTCGAACCTCACCGTGGTGTCGCCCGATGTCGGCGGCGTGGTGCGCGCCCGCGCGCTCGCCAAGCGCATCGACGCCCAGCTCGCCATCGTCGACAAGCGCCGCGAGCGCCCGGGCGAGAGCGAGGTGATGAACGTCATCGGCGATGTCGAAGGCCGCCGCTGCATCCTGGTCGACGACATCATCGATTCCGGCGGCACACTGGTGAACGCGGCCGATGCGCTGCTGGCGCGCGGCGCCACCGAGGTGCATGCCTACATCACCCATGGCGTTCTCTCCGGCGGCGCGGTCGCCCGCGTCACGGCGTCGAACCTCAAGGAACTGGTAATCACCGACAGCATCCAGCCGACTGAAGCGGTGCGCGTGGCGCGCAATATTCGCGTCGTCTCGATCGCCAGCCTGCTCGCCGAAGCGATCGGCCGCACCGCGCATGAAGAAAGCGTGTCCAGCCTGTTCAACTGAGCGAGCTGGCTCGTAACACCTTTACTTCATTACCTTTTTGGCGGCGTTCGTAATAATAAACGCGGTCATTGTGCACTGCGCCATGATCGCTCCACACTTCGGCCTCATGATCCCCGCTCGCAAATCTGAACGGGACGACGACATGAAGCGCGCTCGCCTGCGTAGCCTTATGCTGGCTCGCTTGCCCCTGATGCTGGCGCCGCTGCTGGCGTTTGCCGCCCCCGCGAGCGCACAGTCGCCCAGCGGCCCGGCGCCCTACAGCCGGATCGACCCATGGACCGGCATCACCGTCGTCGTCACGCCGCCGCCAGCGGCTGAATCGGCCTATGACGCCGCGCAGCGCGACGATGCCGGAGCGCCGCAGCTTGAGGCTGCGCCCCACACCGAAGAACCCGAGTCCGAGGAGTACGTCGGCCACGTCGTGCCCTCGCTCGACCCGCAGCAGGACGCCGCACGCCCGTCGATCTGGAACACGCTCGGGTTCGGCAAGCCTATCCTGCCCACGACCGAAAAGCCCGCGCCCAACACCCAGCTTCCTGCCCGCAAGCCGGTGACGGCGAGCAAGTCGCAGTCCCTGCCGACCCAGCTCCAGCTTCTCGAAGGCCCGGCCAGCGTCGCAGTGTCGACCAGCGCCTCGGCCTCGTCGCCGGTCTCCTCCCCGCTCGCCAAGAGCGACGGCGGCGGCAATGGCGAGGTGAAGGGCCGCGTCGGCTACGCGCTGGACAATCTGTCGGTGTACGGCACCGGCGCTGTGGGCGCCGCCGCGAGCGACGGCTCGCCATCGGTCTATGACAACATCGCGGTCGGCAGCACCTACAATGTGCCGCTCGGCATCGTGAAGGGTGACAGCCTGGGCGCCAGCGTCGAGTTGAACAACACCACCACCGTCACTACCGGCGTCGAACTGCGCGCGCCGATGGGCGACTACCAGCGCTTCCTCTCGGTGCAGCGCTCCGCCTCGCCGGACTCGGAGGCCAGCGGCGTGGTGAAGGCCGGCGTGCTCGGCAAATTCTGAACGGGCTTATTGCCCCCCGCACATTGCCCGGCAACGGTTTTGCTGCTATGAGCCGCCCCGGCCGTGGCCTTTCCGCACCCCTGGAGGCGTGCCGCAGCCAAAACCAGACCCAGACGCCAAGAGGATGGCCGCGCGAGCGGCCTTCGCCTTTTGCAAAGCAATGTAAGGACAAGCCATGGCCGCCATCAAGGAACTGAAGGCAGCGGCGCGCACGAAGGTCGGCAAGGGGGCCGCTCGTGCCGAACGTCGCGCCGGTCGCGTACCCGCTGTGATCTACGGCGACGGAAAGCCCCCCGTCGGCATCACGCTGGACTACACCGATGTCACCCGCACCATCTATGCGGGCCACTTCCTCACCACCCTTTTCAGCGTCGACGTCGACGGCGAGAAGCACCGCGTGATTCCGCGCGACTACCAGCTCGATCCGATCAAGGATCTGCCGCTGCACGTCGATTTCCTTCGCGTCGCCATCGGCGCCACCCTGACGGTGGACGTGCCGGTGCACTTCGTGAACGGTGAAATCTCCCCCGGCATCAAGGCCGGCGGCACGCTGAACGTGGTCGCCCACACCGTCTCGCTCAACGCCCCCGCCGATGCCATTCCGGATTCGGTCAATGTCGACCTCGCCGGCCGCGAGATCGGCGATTCGGTCCATCTGTCGGACATCACCCTCCCCGCGGGCGTGACCTCGGCTCTGACCGGCGACGACACCCTCGTCACCATCGTGCCGCCGTCGGGCCAGAAGGACGCCGAGGCTGACGCCGCCGCGGCCGCCGCTGCTGCCGCCGCCAACGCGCCGGCCACCCCGGTCAAGAAGTAAGACCGCTAGCGCAACCCGCGTTCTCCGGGACGCGGGTTGCACGGGCACTTTGAGCGTCACGACGCATTTCGACCTGGGAGAACACCGTGTTCCTGTTCACGGGGCTCGGTAATCCCGGGCCGAAATATGCCGGCAACCGGCATAATATCGGCTTCATGGCGGTGGACGCGATCGTCCGCCGCCATCGCTTTTCCCCCTGGCGCCGCCGCTTCCAGGGCGCCGCCTGCGAGGGCGAGATCGCGGGCGAGAAGGTCATCGCCCTGCTGCCGGAAACCTTCATGAACGAGAGCGGCCGCGCGGTCGCGGAAGCCCAGCGCTTCTACAAGATCGAGCTGCGCGACATCTTCGTGTTCCATGACGAACTCGATCTGCCGCCCGCCAAGGTGCGCACCAAATTCGGCGGCGGCAATGCCGGGCACAACGGCCTGCGCTCCATCACCGCCCATTGCGGCAACGACTATGGCCGCGTGCGCCTCGGCATCGGCCATCCCGGCGACAAGGCGCTGGTCATGCCGTTCGTGCTGAACGACTTTGCCAAGTCCGAGCGCGACTGGGTCGAGGGCGTGTGCGACGGCTGCGCCGAACTGGCGCCGCTCCTGATCGAGCGGAAGATCGATGAATTCCAGAGCCGGCTGCATCTCCTCCTGGAGCTTCGCGGGCTCGGCAACGTGGCGAAATAAGGCGGCGCAGCAGACCTAGTCACCCACCGAGCTTGCACTTGACGCCGCTTCTGCCTAACCACGGCGGAACAATCTCAAAAGCAGAACGAGCGACGATCCCATGGGCTTCAAATGCGGCATTGTCGGCCTGCCGAACGTCGGCAAGTCGACCCTCTTCAACGCGCTGACGCAGACGGCGGCGGCGCAGGCGGCCAATTACCCGTTCTGCACCATCGAGCCCAATGTCGGCGACGTCGCCGTGCCCGACGACCGGCTGGAGACGCTGGCCAGGATCGCCGGCTCGCAGCAGATCATCCCGACCCGTCTCACCTTCGTGGACATTGCCGGCCTGGTGCGCGGCGCCTCCAAGGGCGAGGGCCTCGGCAACCAGTTCCTCGCCAATATCCGCGAATGCGACGCCATCGCCCATGTGGTGCGCTGCTTCGAGGATAGCGACGTCACCCATGTCGAGGGCAAGCTGGCCCCAACGAGCGACATCGAGACCATCGAGACCGAATTGATGCTCGCCGACCTCGACAGCCTGGAGAAGCGCGCCGCGGCGCTGGAGAAGAAGGCCAAGGGCGGCGACAAGGACTCCAAGGAACTGCTCGATCTGATGAACCGCGCACTGGTGCTGCTGCGCGAGGGCAAGCCGGCACGCGCCGGAGGAGGAAAAGGCGTTCCGCATGCTCGGCCTCTTGTCCTCCAAGCCGGTGCTCTACGTCTGCAATGTCGAGGAAGCCTCGGCCAAGAACGGCAATTCGATGTCGGCGGAAGTATTCGCGCAGGCCGCCAAGGAAGGCGCCAAGGCCGTCGTCGTCTCCGCCAAGATCGAGAGCGAGATCGCCGTCCTGCCGGCCGCCGAACAGAAGGAATATCTCGAGGCCATCGACCTCGAGGAGCCCGGCCTCAACCGCATCATCCGCACCGGCTATGAGCTTTTGAAGCTCGTGACCTACTTCACGGTCGGTCCGAAGGAGGCGAGAGCCTGGACCATCACCGCCGGCACCAAGGCGCCCGCCGCCGCCGGCGTGATCCATAGCGATTTCGAGAAGGGCTTCATCCGCTCCGAGACCATCGCCTTCGACGATTACGTCAAGGGCAATGGCGAAGCCGGCGCGCGCGATGCCGGCCGGCTGCGGCTGGAAGGCAAGGAATATGTCGTTGCCGATGGCGACGTGCTGCATTTTCGCTTCGCCAACTGATGGTCAGCCGACGGAAGCTTGGCATGAGCGATGGCAACGGTCTTGTGCTGAGGCCCGCCCGCGCCGGCGATGGCGCGCACGTGTTCGAGGTGACGCGGCAGTCGATTATCGGCCTCGCCAAAGCGCACTATTCCCCGGCGCAGATCGACGGCTGGATGGGGGCCCGGACGCCGGCCTATTACGAGGAACTGATTGCCAAAGGCCATATGATTGTGGCCGAGCGCGAAGGCGCGATGGTGGGCTTCGTCGACGCCGAGCCCGGCGAAGTGACGCGCCTGTTCCTGATGCCGGAAGCCGCGGGTGCAGGCCTGGGCGCGCGGCTGCTGGAAATCGGCATTGAGAAAGCGCGGGCAGGCCATGTCGGCCCGATCAAGGTCGAGGCGACCGTAAATGCCGAAGGCTTTTACCGACGCCATGGGTTCCGGACCGTTGGAAAAGGCTATTTTTCCCACGGCATCGGCGGCGACCCCATCGAGATCGTGCATATGGAGCTGTGAGGCCCCCTCGACGCCGATCCGAGGTCGGGCCTTGACGGGCGGAACATCGTCCCCTGTGATCGCGTTCGGAAGAGGGTGCGCCGTCCGTCCGCGGCGTGCCTTATAAGGGGATTGCGCGCGCCGATGATGTTCTGGGAAGATTTCCACGAGGGACACGTCGCCAGTTGCGGGCGTTATGTCGTCGGCCGCGAGGAGATCGTGGCCTTCGCCAGACAATATGATCCGAGCCCGATCCACCTCGACGACAGCGCTGCGGAAGCCACGCGTCTCGGCGGGCTGTCGGCGTCCGGCTGGCACGTGTGCTGCATCTGCATGCGTCTCGTCGCCGATGGCCTGCTGGTGGGCGCGGAATGCCTCGGCTCGCCCGGCGTCGACGAGGTGCGCTTCCTGCGCCCGGTGCATCCCGGCACGGTGCTAACCCTGCGCCGGCATGTGCTGGACACCCGCACCTCCAAGAGCCGCCCGGAGATGGGCCTTGTCAAATTCCGCTTCGAACTGCTGGATGCCAACAGCGAGATCATGTTCGACATGGTCGGCACCCTGCTGTTCGGCCGTCGCAATCCCGGCTTCCGGCCCGCGTGAGGAGGTCGCCCATGAACTTCTTCGAGGACATCGAGATTGGCGAGAAGACCCGGCTGGGTTCCTACACGTTTCTCGCCGACGACATCATCGCCTTTGCCCGCGCCTGGGACCCGCAGCCCTTCCACCTGGATGCGGCAGCCGGCGCCCGGACCCATTTCGGCGGGCTCACCGCCTCGGGCTGGCATACCGCTGCCATTGCCGCGAAGCTGCGCGCGCAGGCGCAGGAGCGGCTGCACGAGACGCTGCGACGCGAGGGCAAGCCGGTGCCGCGTGTCGGCCCCTCCCCGGGCTTCAAGAATTTGAAATGGCTGCGCCCGGTGCTGGCCGGCGACACGATCACCTTCGAGAGCGAAGTCACGGCCAAGAAGCCGAGCGCCAGCCGTCCGGAATGGGGCCTCGTCTTCACGCACGAGACCGGCCACGATCAATATGGCCGCCCGGTCTTCGAGCTGACGAACTGCGTGTTCGTGGAGCGGCTGGAGGGGTAGGCGCAAGGCGGCTGGGCGGCGCCCCGAGTACGCCTCCCCTCAGTTGTCGCGCGACCAGCCGATGCGGTAGACGCGCCCGGTCTGCGCGCCCTCCACGCTCTTGGCATAGCCGAGCGCGGCCTCGCTGGCCGGCACCGCCTTGGTGCCGCGAAAATACGGTGCATAGGACGGCAGCGATTCCTCGATCACTGTCGGGCTGACGACATTGATCCGCAGGCCGCGCGGCAGCACGATTGCCGTGCCGCGCACGAAGCCTTCCAGCCCGCCATTGACCATCGCCGCCGAGACGCCCTCGCGGATCGGGTCGTCGTTGAGAAGGCCGCTGGTCAGCGTGAACGAGCCGCCGTCGCGGATATGTTTCAGGCCCAGCATGACCAGATTGACCTGCCCCATCAGCTTGTCGCGCAGGCCGATGTCGAATTTCTCGGGCGTGAACTGGTCGAACGCCCCGAAATGCACCTTGCCCGCCGTGCAGACCACGGCGTCGAACGCGCCGACCTGTGTGTAAAGCCGTTCGATCGAGGCCGGGTCGGCGATATCGACCCGAAAATCGCCGCTGCTGCGGCCGGCACGCACCACCTCGTGGCGCGCGCTCAGCTCCGCGACGACAGCCGCACCGATGGTGCCGCTGGCTCCGATGACGATAATCTTCATGAGACGCTCCTGTGCTCGCGGACGCGGGGGGTCGTGCCGGCCGGCAGCCTACTGCCAAACGCACGAAAAAGGGCCCCTCAGGGCCCTTTAGCTGTCGGATGCCGGCGGCCGCAAAGCCGTGCCGCCACTCAGTGGTGCACGCTCTTCCACACCTTCTTCTTGGTGAAGTAGAGCAGGCCAGCGAACACGATCAGGAAGATCATCACCTGGAAGCCGATGCGCTTGCGCGCCTCGAGATGCGGCTCGGCCATCCACATCATGAAGGCCGTCACGTCGCGCGAATACTGGTCGAGCGTCTGCGGCGTGCCGTCGGTGTAGGTCACCTGGTCGTTCGACAGCGGCGGCGGCATCTTGATCGAGTGGCCGGGGAAATAGGTGTTGTAGTGGCCACCTTCCGGCACGGTGAAGCCTTCCGGGGCGGGATCGACATAGCCGTTCAGCAGAGCGTGGATGTAGTCCGGGCCCTGCTCCTGGTACTGCGTGACAACGTCGATCAGGAAGCCGGGGAAGCCGACCTCATAGGTGCGCGCCTTGGCCAGCACCGAGAAGTCCGGCGGATAGGCGCCGCCGTTCGAGGCGCGGGCGGCCTGCTCGTTCGGGAACGGCGAGGGCCAATGATCGGACAGGCGGCCGGGACGCTCGAACATGTCGCCGGCGTCGTTCGGGCCGTCCTGAATCTTGAATTCCTCGGCAACCGTCTTGGCCTGCGCTTCGCTGAAGCCCGGGCCGCCCGGCTGGGCAAGGTTGCGGAAGGCCAGAAGCTGCGCGGAGTGGCAGGAGGAGCAGACCTCCTTGAACACCTGGAAGCCGCGCTGCAGCTGGGCCTGGTCGAAATGGCCGAACGGACCGGCGAAGCTCCAATGCTCGCGATGCGGCTGCGGCGCGTGCTCCTGCGCCAGCGCCGGAGCGAAACCGAGGCCGAGCACCAGCGCGCAGGCGGCGAGCGGACGGACAAGCGAGAAGCGGGAGGACATGGTGTGCTTCATGATTTCCGCTCAACCCTTGGTCTGCGGCGCGGCAACGCCGGCCGAGGCGGGCGCACCGCCCTTGGACTTGCCGAGCACCGCTTCGGTGATGGAGGCCGGAACCGCCTTCGGCTTCTCGAACAGGCCGAGCAGCGGAAGGATGATCAGGAAGTGCGCGAAGTACCACACCGTCAGGATGCGGCCGGCGATGACGTAGCCGCCTTCGGCAGGCTTCGAGCCGAGCCAGCCGAGGCCGATGCAGACCGCGATCCAAATCCAGAAGAACTGCTTGAACAGCGGACGATAGACGCCCGAGCGCACCTTCGAGGTATCGAGCCACGGCACGAAGAACAGCACCACGATGGCGCCGAACATGGTGAGCACGCCGCCGAGCTTGTCCGGCACCGAGCGCAGCATCGCGTAGAACGGCAGGTAGTACCATTCGGGCACGATGTGGGACGGGGTCACCAGCGGGTTGGCCGGGATGTAGTTGTCGGCATGGCCGAGATAGTTCGGGATGTAGAACACGAACCAGGCGAAGAAGATGAGGAAGCACACCATGCCGAACGCGTCCTTGATGGTCGCGTAGGGGGTAAAGGCCACGGTGTCCTTCTCCGACTTCGGGTCGACGCCGGTCGGGTTGTTCTGGCCGACCACATGCAGCGCCCAGACGTGGAGGACGACGACGCCCGCGATCATGAACGGCAGCAGGTAATGCAGCGAGAAGAAGCGGTTCAGCGTCGGGTTGTCGACCGCGAAGCCGCCCCACAGCCATTCCACCACGGTCGGGCCGACCACCGGGATCGCCGAGAACAGATTGGTGATGACGGTGGCGCCCCAGAAGCTCATCTGGCCCCACGGCAGCACGTAGCCCATGAAGCCGGTCGCCATCATCAAGAGGTAGATGATGCAGCCGAGGATCCAGAGCACTTCGCGCGGGTTCTTGTACGACCCGTAATACAGGCCGCGGAACATGTGGATGTACACCGCGATGAAGAACATCGACGCGCCATTGGCGTGGATGTAGCGCAGCAGCCAGCCATAGGACACGTCGCGCATGATGTGCTCGACCGAGTTGAAGGCGAGCGTCACATGCGGGGTGTAATGCATCACCAGCACCACGCCCGAAAGGATTTGGCAGACCAGCATCAGCGACAGGATGCCGCCGAAGGTCCACCAGTAATTCAGGTTACGCGGGGTGGGATAGGCGATGAACGAGGAATGGATCAGGCCGACCAGAGGTAGCCGGGCCTCGAACCACTTCAGTGCCGGATTCTTCGGCTCGAACGTTGCGTGTCCGCTCATTTATTCAGGTCCCTGTCGCCGGCTCAGCCGATGGAGATCTTCGTGTCGGACACGAACTTGTAGGGCGGGATGGCGAGGTTTTCCGGCGCCGGGCCGCGGCGCACGCGACCCGCTCCGTCATATTCCGAGCCGTGGCAGGGGCAGAACCAGCCATCGTACTCGCCCATGTGGCCGATCGGAACGCAGCCGAGATGGGTGCAGATGCCGATCACGACCAGCCACCTCTCCTTGTCGGGAGCGGCGCGATTCGCGTCCGTGGCCGGGGCATCGGCGGGCAGATTGGCATTGCGCGCGACCGGATCGATCAGCTGGGAGAGCTGGGTCGCCTTGGCTTCTTCGATGTCCTTGGGCGTGCGGTTCCACACGAAGACCGGCTTGCCGCGCCACTTCACGGTGACGATCTGGCCCTCGGTGATCTGGCTGATATCGACTTCGGTCGACGACAGCGCCAGCACCGAGGCATCGGGCTGAAGCTGGGACACGAACGGCCATATCAGGGCGGCGGCACCGACAGCACCCACGGCGCCCGTCGCAATATAGAGGAAGTCGCGGCGCGTGGTTTCCGCCGTCTCGGTTGTTGCCACGATGGATTCCTTTCCCCTCATGCCCTCGATCGGTACGCCTGCCGGCGAGACTGCCCTAGCGCAAACTCGCCGAACGCCAGGCCGGGAGCACCCCGCCTCGCAGCCAACGCTCACCCGTTCAGGGAAACGTCGTGGTCGGCGCCTCGCGCGTCGAGGCAGGCAAGCGGACCCGTAAAACGCAGGTCGACGTACCTTCGAGATGCTCTAATTGCATCCGAACACTCCCTTGTCCAGATGAACACCATGCGGCAGTCCGTCCTGCCCCCAACCCCGCCCCCATGCCGGTCGCGCCGCTGCGTCCGCGCGACCCGCGCGCTATGGTCGAGGCGCCCCCCGCCCTATTGCCCCGGAATGCCTCATGAGCCTCGTGATCGCCTTGTTTGAGCCCGATATCGCGCAGAATGCCGGGACTTTGGCCCGCACCGCCGCCTGTTTCGGGCTTTCGCTTCACATCATCGAGCCGGCGGGCTTTCCGGTGGGGGACGCGGGGTTCCGCCGCGCGGGCATGGATTATATCGAGCGCGCGTCGATCCGCCGCCATGCCGCATGGGCGGCTTTCGACGATTGGCGCCGTGGGGAAGGCCGCCGGCTGGTGCTGTGCACCACGCGCGGGGCAGTGCCGTATGCCGATTTCGGATTCGAGCCGTCCGACGTGCTGCTGCTGGGGCGCGAAAGCGCAGGCGTGCCGGAGGCGGTGCACCAGGCGGCCGACGCGCGAATCATCGTGCCGCTGGTGGAGGGCGTGCGCTCGCTGAACGTCGCCGTGGCCGGCGCCATCATCGCGAGCGAGGCGCTGCGGCAGATGGGGGGATTTGCGGTTTCACGATAGAACACCCTCATGCCCGGGCTTGACCCGGGCACAGCCACCCAGCCCCCTACTCCGCGGCCGCCTCGATCGCCGCCTCGTCCGCGTCGATGAAGCCGCCAGACTGGCGCTTCCACAGGCGGGCGTACAGCCCGTTGCGTTCGATCAGCTCGGCATGGGTGCCGGTCTCGATGATGCGGCCGTGCTCCATCACCACCAGCCGGTCCATCCGCGCGATGGTGGAGAGCCGGTGGGCGATGGCGATCACCGTCTTGCCCTCCATCAGCGTGTCGAGATTGGCCTGGATCGCCGCCTCTCGAGCGCCGAGGTCGCCTCGTCCAGTACCAGGATCGGCGCGTCCTTGAGGAGTACGCGGGCGATGGCGATGCGCTGGCGCTGGCCGCCGGACAGCTTCACACCGCGCTCGCCGACATGGGCGTCCATGCCGGTGCGGCCCTGCGGGTCGCTCAGCGTCTCGATAAAGGCGTCGGCATGGGCGCGCCGCGCCGCCGCCTGGATCGACGCCTCGTCGGCGTCCGGTCGGCCATAGGCGATGTTGTCGCGCACCGAGCGGTGCATCAGCGAGGTGTCCTGCGTCACCACGCCGATCTGCGCATGCAGCGAATCCTGCGTCACCGCGCGCACGTCCTGCCCGTCGATCAGCACCCGCCCGGCCTCCGGGTCGTAGAAGCGCAGCAGCAGGCTCATCAGCGTCGACTTGCCCGCGCCCGACGGGCCGACCAGCCCCACCCGCTCGCCGGGGCGGATGTTCAGGTCGAGCCGGTCGATAACGCCGGAGCCGCGCCCGTAATGGAAGCTCAGTCCCTCGAAGCGGATGGCGCCCGCACGCACCTCCAGCCCGCCCGCGCCCGCGGGGTCGGTCACCTCGCGCGGCTTTGACAGCGTGGTGATCGCCTCCTGCACCGTACCGACATTCTCGAACACGCCGGTGACCACCCACATGATCCAGCCGGACATGTTGGTGATGCGGATGGCAAGGCCGGTGGAGAGCGCGATGGCGCCGAGATTGATCGCGCCGACCGACCAGAGCCAGATGCCGAGGCCGCCGACGCCCCCCAGCATCAGGCTGTTCAGGAAGCTCACCGAAAACGCCATGCGGGTGATGTGGCGTTGCTGGCGGCTGTTGTCGTCGATGTTGCGGGCGAGCGCGGAGCGGACATAGCTATCCTCGCGGTCGGAATGAGCGAACAGCTTCACGGTGAGGATGTTGGTGTAGCTGTCGACCACGCGCCCGCTCAGCGCCGAATTGCTCTCGGCCGTCCGCTTGGACAGATGCCGGATCTTCGGCACGAACACCCCCAGCGCCAGCACGTAGAACGCGATCCACGCCACCATCGGTATCGCCAGCCGCCAATCGGCCTCGGCGAACAGGAACACCGCGCTGCCGGCGTAAATCCCGGCGTACCAGAGCGCGTCGATCACCTCGACCACCGAGCCGCGCACGGCCGGGCCGGCCTGAAGCACGCGCGTGGCAATGCGCCCGGCGAAGTCATTGTTGAAGAAGCCGACGCTCTGGCGGATGACCCAGCGATAGGATTGCCAGCGGATCATCGGTCCGACATTGGCGGTGATGGTCTGCCGCACCAGCAGGTCGTGCAGGAACTGCGCGCACGGTCGCGCGATCACCACGACGAACGCCATCCAGATGAGCAGGCCGCCATGGTCGGTGAAGATCGTCGCCGGCGTCGAGTTCTGCAGCAGATCGACGATCTGACCGATATAGCGGAACAGCGACACCTCGACGATCGCCACCAGGAAAGCGGCGCCGAGCGCGGCGACGAAGATCCAGCCGGTCTGGCGCACGAAGTGCCAATAGAATGGGATAAGCGCCTCCGGCGGCCGCTCTATGGGAGCGGCGCGGAACGGATCGACCAGACTTTCGAACCAGGCAAAAATGCGCGTAAACATGAGCGGTCTTTTCGGATGCCGATACGGCGCCAGTGTGTCGATTCGGCCCGGTTGGGGGACAAATGAGATCGCATCGCACGGAAATCCACTATGTCGGCCGTGCCGGCTGGCTGCGCGCCGCCGTGCTCGGCGCCAATGACGGCATCCTTTCCACCGCCAGCCTGATCGTCGGCATTGCGGCGGCCAATACCGACCGCAGCGGCGTGCTGCTCGCCGGCATTGCCGGGCTGGTGGCGGGCGCGATGTCGATGGCGGCGGGCGAGTATGTCTCGGTGTCCTCGCAGTCCGACACCGAGCGCGG
>LNAP01003909.1_pt1 | contig 14091 bp, 9 predicted proteins | sample 602601 | NCBI WGS metagenome assembly LNAP01 (sample SAMN02440304, study PRJNA202911) | soil metagenome | biome: Subtropical and temperate rainforests or woodlands; isolation source: soil samples (1 kg each in a 20% v/v slurry with milli Q water) were... ...
CGCCGCGCACCGTCGCGGCGATTTGCTTTCTGAATCGCCTTTCGCTCAACGACTTTCATGGTGCCAGATTCAACCACTGTCGGCGGTAGCGTACCGGCGTAACACCGAGATGAGCGCTTGTCGCCGGGTTCGGATCAGATGACTGTTTTGTCATCTTTCGGTTGTCAGTATGTTCCTTTGGCGCGACTAGAATTCGACTCAATTCCTGATCCCAGCCACACGTGAATTGCCTCCTTGGCCTAAGCTGCAAATACTCTGGCATTCGCCGATAGACTGAAATACATGCGCCGCTGGCTCATTGTCCTTATTGCCCTGGTGATTGCGGCCCAATTCTCCTGGGCCGTCGAGGCCACCACGACCGGCATGGGAGAACTGCATAGCGCAGGCGCAGATGTGGCACTTGCGACGTCTCCATCGTCCGCGACAGATGGGTCTGATGTGGCGCAAGCCCAGGGCAACGACACGGCTCATATTTGCGACGCCAGTCACTGCCATTGCTTCCACGGTTACACCGCGACGGGCTCGCCCGTGCCCTACGTCCTGGGAGCAGAACCGCCTGGTGCTCCACGCGAAGCGCCTGCCGGTATGGGTGAATCGCATATTCCCCCTCGCATCGAACGCCCCAATTGGCGCTGCGCCTGAACGGCGCGCTGTCTGCAATTCGCTGACCCCGTCCGGTAGCCCGCTCCTCAGAGCGGGAAGATGCCGCGCCGAACCACACCTTGTTGTTCCCACAACCCTGGAGAGTTCGATGCAAAGCCGTCTTCGAGGCTACTGTGTACCGCTATTGCTGGCGGTAATTTGTTCCCCCTATTCATGGGCACTTGCCCAAGGCAACTCTGCCGCACCTGCTGAAGCTGTGGCGCCGAGCATTCCCGCCTTGACGCTTGGCGATGCCCTACGGTTGGCCCTGGCGCACAACACGGAGCTCGCCAGCGCGCGCCTCGAAGTGCAGGCGATGGAGGCCGCTGAGATGCAGGCAGGTGCCAGGCCAAACCCTGAGCTCGGAGTGCTGGTCGAAGACACGCGCAGCGCCACCCGAACGACGACAGTCCAATGGGCCCAGCCAATCGAGTTGGGAGGCAAGCGCACCGCCCGACTCACCGCCGCAGCACGTGCCCGCGAACAGGCACTGGTGGCGCTGCAGGCCAAGCAGGCCGGGCTGCAGGCGGCAGTGACCAGTGCCTTTTTCGGATTGCTGGGCGCCCAGGAGCAGGTGGTCCTGGTGCAGGCATCGCTGGACTTGGCGCACAACGCCAGCACCATTGCCGGCAAGCGCCTGCAGGCCGGCAAGGTGCCGCCGCTCGAACTGGCGAAGGCGCAGGTGGCCGAGTCCGGTGTGCGCGCTGAACTACTCCAGGCACAGAGCGAGCTGCAGTTGACCAGACAACGCCTGTCCATCTTCTGGGGACAAACAATCCCCGACTTTGAACGGGCCGATGGCAATGCCGACGCGCTACCCGCCATCCCCTCGGACCGCGAGGTGGGTGAGCGCATGGCCCAGGCGGCGGTACTGAAAGTGGCGCAACTCGATGTGGCACGACGCCAGGCGCTGACCGGCATCGAGCAGGCCAAGCGCATTCCCGATCCGACCGTCACTCTGGGGGCGAAGCGGGCTGCGGAACTGGGGCGTACACAGCTCGTCATCGGCATATCCGTCCCGCTTCCCATCCTGGACAACAACCAGGGCAACTTGCTCGAAGCCTTGCGGCGGGAAGACCAGGCCCGGGAGGCGGTGACGACAGTCCGTCTGCAGCTGCAAACCGAGGTGTCTGCGGCCCTGGAGAAACTGCGCCTTACAAGCCAGCAGGTGCAACTGCTGCGCGGCGAAGTGCTGACTACCGCAAAGGCAGCCTATGACGCAGCCGTCAAGGGCTACGCATTGGGCAGATTCGCCTTCCTCGACGTGTTGGATGCCCAGCGCACCCTGTTCCAGCTGCGCCAGCAGGTGCTGCGCAGCACGGCCGACGCCTACCGCGCCGCTGCCGACATCGATCGCCTGCTCGGTCAAGGCACCGGCGGGGTCGATCCACTCCAGGAGTAAACAATGACGAATTCAACGAAAAGCAAGAAATCGGCCATCGCCATTGCCGCAGTGCTGGTGGTAGGCGTGGCATTGGGCATCACCATTCTGCGCAGTGGCAAGGTCAACCCAGGGGGAGAAGAGCATGGCCACGCCGAGAGCGCGGCACATGCCGATGCAGAACATCACGACCCGAAGGCCGAAGAGGGGCATGCGCATGAGGCCGGGCATGATGACAAGGAACACCGCGAAGGTGCAGGCCAAAAGGCTGCCCCCGCCAAGGGGCCCCATGGCGGCAAGCTGTTCGTGCAGGACGGTTTTGGGCTGGAGCTGGCCATATTCGAGACGGGTGTCGAACCCGAATTCCGTGTTTATCTGTTCAAGGACGGCAAACCCGCAGCCCCAAGCCAGGCTCAGGTCGCCGTGTCCCTGGAGCGCCTAGGTCGCCCTCCGGAGCTGTTCAACTTTGCCCCACAGCAGGACTATCTCAAGGGTTCGGCCACCGTTGAGGAGCCGCACTCGTTCAAGGCCGCGATCAAGGCGCAGGCCGGCGCACAGACCTACGAATTCAAGTTCGAGCAGGTAGAAGGCCGCGTTCAGATAACGGACGAGCAACTCCAGCGCAACGGCGTGGAGCTGGGCGACGCGGGGCCAGCGCGCATCCGCAGTAGCCTGCAATTGCTTGGCGAGGTGAAGCTGAACCAGGACCGCAGCGTTTTCGTCACCCCGCGCCTGGCGGGTATCGTAGAGTCCGTGCGCGTCAACGCTGGTGATCCGGTGCGCCGCGGGCAGGTGCTGGCGGTGATTTCGAGCCAGGCGCTGGCCGACCAGCGCAGTGAGCTGCTGGCCGCACAGAAGCGCCTGAATCTGGCCCGAACAACCTATGAGCGCGAAAAGAAGCTCTGGGAAGACAAGATCTCCGCGGAACAAGATTATTTGACGGCCCGCCAGCTCTACCAGGAGGCCGAGATCGCCACCGAAACCGCACGCCAAAAGCTGGCCAGCCTGGGGGCCGGTGCCACCGAGTCCACCCAGGGCCTGACCCGCTACGAAGTGCGCGCGCCGATCGACGGGGTCATCACCGACAAGAAGATCAGCGTTGGTGAGGTGCTCAAGGAGGACGGCACCGTATTGCAGCTGGCCGATCTATCGACAGTGTGGGTTGAGTTGATCGTCCCGGCCAAGGATGTGGGGCGGATCAAAGTGGGCGACCAGGCCCGGGTCAAATCCGCGGCACTGGAGGGCGAGGCGAGTGCAAAGGTGTCCTATGTAGGCGCTTTGATCGGCGAGCAGAGCCGCAATGCCACCGCCCGACTGGTGCTGGGCAATGCCAAGGGCCAATGGCGCCCGGGGCTGCCGGTGTCCGTGGACCTGACGTCGAACGAAGTCACCGTGCCGGTGGCGGTGGCTGCAGATGCGGTGCAGACACTTGGCAAGGGGCCTGTGGTGTTCGGCCGCTACGGCCAGCAGTTCGAGACGCGGCCGCTGGAGCTTGGGCGCAGCGACGGGCGCTTCACCGAAGTCGTCAAAGGCCTGTCGGCAGGCGAGCGCTACGCCGCCAAGAACAGTTTTCTGATCAAGGCCGAGCTTGGCAAGGCCGGCGCGAGCCACGACCACTGAGGAGTCAGCGATGAAGCAGATTACCGCCATCCTACAGCCACACCGGCTGGAAAAGGTCGAAGACGCCTTGCACCGCCTGCCGCATTTCCCAGGCTTCACGATTTTGCAGGGACGTGGTCACCCACGCGGCCGTGGGCACAGCCACGCCTACTTGGCCGATGAATGGGAACCCAGCCACCATCTGCGTCTGATCCTGTGGATCTACTGCGACGACGCACAGGTCGAAACGATCGTGCAAACCATTGAGCAGGCGGCCCATACCGGGCAACCGGGAGACGGTCTTATCGCCGTGACCGAGGTCATCGACATCGTGCGCATCCGCAGCGGCGAGCGCGGCCACACAGCCGTCTGAGGCAGCCCCGAACAGGACAATTCATGTTTGAAAAAATTATCCGCTTTGCCATCGAGCAGCGCTGGCTGGTGCTGCTTGCTGTACTCGGCATGGCCGCCCTGGGAATAGTCAGTTACCAGCGCCTGCCTATCGATGCCGTGCCCGACATCACCAACGTACAGGTACAAATCAATACCCCCGCGCCGGGTTACTCGCCCCTGGAGTCCGAGCAGCGCGTGACCTTTCCGATCGAGACGGCGATGGCAGGCCTGCCCCACCTGGAGCAGACACGCTCGCTGTCGCGCTATGGCCTGTCGCAGGTCACCGTGGTCTTCAAGGACGGTACCAATATTTACTTTGCCCGCCAGCTCGTCAACGAACGCATCCAGGAGGCCAAGGAGAAGCTGCCTGCTGGCCTGTCCCCCGCGCTCGGTCCGGTCGCCACGGGCCTGGGCGAAATCTACATGTGGACGGTGGAGACCAAGGAGGGCGCACTCAAGCCCGATGGCACTCCCTACACCCCGACCGACCTGCGCGAGATTCAGGACTGGATCATCAAACCCCAGCTGCGCAACGTCCCGGGAGTGACCGAGATCAACACGATTGGCGGCTATGCCAAGGAATACCAGGTCGCGCCCTTCCCCGAAAAACTGGTGGCCTATGGCCTGAGCATGGCCGATCTGGTGCAGGCGCTGGAGCGCAACAACGGCAACGTGGGCGCAGGCTACATCGAACGCCGTGGCGAGCAGTACCTGATCCGCGCGCCCGGCCAGGTGGCCAGCATCGAAGACATCGCCAACATCGTCGTGAGCCAGGTGCAAGGGGCACCGATTCGCGTGCATGACATTGCCGAGGTCGGCATTGGCAAGGAACTGCGCACCGGCGCCGCCACGGAAAATGGCCGTGAGGTCGTACTGGGAACGGTATTCATGCTGATGGGCGAGAACAGCCGCACCGTGTCGCAGGCCGTGGATAAGCGCCTGGAGGAAATCAACAAAACCCTCCCCCCGGGTGTGGTCGCCCAGACGGTCTATGACCGCACGATCCTGATCGACAAGGCCATCGCCACGGTCAAAAAGAACCTGACCGAGGGCGCGCTGTTGGTCGTGGCGATCCTGTTCCTGTTTCTCGGCAATATCCGCGCGGCCTTGATCACGGCGGCCGTGATCCCGCTGGCCATGCTGTTTACCTTCACCGGCATGGTGAGCAACAAGGTCAGCGCCAACCTGATGAGCCTGGGAGCGCTGGACTTCGGCATCATCATCGACGGCGCGGTGGTGATCGTCGAGAATTGCGTGCGGCGCCTGGCCCACGCGCAGGCGGCTGCGGGCAGGCCCCTGACCCGCCAGGAGCGTTTTCATGAGGTCTTCGCAGCCGCTCGCGAGGCACGCAGGCCATTGATCTACGGGCAACTGATCATCATGGTGGTCTATCTGCCGATTTTTGCCCTCACCGGTGTCGAGGGGAAGATGTTTCACCCGATGGCCTTCACGGTGGTGGCTGCCCTGGTCGGCGCGATGATCCTCTCCGTTACCTTCATCCCCGCCGCCGTCGCGCTGCTGATCGGCAAGCATGTGGGTGAGAAGGAAAACCGCCTGATGCTGTGGGCCAAAAAGGGCTATGCGCCGATGCTCGATTGGGCACTCGTGAATCGTCCACTGGTTGTGACGATTGCAACGGTTTCTATCGCGTTGAGCGGACTGCTGGCCTCGCGCATGGGCAGCGAGTTCATTCCCAACCTCAGCGAGGGCGATGTCGCACTGCATGCCTTGCGCATCCCCGGCACCAGCCTGAGCCAGGCGATAGAGATGCAGTTCGAGCTGGAACGGGTGATCAAGCAGTTCCCGGAGGTGGACAAGGTGTTCGCCAAGCTGGGAACCGCCGAGATTGCCACTGATCCAATGCCGCCGAATGTGGCCGACACGTTCCTGATGCTCAAGCCGCGCGCCGAGTGGCCCGACCCCAACCGCAGCGCCGAATCGCTGGTGGCAGCACTGCAACAGGCCGTGAGCAAGGTGCCGGGCAACAACTATGAGTTCACACAGCCCATTCAGATGCGCTTCAACGAGCTGATATCGGGGGTGCGCAGCGACGTGGCCGTCAAGGTCTTTGGTGACGACATGGCCGTGATGGAGAACACGGCCGAGCAGATCTCGCAGGTCCTCGAAGCAATTCCCGGGGCTGCGGACGTGAAGGTCGAACAAACCACGGGGCTGCCCATGCTGACGATGCAGATCGACCGCGCCAGGCTGGCGCGGCTGGGGCTGAGCCTGGATGAAGTGCAAAGCACAGCCGCGACCGCCATTGGCGGTCGGGAAGCAGGTGCGCTTTTCCAGGGCGACCGCCGTTTCGACATTCTGGTGCGCCTGTCGGATTCGCAGCGCAACGATATCGAGGTGCTCAAGCGGCTGCCGATCCGCTTGCCAGGCGCTGGTGGTTCGCCTGCCTATGTGAGGCTGGGAGAAGTGGCGAGTTTCGAGATCGCTCCCGGCCCCAACCAGATCAGCCGCGAAAACGGCAAACGCCGCGTCGTAGTCACCGCCAACGTGCGCGGCCGCGACATCGGCTCTTTTGTGGCCGAGGCGCAGGAGCAACTGCAGCAAAAGGTCAAAATTCCCAGTGGCTACTGGACCGCCTGGGGCGGCACATTTGAGCAGCTGCAGTCCGCCAGCCAGCGCCTGCAGATCGTCGTGCCCATCGCCTTGCTGATGGTGTTCATGCTGCTGTTTGCGATGTTCAACAACGTCAAGGATGGGTTGCTGGTGTTCACCGGCGTGCCCTTCGCATTGACCGGAGGCATCGTGGCGTTGTGGCTGCGCGACATACCACTGTCGATCTCGGCCGGTGTGGGCTTCATCGCATTGTCCGGCGTGGCGGTACTGAATGGCCTGGTAATGATTTCTTTCATTCGATCGCTCCGGGAGGAGGGGTTGGGTTTAGACGAGGCGGTGCGGGAAGGCGCACTGACGCGCCTGCGGCCGGTGTTGATGACGGCCCTCGTGGCGTCTCTGGGCTTCGTGCCGATGGCCATCGCAACCGGCACCGGCGCCGAGGTGCAGCGCCCGCTGGCCACGGTCGTCATCGGCGGCATCATGTCGTCGACGGCGCTGACGCTCCTGGTGCTGCCTGTTCTCTATCGCTGGGCGCATGCATGGCGCGGGCGGCCGCAGGACGCTTCCGTCAAGGGTGGAGCATCTTCCCCCGGTGTGCCGGCCCTCTCGGAGGACTGAACTAGCTGGGCGGCGCTTGGCCGTGCCAGGTGCCGCCTACCGCATATATCCCCTCATGACCCGCCATCCTCACCATGACCACCAAATTCCGCCTGGATATTCCCCTTGTGTTGCCACAGATAGACGCCGCCGAGGACGTCTGCGTCAAGCGCCTGGTCGAGGATCTGCAGGGCCGCGAGGGCATTGATGCGGTGCATGTGCACACCGCCGAGGTCGGGGCTTCGGCCCAGCTGTGTGTCCACTACGATCCACAGGCGCTGCCACTGGCACGCATCCGCGAAATCGTTGAGGCGGCCGGCGCGCGCATTACCGAGCGCTTTGGGCACGCACTGTGGCAGGTTGACGGCATCGGCCATGCGCGCCGGGCCCGCACGTTGGTCGAGCAGCTGCGTGGCCTGCCCGGTGTGCTGGAGGCCGAGGCCAGCGCGGCGGGGCTGGTGCATGTGGACTTCGACCGCCAGCTGACCTCCGAGCAAACCATCCTTGCATTCTTGGCCGATTGGGGCGTGTGGCCGCAGGCGGAGGCTGCACCCGCAGAAATAGCGCCAGGCCATGGCGAACCGGGGCATCGGCATGCGCCGGGCGAGCCGGACGGCCATGGGCACGCACATGGCGGCCTGCTCGGCCCCAATACCGAAATGATCTTTGCGCTGAGCTGCGGCGCGCTGCTGGGCCTGGGGGTGCTGATCGAGAGGTTGGTGGCGGGGGCGCCCGGCTGGCTGCCATGGGCCTGCTTCGTCCTGGCCTACGGTTTCGGTGGATTTTTTACGCTGCGCGAGGCGTTCGACAATCTCCGGCTCAGGCGTTTTGAGATCGACACCCTGATGCTGGTGGCGGCGGCCGGCGCCGCGGCCCTGGGTTCATGGGCCGAAGGTGCGCTGCTGCTGTTCCTGTTCAGCCTTGGCCATGCGCTGGAACACTATGCAATGGGCCGCGCCAAGCGCGCCATCGAGGCCCTCGCGGAGCTGGCGCCGGACACCGCGACGGTGCGACGCGAAGGCATGACGCGTGAGATTGCCGTGGAGGAGTTGCGCGTCGGGGATATCGTGCTGGTGCGACCGAACGAGCGCCTGTCGGCCGACGGCTTCATCGTGCAGGGCAGCTCGGCGATCAACCAGGCGCCGGTGACTGGCGAGAGCATCCCGGTGGACAAGCGCCCGGTGGAGGATGCGGCGTTGGCGCGCACTCGGCCGGATGGCGTGGAGTCTGCCGCGCGCGTGTTCGCCGGAACGATTAATGGCGCGGGTAGCCTGGAAATCGAGGTGACGCGCCGATCTACCGACTCCGCGCTGGCGCGGGTGGTCAAGATGGTCAGCGAGGCCGAGACGCGGCAGTCGCCAACCCAGCGTTTCACCGACAAGTTCGAACGCGTCTTTGTGCCAGCGGTGCTGGGTCTGACACTTCTGTTGCTGTTCGCCTGGGTGGTGATTGACGAACCGTTTCGCGACAGCTTCTACCGCGCGATGGCCGTGCTGGTGGCAGCCAGCCCTTGCGCGCTGGCCATCGCCACGCCCAGCGCTGTGCTGTCGGGCATTGCACGGGCAGCGCGCGGCGGCGTGCTGATCAAGGGCGGTGCGCCGCTGGAGGAACTGGGCTCGCTCGACGCAATGGCTTTCGACAAGACCGGCACTTTGACCGAGGGGCGTCCGCATATCACCGATGTGGTGGCAGTTGATGGTGCGAGCGAGGAGGAACTGCTGACCGTGGCGGTGGCCGTTGAGTCGCTCAGCGATCATCCCTTGGCTGCCGCAATTGCGCGCGACGGGCGCGAGCGCTTGGCGGGCCGGACGGAGCCGGTCGCCGAAGGCTTGCAGAATCTGATAGGCCGCGGCGTCACCGCCAAACTGGCGGGTGAGATGGTGTGGATCGGCAAGGCCGAAATGTTCGGCGTCGCGGATGTCCCAGCGCTGGGTGCCGCCGCCCGGGCCGCTGTCGAGGGTCTGCGCGAGCGCGGACGCACCACCATGGTGGTGCGCCTGGGCGCGCGCGACCTGGGCGCGATCGGTCTGCTGGACACCCCGCGTGCCGGTGCGCGTGAGGCCCTGCAGGCGCTGCGCGAGCTGGGCATCAAACGCATGATCATGATTTCGGGCGACCACAGTAAGGTGGCGCAGGCGGTGGCCGCCGAGGTGGGCATCGACGAAGCCTGGGGCGACCTGATGCCCGAGGACAAGGTGGAGGCGATCCGCAGGTTGCGCCAGGAAACCAAGGTCGCGATGGTCGGTGATGGCGTCAACGATGCCCCCGCGATGGCCAACGCGACGGTCGGCATTGCAATGGGCGCCGCCGGATCGGACGTGGCGCTGGAAACGGCGGACGTGGCCCTGATGGCCGACGACCTGCGGCACCTGCCATTCGCCGTGGGCCTGAGCCGCCATACCCGTACGGTAATCCGCCAGAACGTATTTGTCAGCCTGGGCATCGTGGCGGTATTGGTGCCCGCGACGATCATGGGCCTGGGCATCGGGGCAGCAGTGGCCGTGCATGAGGGCTCGACGCTGCTGGTCGTCTTCAACGCGCTGCGGCTGCTGGCCTACCGCGACACCACGGCGAGCATGCCGCAGGGCCGAGCAGCAGCATGAAGGTCGCAGGGCAGCCGCGCCTTGCCAGGCCTTGCGAGCCGCCAGGCGCGGCGCGCATGGGCCGTGGTTTACCCAACCACCGTCCCACATTGAGAGCAGAATTTTGCACCGCCTTGCAACGCAGATCCGCACCGGGCACACTCCGAGGGTACTGTGGGCTTGCCGCATTGCTGGCAAAACCGCGCTCCGATAGTATTCAATGCCTTGCAGTGTGCGCATGGGACACCCTGCGTATCCAGCGTGGCGGACACCCTGCCGCCATGGTGCTCAGTGCGTCCATGGTGACCACCACCGTGATGGCCACCCAGGAGCCTGTCGAGGATACCCATGGTCAGTTGCGGAGCAGTTCCGCACGTGCGCTTCGCGCCTGCGGCGACTCATTGCGCAACTCATCGATGATCTGCTGGCGTGTCTTGGGAGCCTCAGCATTCTTCACGGGCACCGCCAACCCGCGCTGGATCTTCGACATGGTGCCGTCAGCCTTCGCGGCATCCAGTTCTGCAAGGACGTCGGCGCGCGTTTTCGTAGAACTCCAATGCTCCGGAACATATCGATCCGACTCGCCATTGCTTTCATGCCAGATCGAGTTGGCTTGCGACAAGGCGGGCACTGCCATAAGCCCGGAAACGATGAGCAGAGTAGAGAATTTGCGGGTCATGAAACACACTCCTATCAACTTCAATGTGCGGACTTGTTGCAAAGCCGCGATGCATGCCCATCGGCATGAGGCAACTATAGAAAAAGCACCCCAACAGAACGAGGTCCTCTGCATGACAGTCCGGTCATATGCACTGCGCTTCAATGTGGAATCCGACTCATGAAACTGCTGATCGTTGAAGACGAGGTCAAGCTCGCCGAATACCTGCGCAAGGGCCTGTCCGAGGAGGGCTATGTGGTGGAGGTGGCGCACAACGGTGTGGATGGTTTGCACATGGCGATGGAAGGCGCATACGACCTGATCGTCCTCGATGGCATGTTGCCGGGCATAGACGGCATGGGGGTGCTGACCGCACTGCGGCAATCCAGGCAAACACCCGTTTTAATGCTAACGGCGCGCATGCGCGTCGAAGATCGGGTGCGCGGCCTGAAGGCCGGGGCGGACGACTATCTGGTCAAACCCTTTGCGTTCACCGAGCTGGTGGCGCGGATCGAGGTTCTTCTCAAGCGCTCCCATCCGCTCCCGGCAAGTCACGACGCCCTGACGCTGGCGATAGACGATCTGCACATGGATCTGGTGCGCCGGCGTGTGGAGCGGGCGGGCAAACGGCTGGACCTGACAGCCAAGGAGTTTCAGCTGCTGTCTCTGCTGCTGCGCAGGCAAGGTGAGGTGCTGTCGCGCGCCGAAATCGCGGAGCAGGTGTGGGACGTCAATTTTGACCATGGCACCAACGTGATCGACGTCGCGATACGGCGCCTGCGCGCAAAAATGGACACACCGTTCGATCGGCCATTGCTCCACACGGTGCGCGGCATGGGCTATGTGCTGGAGGCGCGAGCAGAGTGACCCGGCATCCCATGCGCACACTGGGCCGTCGCCTGTCGCTGTGGCTTGCTGTGCAGAGCCTGGCAGGCTTGGCTGCGGTGTGCGTGGTTGTAGATGTCACCACCCTGCTGGCCTTCGAAGCACGCCAGGACAAGGCGCTTGCAGACAAGGAGATGCAGGTACGCCACCTGTTGTCCGATGCAACGGAAATGTCGGATGCAAAGGCATTGAGTCATAGGCTCGACGACTTTTTGATTGGGCACCAGGACATGACGTTGACGCTGCGACGCGCGGACGGCACAAGGTTTTATGGCGCCGCAGAGACAGTGCCCAACCATACTGATGCGAATCTGCGCGTGCTTACGTTTGCCGTACCCGCGCCCACCGTCGATGTGGAGCCCCTGCATGTCGAACTGAGGCTGGATACACGTGACGATCGACTCCTTCTGTCTCGTATTGGATTGACGCTGCTGGCGGCGGCCCTGATCGGAGCGGCAGTGATATCGGTCGGCGGGTATGCCCTCGTGAAACGTGGGCTGAGGCCGGTGCGCGACTTGGTTGCGCAAACACGGCAGCTGGCCGCGGACACCTTACACAAGAGGCTGGATGGATCGGCGCAACCCGAGGAGTTGAAGCCCCTGGTGGAGCAGTTCAATGCGCTGCTGGCGCGCCTTGAACGTACCTACAACCAGATGGAAGGATTCAATGCGGATGTCGCGCACGAGCTTTGTACGCCGCTGGCCACCTTGATCAGCGGCTCCGAGCTGGCGCTGCGCAAGGCCCGAAGTGCCGAAGAGCTGCGGGACGTTCTGGGTTCGAACCTGGAGGACTTGCACCGCATGTCCGACATCGTGCAGGACATGTTGTTCTTGTCCAGGGCCGATCGGGGTGCACTTGCGCGCCGTGTACCGGTGGGCAGCATGGCCGCATTGGCACAAAGAATCGCCGACTACCACGAGGCGGACCTGGCTGACGCGGAGCTGCGCCTGGAAATTGCTGGCGACGCACAAGGGGAGTTTGACGACGCACTGCTGCAGCGTGCGCTCTCCAACCTGCTGTCCAACGCAACACGGTATGCACAGGCACACACGACTGTCCGGGTGGAAATCCAGGAGCTGGATGGCCAGGTGCGCCTGCTGGTCATCAATCGGGGCAGCACCATTGCTCCAGAACACCTCCCACGCCTGTTTGATCGCTTCTACCGGGCCGACCCCTCTCGCAGCGACGCCGTCCGCAACCATGGACTCGGCCTGGCCATCGTCACGGCCATCGCGCGCATGCATGGCGGTGAACCACTGGCCGACTCGAAAGACGGTGTTACGACGATTGGTTTCAGCATGTTGAGCAATGGCAGGCGAGACGCTCCGATCAGTCAGGAAACAGTAACGTAAATGAGTGGGTGTGATGGTCCATCTGTAGCCGACGAATTCCACGTTTGACCAACTCCTATCAGTCGAATAGCTGGGCGGCCTGCAAAATGCTTTCGGTGCCAGACCATCATTTCATCGAACTTGGCCCGAGAATTTCGAAGTTAGTGGCAATCTGCTGACGGAGCCCAGGCGCCTGTTGACGCAACCACCTCGTCACCCATGCGGATGTCGATGGTGGATATCTGGAAAATGCGGATGGTTGTGGGTGATCGGCAGATGGCGGTGCCAGTGCTCGTGCGGTTCGCGCCCATCCCAATCAGGGCCATGCTCGTGCAGGTGGTGCTCGTCGTGCACGTGGCGATGGCTGTGCTCCAGCGGCTCGTGGGTGTGCTGGTGCTCGTGACGCTCTGTCAGGTGCAGCCAGACGCCAAAGGCCATCAGTGCGCACGCTGGCCAGAACAGTAGCGATGGTGTTTCACCCAGAAAGACCAGCGCGGCCGCCGCCCCGACGAACGGGGCCGTGGAAAAATAGGCCCCCGTGCGCGCCGCACCCAGACCGCGCAGGGCCAGCACGAAAAGCACCAGGCTGATGCCGTAGCCGAGCCAGCCAACCACCATGGCCGAAGCTACGGTGCCCCAGGCAGGAAGCGCCGTCCCCATCGACAGTGCCACGGCGCAATTCACGAGCCCGGCAATCAGACCCTTGGCTCCGGCAACGAACAAGGCATCCGTGGTCGAAACCTTACGTGTCAGATTGTTGTCGATGGCCCAGCACAGGCATGCCAGCGCAATGGCCCCAGGGCCAAGCCAATTCCCGCTAGCTGCCACGCGTTGATCAGGCCAGGACAGGAGAACCCCGCCAACCACGATGACGGCCATGCCGACGACGATGCGACGATCGGCGTTCTCCTTAAACACCAACCAGGCCAGTACGGCGGTCAGGACGGATTCAAGGTTGAGCAGCAGCGAGGCGTCGGACGCTTTGGTGTGCACCAGACCGAACATCAGCGCGATCGGACCCAGGACGCCGCCGAAGAAGATCGCCCCCAGCAGCCAGTGCCACTCGCCGCGCTCAAGGCCCGAACCCGTCCACCCCCGATCGCGTACGAGTCGGACCGCCGCCAGGCCGATGCCGCTGCCCAGATAAAGCAGTCCGCCCAGCAGCACCGGCGAAACCAGACCCACCAGCAGCTTGGCCAGTGGCGTGCTGGCACCAAACAGGGCAGCTGCCAGCAGGGCATGGAGAACACTAATGTTCATGGATATACGACCATATTGTGTGCCTTTTCACTCTGGTGTTTCCGCACCGCGCGACCCACTCACGACGCTGGCAGCAACGAAAGCTGTCGGAGTTGTCATCCGGCTGTTTCGGTTTTGTTGGCTAGGGGTTTCTACCATGAGCTCATCTCCTCATCACTGCATCACAGCGTTGGAGATGTAAACCTCAGAGAC
>LNAP01018211.1_pt1 | contig 14091 bp, 12 predicted proteins | sample 602601 | NCBI WGS metagenome assembly LNAP01 (sample SAMN02440304, study PRJNA202911) | soil metagenome | biome: Subtropical and temperate rainforests or woodlands; isolation source: soil samples (1 kg each in a 20% v/v slurry with milli Q water) were... ...
GCAGGTGAAATGGTTCTGCCCGTCACAGGAGACTTGCGGGTAAATCTGCATATCTTTGGACACGACGATTTTCAGCTCACTGTTGCCATCGACCACAATCGGCCTGCCCGACAAGGTATGGGGGTACATCGGCACAATCACAATAGCGTCGAGCTTGGGGTGCATGATCGGCCCGCCCGCCGACAGCGCGTAGGCGGTCGAACCGGTCGGAGTGGCGACGATCAGGCCGTCGGCCTTCTGGCTGCAGACGAACTGGCCGTCGATGTACAGTTCGAACTCGATCATCCGCGTTGACTTGCCAGGGTGCAGCACCACGTCGTTCAGCGCGTCGCCCTGACCGATGGCCTCGGCATGACGACGAACTTCGGCTTGCAGCAGGAAGCGGTTTTCGACCAGATAGTGGCCGTCGAGCACTTCGGCGACTTTGACTTCCAGCTCATCGGGGCGGATATCGGTCAGGAAGCCCAGGCTGCCACGGTTGATGCCCAGCACCGGGATATTGTGCCGGGCCAGCGCCCGGGCGGCACCCAACAGGCTGCCGTCACCACCCACCACAATCACCATGTCACATACTTCGCCGAGCATCTTGCGCGACGAGGTTTGCAAGCCATGGCCCGGCAACACTTCGGCGATGGTGTCTTCGAGGATCACGTGCAGGTGACGATCGAGCAGAAACCGTTTCAGTCGGCGGACGGTATCCAGCACCTGCGAACTGCCCAGGCGACCGATGATGAAATTGCTCCATGAGGTTCCTGCGCGACGGCGAAAAACACGATTATGGGCGAAAGCGCGGGATAGACAAAATCCTTTCAGCCACAACGGTGTACTCACGATTGAGGCTATGCTCGCAAGATGATCCTATTTCCCGATTTGCTGCAGTTACCCCACCAGTTGCGCCATCCCGAAGTGCGCGACCTGGCTTGGGTCATCCTCGCGCCGCCGATGCTTGGCGTGACGACGTGGCCGCAGCGTCATCCGCTGACCGGCAGTGACTGGGTGCAAGCGCCGGATCGGCTGGAACGCTGGCTGCGACAACTCGATCGCGACAGTTATGACTTGCTGCACTGGCTGGCGCAGGCCCGAACCCGGCGATTGGGCTTGTACTACGAACGCCTCTGGCAATACGCCGTGCAGCACGCGCCGGGTATCGACCTGATTGCCGCCAATATGCCGATCCGCCGAGAAGGCCACACGCTGGGTGAGCTGGACATGCTGCTGCGCGATCGTGACGGCGTGCATCATCTGGAACTGGCGATCAAACTTTACCTTGGCCCGCAAAATGGCGACGGATACGACACGGCGCAGTGGCTCGGCCCCGGTTGCCACGATCGGCTGGACCGTAAACTGGCCCATCTGACGCAGCATCAACTGCCGATTTCGGCCCGTCCGGAGAGCCGCGAAGTATTGGCGGCGCTGGATATCCAGCAGTTCAGTGCGCACTTTTGGCTGGGCGGTTATTTGCTGTATCCGTGGCCGGGATCGGCCGAGCCACCGAATGGTGCGCACCCCCAGCATTTACGCGGTAGCTGGCTGCATCAGAAGGACTGGGCAGACTTTGTCGTACAGCGCCCGTTCGGTCGCTGGCAACCCCTGCCCCGCCATGCCTGGCTGGCGCCGGCGCACTATCCGGCGGAGCAGACCTGGAGTGTTGAACAGCTGAACACCTGGCTCAGCGAGCTGGAGCCGCTGGCCCCGGCGCAATTGCTGGTGCGACTCACAGAAAACGCCCAAGGTGATTGGGAAGAGGCAGAGCGGCTGTTTCTGGTGGCGGATCTTTGGCCTAACGTTCCTGGCAGTGGCTGAGTTTTTTAGCGTCTGGGCTGGCCCTATCGCGAGCAGGCTCGCTCCTACATTTGATTTCCTTGTGACGAAGATACCTGTAGGAGCGAGCCTGTTCGCGAAAGGGCCAACGCAGTTCAGATGGATAACCGCAAAGCCAGCGCCGCCAACGTCACCAGCAAAACAGGCACCGTCAACACAATCCCGACCTTGAAGTAATACCCCCAGCCGATCCGGATACTCTTGCGCTCCAGCACATGCAACCACAGCAGCGTCGCCAGGCTGCCGATCGGCGTAATCTTCGGCCCCAGGTCGCTGCCGATGACGTTGGCATAGATCATCGCCTCCTTCACCACCCCGGTCGCCTGGCTGGCATCGATTGACAGCAAACCGATCAGCACCGTCGGCAGATTGTTCATCATCGACGACAGCAGCGCGGTCAGTACGCCGGTGCCCATGGCAGCGCCCCATACGCCGTAGCCGGCAAAACCATCCAGCCATCCGGCCAGGTAACCCGTGAGCCCGGCGTTGCGCAGGCCATACACCACCAGGTACATGCCCAGCGAGAAAATCACGATATGCCAGGGCGCTTCCTTGATGACTTTGCGGGTGGAAATCTTGTGACCACGGGCGGCGATGGCCAGCAGCAACGCCGCGCACACCGCAGAAATGGCACTGATCGGAATCCCCAGCGGTTCCAGCGCGAAGCAGCCGAGCAGCAGTATCGCCAACACGGCCCAACCGGCATAAAACGTAGCGTGATCGTGGATCGCAGAAGCCGGTTGCGCGAGTTGCTCGGGGTCGTAGTCCTTGGGAATGGCACGACGGAAAAACCACATCAGCATCGCCAGGGTCGCCGCGACACTCACCAGGTTGACCGGGATCATCACCGCCGCGTAACGATTGAAACCAATGTTGAAGAAGTCAGCGGAAACGATGTTCACCAGATTCGACACCACCAACGGCAGACTCGCCGTATCAGCGATGAAACCGGCGCCCATGACGAACGCCAGGGTCGCCGCCGGGGAAAAACGCAACGCCAGCAGCATGGAAATCACGATGGGTGTAAGAATCAGCGCAGCCCCGTCGTTGGCGAACAATGCCGACACCAACGCACCGAGCAGCACCATATAAGCAAACAGCTTGCGTCCGCTGCCCCGTCCCCAACGGGCCACATGCAGCGCCGCCCAGGCAAAGAACCCCGCCTCGTCCAGCAGCAGACTGATGACAATCAGCGCGACAAAGGTCCCGGTGGCGTTCCAGATAATCTGCCACACCAGTGGGATGTCGCTCAGCTGAACGACCCCGAAAATCAGCGCAAGCACCGCGCCGAACACCGCACTCCAGCCAACGCCAAGGCCTTTTGGCTGCCAGATCACCAAGGTGATGGTCAGCAGGAAAATCAACGATGCGGTCAGCATGCAGTGCAGCCTTGTCGGAAAACAAACCGCGATTCAGCCGCAATGCACGGGCGGAGTAAAGCGCAAACTTGCTCCCTCCTTCCCAAACGCACTGGGATCGATGTAGCAGCGGCTACGACAGATTGGTGTGCGATGTTCCTACACAGGGTTTGTCACGCTTTCTTGTGTTGTTCGACCCACAGGCCATAAGCATTGATGAATTTTTGCAGAAACGGTTTTAGCGACTCGGACAGTTTTCCCGCCTCGTCGAACGCTGAACCGGCACCGCTCAGATAAGCTTCGGGTTGCTGCATGCACGGCACATCCAGAAACACCATCGACTGGCGCAGGTGATGGTTGGCGCCAAAACCACCGATAGCGCCCGGCGAAGCACTGATCACCGCGCCTGGTTTTCCGCTCCAGACACTCTTGCCATAGGGGCGCGAACCCACGTCGATCGCGTTCTTCATCGGCGCAGGCACAGAACGGTTGTATTCGGGAGTCACGAACAGCACCGCGTCGGATGAGCTCACTTGTTGCCGGAAAGTGCTGTAGGCTGCCGGCGGTGAAGCACCATCGATGTCCTCGTTGTAGAGCGGCAGATCACCGATTTCGACGATAACCAGTTTGAGATTGGCAGGCGCCAGGTCGGCCAGGGCCAGCGCCACCTTGCGATTGATCGATTCCTTTCTCAAGCTGCCGACCAGTACAGCGATCGTATAGACGTTGCTCATGGAAGATTCTCGACTGTCGGATGAAAGAGCTTGTAGTTATAGATGACGATTCAACCAGTGGGCGACTGAAAAAACGTCGCCCCTGACTATTTTTTTCCTGTAGGAAAACTTACCTCGCCCAACCACGGTCTACAGAGCCGCAAATTGAGTGATTTATCCCCAGAGGTTCTAAGCAGATGGCAGCAGTACTCGTCGGTCAGTTCCATGCAAGAGACGCGGAAGGCCGCGTTTATTCCGTGCATGAGTTCCAGGAATCCACCCCGTCGGCAGACGGCCTCACTGGCTCGGTGCCTGTTACCACTTACAAGCTGGCCATTGGCGACCGCGTACGGAAACTCGATGACAACCAGTTTTTGCTGGTGCAGTCGGACGTGACCATCGTGCGTGAGCCCGACACTTATGTCGGCAATCTGCCGGAAACCAACGTCGCTTCATAACCCCGTGTTATGAGCAGAAGTCATATGCGCGCACTTGAGTTAGGATTCAGCCACTGACTCCCTCACCTGCTGAACATGGACTTCACGCATGCGTTTACGTCATATCGAAGTGATCCAGGCGCTCCTGCAGACCGGTCACCTGGGCACCGCCGCCGAATGGCTGCAGCTGAAGTCGAAGGGATTCTGCGCGACGCCGAGGATCAGTTGGGTTTCATGCTGTTTTCCAGCGTGCGTGGACGCTTGCAGGCCACGCGCGAGGCGCGGGAGTTACAGGTCCAGATCGCCCACGTCTATCAAGCGCTCGAACCGGTTCAGCGGCTGGCCAACAGCCTCAAGCAATATCAGGCTCCGCCCTTGCGGATTATCTGCACGCCGCCCTTGGCACAGCAGCTATTGCCACAGAGCATTGCCGCCCTGCGCCGACGCCTTCCTGATGCGCCTTGCACCCTTCTGAGTCAACCAACCCGCGAGATCGTCAGAAACCTGCTGCTGCGTGAAAGCGATCTGGGATTAAGCCTGCATGACCCCGATCACGCCGACATTCATTGCCAGGTGATCGCCCAAGGCAAGCTTCAGCTGCTGGCACCCCACGGCTGGTTGCAACCCAAACAGAAGTACATCTCGCTGCAGGACCTGGCCGGCCAATCGATGGTAGGCCTGGAAGGTCATGATCCGCTGAGCCCGGCGCTGGAAAACAAGCTGCATGCCCTGCGTCCTGCCCCGGTCATTCACACCCGGGTACAGACTCACCAGATGATGCGCAGCATGGTCGAGGCCGGTGAAGGCCTGGCCATCGTCGACCCTTTCACCGCCCTCGGGGCGAAATCGGCCGGGCTGGATGCGTGCCCGCTGGCGCCGGCCGTGCCAATCAGCCTGTATGCCTTGACCCTCAAGAGCGGTGAGCCGTCGCCAGCGGTTCAGGCATTGCTGGGCATTATCACGGAACAAGCCGTGGCGATGCTGGCGAACTAAGCGGGGTTTCCAGCGGGTTATCGAACAATCGATACCAGAACAGCGCCACTTCGGCGGTGTTCGGATCGATTCCGCGATAACGCAAATGATCAATTCCGCCCAGGACGTAACCGCGGCGTTCATAGAGCCGACAGGCCCCCAGGTTGTTGTTCTGGGTTTCGAGCATGATGCCCGGCAGTTTCTTTTTGCGGCTCCAGAACTGCGCCACATCCAGCAACGACTTGGCCACACCATGACGACGCGCCGGCGCATGCACCGCCAATTCGTCGATATGGGCAAAGCCGTTCCAGTTGGTGCTGACCACCAGGTGACCCACGGGCTCATCATCGAGATAAGCCATGAAGATCGCGCTGTCAGCGGCATCGCGGAAACTGCTGAACTCCTCGGGATCGATGCCGTAGCACTTGCGATAGGGCGTGATCGGTGTCACCGGCCACTGCTCCACCGGTTTACCGATTTCGGCGGCACCGTAGACCGCGACTTCAAAACTGAAATCACTGCCCCAGATGTAGGCTGCAAAACCATCGTCGGCAACGCGTACCGACAGCCCTGGGTATTTCGGATTCATGAGCGGTTGCATACTGGGAAAGGTCCTCATTCCTTGATGCAATCGACGGTATATAGCCGTCCATTGCCCTCATCTTCGTGTTGCAAGCCGTGCACATCAGCGACAAACCCCGGGAAGCTGCTGTCGAACGTACGGGCAAACGCCAGGTAATCGATAATCGAGCGCGTCGACTCGGTAAAACGCTCGCCGGGCATGATCAACGGAATCCCCGGCGGGTACGGCACCAGCATCACTGCGGCGATCCGCCCGTCCAGAGCATCGATCGACACCGCTTCAACCTCGCCACGCACTAATTGATCATAGGCGTCAGATGGCTTCATGGCGATTTCCGGGAGCACGGTGTACATGCGCTTCAGGTGTTTGGCCGTGGCATTGCTGCGATAGCAGGCGTGCAGTTGATCGCACAGATCGCGCAATCCCATGCCCTGATAGCGCGCGACATCCTCTTGTGCCACGCACGGCAGGCAGGTCGCGAGACTGACATTGGCATCGTAGCTGCGCTTGAACTCCAGCAATTCGGTCAGCAACGTGCTCCATTTGCCTTTGGTAATGCCCATCGAGAACAGCACCAGGAACGAATACAGCCCGGTCTTTTCAACGACCAAGCCACGTTCCCAAAGGAATTTGCTGACCACCGCTGCCGGAATTCCGCGCTGGCTGAGGGCCCCGCCTGCCGTCAGGCCCGGCATCACCAGCGTGACCTTGATCGGATCAAGCAGCACGTAGTCGTCGGTCACGCCGCCAAAGCCGTGCCAGTCGGCATCGGGCTGCAGCAGCCAGTCATCGGTGATCACGCGGTCGATGCCTTCCACCGATGGCGGCTGCCAGATGGAAAACCACCAATCGTCAGCGGCGATGTGCTGACGCAAATTGGCCAGCGCCCGGCGGAAACTCAGCGCTTCGTCGAACATTTCCTGCAACAGCGATCGTCCGGCCGGGCCCTCCATCATGGCCGACGCCACATCCAGCGAGGCGATGATGCTGTACTGCGGCGAGGTCGAGATGTGCATCATGAACGCTTCATTGAAGCGATCCCGATCCAGTTGCCGCGCGCCGCCATCCTGAACGTGAATCATCGACGCCTGGCTGAACGCCGCCAGCAGTTTGTGGGTGGAATGGGTAGTGAACACCAGGGGGCCGCCTTCACTGCGGGAAGTGCCCATGCCGTAACGCCCGGCGAAAAACTCATGAAACGCCGCGTAGGCGTACCAGGCCTCATCGAAGTGCAAGACCTCGACGCTATTGCCCAGTTGCTGCTTGATCAGCTCAGCGTTGTAGCAGAGGCCGTCGTACGTCGAATTGGTCACCACCGCCAACTTGACCTTGGGTGCCCGTCCCTTGGTCAGCGGGCTGGCGTCGATCTTGGCCTGGATCGATTCGCGACTGAATTCGCTCAAGGGAATCGGGCCGATGATCCCCAGTTCATTGCGCTCCGGGCACAGGTACAGCGGAATGGCGCCGGTCATGATGATCGCGTGCAATATCGACTTGTGGCAGTTGCGATCCACCAACACCAAGTCATCGCGAGCGACCATCGAATGCCAGACAATCTTGTTGGCGGTCGAGGTGCCATTGATCACGAAGAAGGTGTGATCGGCGCCGAAATTGCGAGCAGCACGAGCTTCGGCTTCCGCCAGCGGGCCAGTGTGATCGAGCAAAGAACCGAGTTCCGGCACCGACACTGACAAATCGGAGCGCAAAGTGTTTTCCCCGAAGAACTGGTGAAACGCCTGACCCACCGGGCTCTTGTGGTACGCCACGCCGCCGCCATGGCCGGGTGTGTGCCAGGAATAATTGGAGTCGGCCGTGTGCTGCACCAGCGCTTTGAAAAACGGCGGCAGCAGACCATCCAGATATTTGCGCGCCGCTCTCGCGACCTGCCTGGCCAGAAAAGGCACGGTGTCTTCGAAAAGATAAAGAATCCCGCGCAGTTGATTGAGTTCGGCCATGGCGTCGGCGGGAGCGTTTTCCAGGGTCACCTGCTCGCCCAGCGCGAAGATCGGCAAGTCGGGCGCACGCACCCGCGCCAGGCCAATCAGCTCGGCCATGTTGTGCAATAGATGAGAGTCTGTGCTGGCGTCTTCGGCCGCAATCAACATGCAGGAAAGACCGTGATGGGTCGAAGCGACCAGTCGCCCTTCGGTGTAATTCACCGCCGAGACAATGCTGAAGCCTTCCTGCTCCAGCTCCCGGGCGATGCCACGCACGCGATCACCGGCCACGGTGTCGGCCTTGATGTCGCGATGGACGATCAGGACCGGGAATTTCAAATCTTTATACATGGGGCTCAGTGTCCTGAGGCGGCAGACCGTGGTCCACCAATCACCTCAGGGTAGAGGGTTCGAGCGCATGTGGCGAGTGTGATGCACTGAAATGGGTCATCGGGGCGCGTTACGCTTGATCAAGATCAAAAGATCGCAGCGCTACGCCTGAGCCTTGGCCTCGGCCAGTTGCTGCCAGAGCGATGGAGCGCCGGCGGATTTGGCGATGACTTCCAGGCGTGCCATGTGCTGGGCCAGGTCATCCTCGCTGGCACGGATGATACGCGTCGGTTGACGATCGACCGGCAGGCGGCGGATCTCGGTGGCGGAGTTGTCCGCACCTTCCCCGGAACCATTGCCGTCGGAAGCATTACCGGCCAGGGACAGGCTGGTCTGGCCGCCCGTCATGGTCAGGTAAACGTCAGCGAGGATCTCGGAGTCGAGCAAGGCGCCGTGCAGTTCACGGCCGGAGTTGTCGACGCCATAGCGTTTGCACAAGGCGTCGAGGCTGTTGCGCTGCCCCGGGTGACGTTCCCGGGCCATCATCAAGGTGTCGAGGATCGAGCAGTGCTGCGTGATGTCCGCACGATCGTGCTGGCCCATCAGGGCGAATTCGTTGTTGATGAAGCCAACGTCGAACGCCGCGTTATGGATGATCAGCTGCGCACCCTTGATGAATTCAAAGAACTCATCGGCGACTTCAGTGAAGCGCGGCTTGCCGACCAAGAATTCGTTGGTGATGCCGTGGACGCCAATGGCGCCTTCATCACTCTCGCGGTCCGGTTGCAGATAAACGTGGAAATGCCGGCCCGTCAGGCGCCGACCGATCAACTCGACACAACCGATTTCGATAATCCGGTGGCCGTCGGTCACCGGCATGCCGGTGGTTACGGATCTGGTGGCCATCAGTGCTCAGCTCTCAACGGGTCATTCGTGCAAAAACGGCGATGTTAACACGCTCGCCGGGGTCTTTCAGGTACGCCGTGTTGCACCCATCGCGAGCAGGCTCGCTCCCACACTGAATTCGGGGGTCACAGATTTTGTGCTCAACGAAGATCAAATGTGGGAGCGAGCCTGCTCGCGATTGGCCACGACGCGGTGCATCGGTAGAGCCGGAATCAAGCCTGCTTGTACCCGCGTACTTCATCCACGCCACGATTGGCCAGTTGGTCGGCGCGTTCGTTGCCGTGATGGCCAATGTGCCCGCGCACCCATTTCCAGGTGACGTTGTGGCGATTGACCTGCTCATCCAGCAACTTCCACAGATCAGCGTTTTTCACCGGTTCTTTCGCAGCGGTTTTCCAGCCGCGCTTCTTCCAGTTGTCCATCCACTCGTTGATGCCTTTCATCACATACTGCGAGTCGGTGACCAGCAGCACGTCGCAGGAGCGCTTGAGTTCTTCAAGACCACGGATAGCGCCCATCAGCTCCATGCGGTTGTTGGTGGTGTTGGCTTCGCCGCCCCACAGTTCTTTTTCAACGCCCTTGCACACCAGCAAAGCGCCCCAGCCGCCAGGGCCAGGGTTGCCTTTACAGGCGCCGTCGGTGAAGAGTTCTACGCTATCGCTCATGCCAATCTATCCAGAAAATGCCGTGGCTCGCCGATCGGTGATCGACGATGCCCGAGGCCGGGGCAAACCCGGCCGGGAAAATAAAAAAGGTCTTATGGATCGATGCGGCGACGATTGACCTTGGCCATCGGCAATGGAATCAGCTTGCCCATCGGTTCGCGCCGCTCCTGACGGACGGGCCGCAGGCCCACCACGATCTTGCGCGCAACCAATAAATAGAAGCCGCCACCCGAAAGTTGCCAGTCACCGGCCTTGCGCTCCCAGCCGGCCAGACGAGCCTGCCAGGCCGGTGACGCAAGCGGCGGACGATAGCACCCGAAGCGGCGTTTCTCCAGCGCGAAACCCAGCAGGTTCAGCCAGTCTCCGACTCGCGACGGGGAGATGCAGCGAGCCTTGCGCAACGCGTCATGAGCAAAAACATGACGCAAGCCCCAGGTGCTCCAGGGGTTGATCCCGATGATCAGCAGATGCCCGCCGGGCCGCACGCTGCTCGCCGCTTCGCGCAGCAGACCGTGGGGCGACAGGCAGAAATCCAGCCCATGCTGCAACACCACCACATCGGCGGCATGCTCGCTCAATGGCCACGCCTGCTCTTCGCAGACGATCTCGACCCCCGGCAACGGCGCGCCGAGCCGCACATTGCGCTGCACTTGCGGTGCCGACGGCGGCGTTTGGGCCGACGGGCCGTAATGCACCAGGTAGCCACCGAAGAATCGTCCCAACTCGTCTTCGAGCATGCGACGTTCCTCGTCCAGCAGAAATTGCCCGATGGGGCCGGACAGCCATTCACGGGCCGCGCTGATCAATGTCAGCCATTCAGGATCAGCCTGAGCGAACGCTTTATCGGTCATTGCATTCTCCAACGCGCCAGGAAGTTCTAAGATGCGCCATTGTTTTCCGCTTGGCGAATCCGACCCTGCCCGCCTTCACCGACAACTACATCTGGTTGTTACAAGACCACAGCACCCAGCGTTGCGCGGTGGTCGATCCGGGCGATGCCGCGCCAGTGCAGGCCTGGCTCGAAGCGCATTCGGGTTGGGTGTTGAGTGATATTTTGATCACTCACCATCATCATGACCACGTCGGCGGCGTCGAGCAGCTGAAAAAAGCGACAGACGCGACAGTCTACGGCCCGGCCAGCGAAAGCATCCCGGCGCGGGACGTGTCGCTCAAGGACAACGACCGCGTGAGCGTACTGGGCTGGGACTTCGATGTCTTTGCCGTGCCCGGCCACACCCTGGGGCATATCGCCTATTACCATCATGGTTTGCTGTTCTGCGGTGACACCCTGTTCGCCGCCGGTTGCGGGCGCTTGTTCGAAGGCACGCCGGAGCAGATGCATACCTCACTGACCCGCCTGGCCGCGTTGCCTGAAGATACGCTGGTCTACTGCACTCACGAATACACGCTGAGCAACCTGAAATTTGCCGCAGCGGTCGAACCGGGCAATGCGGACACCGCCGCACGTCTGGAAAAAGTCACCGCGCAACGTGAAGCCGGAATCATGACGCTGCCCTCTACTCTGGCGCTTGAAAAGCTGACCAACCCGTTTTTGCGTGTCGACGTAACATCCGTTAAAGAAAAAGTGGACGAACGGAATGGAACCCAAAACCGGGCTCCGAGTGCGGTTTTTGCTGCTCTGCGTGCTTGGAAAGATAAGTTCTAAGTAGCCATCACGTTGGTACAAAAATTCTGAATGGTTGACCGCAGGGGGTGCGCTTTCTAGAATCGCCCGACATTTTTGCCCGGAACTTACTTCCAGCCAATGTCGTCATCTATTCGTAAAGCCATCAATTCAGACGCATTGACCCATTGCGGTGGCTGTGTCCGCCACGCTGGCGGGCTGTTCCAGCCATGTGCCGCAGACCGAAGCGACACACACTCCGAATATCGCCGCCCGGGCCAAGCAGAAACCTATCTGGCTTAGCGAAAAACCGACTCCACAAATTCCGCAAGATGTCTGGGAGCGCATGCGCCAAGGCTTTCAGTTGCAAGACAACGCGGGTGTCAACCCGCGCATCGAGCAACAGCGCCTGTGGTTCGCCAGCAACCCGTCCTTCCTCGAGAACGCCGGCGAACGCGGCAGCCTCTACATTCACTACATCGTCGAACGCCTTGAAGAACGCAACATGCCGCTGGAACTGGCGCTACTGCCAGTGATTGAAAGCGCCTACAACCCGATGGCCTATTCCCGGGCCAACGCGGTTGGCTTGTGGCAATTCATCCCTTCCACCGGGCGTTACTTCAACCTGCGTCAAACCCGCTTCTATGATGGCCGTCGCGATATCACCGCCTCGACCACCGCAGCGATGGATTACCTGACCCGCCTGCACGACATGTTCAACGGCGACTGGCTGCTGGCCCTGGCCGCGTACAACGCCGGCGAAGGCACCGTCAGCCGGGCCATCGAGCGCAACGAAAAGCTCGGTTTGCCGACCGATTACTGGAACCTGCCGCTGCCGGCCGAAACCCAGGCCTACGTGCCAAAGCTGCTGGCCCTGTCGCAAGTGGTGCTGGCACCTGAAGCCTACGGCGTGAACCTGAACCCGATCGCCAACGAACCGTACTTCCAGGTCGTCGAAATCAACCAGCGCATGGACCTGTCCAAGGTCGCCGCGGTGGCGAACATCGACGAAGACGAACTGTTCCAGCTCAACCCCGCCTTCAAGCAGCGCACTACCATCGATGGCCCCCAGCATTTGCTGGTGCCGACGTCCAAGGCGCAACTGCTGACCGCCAGCCTGTCGACCATGCGTCCTGAAGAGCTGATCAGCAAGAAGTCGCTCAAACCGGTATTCGAAGGTGCAGACGACTCTGAAATCGCCGGCCTCAAACGTGCCTACCGCGTCAAACGCGGCGACAACCTGGCCGCTATCGCCAAGGCCAACAACGTCGACGTCAAGGATCTGCAGCGCTGGAACAAGATGACCGGCAAGAACCTCAAGGCCGGCCAGACATTGGTCATGCAGGACACCACCAAGCGCAGTCGTGGTCGGGTCAACACCGTCGTGGCGGCGAACAGCAAAGCAAACACTAAAGCTGACAAGCAGAAGTCGCAGACCCAATACAAGGTCAAGCAAGGCGACTCGCTGTACATGGTCGCCAAACGCTTCAACGTTGAAATGCAGCACCTCAAGCGCTGGAACCCACGTGTTGGCCAGGCGCTGAAGCCCGGCCAGATGCTGACGGTGGCTTCCCCACATTAATCAGCACGCCCTGTCGAGGGGCTTTTGTGGTGGATGGGGCTGTTGTGGCGAGGGGGGCTTGCCTGTGGCGAGGGGGCTTGCCCCCGTCGGGGCGCGAAGCGGCCCAGCACTTTTTCAGGTCCACCGCATTCGCAGGATTTACGACTGCTGCGCAGCCGAACGGGGGCAAGCCCCCTCGCCACAGGCAATCCCCCTTCCCACAGGTTTTGCGCTTGCAGGCCAATCTCCCCGACAATTAACCACGCATTAACCCCCCGTCTTTTTCCTGTCGATACAAGCTGTTACTGTACGGCCCACAAAGCCCAAGCCGCCTGGATCGGATCCCTGACTTGAAGCATGCCCTCCTCCTGCTCCTGATCTGCCTGGCCTTGAGCTCCCCCGCAAGCGCGACGATCAGCGAAAGCCATGGTTATGCGCAGTTCGGCACGCTCAAGTACCCGGCCAGATTTACCCACTTCGCCGAAAGCGCCCAAGGGCGGTACGTTGCGGGTGATGGCGTTTGGCACCTTCGATACGCTCAACCCCTACACATTCAAAGGCTCGAGCCCGGTTTCCACCGCCAACTTCCTGCAATACGGCATCAACGAGCTCAACGAACCGCTGATGGTCGGCACCGGCCAGTACGCGCCGTCCGGCGATGAACCAACCTCAAGCTATGGCCTGATCGCCCAATCGGTGGAATACAGCGAAGACCGCAGTTGGGTGGTGTTCAATCTGCGCCCCGAAGCGCGTTTCCACGATGGCACACCGATTACCGCCTATGACGTGGCGTTCTCCTACCGTTTGTTGCTCAAGGAAGGCCATCCGCAATACCGCACCAACCTTCAGGAAGTGTCGCGGGTCGACATCCTCAATCCGCAACGTATTCGCTTCGTCTTCAAGCGCGCCGGCAACCCGTTGCTGATCCTGCGCCTGGGCGAGTTGCCGGTGTTGCCCCAGCATTACTGGAAAGGTCGCGACTTCAAGGCCACCACCTTCGAACCGCCACTGGGCAGCGGCCCCTATCGCATCACCTCGGTAGAGCCTGGACGACGGATCATTTTCGAACGGGTCAAGGATTACTGGGGCAAGGACTTGCCGGTCAATCGTGGCAAATACAACGTCAATCGTATGGAAGTCGAGTTCTACCGTGACAGCGACGTGGCTTTCGAAGCGTTCAAGGC
>LNAP01003910.1_pt1 | contig 14087 bp, 14 predicted proteins | sample 602601 | NCBI WGS metagenome assembly LNAP01 (sample SAMN02440304, study PRJNA202911) | soil metagenome | biome: Subtropical and temperate rainforests or woodlands; isolation source: soil samples (1 kg each in a 20% v/v slurry with milli Q water) were... ...
CTTACCGCCGTGCCGTTTAGGTCACGCTGGCGCTTCTCCATGCGCTTCCCTCGGTTGTTGCTGCTAGTGGCGTTCTTGTTCGCGGCGTGCAGAGAAGCCAGCGGGTCCACTTCGTCCTCCTCGTAACTCGCTTTGCGGGGGTGGTTGGCGGCGGTGCGGGTGAGTTTTTTCGGCTCCGGTGTAATGACTCCTTCGTGTTTGGTTCCGTTGCGGCTCGCTCCGGAGGCCAGGGCGGCCAGGTTGGGCGGAATGGTTGTGCCTGTGGTTGGCGCCGCGTATGACATAGTGGATTCGAAGGATGCATTCGGCTTCGCCTGCTGCTTGCTTTTGCTGTAAGGTACCAGCGTGAAGTGGGCGTACCCCCGCTTCCCCGTGCCCGGCACGACCATCTTCCATGCTGAGCGCGCCAAGGGAGGGTTGCGACTCTGCCCCGACACACAGCACACACAGACCCAGTCCTCATCGCTTCTGTTTACCTCTTGCAACTCTTCAGGAGACAACAGACGCAGCAAGCAGTTTTGGCAGAAGGAGCGTGGGCACTCGCCGCATAGCACCAGAGACTCTGGTGTGTCCGAACAAACCGCACAGATCTCTTCGTTCACCTCGCCAGGTAGCACCAGCTGGCCCTCGTGTTCGGCGTTCTCACGAAACTCTTTCCAGTTTTCAATGCACACTCCACACATGAAGACTGGCCGGTTGGCGGAATTTTGAGAGACGTTCGGGTGCAGCACGAACTCGAGGTCCTTACTCGCTGCCTTTGCTGCATTGCAAAAGACACACACGACTTCAGGCAATCGGATGGTATTCTCGTCGCTGCTTTCGCGGTGGACCTTGTGAATAACTCCATTTGTTGGCTTGCTCTCCTGTGTGTTGAGCAGAGCACTGAAATGTACTCCTGGGTTTTCACGCTTCAAACGATCCATCTCATCATTTAAGTTTATTTTTGCATCAGGGTCTAGGTTGCTATATACACCAGAATAGTATGCATCTCTTAATAATGAGTTTAACCGAAGTTTTAGGTCACATATGGCTTGGCAGTCCTCTTTCGCTTTGCACAAAATATAGAATTCTGACTCATCTTCCACCTTGAAGACCAACTTATCGTTTGAGCCACGTGGGAACGTGAATCGAATGGTCGAATCGGGACTTCGCAGCTCTACAAGATCGATATCGACAGCGATTGAACGCTCGTTGTCTTTGTACTCGATGACGTGGATGGTGTCGTTCACATGCAAAAGAGACAGTTTCCCTTCCGTGCTGAAGCGGTCGCTCCAAGTATTCACCAAACAAATTTCAGTCAGCTTCATTTTAAGCCACTCTTTTGAAGTTGGAGTCAAGACGTCAGAGGGTTTACAAAAAGTTCTGGTTGGTGATCCATCGCTAAAACGAGAAAATCCCTACTTTGCGAGCAACATTTTGAAATAAAACCCTAACAATTCAACCAGTGTTTGGATTTAAATGGGTTAGTTACTTTGGCCAATCTCAGTGCCTTGTCATCCGTTGACAGAGTAAAATAAAGGTGGACTAACAGCGCGATCAACCATGTCGGATCCCCTGTCACTGCTGCGAAAAGTCACTTCGACTGGAGCTCAAGTTGTCTCCGTTGATGGAAACTATGTCCTTGGCCCGGTACAATTGCCCGAATCAACAAGCACAGCTTTCAAGAGAACCATTCTCGGTAACAAAAGCTTAACATTTCTTTCTAAAAGATCACAATGATCTAAGAACTACGTATACATTGATTTATCTCTTTACAGGAAATGCATACTATTACACCCTGAAAGATATCGTTGTTTTCTTGGCAAATGCTGATCTTGCCGATGGTGATTACAGAAAGAAGGTGTTGGAAATGCGCGTCACTGCAGTTGTAGGCCAGGATAGACAACCTTTAAAGAACTATTTGAGCGGATCGATTGACACATGTCCTCAAATTGACCATCAAGTAGCGGCCAGTTTTCAAGTACCCATTCCCGCACAATCGAATGCTGACACTGCCGAACCCACCATGTCAGTGGAAAAGATGCAAGAGCAACGCGAGCGATATAATGCACAAATGGAGAAGGCTCTTCAGAAAACGAAAACAGCGGATTCCGCCCAGGACGCGTTGAGCAGTTTGAAGCAAATGAAGCGCAAGTCCCAGCAGGCCTTCGGAGGCGACGGCGATGAAGAGGTAGTGGACAAGCAGTTCCTAGCGGCGGACCAAAAGATTCTTGCAAAGTTGCGGGCTGATGAGCTGCCTGCTCACACTCGATCCACAGTGCTGAATGCTGCTAGTACGGTACGTGGCAATTAGTTTCAATTGTATCATACTCTTGTGTTGACTTTGCCTTTTTACCGCTTTGATAGGACTTTTCGGTTGTTTTAAAGCTGTTCAACGACAAAGTGCTCAAGCCCATGCAAGCCCTTGCGGCGGTGCCTGTGAAAAGCTCCCATCCTGCTCCACCCGTGGCTCCCAGTTCCGGTCGCAAGCCCGCTGCTACTCCTGTTGCTGCTCCTGCTCCTGAGGGCGCTAAAGTGGAGGTCCCTAAGCCCGCCACGGGTGCAGGCGCCCCTCCCTCGAGCAGTGATAGGAAGGGGTATGTGTTCCCCATCATCATCGTGCCGGCCTCGCTGACCACGTGCATCACGTTGTACAACGTGCAGGACTTCCTGTTGCAAGGTATTTATACCTCTGTGGAGGAGAAGCGATCCGCGGGCGCTGTGAAGGATCGCGACATGGTGCTTGTCCGCGATCTGCCCAACCACACCGGTAGACTGTGCTACCACATCATCGACGACCCATCCAAGCTCACCGAGGCTGAATGGAACCTGGTGGTGGCGGTGTTCGCCACGGGCCAGCTGTGGCAGTTCAAAGGCTGGAAGTACCCCACTCCCGTGGCGCTCTTTCAGAACGTCCTGGGCATCCATGTGTGCATTGACTCCGCCGCCGTCGATCCAAACATTTTGTCGTGGAACTGCCGTGTGCTGAAGGTATATTTTTCGTAGTTGTAGCGTCTGGTTTCTTTCTTTTTCGTTGCTCACACGACAATTTCATTATTTTCTCTTTTAGATCAATCTGTTTAAGCAGCACCTGAACGCTGGTGCCGCACGTGAGTTCTGGATGTACCTCGACGACTACGTGAAGTTGCGCAGACCCAACCTGCTGCCAAGGTCCGCCTCTTCCCAGCATCGCCATCACAGTCACAGTCAAAGCAGCCACAGCCAACAACACCATAGTCAGAGCCAGGGCCAGAGTAATACGGGTCATCAGAGTCGCCAGGCCAGTGCGCCTCAGACCGTGTCTGCTGAGGCGCATTAAGTGTTCTTTAGCGTTACTGAATTTTATGTTAGCTATGGTGACGACGGTGTAAATAAATAAATAAAAAATGGTTGATGGGAGTGTTCACTGTTACAAAGGTGATTATTTACAAAATGCACAACAAACGCAGCGGATGTTCTAGTTCATATAGAAGCTCACAGCCGCTTTTAAGTCTGGTCCCAATGGCACCACAAATCCATCTTCCTTGTGAATGCACTTCATTCCGCTGCTGCGCTCAAACTCTTCGAGGCAAGCAATGAATTTGCGAAAGTTTTCAACTTCGGAAGGGCAGGCCGCCTTTTTCAACCATTCACCAACGGACCCTCTTTGGGTGGCCCATCGCGTATCCCGACTTTCTTTTTGATCCTCCCAACGTTCTGTACTGTACTTGTCACTCGGGGCAGTCAATGCATCGCGGAAAATATCCAAAAACTTCCTGTAGCTCACCAAACCTTTCTTGATTCGGTCGTCAGGATCCATATGTCTAATCAAGAGTGACATTTCTCTTTGGGAAACAGAATCCTTTTCCATACAATGATTGAGAATATCTAGCAAGTCGGAAACATGGATTAGGTAATCGCCATTGCGGTCCAAGTTCTCACAGTATGAGATTATGGTGGCCGCTCTTACTCGATGATTTCGCAATTTTCTAGCCAAGCCTTCCACAACTGCGGCACCTTCTGAGTGTTGTGCCTCGCGAGCTTTCAGGGTTCTTGATTCTTGAAACATTGACAAGACTTTCCCTTTTTGGACGATGAAGATGGAGGTGCTGCTGAACGAACCAACAAAAAATAATGAGATTATCGCTAAAATTCAGCGTAACGGTCCGCATATACGAGCTCCCATGCAGCCGGGACTACTTTTTAGAAAGGCGTAATTTAAATGGCGTTTTAATTATGAGAAGAAACATACCTGATGCGCATAAATGGGAAGTGGGGTAGTTTTGTGTGGCCACAGTCAGATTGCTGTCAGAAAGAGAACGCTCAGAAAGATTGATCATGAAGCTGGTTGCAGGCATTTTCGTGGCCTTTGTGGCAACTTTTGCTGTTGGGGAGGCTGGTTCGTCTAACCTCCGCAAATCCTTTCCCGAGGCTGCATCCCTTGTGGGCTATGAGAACGACAAATGCACCACCATTGTCGTCGGCCCCAAAGCTGGTATTGAAGGACCCATGACAACGCATACCGCGGATTGTGCCGATTGCGATTTCCGTATGGGCAAGGTGCCTGCTCGTGACTGGCCCGCGGGTACGCAGCGTCCTCTGTACCAGTACAAGGATCAGTATCCCGTCATCATTAGCGCCAACCGCGGTAACACCTGGGACCCTGAGAATCTGCAAGGAAATGTCGAGCAGCTGTCTGCTTGGGGTAAAGAATCTGCTATTACCGCATACATTCCTCAAGTGGCTCACACTTACGCCCTGTTGGAGGGAGGATATGCCATCATGAACGAGCACCAGGTGGCGATCGGAGAGTCCACCTGCGCCGCCAGATTCTGGGGTGTTCCCGTGACTGCGGGAGGTCTTGCGAAGATTGAAGTGGCAGAGATGTCCAAGATTGCTCTGGAGCGCTCCACCACTGCCCGTCAGGCCATTCAGATGATGGGCGACCTCGCCACGGAGCTTGGCTTCTATGCCGCTGATTGGAGCGGTGGAGACAGATCCAGCGGTGAGGCCGGCGAGGCTCTGACCGTGATTGATAAGACTGAGGCTTGGGTGTTCCACGTGCTTGGTGATGACACTGGCGCGTCCGCTGTGTGGGCTGCTCAGCGTCTTGAGCCTGACCATGTAAGTTTTTGACAGTTGTTGTGTGCACATAGTGAGGTGTGGTGCGTCGTATCTGTATTTAATACGCGAGAAGGGCGATGATGACGATTCTTTTTTAAGGCCCTCTCAATACGTGGCCCGCTATGTTGTGTTGAGGTTTTGACGGACCCTTTCGGGGGTTCTCGATCTCCGCGACCAGCGGTGTCCACCAGAGATGGGCTCTGAATTCATCTTGATAGACACTTCAAATGATCATACTCCCTTCTAAGCCCTTTCTCCTTCTACACTCACGTCACTATGTGCTTTTTGCTGCATGTATTTTAATGCTTGTGTATACAATGATATATGTGTATGGCGGCTGCTGGGTTTTATAAATGTGGGTGTAGCGGTGATGACGAAACCACAACACTAGGGCCCGCGGAGGCCTTCGGGTGTCGAGTTGAGGCCGCATTCGTGCAGCCTCCTCGACCCTGTTGTTTTTTGCTCACCTGTGGGTCTCTGATACAGATACCATGTTATCTTCTGAAGATATTTAGCGACCATACTCTCCGAGCCGTGAATCCACGTTTATTGACCCAACTCCGCCGTTTGCATTTCGCTGATATTGTCGTGTTATCTTTGATCACCATGTTCATCACACTCATTTTTGTTTTGTTCTTTTGTCTCTTTTTGCGCAGGTGGCTGTGGTGGCGAACTCGTTCATTATCCGCAACATCGACGAGCACAGCGAGAACTTCATGTACTCTGCCAACATCTTCGCCGTGGCGGAGCGCAACAAGCTGTGGTCCCGTGCCTCAGGCAAGCCGTTGGACTTTTTGCCCACTTTCGCGCCCACTCGCTCCCACCCCGAGTACTCCACTCGCCGCGTGTGGCGCGTGCTCTCCCAGGTGGCGCCCTCGCTCAACCTCCCCGGCGAGACCGACGCCTACGGCAATGATTATCCGTTCTCCGTGAAGACCGAGCGCGTCCTCACGCCCGCGGATCTGATTGCGTTCAACAGCGATCACTACGAAGGCACGCCGTACGACCTCACCCAGGGCCTGGCGGCGGGCCCGTACGGCGATCCTAACCGCTTCGACGGCTCGTTCACCAACAACATGACAGTCGTGGAGCTGCTGAGTGGCGGTTACGAACGCGCTATTAGCATGTTTCGTACTTCGTACTCCTTTGTGGCCCAGGCGCGGCCTGCAGTGCCGGATTCCCTGGCGCTCATTTGGTTCTCTCAGTACAACCCGGCCTCCAGCTCCTACGCGCCGTTCTACGTGGCCATGGAGAAGCCCCCTGCGGCTTATACCAGGTTCGCATTTTTTATCATATGCTGTGTGTTATTGTGTTAAATACTGTTGTGTAAAGATGCCTGGTTGGACTATGAGTGTAACATTCCCGGAACTCTGAGTGCTTTGCGCACATGAAATTACCCCATTTCAAAGACTATTTTCTACGAGTCCTGTGCTATTTGTATTTATTTGTGTGTGTATGAATATGTGTGAAATGGTGTGACGCTGATTTTAAATTTTCCCGGAACTCTGAGTGTCACGGCACATGAAATTAACCCATTTCAAAGACTTTATTGTATGAGTCGCATCATTATCACACTTTCCCAGCGTGTATCTTTTTCATTCACAATTGTCTTTTTTCTGTTTAAGATGTACAGCACCTAAACCCTTTCTGTGTTTGTTTGTTGTTTTCCTTCTACTACATACAGAGGCAGCCTCGGACAGGGTTACGATTCCTCCGTGGCCTACTGGAACTTCTTGGCCGTGGGCAACTACGCTGGCCGCTTCTACCGCTACGCCATGGTCGACGTGCGTGCCGTGATCGCCCGCGTCCACACGCAGCTCGTACAGGACACCGCGGCCTTTGAGAAGACCGTCTTGAAGCAAATCGCTGCTTCCAAGGGGGCCTCCGCCGAGGTGGTCAAGGCGCTGACGGAGTACACCAGTGCGAAGAGTGAATACATCCAGACCGAGTGGCGCGCCCTGTTGCCGCACCTGATCACCAAGTTCCACGATGGAATGATCGCCACCGCTCTGGACCAGCCCAGCATCGTGATGCGCAAGCTCTTCTACCCCAAGTGGTGGCTGGAGGCCACGGGCTACTTCCTGCACAAGGGCAACTTTGGTCCGGGGGTGATCCTCTTTGAGCCCACTCCTGAGACTGCGACGTCCTCCGCGGCGCTGAGCTACACCGCCACGATGATGCTCGTTGCGGTGTGCTCCAGTCTCGTAACTGTGCTTGGCGTTATGTACGTCCTGCACAGACAGAACAAGCGTCACGAGTACGCGCCCATCCCCTCGGCAAACGTGTAAATCGTTGTGTTTTTTTGGTTGGCTGGTACATAGTGTGCGTTGTTTTTAGCTGTTCATATATCTGTAGTGCCGATGCCGACGTTGTTAGATATTTTTATTGTAAGGCCAAGGAAAGACTATAGTTACAACTTTCAAAAGACTTGATTATTAATTTAGCTCACATCGATGTACCAACGTGGAACTGTGCGACAGAAGGAGGAAGGTAAACATAGACCCAATGCTGCTATTTATGATTTTTTTTTTTTTTTATATTCATTGAAGCACAATAAGCTACACATTTTATCAATACAAAGTTTGTTACTCATTTATTTCGTGGCAGATGTTGATGTGAATACGAACGAAGGTTACTACCACTCGAATCACACCTAAGCCCCAGTAATGATAATGTGCCGTTGGTATCATTGATACCAGCAGGCTGTAGTATCATATCATAACAACGTTGAGAACCACGTCGTAAGACTTACAGATGTTTAGCGTCGTGCGAGTCTTTTTCATAGTCGGCACGTGGCTTATTGCCGAAGGTTTGTATCGCAAGATTGTGAAGAATTCGCATAACGAGTTTTTTTTCTTGAACTTTAACCACCACCTGACCAGGCGAGTGATACCCGACGTTGAGAGTGTTCAGGCCCTTGGGTTCAACGAAAGTGTAGTTGCAACAGTAAAAGATGAATATTTGAATCAGTTCAAATTGCTACCTCCGTTGGGATCACTAAAACATGAAAATGGTACTCCGGACGAAAAGATGCGGGTGAGGATTGCAAAGATTCAAATCCTTGCCCATCCGTCCTACGTCGTTCAAACTCATCATTATCCAGGCAAACTAAATCCATCAATTGAATTGGTTCAGGGTGAGCTTTTGATGGCATGGCGTGACGGCATTTACAACAGCCCAATTAAGTTTGCATGGCTGGACAGGAACAGTCTCAAACATTTCCCGTCGGAACACAAACATTTTGGGATTCCAAATTTGAATACACCAAGCATCGAAAAGGTCAACTTCAATCAACTTCAAGAAGACCCTCGATTGGTCTATGTTCCTGCCCGAAAGACTTTATCGGTAATGTACACCGCGAAGGAGCAGGTCATGGCGGGAGTGGTGATGTGCTACTTAAACATCACCTCAACTAATTCTACTAGTGGCACAAGGCGCTTTATTAGACGAAGGAATCTAATGGAAACTCGCGCTGATGGAAAACCAGATTTAATAATGTCGGCGTCTGTAGTCATGCACAATCCAATACGATCCTCTTTCGACGGCCCCAAGAACTGGGTGCCGTTCGTTTACACAGACAAACAGTACACCAACCAGCTACTGTTCATCCAAAACATCCATCCTCTGCATGTTTTAAAGCACGTCAGTACTGATCTTACCACTCATATCGGCACGATGCAGATGATTCAGTACGACCCACTGGACTTCAGCAACAGTTCCGCAACTGAGCCAATTCCTCTGCCTTGGGCCGCTGAGTATGGCAGCCTTATTCGCGGCGGCACGCCTGCTATTCTGGTCCCTTACCATCACCACCCGCGAACAAAAAGCATATTTGTTGCATTTTTCCATACAGTGGCGCAGTATCATATGCGGACGTATTACATGGGCGCGGTAACGTTCTGCAACTCACGTCCGTTCAAGATACACTCTATCTCTGAGCACCCAATCATCCCAAACAGTTTGCTGTACGAAGGTGCCTGGGTGCAAAACATGGTTTTGGATTACGTTGTTTTTCCTACAGGTAACTATTTATTTTTAAATTTTTAAACTTGATGTGTTTAAATTTTTGATGATGTGTTTAAACTTTCTTCATGCCCGTACTGTTCTTGTTGCTTTATCCTATTATCTTCGTGTTTTTGCTTACCTGCAGGTATAGTATTGCTGGACAGAAATAACACGCTGTTAGTTTCATATGGCAGTCAGGACAAGGATGGTTACATTACGGAGATAGATTTGTCAGGAATGCTGCAGACTATGGCAATAGTAAACGAATGTGATTAATATCTTTTTTCGTTGAAATGTAATGGCTTGGTGTCAACGCATCATTTTGTTACATCTTATTTATTTTCGTTTAGATCTTAATTATTTACTAAAGCCATCCCCGCTATTATTCAACAAAAAACAATTAAATATACACAAGCGCCACAACAATTCGCAGCGTCATTAGTCAATAGTACTAAAGCGGTTGTAAGTTTTATGCGGACTAGGTCCAACACCACCAACAGAACGCACCAACGACGCTTCCAAGCGGGTCTCTTTCTCGCCGTCGTCGTAGTCGATGTTGAACGTGCCGTCCGCATTCACGCGGCTGATGCGGCCGGGGTACCACCGGCCTTTGCCTCGGTAGTTGCCTTCCACCTTCGATCCTTCCTCCAAGCGGACCGCACGCACAGGACTACGTGCTATGCCACCGCCGCCCACAAGACGGATCATGTCCTCCGCCAGGTACTGCTCCTTCTCTCCGTCATCGTAGTCGAGGTTAAACGTGCCGTCGCGGTTGACCTTGGAGATGCGGCCCGGATACCACCGACCCTTGCCGCGGTAGTTGCCCTCGACCTTCGCGCCTTCTTCCAACCGAGCCGTGGAACCGCCACGAACAGGACTGTGACTCATTCGTCCCGGTGTGGACACGGCCGCAGCACCTCCCACAGCTCGTACAAGCGAAGGTTCCAGGCGGGTCTCTTTCTCGCCGTCGTCGTAGTCGATGTTGAAGGTGCCATCAGCATTGACGCGGCTGATGCGGCCCGGGTACCACCGGCCTTTGCCTCGGTAGTTGCCCTCCACTTTCGACCCTTCCTCCAAGCGGGCCACACGCACAGGACTACGTGCTATGCCACCGCCGCCTACCAGACGGATCATGTCCTCCGCCAAGTACTGCTCCTTCTCTCCGTCATCGTAGTCGAGGTTAAACGTGCCGTCGCGGTTGGCTTTCGAGATGCGGCCCGGATACCACCGACCCTTGCCGCGGTAGTTGCCCTCGACCTTCGCACCTTCCTCCAGACGAGCCGCACGCACGGGACTGCGACTGCGACGGGAAACACTCGAACTGGCGCCGCCGATCAGGCGCACCAACGCCGCCTCCACGCGCGTCTCTTTCTCGCCGTCGTCATAGTCAATGTTGAACGTGCCGTCCGCATTGACACGGCTGATGCGACCAGGGTACCACCGGCCTTTGCCTCGGTAGTTGCCTTCTACCTTTGAGTTGACATCCATCTTGCTTGATTGGGACTGTGATACATCGGGATTGGGGTCGCGAAGATTTTCCGGTCTTACCCTCGACTCAAATTGTCCAATATCATAATCAACATCAAAGGTACCATTTTCGTTTTCCCGTTTAATACGGGCCATATACCACTTGCCGCTACCCTTGTAGTTCGCTTCCACCTTGACGCCAGCTTTCAATTTGAACACAGCAGCAGCTAGCACCTTGGCGCCGCCAAGCAGGCGCACCAACGACGCTTCCAAGCGGGTCTCCTTCTCGCCGTCGTCGTAGTCGACGTTGAAAGTGCCGTCCGCATTCACGCGGCTGATGCGGCCGGGGTACCAGCGGCCCTTGCCGCGGTAGTTGCCTTCCACCTTCGACCCTTCTTCCAAGCGGGCCGCTCGCACAGGACTGCGACTGCGACTGCGACGCCGCTCTTCTAAGCGAACCAATTCCGGTGGCACACGCAGCTCTTTTTCACCGTCGTCGTAGTCGATGTCAAACGTATTGTCATCTCGTGCAAAAGAGATCCGGCCGGGGTACCACTTGCCTTTTCCTTTGTAGTTTCCTTCGACCCGGTCACCTTCTCGCAGTTTTACCACTTTCGTTCTTTTAGCATCTTCGTTCAAGCGAATATACTCGGCTTCAACGCGAAGTTCCTTTTCGCCATCATTGTAATAAACATCAAACGTCCCGTCTTCTCTGGCAAAGTGAATCACACCAGGGAACCATCTCCCTTTGCCTTCAAAATTGCCTTCAACGTGGTCGCCTTCTCGCAGTGTCCCTTTCTTTTGCTTTTTGGGCCGCGGTGGCTCCAGGCTCTTGATGTGTGCTCGCTTCACTTTAAGCTCTTTTTCTCCGTCGTCGAAGTCGATGTCGTAGGTCCCATCGCCGCGGTCCCGTCGCACCTTGCCGGGGTAGAATGTGCCCCGGCCACGATAATTGGCCTTCACACGGTCTCCTTCTTCCAGTTCACCTTCTTCCTGGGGTGGCGGGCGCTCGCGGATAGTGTCCTCTGGCACGCGATTCTCCTGGTCACCGTTGGCATAATTGATGTCGTAAGTGCCATCGCCGCGATCTCGGCGGATGCGTCCAGGAAGCCATTTGTTCATGCCTCGGTACTTGGCTTCGACGTGCTGTCCTTCGCGGAAAGCAGGCTTGCGCTCCACTGTGATGAGCAAGAAGTGAATAAAAATAAAATATGAAGAATCAGATTTTAACGTGGACTTTAAAGAAAACAGCGTCAACTTCTCACCTTCTTTCGCGCGCCGCACTGTACTCGGATGCAAGCGCGTCGCCATCTCGCCATCCTGGTACACCACATTCACCGTGCGGTCAGGATTGACGTCGATTACCCTGGCCTCGTACCAGGCACCGTGGCCCAGATAACGAGCCTCCACTGGCATCCCCTTGTAGAAGTCGGCATATCGATCCATGGGATCCAGACTCCCCGCCCGGGGGTCTCGACTGGACCGCATATCCGCATGCGAGGCGGCCGCAGAGGATCGTAACGTGCTGCCGCGGCGATCGGCGTAGTCGTCGCCGTACCCGCGGCCATGATCGCGCTCGAACTGCATTTGCAGAAAACATGAAACGTGACGAAAAGAACATGAGCTGTGTTGAGCCATTCTTGATGTCACACAACAAATCAAGTCTTACCTCGCGGCCTCTTTCCCGCGTCGAGCGACTGAATCCCTCGTCGTCATAATACCTGTCCCTGCTGTCTCTGTTACTGCGTGCCCACTCGCTATCTCTACCGTCTCTGCTCTTGCTTCTGTCCCGCTCATCCCGCTCACTCTCTCTGTCCCCGTCCCCGCGACGGTAAGAAGCCGAGGTGGGCTTTTTGATGGGACCACGAATGGCCGCGAAAGCACGCGCGAACTCAAAATAATCCACCGAGCGGTTCACGCCCAAGTGTTTGCGCATCCGCAGGTACTGTGCAATCTCCCTATGATATAAATGTACCCACAAAAAATAGAATATGGTAAATAAATCCAACAAAAAGGAAAACATTAGGAAAATTGGGGGAGTTTAAGTCCTTCAAACATACCTGCGAGGAACAATCACGCCTGCTTCGGTGAGGGCCTGACAGGTCTCCGGCGCAGTCATCGCACCCTCCACGGCAAAGCGGTCAAAAATAGTCTTCAGCTCCGCGAGCTGTGTTTGGGCATTGAACAAAACATGGGGAATAAGAATACGAATTTGAATGAAGAAAATGAGAGCGTAGTGCAGTAGTTTTTGTGTCATTTTTACGGATCCGTACCATTTTCAGATCGGTAATTTCTTTGTCTTCGAAGCGCGCCGCCACGGTGCTGCGGTGATTCCCATCTTCCCCGTGGTCTTTGCTTTTGAACTTATCATCTCGGTCCGTCCAGTGCTCGTCTTTGTCGACGTCCCGGTCGGTGAGGCCACTCTTCTGCCCACTGCGTCGACCAGGGGATCCACCGCCGCTGTCACCTCCGCCTCCTTCGTGTGCGCTTTTCTCTCCCACCGGCACGTCTGGGTCCTCGCCCGCGAACAGCGACTAAGACGTGAATTGTTTGAAAAAGAAAAAGAAAGAAACAGAGACGTAAGATCGTGATTACAGGGCACAAGAATTGCGGCGGAAAGAAGAAGCGTACTTACCGAGTACTGTGCCACGAATTCCGGAAACTCAATGGTATCCTCATTTTCTTTCAGTTTTTGCAGCCATGTCGCCACCTGAACGCTGTCCACTGGACGGTTCATGTAGACCAACATCTGCTCCACCTGCACGCCGGTCAGCCGACCACTGCTGAGCGCGTCGAACCGGTCAAAGATCGATTTCAGCTTTGCCACCAGCTGAAGTAAGTAAATGTGAAAGGTAAAGAAGAAGTAGATAAACGGAGGAGTCAAAGTGAGTCATAAATTGATTCTTTGAGAATGCATAAGACGAAGTACGTTTACCTTGATCCGATGTGTCTCCAGAAGCATGACGTACTCGTCCATCTCATCCAATGTTTTCTCCTGCAATAATATACAATCGACAACAACAGCAAGGATTACAGCAAGCAGGACATGAAACAATTTGTCAAGAACAAGATATCTTCAGAGAAAAACATGATAAACAAATCAAAACAACACCAGCGTACCTTAAAGTGGCGCACTTGGTTCTTCTTCAGCTGTTCCACGGCGCGCACCAGTTTGCGCCGCTGCAGTGCATGTGACAGTCCCAGTGTGTCCCGCGCGAACAACTCGTCCAGGCGCAGCAAGAGCGGTCCGTCCACAAGATGCTTTTGAAAGACGCCTAGCACAAAAACAAAAAATGAAAGAGAAAAATGTTTAAAAAATGGTGCATAATAACTTTTGTCTGTCACATAAAAGTACGCTAAGATCGGACACCAAAAATCCTGTGAAACTCTTACCATAAAGATCTTCGAGCCCAACCTGCACGAGCCATTTACGCACTCGTTCAGTGCTCCACATCATAGCATCATTGTCCATTTCACGCTCTTCTTTTTCCAACATCCCATCTCGCAGGGCTTCTTCTTCGGCTTGTTCAGCG
>LNAP01005951.1_pt1 | contig 14086 bp, 14 predicted proteins | sample 602601 | NCBI WGS metagenome assembly LNAP01 (sample SAMN02440304, study PRJNA202911) | soil metagenome | biome: Subtropical and temperate rainforests or woodlands; isolation source: soil samples (1 kg each in a 20% v/v slurry with milli Q water) were... ...
GCGCGCCTCGGCAAGACGCTGGTCGAAGTGCTGTCGAAGAAGGCCGCGGCCTGATCATTCCGGGGCGCCACGGCGCCTCGATTGTCGGCCTGTAAAAAATGAAACGCCCCGTACCAGAGATGGTGCGGGGCGTTTTCGTTGGGCTCAGTAGGCCATTGGACGCCATGGCAGCGAAGCTGCGGCAGCCACCACACCGTCCCACCCTCATCTCCGAGTCAGACCCGTGATTCAACCGATTCCGACACTCGGGAAAAATCCTGGGCGGGATGGGTAATCTGATGGCCCTTCTGCGACTTATCTGGTCCTGCAGAGACCCAATCAGCAATGGCGACGCTGTCTCCGTGCGGGACATCGTGAACCTCGCCGCGCTTGGCGCCTGGGGTCAGTACAACACGGCTGACGAGTTGCCGGATGGCGTCCATCGCCTCGTGCCGATCGTCGGGATGGTCGAGGGCCTCCGATAGCCTCGCTACCTTGCGGCGATAGAGCTCGGCGTTGTCGGGGTATCCGCGGACGATCCGGGTCGACCAGGGCAGCGACTTCATCTCCCGCGACCTCGATCTGTGGGCTTATGCGAAGGGAGTGACGCTCGACTTCTCCCGGCCCGGCAAGCCCACCGACAACGTCTTCATCGAGGCGTTCAACGGTCGCTTACGCGTGCTCTCGGGGGCATGCCGAAAAACCTTCAGCCGCCGTTTTCGGTAATTCAGGCAATTCGGCAGGGATTGTCGGCATGCGGTGTCGGCCGGCCAACGAATTCCTGTGGTTGATAAAGCACCCTGCCGAAAAACACGTGTTTCCAAGTTGGAGGGTTCACCGGGCCAGCCGTGATGTCGAGCCCCGACCTCGCGGCTGGCTTTTTCATGCGCTCGCCAACGGTACCAGTTTTCCGAATTGGCTCCGTCGTTTTTCGCCAAAGCGGCGCTTGTTGTGCGAGGTAATCGGACGAGAATTCTGGTCATGAAGCGTCGCTAGTCACGCAACGACTGGAATTTAATCACATGAGCATACCCGAAATCGACTATTCACGTGGCGCCGCCTATATGGACGGCAAGTTCGTGCCAATATCCGAGGCAAAAATACCGGTCGGGGATTGGGGTTTCACCCATTCCGATGTCACCTATGACGTGGTGCATGTCACAGATGGCGGCTTCTTCCGGTTGGAAGATCATCTCGATCGCTTCCACAGATCGCTCGAAGGCTACCGGCTGAACCCCGGCGTCAGCCGGGCGCAGATGCGCGAAATCCTCGGCAAGGTGGTCGCGCTTTCGGGTCTGAAGGACGCCTTCGTCGCGATGCTCTCAACCCGCGGCGTGCCTCGCGTCTTCGGTTCGCGCGATCCCGCCGACTGCGACAACACCTTCATCGCCTATGCGGTGCCGTGGATCGACGTGATCAAGCCTGATGTACAGGAGCGCGGCGCACATCTGCTGGTCGCGCAGGTGCCGCGCATCTCGCAGAACTCGCTCGACCCGACGCTGAAGAACTATATGTGGCGCGACTTCACCCGCGGCATGTTCGAGGCCAAGGACAAGGGCTTCGACACCGCCATACTGCTCGACGCCGAGGGCTATCTGACCGAGGGCGCCGGCTTCAACGTGTTCATCGTCAAGGGCGATGAGGTCATCACCCCGGATCGCGGCGCGCTGCGGGGCATCACCCGCCTCGCGGTACTCGACCTCTGCCCCGAGCTCGGCCTCGTGCCCAAGGTCGCGCCGATCACCTTCGACGAGCTGATGGACGCCGACGAGGTGTTCACCACCACCACCGCCGGCGGCGTCATGCCGGCCTCGCGCGTCAATGAGCGCATCTACGGCAATGACCGCCCCGGCCCGATTAGCGCGAAGCTGAAGGCGCTCTATTGGCAGAAGCACAAAGAAGGCTGGCACATGACGCCGGTCGACTACTCCAACCCCGACAATGCGATCCCGCCCGCGCCGTGAGCGCTGCTCACCCGCGATAACCCACCGTTTGCCGAAAGCTTGAGGACATACGCATGACGATGAAGAAGTCGCAGACGGCCGATCTGGCCGCCACTGCCGGCATCAGCCGGCGCCATGCGCTCAAGCTCGCGGCGGCCGGTGCGGCCGGCGCGCTTGTGTCGGCGCCCTATATCCGGCCCGCCTCGGCGGCGCCTTCGGAAGTGCGCGCGCTGATGTGGGAAGCCTATGCACTGCCCGACGTGATCAAGGCGTTCGAGGACAAGAACAAGGTCAAGCTCGCCCCAACCTTCTTCGACGGCAATTCCGAGGCCTATAACAAGCTGCGCGTCGGCGGCACCCGCGACTTCGACCTGGTGCAGGCCGATGGCTTCTGGCCGAGCCTGTACTACCGCGAGAAGCTGATCCGCACCTTCGACGCGGCGAGTCTGGCCAGCGCCAAGACCTATTTCCCGGTGTTCAAGCCCGATCAGTTCAAGCTGCTGACGGACGAGGCATCCGGCAAGCAGTTCGGTGTGCCGTTCTGCTGGGGGTCCTATGGCATCACCTACAATGCTGACGGCATCCCCCCGGAGCAGGCCGCCAGCATCGCCTGCCTGTTCGATCCCGCCTATGCCGGCAAGCTGTCGGCCAATGCGCGGTTCGAGGAAAACATTGCCCTCACCGGCATTCTGGTGTGCGAGCGCATGGGCACCAAGAACAAGCCGCGCCCGGACGGGAAGCCGTTCAACCCCTATGTTCTCACCGACGAGGAACTCGCCGGCGTCGAGAAGCTGCTGATTGAACAGAAGCCACTGCTGCTCACCCGCTACCAGGACAACTCCACGCTGGAACAACTGCTCGCCAGCGGCTCCATCGTGGCGGCGCCGGAATTCGCGCAGGTCTATCGGGTTTTGGTCGCCAAGAAGGACAAGGGCGAAGTGCAGGGCGACTTTCGTCACACACTGATCCCCAAGGAGGGCGGCCTCGGCTGGGTCGACACCTGGCTGCTATCTTCGGGCGTCACGGACGACGCCAAACTCAACCTGTGCATGAGCTTCATCGACGCCATGACCTCGATGGAGACCATGAAGGCGATCTCGCTCGCCGCCGGCTGCTCCACCACCGTCGATCTGCGCTCGATCTCCACCCCGGAAGAGCAGAAGCTCTATCTGATGGATCGCACCGACGAGCTTAGCAGCATGTACATGTTCGATCAGCCCTCCTCGCCCGAGAAGTGGGAGCGGGTCTGGTCGCGCATGCAGGCGGCGTGATCCACGCCTGAGCAATGAGCGGCAGCTGCGGCGGCCGCTCATGTCCCGCCCCCATCTGGATAAGGCAGTCATGTCCTATATGTCGCTGGACGGCGTCTCGAAGCAGTACGGCGACATCTGGGCCGTGGACCGCGTCGACATGGCGGTCGCGCAGAGCGAGTTCATCTCCCTGCTCGGCCCCTCGGGTTCGGGCAAGACCACGCTGCTGCGCATCATCGCCGGGCTGGAACGCCCGACCACCGGACGGGTGATGATCGACCGCATCGACGTCACCGACCAGCCGCCGCACAAGCGCGGCATCGCCATGGTGTTCCAGGAATTCCTGCTGTTCCCGCACCGCACACCTCGCCTTTCCTCTGCGCATGCTGAAGATGCCGCGCGAGGACATCGCGGAGCGCATCAAATGGGTGGTCGGCGTGCTCTCGCTCACCGGGCTCGAGGACCGCTACCCCAACCAGCTTTCTGGTGGCCAGCAGCAGCGCGTGGCGCTGGGGCGCGGTCTCGTCAGCCATCCCAAGCTGCTCTTGCTGGACGAGCCGCTCGCCAATCTCGACCGCGAGCTGCGGCAGGAGATGGAGGTCGAAATCCGGCGCTACCAGATGGAGCTCGGCATTCCCTTCATCTACGTCACCCATAATCAGGAAGAAGCGCTCAGCATGAGCGACCGCATCGCGGTCGTCCGCAAGGGACGCATCGAGGATTTTTCCGAGCGCACCTCGATCTATGACCGGCCGAAGACCGCCTTCATCGCGCAGTTCGTCGGCCGCTCGAACCGTTTCGAGGGCACTGTCAAAACCCTGACCACGGAAGGCGCGCGCGTTAGTGCCGCCGGGCTCACGATCGAGGCGGCACCGCAGCCCGACCTTAGGGTTGGCCAACAGGTGCTGATGTTCGTCAAGAACGAGAAAGTCCGGCTGCTCAAGGACGCCATCGCCGGCCCCAACGCCGTGCGATGCCGGGTCAAGGACGTCATCCTGCGCGGCGCCTATGTCGAATATTTCCTCACCTTTGAGGGCCGCGAGATCGTCTCCAGCCGCCCGCGCAATGAGCCGGGCTGCCGCATCGGCGACGAGGTCACCGCCATGTGGGAGCGGGCCGACATCGACCTGTTCACCGATGTGCAGGGACAAGCGGCATGATGGGGATGAAGCTCAAGGGCATCTTCCTGCTCGGCATTCCGACGCTGTTTCTCGTCGCACTGTTCATCGTGCCGCTGAGCGCGATGGTGGTGCTGAGCTTCTGGCGCACCGAGAATTACCACATCGTCTTCGACTGGACGCTGCAGAACTACGCCACGCTGGCTACCGAGAGCGCTTATGTGACGTTCCTCATCCGCTCGCTTGTCATGGCGACCACCGTCTCGGCGATCTGCATCATCATCGCCTGGCCGGTGGCCTACTCCATCATCCTCTATGGCGGGCGCTACCGGCTGCTGCTGACCCTCGGCTTCGCCGTGCCGTTCCTCACCGGCGAGGTGCTGCGCGTCATCGCGCTGCAGAGCGTGCTCGGCCCCATCGGGCTGGTGAACGGCATCGTGCTGGCGCTCGGCGCGCCGCCGCTGCGCTTCATCATGTACACCAACATCGCGAGCGCCATCGGGCTGGTCTACCTATACCTGCCCATCGTGGTGACGGTGATCTACATCTCACTGCTGAACTTCGACCGCCGGCTGATCGACGCCGCCAAGATCTTCGGCGCCGGGCCGGTGCGCTCGTTCTTCGAGATCACCTGGCCGCTGAACCTGTTCGGCACGCTGATCGGCTTCGCGCTGTGCTTCATCCCCTGCCTGTCGGCGACGCTGGCCCCGCGCTTCCTCGGTGGGCCGAACGGTACGCTCTATGGTGTCGCGCTCGGCCAGCAATTCGGCGAATCCGGCACATGGGCGCTCGGGGCGGCGATGGGCGTGGTGCTGTTCCTGATGTCGATCGCCGTGGTGGTCGTGGTCGGCCGCCTGATCGATTTGCGCCGCACCGGCTTTACCGGCTTCGGGAGGGGCTGATGACATCCCCGCTGCGCAACATCGGCAAACTCGGCCTGTTTCTAGTACTAATCATCTCGTACTTGTTTCTGTACCTGCCGATCCTGCACATCGGGCTCGGGGCCTTTGCCCGGAACTACAACTTCCCGTACCCGCCGCGCTGGACGCTCGACACCTTCAGCCGCCTGCTGAACAACTCGCTCTACCAGTCGGCGCTCGGCAACAGCCTGTTTCTGGCGACCGCCACCGCCGTGCTCTCGACCTTGCTGGCGACGCTGGCGACCATTGGGCTGATCCGCTCCCGCCCGCGATCGGCGACATGGCTGCTCGCGCTGTTCGTCGCGCCGTTGTTCGTGGCGGAAATCCTCATCGGCATCGCCTCGCTGATCTTCAACGGGCTGGTGCTGGAGCTGCAGGGCAACCTCGTCTCGGCCATCCTCGCCAACACGGTGCACTGCTTCTCCTACGCGCTCTTGATCATCGCGACGCAGCTCTATCGCTATGACTGGCGGCTGAACGACGCCGCCATGGTGTTCGGCGCCTCCCCGGCCCGCACCTTCTTCGAGGTGACTCTGCCCCTCATCTGGCCGGGCCTCCTCGGGGCCTTCATCGTCACCTTCATCATGGCGTTCAACAATCTGGAAATCTCGTTCTACCTGCTCGGCGCTACCCCGACGCTACCATCGGTCGCCTGGGGCGCGCTGCGCTACGGGGTGAAGCCGGAGCTCTACGCGCTGGCCACCGCGGTCAACGCCATCGTCTTCACCATCCTCATCGTCATGTTCGTCCTGATGCGCACCGGCCTCGCCACCTTCGGCCACCGCCCGGAACGCGAGGTGGTCTGACGAGCGGCCGTGGGTCGCGTGGCATATCGATTGCTTCGGACTCAAGGCGGGGCGTTAAGGCGGCGCCCCGGATGAGACGGAGTGACGCCTTGCTGCTCGATGCGCTTGCCTTCGACCTTCAGCGCCGGCCCGACGCGCCGCTGCACCGCCAGCTCTACAGCCGGCTGGCGGCCAGCATCGATGCCGGCTCGATCAAGCCCGGCGAGCGGCTGCCTTCGACGCGCGACCTCGCGCAGTCGCTCGGCGTTTCGCGCAACACCATCCTTCTGGCGTTCGAGCAGCTCACCGCCGAGGGTTATCTCGAAGGCCAGACCGGCTCGGGCACCTATGTCTCGGCGCAGCCGCCCTCCAACACGGTGAATCCCGGTGCGCCGCGCATCAACACCGCGATCCAGGCCGCCGGCGACAGCATCGAGCGGGTGCGCGGCGCGTTCGGCGATGTGCCCGCCACGCTGCGCTACATGCGCCGCCCGGTGCCGTTCCGGGCAAATTTTCCGGCACTCGAAGCCTTCCCGGTGCAACGTTGGGCTAAGCTTGCCGCCAATCTCTATCGCCGCCTCGACAGCGACATCGCTAACCAGCTGATGGGCGAAGGCGATGCACAGGGCTATGGCCCGCTGCGCGAGCAGATCGCGCTGCATGTCGGGCTGACGCGCGGCATCAATTGCAAGCCGGAGAACGTCATCATCTTCGCCGGCGCCCAGCATGCACTCGATATAGCCTGCCGGCTGCTGCTGCTGCCGGGCGACACCGCGTGGTGCGAGGACCCGGGCTATGACGGCTCCTACGCCGCCATCACTGCCGCCTCGGCGAAAACCATACCGGTGCCGGTAGACGAACACGGCATCGACGTCGCGGCCGGCATCGCACGCGACCCTAATGCCCGGCTCGCCTACGTCACGCCCTCCAAGCAGTTTCCGCTCGGCATGGCGATGAGCATGGAGCGCCGGCTGCAATTGCTCGATTGGGCGGACAGGGCCGGCGCCTGGATCGTCGAGGACGACTATGACTGCGAGTTCCGCTATTCCGGCACGCCGCTGCCGGCGTTGTTCGATCTCGGGCGCGGCGAGCGGGTGATCTATCTCGGCACCTTCAGCAAGACGTTGTTCCCCGCGCTGCGGCTCGGCTTCGCCATCGTGCCGGACGCGCTGATTGAGCCGTTTGTCGCGGCGCGTACCGTGGTTGGGCGCTACTCGCCGATCCTGGAGCAGGTGCTGGTGGCGAACTTCATGGCCGATGGCCAATTCTCCAGCCATATCCGCAAGATGCGCCGGCTCTATGCGAAGCGGCAGACGCAGCTGCTCGGCCTGATCGTGCGCCATCTCGGCGGCTTCCTCACCGCCGAGATGGCGGCCTCCGGCATGGAGCTGATCGGTACGCTGGAGCCGCGCTACAGCGCGCTGGAACTGGCCCGGCGCGCGGCTCAACGGGGCCTGGAGATCATGCCGTTGCCGCTGCTTGCCCACGAAGCGCGCGTCGACAACAAGATCACCATCGGCTTTTCCGCCTTCAGTGAGAAGCAAATGGAGGAGGGAATTGTCGTTATTCAAAATATCCTCTGCGAGATGTGACGATACTTCATGGTATGAGGGCCGTTAAACCGCGCCACTATTCGGAACAGTTCTGCCGGAAGTAATCCTCGATCTCTTCCGTCGTTGATGCCAATCACCCACGAAGCCTTCCGTGACTGCCGTCTTGGCGCCGCCCAGGTCTCGCCCCCCGCTTTCGCCTTGCTGATGCGCTGGCTGGCGGGCTATCCCGACGTGAGTGGGATGAGTTCCTAAATCTTCTGGACTGAAGCATGCGCACCGGCTGATAAAATGAAATATGCTCAAGCGCCCAAGCGGAAATGCAACAGTTACCCGGGAGCGGACGCCGTCAGTTCATGAGCTCCGCATCGGCAGCAGCTTAGGTAGACTGGCAAACCCACGCCCCAGTATGGAGGTGATTAGTTGCCATTCGCGTCGAGCGCCTTACACCCTGCGAGGGTCGCAGAGATAAGGTAAAAACATCGAACATGTCCTGTTTTCGGTCAAACCATCATCCAAGGTGACGCGAGTTGATGTCGTCCGGCAGCCTTGAAGGTCCCCTCGACCGTGCCTTTGCGGTACTCGATTTCGTCGCCGGACAGTTGAAGGCGGTTTCCGCTGCCGAGATCGCCAAGAATCTGGATCTGCCGCTTCCCACCGCACACCGGCTGATCGGCAATCTCGAAGCGCGAGGCATGCTCCAGCGCGCCGCCGGCACAAAGCGTTACGTGGTTGGCAACAAACTGGTCGTGCTCGCGGGCAAGGCCATCGGGTCGGCGTTCCGGTCGGCGCGCCGACACGCGGTCCTGCGGAATGTCGCTGCCGAAATCGGCGAGCAGTGCGAGATCGGTATCGTCCGCGACAATTTCGTCGTCTATGTCGACAGCGTGCGCGCGACCGCCCCGCAGGGTCTGCAGTTCGACCCCGGCAACAGCGCACCGCTCTACTGCACCTCGACCGGCAAGATCTACATGAGCACGCTGCCTGCCCGGGCGAGGGAAAAGCTCGTGAGATCCCTCGTCATGGAGCGGCACACCGATCGCACGGTCACCGACCCCGACAGCTTGCTCGTCATCCTTGAGCAGACGCGGGCGGCGGGCTGGGCGCGCACCAACGAGGAGTTCGTGAAAGGCGTCGTCGGCTGCGCCGTGCCGATCCAGGCGCCCGACGGAACCCTCATCGCCTGTCTTGGTGTTTCGCTTCCGGTCGCGCGCGTCAGCTACGACGAGCTTGAGCGGTTCCGCGAACCGCTTCTGCGCGCGGCACAGCTGTTGTCCGACACGATATTGCAGGCTGACGCCGACTTTGACGCCGGCTAGGCCGCTGCATCCACCTCCCGGCTGCGGCTCCCGCCGGCCTTTCCCTTAAAACCCTGAGAGATCGGCAGCCTATGCCGTCGCAACAGGCGGCGACGACCGCGTAGCGTATTTTTCTCGAAAAACGGAAGAAAAATATCCGAAAAATGACATTAATGTAGACCGCTTGGCGCATTCGCCTATCCTTTCATCGGAGGCGAGGCTTGGTCCGTTTTTGTGCACAGCAGAGCCCCGAGCTGCCGGGGAGCCGGCGCGTCTCGGGCATTCGGGCGGGGGACGCCTCGGTGACGAATGGCGGACCGGCTGGCCGGTTGGAGATGAAGATGACGAAGCATTACGACGTCGAGGCCGTCAGGAAGCTGTTCCCTGCCGCGCGGAAGATGACCTACCTCGACTCCGGCTTTCAGACGCCGATGTCCGCGCCGGTGCGGCAGGCGCTCGAAACCTTCATCGACGAGGCCTATGAAACCGCCGGCCCGAAATCGGCCTGGATCGATCGGATGGAGGCGACGCGCACCAAGGTCGCGACCCTGCTGAATGCGGCGTCCGAGGACATCGCCTTCACCAAGAACACCTCGGAGAGCATGAACATCGCCGCGAACGCCCTGCCGCTGAAGGCTGGCGACAATGTGCTCATGCTGCATGGCGACCACCCCAACAATGCCTACGCCTTCCTCAATCTCGCGAAGAAGGGCGTCGAGGTCCGCTTTGTCCCGATGACGGAGGTGGTCGACGCTGACAGTTTCCAGCCGTATGTCGACGCCAATACCAAGGCCATCTCGATGTCGCAGGTGACCTTCCATGCGGGTCATTGCTTCGACATCGAGAGCGTCGGCCGCCTGTGCAAGGAGAGGTCGCTCTTTTACGTCGTGGACATCATGCAGGGCGTGGGCGTCGTGCCCATCGATGTGAAGCGGGTCGGGGCCACCTTCATCGGTGCCGGTACGCATAAGGGACTGCTCGTGCCCCAGGGGCTGGGCCTCCTGTACTGGGACCGCTCTCGCACCGACGTCGAGCCGGCCTATCTCGCCGCCATCAGCCTCGCTCGCCCGCCGGCGGACTTCATCGCGCGGCCGGATGATCTCGAACTCGCGGCCACTGCAGGGCGCTTCGAGATCGGCAACTTCAATCTGCCGGGAACGCACGCCCTGGGAGCGGCGCTCGACCTCATCGCCTCGATTGGCGTCGACAAGGTCGCTGCTCATTGCTTCGATCTCGGCGACCGGCTGATCGCGGGCCTCGATGAATGTGGTGTCGCGCTTGTCGGCCCGCGCGCGCGGGCCAATCGTGCGCCGCACATCTATGTCGCGGCCCTGCCGGCCAACGAGTGGCTGGACTATTTCGCCAGCCGGGACGTGCGCGTGTCGCCGGAGCGCGACGGGGTCCGCATCTCATTCGGCATGTTCAACACCACATCGGACGTCGACCGCTTCCTGGAACTCGTCCGGGCGCGCGGCGTCGTGTCCGGCCGCTCGCCAAAGGCCGCCTAGCGGCCAGTCGAGCTCGCCAAAAGGCCCCGTTGAAGTGCCTTCGCTGCCCTATAACCAACCAGAGGGGACTACTATGAAGATGAAACTGGCTGCGTTCCTGTCTGCTGCAGCCCTGTCGGCGCTGGCACTGTCCACTGCGAACGCCGGACCCACACTTGACCGCATCAAGGCGAACAAGACGATTTCGCTCGGTTACCGCGAGGCGTCGATCCCGTTCTCCTATCTCGGTGCCGACCAGAAGCCGATCGGCTTCTCACTCGACCTGTGCGCAAGCCTGGTGAAGCGCCTCGAAGCCGATCTCGGCGAGAAGATTACCGTCAACCTGGTGCCGGTGAATTCCTCCAACCGCATCCCGCTCATCCAGAACGGCACGATCGACATCGAATGCGGTGGCACTTCCAGCAGCAAGAAGCGACTAGAGCAGGTGACCTTCAGCGTGTCGACCTTCGCCAGCCAGCCGGCGTGGCTCACCATGGCGGCCAGCGGACTGAAGTCCGCCGCCGACATGAAGGGAAAGACCGTCGTCGTCACCCAGGGCTCCAATGCGGTTGGCATCGCCCAGGCCATCTCGCAGAAGGATGGGCTTGGCCTCAACGTCGTACAGGCGAAGGATCACGCGGAATCCTTCCTGATGCTCACCTCCGGTCGCGCCGCGGCATTCATGGAGGATGACATTCTGCTCGCCGGCCTCAAGGCGCAATACGCGGATCCGGCCAAGCTCGCCTTCCTGTCGGACCAGTATCCCAAGACCTACTACGGGCTGATGTTCTCCAAGGACGATCCCGAATTCAAGAAGACGGTCGATGACGTTCTCGCCAAGCTGATGGCGTCGGGCGAATTCACGACGGCCTACGACAAATGGTTCGTGTCGCCGATCCCGCCCAAGGACATGAACCTCAATTTCCCGATGAACGATGCGCTCAAGGAGCGTGTCGCCAAGCCGAGCGACGTCGTCGATTACTGATGCGACCACGCCGCGACGGGCTCAAGGAGGAGCGCGATGTTCACCGTGCTATTCGAGCAGGGCTCGGACGGGCGAATGTATCTGGTCTGGCTGCTGTCAGGCCTTGGCTGGACGCTTGGCCTGGCCTTCTTCGGGTGGTGGCTCGCTTTGCGATCGGCGTGCTCGTCGGCATCGGCCGCACGGTCGAGAGTAGAAGCATCGCACGCCTCTCCCGTCTCTATGTGGAGCTCTTCCGCAACATCCCCGTACTGGTGCAGATGTTCCTCTGGTATTTCGTGATGCCGGAGTTACTGCCGACGGCCGCGGGCAACTGGGTCAAGCAGCTGCCGCCCCCTTGGGGCGCGTTCTTCCCCGCCCTCATCTGCCTGTCGCTTTACACAGCGGCGCGTGTCGCGGAACAGGTCAGGGCCGGCATCGAAGCGCTGCCCGCTGGCCAGCGTGAAGCGGCGGCGGCGCTCGGCCTGACGCAGCGCAGGACCTATCGGTTGGTTCTCGTCCCGCAGGCGCTGCGGCTGATCGTGCCAAGCCTGACCAGCGAAGTCATGGGCATCTACAAGAATACGTCGGTCGCGCTGGCGATCGGTCTGCTCGAACTCACCGCACAGGCTCGCCAGATCAGCGAGGAGACGTTCCAGACCTTCGCCGCCTTTGGCGCGGCCACTATCATCTATCTCCTGCTGGCGCTCGCCGCCTATCAGCTGATGAACTGGATCGACGCGAAGATAAAAATCCCCGGCACGCCCCCCCCCGTCAGGAAGAAGGGCTGGGGCCGGCTGGCACGGCGGCTACCGGGAGGGGTGCCGTCATGAGCGAACTCGATTTCAGCGTCGTCTATGAGAATCTGCCCTATCTCTGGCAGGGGCTGCGCTTCTCGCTTCTGCTGACGGCCGTCGGCTTTGCCGCCGGAATGATCCTGGGCACCGGCCTCGCGCTGCTACAGCATCTGGAGGTCCCCTTCGGCGCCGCGTTCGCGCGCTTCTATGTGGCGCTGATCCGTTCGATCCCGCTCATCCTCGTGTTGTTCTGGTTCTTCTTCCTCGTACCGCTCATGCTCGGCGCGCTGATCAATGGCGGTCGCCCCATGCCGATTGGTGGCGTCTGGACCGCCTTCATCACCTTCTCGCTGTTCGAGGCGGCCTATTACTCAGAGATCATCCGCGTGGGCCTGCGTTCGGTGAGCAAGGGTCAGTATGAAGCCGCGCAGGCGCTCTCGCTTTCGACCTACAAGACCTACCGCTTTGTCATCCTGCCGCAGGTGGTGCGGGTGGCCAGTCCCATCATCCTCAGCCAGACCATCATCCTGTTTCAGGACACCTCGCTGGTCTATGTGCTCTCGCTGACCGATCTCGTCGGCGCCGCGTCCAAGGTGGCGCAGCTCAATGGGCGGCTGGTGGAGATGTATCTGGTGGTCGCGGTCATCTATCTCGTCATTTGCTGCGCAGCATCCCAGTTGGTCGCTTATCTGCGCCGGCGTACCCAACTCACCGTGAGCCGATAGTCGTCCCCATGAACGTGCATGTCAGCCTGCCCATAATCGAGAGCCCGGCACGCGCGGAGACCGCCATCCTTCTGGAGGGCGTGTGCAAATATTACGGGGCCTTCAAGGCGCTGAACCAGGTGGATCTTGATGTGGCGCGGGGCGAGAAAGTCATCATTTGCGGGCCGTCAGGCTCGGGAAAATCGTCGCTGATCCGCTGCATCAACCGCATCGAGAAGCACGATCAGGGGCGCATTGTCGTCAACGGCCATACGCTCACCGATCAGCTGAAGGACGTCGCCGCGGTGCGCCGCGATGTCGGAATGGTGTTCCAGGGCTTCAACCTGTTCCCGCATCTCACCATTCTAGAAAACTGCATGCTGGCGCCGGTTCAGGCGCGCGGCGTCGGCAAGAACGAGGCGCGCGAGATCGCCATGCACTTCCTTTCGAAGGTGCGGATCCCCGATCAGGCCCACAAATATCCGGGCCAGTTGTCGGGTGGTCAGCAACAGCGCGTAGCGATTGCGCGGGCGCTGTGCATGCGGCCGCAGGTCATGCTGTTCGACGAGCCGACCTCGGCGCTCGACCCGGAGATGGTGAAGGAGGTTCTCGACACCATGGTGGGCCTCGCCGCCGAGGGCATGACCATGGTTTGCGTGACCCACGAAATGGGATTTGCACGCGAGGTTGCCGATCGCATCGTGTTCATGGACAAGGGCTCGATCGTCGAGCAGAACACGCCGGGCATGTTCTTCCAGGCTCCGAAAAGCGACCGTGCGCGCGAATTTCTGCGGCAGGTCATTCATTGATCATAGGGGCGAGTGGCGCCACCTTCTGACATTTAGCATTTGCCGGGAAGCGGACATGGCGGGCTTCAGCGGCTCCCTTCCTATGCCGACCCATAGCGGGCGTTCGGATCATCCGCATCCCGCTGGAGGAGCAGGAGTCTCGGCTAGCCCTCCATCTATTTTGCCAGCTCGTAGGGCGCCAAGCGAGAGGGCCGCTTTACACTCCTGTCCGTTGGGAGTGAGGTCACCACCGCCGGCGAATATCTCGTCACACGGCACGACACGTGCAGCCTCGGGCGGTGGCGACCTTCGCCGCCATCGCCCGAGAGGTGCTCGGCAAGGCCTAGGCAGCGAGCGGGCTCAGCCGCGCGGCCATCAGGCGCTGGGTATAGGCGTCGCGCGAGGCTGTCGCCGCCAGTTCATGCGCGGCGCAGCGGTCGACGATGTGGCCCTTATTCATCACCAGCACGTCGTCGGAAATCCACCTGACGACATCGATGTCGTGG
>LNAP01003911.1_pt1 | contig 14084 bp, 11 predicted proteins | sample 602601 | NCBI WGS metagenome assembly LNAP01 (sample SAMN02440304, study PRJNA202911) | soil metagenome | biome: Subtropical and temperate rainforests or woodlands; isolation source: soil samples (1 kg each in a 20% v/v slurry with milli Q water) were... ...
CAACTACGCGCTATTCTGTTGCGCCAAACCGCTCACGGACGTTGTGCTGGCTTGCCGGGAAGTCGCCAGCGTCACTGACATGCCTGTCAAAACCCTGCCCTGCCGCGTGGAAAAAATGGATAGGCTGGCGAGTGACGTGATGATTCTGACCTTAAAACTCCCTGTGCATGAACAACTGCAATTCCTACCCGGCCAGTACATCGAGTTTTTGCTGAAAGACGGCAAAACGCGCGCCTTTTCCATCGCCAACGCGCCGATGAACGACAGGCTCGACAGCCTGAAAACCGAGCCTGTCTCGGCAGTCCAGGCAAGCGCCGGACCGACGAACCTGCTGCTTGAATTGCATATCCGCCACGTTGCGGGTGGCGAATTCACTTCGCATGTGTTCCAGCACATGAAGATCAAGGACATTCTGCGCCTGCGTGGCCCTTTGGGCACATTCTTCCTGCGCGAAACCCCGGGTGAAAATCCTGCCAAACCCATCATTTTCATCGCCGGCGGCACGGGCTTTGCGCCCATCAAGAGCATCATCGAACAGACACTCAACCGCGACAAGCAACATGACCAACTGCGGCCGATGACGCTTTACTGGGGCGCACGCAACCGTGCAGGTTTATATCTGCATGAATTGGCGCAACGCTGGGCAGCGGCGCATGAGCACATCCGCTATGTGCCCGTGCTCTCTGAACCCGCCGCAATGGATCACTGGACAGGCCGCACGGGGCTGGTACATCAAGCAGTGCTGGAAGATATGCCAACGCTTAGTCCGTTTCAGGTTTATGCCTGCGGCGCACCGGCGATGGTGGAGGCAGCGCAACGCGATTTCATCGCGCACGGATTGCCTGCTGAAGCGTTTTTTGCGGATGCATTTACGTTTGCGAACAGACCAAACTGATTTTTCGTCATTTCGCCGTCCAGCGCCCCCATAGGCCACCCCATTTTGCCGCACAACCCACACCTTTCGCCTGTCCGGATACGGATTCAACTTGGCAACCGCCGTTTTCCGCTTCCCATGTCGTTGAACCGCTGATGCATACCGGACTTTTCCTCTTTTGCTTCACTCACCCGCCGGGTGATTCCGCGACGCGTCCAACGGCGGCTTCCAGGTTCAAAGATCCTGCTGCGCCTAACTTTTCTCCCGCATAATCCGCCCTGCGCCATCACACTATCCGGGAAAATCACATGCTTTTTATCGAATCCTTACTGGCCACACTATCAGGCTGGGTCTGGGGTCCGCCCATGCTGACCTTGCTCGTCGGCACCGGGCTTTATTTGACGGTCATTTTAAAGGGCATGCAGTTTCGCGCCCTGCCGCATGCCTTGCGACTCATTTTTCATAAAGACCACGGCCATGCAGGCGACATCAGCCACTTTGCCGCCCTTATGACTGCCCTGGCTGCGACCGTCGGCATCGGCAACATCGTTGGTGTGGCCACCGCCATTACCCTGGGCGGCCCGGGAGCTGTGTTTTGGATGTGGATGACAGGTTTAGTTGGCATGGCCACCAAATATTCCGAAGCGGTACTTGCCGTGAAATATCGTGAGAAAGGCCCGCACGGCATGCGCGGCGGGCCGATGTATTACCTGGCCAATGGCGCGGGCTTGCCCAAGCTCGGCTGGCTATTTGCCTTCTTCACCGCCCTTGCCACTTTCGGTATTGGCAATATGACACAAGCCAATGCCACGGCAAAAATCTTACAGAGCACGTTCCACATTGACCCGTTAATTACCGGCCTTGTGTTAATGGTACTCACCGGCCTGGTCATTCTCGGTGGCATCAAGTCCATTGGCCGGTTCAGTTCTTTACTCGTTCCATTCATGATTCTTGGTTATGTGGGCGGCGGCCTGTGGGTGTTGGCGCTAAATGTCAGCGAAATCCCGCACGCCTTTCTCCTCATCTTTGACCACGCGTTTTCCAGCTCTGCGGCTACCGGTGGCTTCGCGGGCGCGACTTTGGCTGCGGCCATGCGCTACGGCATCGCACGTGGCGTTTTCTCCAATGAATCGGGCCTGGGTTCAGCGCCCATTGCTGCTGCTGCCGCACGCACGCAAGACCCGGTAAAGCAAGCCCTGGTCAGCATGACACAAACCTTCATCGACACCTTGGTGGTGTGCACCATGACGGCGCTGGTGATTTTGACGTCAACCGCCTGGACGCAAGGTGTCTCGGCCAGCGAACTCACCAGCGTCAGCTTTGGGCAAACGCTGGGCCAGAGCGGTACGGTTCTCGTTGCCATCGCAACCGCTTTATTTGCTTATTCCACGTTAATTGGCTGGAACTACTATGGCGAAAAAGCCATCGAGTACATTTTCGGCCCCAAAGCCATTCCCTCCTACCGCGTGATCTTTGTCGCGCTCGTGATTGTGGGCAGTTTAACCAGCCTGGAATTTGTCTGGAATTTTTCTGACCTCATGAATGGCCTGATGGCTGTACCTAATTTGATCGCCTTGCTGATTCTCTCACCCGTCATACGGCGGGAAACCGAACGGTATTTCAAAGAGAAAAAGCATGGCTAAAGCCGCCGCGCCTGCTGTCACAATCCATTGAGACGCCTGGCGCAACCGCTGGACATTTGTTCTTGCCGCAGCAGGCTCGGCCATCAGCTTGGGCAATATCTGGAAGTTTCCTTACATGACCGGGATGAACGGCGGCAGTGCCTTTGTCCTGGTCTATTTGCTATGTATTACCTTAGTCGGCATTCCACTCATGATGTGTGAAATCATGCTTGGGCGACGCGCACAACGTAATCCTGTCGACGGCATGGCCTGCCTTGCCCACGAAGCCCGCCAAGCCCGCCAGTGACGCTGGATTGGCATTTCCGGCGCCTTGGCCGGTATTTTGATTTTCGGTTTTTACAGCGTGATCTCCGGCTGGGTGCTCGATTACATGGTTCGTTGCAGCCAGCGACGCCTTTCAAGGCATGGATAGCGCCAGCGCAAAGCTGCCGTTTGAAATCTTTTTGACCAAACCACTCAACCTGATCCTCTGGCATACCCTGTTTCTTGGCGTCACCCTGGCCGTGGCAGCCAAGCAAAAAGCCGACCCTGCAAAAGACAGGGTCGGCTTTAATGGCAACCGGTCAAACGCTGGGCCAAATTACTTCGCGCCGGCCAGAATCCATTTCACCAAAGTTTTAGCGTCCTTATCACTCACGGCGACGTTAGGCGGCATGGGAATCGCCCCCCAAACACCGGAGCCACCTTTTTTAACCTTGTCAGCCAATTTAGCTTCGGCCGTTTTATCGCCAGCATATTTCTTGGCCACATCCTGGTAAGCCGGGCCAACCAATTTTTTATCCACTGCGTGACAAGCCAGGCAACCACTCTTGGTCGCCAAATCCTTCTCGCCTGCGGCAAAAACGGAAGCGGAAGACAAACCACCCAAGGCAATTACAGTTGAAACGATGACAACTTTCATATTGACCTTCCTTATAAAGAGAATAAATTTTTAGTCTCTTGATTCTAGCTTAAATAAAAACACGCTTCCCTGCCGTTCTTACAAACCGTTGCACTTTATGTACAGCGTATGTACAGCGCCATAGGGGCGGATTTATCTCTCCTTTCGCCGTATCACCAGCACCGACTTTTCTCCGCAGCGTGATCCAAAAACAAAAAACCCAACGGCCGGTTGGGTTTGCAAAAGTGGTGGTGGGACACTCGCCCCTGCCCACCCTCAGGACTTGCTACCTTCCCGAAACAGAGCGTTCATGGACTCCCATCCACCACAAGGAGTTCAGCATGACCACCACCCACTTCGACCAACTGCAACTTGCCGACCGCTGGGGCCTGTCACCCAAAACACTGGAGCGCTGGCGCGTCAATGGCATCGGACCAAAGTTCATCCGGCTGCCTGGCAAGGTAATCTACCGTCTGTGCGACATTGAGGCCGACGAAAACGACTGCCTGATTTCATCGACCGCCGAGTTGCGCAAGCCCACGAAGCTTTCCGACCAGCCAGTGGCAGCCGGACGGCGCTGGTAGCCTGTATTCGTAAATGCTTCGTGGCTCAAACGGATGGCTCAGTCTCGTCTCCCGAGTCAGCGGCAGGTGTACTGAGCCTTCGACGTGTCAGGGCGCAGCGTTGCTCAATCAAAGTCACAATTTGCTCAACCACGCCATGGCTAGTGAAGCCACGCGTGGGATCTGACTGCAGTTCACGCGCGGTAGACGGCATTGACTTTGCCAAGACCAGGATCCGCTTTCTGGCCTGAGCTTTGCTAAGGGCAACGGCTTCCGCGAACTGGTCCCAGTGCCGTGCCTGGACTTCACTGAACTTGTACTTGCTGCCAATCTTCATCGCCATCTTGGGCGTCAGATTCGGATAGACCGCCGTGGACAGTACATCGTAGAGCGGCGCCAGCACGGGAGTCCCGTTCGCGTACAACAGCGAAAAATTCTTGGCGTGCGCGTCGTGATTGCCTATCAAGGCGTTGAAGATCACGAAGTCGAGCATTCGCAGGATCTGCAGTGCGCTGGGGCGCGTAACGCGCCGAACCAGTTCGAAACATTGTGCCAGATCCGGACCACCTTCGTTCTGGTATTTCATTTCAGGTACCACGCCCAGCGCCTGGCAAAAGTCCTCTTGATGCAGGCGCCGCCGCTGCCCTTGTACAACAGCCACCCGGTCGTAGCGCTCGACCAACAAAAACTGTCGCCCCAGCACAGAACGCACCTGCGACTTGGCCGGCTTGAGCTGCATGGCCTCGGCCAGCGCCAGGCAAAAGCCTTCGTTGGTAACTGTGTCCGCTAAAGTACGAATAGGAGGCTTCAGGATATGCGAGCTGGGCGTTCCATTTCTCGGCAGACCGATCCGGTCGCCATCGAAGACCACCGGCAGTTTGTCTTGAGCGCCCGCCAGGGAGAGCCGCAGGCCATCCTTGCCGGCCAACATCGGCCGATGCGGCAGTTCATCGAGAATGGCGACGATCTCTTCATCGCTCAGCCACTGAACGTCGTGGCCTTGGCTGGACAACGCCTGCCCTTGCTCCAGTAAGGTCACGGCCCCGGCACACTCCCCACCGATTTGATCGAGCAGCGCAAAATCGTTCTGGCTCGACACTTGAAATTGCTGTGCAATGAGGCGCCGGAGTTGTCCCTCTGGCAACAGCCCAGCAAAGAAGGGGCGCGCGTGGTGATCGTCGAATGGTTCCGCTTGCAGAGGCAGTGAACTGGACAGGGGCACCGCGTCAGGGCGTGAGAGCCAATCCGGGGCGTAACAGAAATTCAGCCGGCCATCGATCAGCGCCAGAGTGCCAATCCGCTCGGCAAACAGCCAGACTTCCAGCTCACGCGCCATACGCTTTGCCCTCAGGGTGATTTTCAGGGGCGGAGGATGGCAAGCCTGTGACTTGGAGCGTTCCACCCAAGGCATCGATCACGCGCAGCACGTTTTCAAGCCGCAGAGTGGGCTTTCCTGCTTCAAGATCGACGATGAAGCGCACTCCAACCCCTGCCGCCAAGGCTAACTGGGGCTGTGTTAGCCCCAGTTGCTTGCGTGCAGCACGCAGTGTGTCGCCGAGTTGATCTGGGGTTCGTATGGAGTTCATCACTGGCTTTGTTTCCCGTTCGGGAAATTATCGACCAGTTTGAAGAGAGAGGCAAGCAATATTTCCCGTTCGGGAAGCGCCTGTAGATGCAAAGCGCTTGTTGACCAGGAGTCACCATGACCACCGAACGCCTGCCCGTAGTGCTCAGGCTATCTGCTTGGCCATCTCTTTGAGGACGGTGTGCAAAATGGCTCTGAGGCAGCGGGATTCGCCTGCCATCGTGGCAGACAAATCGGGGCGCGCGTGGGCGATCTGAGCGTTTTCAGCTTCGACTTCGGCGTACAGCGCTTCCGCCTCCTGTACAGCGCGGCTGCGCAGATTTTCAAGCAGTCGCTGGGCCGTGCCTTTGGCTAGATTCAACGATGCACCAGCCTCCAACAGCAAGCCACGGTTGATGTCCGAGAAGTGCCGCACGCCCAGGATCGGCCACGCCAGCTGGGTTTGTGCGGGCCATCCTTTTTTGTCGAAGGCAGCGGTGTCATACGTGGCGACGCTGAGCAGGTCGTAAAACGGTGCCAACTGAACACCCTCATGCGAGACCAGGAAGCTCAGGTTTTTTAGGTGGGCATCGCTATTACCGACGAGTACATTGAACACCAGCCAGCCAAAGAGCCGAGAGCGTGCGACCGCCGGGCTGCGACAGGCATTGGCGAGTGCTGCAAGATTTTCCATGCTGCCCTGGCTATATTTGAAGCTACGATCCAGCCCCAGCAACTGGCATGCGTCAATCACGTGTCGGCGTTGCCAGCCTGGAGCGTCTGGAATCCGGTCAAAGCGGTCAACCAGGTATACGGGTGATGGCACGTAGCGACGGTGCACACTGGGCACATCAAGCCCCAGGCGCTTGGATAGCCGCATCACGAACCATTCATTGATTACGGAATGGGGGTAGTCCTCATCCGGGTGATCAGGCTTCAGGATGTGGGTAGAGGGTGTGGCGCCAGCGGGTTCAAACAGCGCGTCATCTTGCAGGACGACTGCCAGCTTGTGCTGGACACCGGCCAGTGACATGCGCTTGATGGCCGCATGTGTCAGCGGTGCCTTGGGCAACTGACGAATGCGGGCCTCCAGGGCATCATCCGGCAATGGTCGCAGGGGCTCAGCTATTTGCCGCGCAGCATCTGGCGGTAGCAAGGTCACTGACCCTGCTGATTCCGCGCCGTACCAGGCCAACAATCCGAAGGCGTCTGCCGCATCCAGCTTGGCATCTCCGGCCAGAAGAACACGTTGGCCTTCTTCCGGCAGCAGATTGTCGAAATACCATTGCACGGGGCGCTTGCTTGCGCCGTCCAGCAAGGATTCTGCCGTCAGTGAAAGGTGCGGGCTGAGCGCGAAGCGCTGAGGGTTGCTCAACCAATCTGCTGCGTACTGAAAACTCCAGAGGCCCGCCACTTCTTGCAAAGTGCCAACCACCGTTTCATTGATCGACGCGCGCAAAAACCGGCCGTTCATGGCTTATCCCTGCTATTCGCAGGATCATGCAAATAGGTGGCCACGCTCTCGGGCACATCCACCATGACCCGGATGCCTAGTCCTTCAAGCACTCGAAAGAGCTTGCCCCACTGCACGGTTTCACTGCCGCGCTCGATCTTGCCCAGAAAATTCTCGCTGACGCCGATGCTACCGGCCGCGTCATCCTGGCGAATCTTCTGCGCCTTGCGGCTGGCGCGCACCACTCTGCCGATGGCTGCTGCGTTGTCGATGGGTATCTTCATGGCAAATCCTCACGGTTGAGAGGATTTTGCGTCAAGTAGGCGCATTTGGCAACTAATCCTTTTGATTATGCGGATTTTAAGCGTCTGCAGTATTGCTTGTCTAAAATCCTCTACCTCATGAGGATTTAGACAAGAGTCTCGGATGCAAGAAATATTTCCCGTTCGGGAATGTTTCTTGAAACAGTGCGCTTCTAAAGAAAAAACTTCCCGATCGGGAAGTTTTCGTAAATGCGAGGAGCGATGCGCTTGTTGACTCGTCAAAAGTCAACAAGCGCATCGGTCACCACGAGCTTTCCCGCGATTATGAATCAACGGGTTAGAAACGCCCGTGAGGAAGGATGAGGAGAAATGCGGAAGGATGCGTACTGGTTGGGGCTATTGCGGAACGAAGGTGGGACACTCGCCCGCCACGCCTTGGTCACAAGAGCTTCGTGGTTCATGGCCCACTCGCCCTGCTTGGCAACGCCTTCTATGCGGTTCTTGTTCATCGGCTCGCAATTTACGCTCCACGCTTCCTTCCCACGCTCGGTCGCCCTCACGCAGTTGCGCTTCACTTTGCTCACTGTGACCAGCTCGCAGCGGGACTTGCACCCGCAGGTGTGCGCCATGCTGGGCGCACTAAGAAAAAATCCCACCCGAGAGTGGTTGGGGTTTGAATATTGGTGGCGTGCAGCTTACTACCGAACAACTCGCTATTGAGGTCAATGAGTATTGCTGTGGGTATTTGTCCGTTGGCTTCAGCATGTCGGCCAGGCAAAGAAGCAGCGCTATGGTTCCGGACAGAAGCGCTGCTGGTAATCACGAACAATGCTCTTGCTCACGCCAATCGAGTCGAGGATGAAGCCGATGATCGTGAGTTGCAGATACTGCGACACGAGAACAAGATCGCGCATCTCAAGTTGCGTGAGCAACTTCTTTGGCCTGCCTACGTGCGCTATCTCGTTACGTAGATCCCCAATTTTTTGACCGGTCTCGGCGATATCAGCGGTTGAGAATAACTTGCCAAGACCGTTTGTGATTTTTTCGCACCCCCACTTCGTCAGGGGGTACTCATACTTCTGCTTCCCATCGACTTTGGCGGAATGGCTGATCGACTCCAATTGAGTGGCATACAGCACGATCTCGCCATGCAGCGAGTGCTCATCCCTAAATCCAGTTTCGTTCTGAATGCTCGAAATTATCGTCGAGAAATTCTTGTGCAAGCCCAGCCAACTTCCGACAACAGCACCGAGGTCAATCTTGGCCTTCGTGATTGGCATGTGAAAATGGGAATGTTCGGTAGTCGCCAGTTTTAGCGTTCGCTTATCCAGCGCCATGGACGGGTAGACCTCGATCACAATGCGCTCCGAAGTATCAGTATGCTTTACGAGCGTCATGCTATCCGGGTACACCGGGCCGTAAATGAGCAGGGCAAATAAGTCGGCGATCTCCTTGATCCGTCCAGATAGGCCGCGCATCGGCAAACCAACATCCAAGGCTATGTGGATGCGGTAAGAAATGTCCTTCTTCAACATGAAGAAACTGTCCGGATACTCTTTCCTGACCGATTTGTAATACTCACTCAGTCTTTCGAGTGCCTTGTCATCTCTGCTATAGATCTGGGCAGTGATGTCATCATTCAAAAATCCGAAACTACCTGTGCTGCCAATATCAATCAGGCCATAATCAGTCCGCAAGGAAAATACGGGCTGGTCGGAAAACTTCTCGTGATCCTTGAATCCTTGCGGAAAGAAAAATTCCTGCAATGTTGTCAGGGAAAAATTGATATCGACAAAGACTTCGTCAGGCTCGAGAAAGTCGCCTACCGCAAGGCAGTAAAACCCAGCTTTTCCCGGGCGGGTGCTCAACCCGTTTCTAACCGCAAATCCGGTTCGATGCGGCTTGAAATTGCCAATCAACGTACATTTATCGCCAGTGTCCAAGACTCCATGCACAAGCTCTGACTCGCTCGGCAATTCACTGCCAGTTATGGCGTAGGACAGAATTACGCCATCTTCAGGGGAGTAGTTGATCTTTCCTGGAAATCGTTTTTCATACTGATCGGGAACAAAAAACTCCCCAATCCATTGCCTTTCCTCAAAGAGTTTCGCCGTCATCTTGTGCATTGGTGCTCAATCAGCACCGGAGCTTTGGGGCTGCTCTGCCCGAACAGCCTCAAATATCTCACGTGCCAGGATAGGAAATGCCGCGCGCTGGAATTCACCGTCATCCATGTAACGGGTGACAATCTTGTCGTTTTCCGACATACGCTGAATCATCAGGTCTTCGATCAGCTTGCGCACGCCTAGCTGGAACTTATCCAGCGGATTAGCCATTGCAGTCTGGATCACCTGCTGGTTGGCTGCCGCACGCGCCTTGATCTGCTCGAAGAACAGCCGATCCTCCTCGGTAAACGCCGTGCCAAACCGCTCGTTCAACACCTGGATGATTTCGGAGAGCGGGGCCTTTTCGTCCTTGGCCTTGCCCGTGCCAACGTCGGTAGGTCCATAAACCGCCTCAGGCTCGCCCACCTTCAAATCAATCGAGCCACTGGACACGCGCTGCAACCGGTAGTACTGCAATTCCACCTCATTACCGATCTTGACCACGGTGTTATCGCGGTCCAGCGGCAGGTGCGGCAGTAGAAAGCGACCATAGCTATAGAGCATTTCCAGATCAGGGTCCGCGTAAGGCAGTATCTGGCTCAGGAAGGAATACATCCGCACGTAACCACCCAGCTTGTCGCGGAAAGTCGTGCGGATTTCGTCATCGTCACTGGACTTGAAGCGATCCACCGCCGGTTGCAGGTGGCGCTGCATATGGGCGTGATCGGCCGCGTTCTGCCGATCCGGCTGGCGGTAAAAAATGCGCGCAAAGGCCTCCACTTCACTCCAGTGATAAATCTGCAACTGATCCAGCGCGTGCTTGATGCTGGGCAGCATCTCTGAATTGGCGGATTCCTGCAGGCTGGTGGAATCGAAATACGGTTTGAACGCAGCGTAGATGTCTTCGGGCTTGTTGACGAAATCCAGCACGAAGGGCTCGTCCTTGCCCGCAATTTTGCGGTTCAGGCGCGACAGGGTCTGCACCGCCTGCACGCCATCGAGCCGCTTGTCCACGTACATCGCGCACAGCAGCGGCTGGTCAAAGCCGGTCTGGTACTTGTTGGCCACCAGCAGCACCTGGTAATCGCTGGAGCCGAAACGCTCGGGCAACTGGCTCTCAGGAATGGGCTTGCCGGTGACGGCATCCGGGTTCATGCCCGGTTCGGTGTATTCGATGCCGGTATCCGGGTCTTTCACCGTGCCGCTGAAAGCCACCAGAGAACGGATGTCTTTGTGCCCCTGTTCCTGAATGTAGCGCTCAAATGCCAGCTTGTAGCGCACCGCCTGAATGCGGCTGCTTGTGACCACCATGGCCTTGCCGCGTCCGCCAAGCTGGTGCCGCACATGCTCGCGGAAATGCTCGACCATCACCTCGGTTTTCTGCTCAATGTTGTGCGGGTGCAGCTCCTTGAATTTGGCAAGCAGCCGGGCGCCTTTTTTCTTCGGGATGGCGGGGTCGTCCTCCACCGTCTTCACGAACTTGAACCAGGTGCTGTAGGTGGTGTAGTTGCGCAGCACGTCGAGGATGAAGCCCTCCTCAATCGCCTGGCGCATCGAATAGGTGTGGAAGGCCTCCGGCTTGCCGCTGCTGCCTTCACGCCCGAACAGCTCCAACGTCTTGCCCTTGGGTGTGGCGGTGAAGGCAAAAAAGCTCAGGTTCTGCTGCTGGCCGCGCGAAGCCATGATCTGGTTCAGGCGGTCTTCCCAATCGGCTTCGTCATCGCCATTGCCCGCCGCACCGTTGTTCGCCGTGGCACCCAGAATGCTTTTCAGCTCGCGTGCGGTTTCGCCGGTCTGGCTGGAATGCGCCTCGTCCACGATCACCGCGTAGCGCCGCGCTGCAATGGCCGCTTGCCAGGCTTTGGCCTGTGCTTTTTCCTCATCGCTGGCCTTGTCCTGATTCTCCGCACCTGCCGCGTGCAACAGGCCGCGCAGCACGAAGGGGAATTTCTGCAACGTGGTGATGACGATCTTGGTGCCGTCGATCAGGGCATCGGCCAGTTGCTTGGCGTCCTGGTCGATGGCTTTCACCACACCCTGCGCGTGCTCGATCTGGTAGATCGCGTCCTGCAACTGCTTGTCGAGCACTTTGCGGTCGGTGATGACGATCACGCAGTCAAACACCTTCTGATCCTGCGCGTTGTGCAGGCTGGCCAGCCGGTGCGACAACCACGAGATGCTGTTGGTCTTGCCGCTGCCCGCCGAGTGCTGGATCAGGTAATTGTGGCTAGCGCTTTCCACGCGGGCGGCAGCCACCAGGGCGCGCACCGCATCCAGTTGGTGGTAACGCGGGAACACCATTTTTTCGGTGGTCACCAGCTTCTTGCCACCCCGGCCATCGTCCACCTTCTGCTCGTCTTTTTCGATGAACAGGAAGTGGCCGAGGATGTCGAGAAAGCTGTCGCGCTGCAGCGTTTCCTGCCAGAAGTAGCCGGTGCGGTAGCCGCTGGGGTGCTGCGGGTTGCCCGCGCCGCACTGTATCTGCCCCGGGTGGCTGCCCCGGTTGAAGGGCAGGAAGAAGGTTTTTTCCCTGGCCAGCCGGGTGCTCATCCACACTTCGTCCGGATCGGCGGCAAAGTGCACCAGCGCGCGCTTCTTGAAATCGAACAGCGGCACGCGCGGATCGCGGTCGCTCTGGTATTGCTTCACCGCGTGCCGCCAGGTCTGGTGCGTGCCGGGGTTCTTCAGCTCGATGGTCGCCACCGGCAGGCCATTGACCGCCAGCACCATGTCCACCGTGCTGTGGTCGCCGGGGTGGCACGGCACCTGCCGTGTCACGGTCAGCTGGTTTTGCGCGTACAGCGCCAATACATCGGGCGACAGCGCATGCGCCGGTTTGAAGTAAGCCAGCCGGAACAACTTGCCGTAAAACTTGAAGCCGTGGCGCAGCACGTGCAGGCTGCCCTTGATCTCCAGCTCCTTGCACAGAGCATCCAGCAACATAGTCTGCAGGTTGCCGCCGTGCTGCGCGGCCATATCCATCCACAGCTTGGGCTGGGTGGCTTCGATAAAGGCAAACACCCGCGCCGGGAACAGCGCCCGTGCCTTGTCCCACTCGGCGTTGGTGCCGGCTTGCCAGCCGCCTTCGGTAAGCATCTGTTCGAGATAGGTCTCAAAGGCTTTTTCTGTTGTTTGGCTCACGAGGCGTCCTTCTGCGTCAAATAAACTCAAGAGGGAAAGACAGGGCATTGACGTTGATTTACATATGTTTTTTCCATCGTTTAGCCTTCCCATCCCTCGCCCAGTCAAATAGCCGTCAAATAAGAAGCATCAGGCCCAGAACGGCAAATACTTGGCATGTCGCCGCCCCTGATCCGGCTCGAAAGGCTTGACCAAACCCTCCGCCACGGCTTCCTTCATCACCCGTGTCACCATCGCGCTGTTTTCCGGCGCAATGCCAAATCGCGCGCGCAGACTGGCATTGGTCATCGGGTCACGCTGCACATAGCGCAAGCAAGCATGCAGGTAGCAGGCGCGAACCCGGTCGCGGCTGTCCATGTCCTTGTATGCCGTGTGTGCAAACAGCACGGCGCGGGTCGATCCGTCCGGTGTTTCGAAGCTCGGTGCAGGTAATTGGTAGAACTCGGTTTCAAAAACAACCTTGTCCACCCCGCTGCCGCGCTCCTCGCAAATGCCCATGCGCCGCATGAAAGATGCCAGTTGCTCGTTGCGAGAACGCGGCGGGCTGTCCAGAAAGCGTTCTGTTTTCACCAGTGGCAGTCCAGGATTGGTGATCTCCATGCGATCGGCAAACACCTCGACCATCGGGCCTGCGCCGGTTACTGAAAAATCCTGATGGATGAGTGCATTGGCAACCAGCTCTCGAACGGCAAGATCCGGATACATCGGCACCTCACGGCGCAGCGCTTGGCCGATGACCTCGTTGCGCGGCAGCAAGGCGTTGATGTAATCCATCAGCCCGGCAAATCCGCTGGCATAGCCTTTGCGGCCCTCCTGCTCGCGCAGCGTCCGGATGCGCCCCTTGCCTTCATATACAACGACGCGCACTGCCTTGCGCGCCAAACCCCAGAAACGATGCAAATCCTTGGCGAAGAGAATGGCGCCAAGGTTGGTCACGTCCCAGTTGGCCGCAGCATTCCGAATCAGCAAACGGTCTTCTTCGAGCCGCGCCAGCAACGCCGCTCGATCCTCAGGCAGCGGCAGCCCCAGCAGATCGAAGTAAGCCGGGTAATCCAATAGGGCCAGCGCTTCAGGCCCGGACAGGTTTTCGGCGGCAAGCTGCGCCTCAAAAGGCGTGCGGTCAAAGCGCCGCCACAGTTCGCGTTCCAGCTCGGGGTAGTCTTTCAGCGGCTTCTTGTTGCTGCCGACCCGCACCCATTCCTTGCCGGCGAACTGCGTCGGCTTGGCCGATGCCGCAGGAATTTCGAGCACCACCACCGGTCGGCCTTCCAGCTCCAACGCCACGAAACGGAAATGCAGGCGTGGGCTGAGCATGCGCAGCAGCCAGCTTTCCAGCTCCTCACCGCCCTTGCGCGCTTTGGATAGAACAAAGCTGGTGCCCAACACATCATGGCTGCTGTTATCGATGCCCCAGATCAGGTAGGCATTCGCCCGACCGTCCAGCGCTGCCGCATTGGACAGAGCAGAGAGGTATTCGCCAATGGTGTCGGGGTCGTCATTATTGTGCTTGAACTCCACCCACGAGGTTTCGGCAGGCAATTTGCACAGCTCGCGCACTAACCCCGCCCAATAGTCCTGATCGCGGTCAACGGTCATGC
>LNAP01003912.1_pt1 | contig 14084 bp, 12 predicted proteins | sample 602601 | NCBI WGS metagenome assembly LNAP01 (sample SAMN02440304, study PRJNA202911) | soil metagenome | biome: Subtropical and temperate rainforests or woodlands; isolation source: soil samples (1 kg each in a 20% v/v slurry with milli Q water) were... ...
ACATGGACGGGGACCGACATCCTGCCGGGCCAAGCTTTGGCCAAGCTTTGGCGCACCACGATCCGCCGCTGCGGCCGGCCCTGCCCGGCGCGGTTTACAGCGCTACAGCGCCGGCCACGGCCCCAGCCGCACCGACAACCGGCCGCCGTCCAGATCGAAGCGCAGCGGCAGCGCCAGCGCCTGGGCCAGGCCATGGGTCAGGGCCAGGCCCAGGCCGGCATGGTGCGCGGTGCCGCCTTCGGGATGCTTGCGCCAGAACCGATGACCGAAGTGCTCCAGGTCGGCCGCCTCCAGGTCCGGCGCGGGGTTGTCGATGATCAGCAACCAGCCCGCGCTTTCGCGGCGCACGCGGCACACCACCTGCCCGCCTTCGGGCGAATATTCCAGCGCGTTGCGCAACAGGTTGGACACGATCCGCTCGACGATGCCCAGATCGCTCTGTACCCAGGCCGACGGTGGCAGCTCGGTGTGGACCGTGATCGCGCGCGCCAGCGCCAGCTCGTGCAGGGCCGCAACCAGCCCAGCGACCAGGTCGGCCAGGTCCAGCGGATCGGGTGCGATCGCAGCCTGGCCGGATTCGAGCCGGGCCAGCAGCAGCAGCGCATCGACGCTGCGCTGCATGCGCGTGCTGGCCTGGACGGCCGCGCGCAGGCTGCGCCGGGCCTGGGCCGGATCGGCATCGGCCAGTGCGGCTTCGGCGCTGACGCGGATTTCGGCCAGCGGGGTGCGCAGCTCATGGGCCACGTCCCGGGCAAAGCGGCGTTCGCGTGCGATCGCCGCATACAGGCGCTGCAGGCCGGTGTTGAAGGCCTCGGCGAAGGGTTTGAGCTCGCTCGGAAACTCGTCGCCGATGGGCTGCATGGGCGCTTCGGCGTCCAGCGCCGCGACCCTGGCGCCGGCCCGGTACAACAGGGTAATCACATGCCGGACCACCAGCAGGCCCAGGCCGACGGCCAGCACCAGGGCCAGCACGATCCCGCCCAGCAGGGCGAAATGAATGCGCCCCTCGGTCCGGTCCCAGTTCTCGCGCTCGGTGGCCACCACCAGCACGCGTGGGGCGGCATCGGCCGAGCGCGACGGCAGGCGCGTGGCCAGCGCCCGGCCGGCATGGCCATCGGGCAGCACCAGGTCGAAATAGCGCGGCGTGCCGCTGCCCTCGGGGCCCATCGACAGCGCGCTGCCGGCGCTGTTGGGTGACAGCAGCAGGCTGCGGCCATGGGCATCGAACACGGTGAAGAATTCGGTGTGCCGCTCGGACTCGTACTCGGGCATGAGCCGTTCCAGCTCGCGCAGGTCCTGCTCCTGCAGCACCCGGCCCACCGCCCCGGCGCGCTCCAGCAGCGCCAGGTCCATGCGCTGGTAGATCTCCCGGTCGATCCAGTAGTCCAGCGCCAGGAACAGCACGCCGAACACGCAGCCGATGCTCAGCGCCAGGCCCACCGCCAGCTGGCGATGCAATGACCAGGAGGGCGGCGAGCCTGCGCCCGGCGTCGATGGCGCGTTCAAGGCAGGTGCGTCTTCAACGGCTCATCGAAAACATAGCCGAAGCCGCGCCGGGTCTGGATCAGATCGCCGATGCCATGGCGTGCCAGCTTGGTGCGCAGGGTGCTGACGATGACCTCCACGACCTTGTCCGAGGCATCGCTGCGGCTGTCGTAGAGATGCTCGAAGATCTGGGTACGGGACAGCGTCGCGCCCTGCCGACGCAGCAGCAGTTCCAGCAATCCGTATTCCTTGGGGGTCAGGCGCAGGTCCTGCCCACGCCAGCGGGCGGCGCGCGCGCGCGGGTCCACTTCCAGCTCGCAATGGCGCAGCACCGGCGCGTCGCGTTGCGCGGGGCGACGCACCAGCGCGCGCAGCCGCGCCAGCAACTCGTCCAGTGCAAAGGGCTTGACCAGGTAATCGTCGGCCCCGGCGTCCAGCGCATTGACCCGGTCATCGACCAGCTCGCGCGCCGACAGCACCAGCACCGGCGCGGCCCCGCTCTCGCGCCCCATCTGGCGCAGCACGCCGAAGCCGTCCAGTCGCGGCAGCATCAGATCCAGGACGATCGCGTCGTAGCGATAGCTGCGCAGAAAATCCAGCGCCGCCACGCCGTCGGCCGCGATGTCGCAGGCATAGCCCTCCTGGCGCAGGCGCCGATCCAGCGCCTCGGACAGGGTCTGTGAGTCTTCAACGATCAGGATGCGCATGTCGTGCTCGATGCCCGGTGCCCGGTGCCTGATGCCTGATGCCATGGTTCAATCGAAGTGGACACCTCGATAGGGGATCATCCATCCTCATCATGCACCTGAAGTCATGACATAACAGGTCCGTAGAACCGACCGCGCTGGAACGCAGCGTGGTCGCCCTTCCTGGCGTGTCGGCAGCGAACGCCAATTTTCCAGCCGGCACGCTGAAAGTCGATTACGACCCGGGCCGGGTTTCGCCCGGACTGATTGCCGGGGCGATCCGGGCCGTAGGTTTTTCCTGCAATCACGGCACTCCTGGCGAGACGAAGGAGCATATGCACGGGAACACGGCAGCCAGGAGATGCATCTGCCGTCGTCGGCTGCCGCCCCCGGCACGGTGGCAACTGACGACCATGCAAGACACGGTAAAACCGCCGATGGAAAAGCAGCTGCCGTGGCACACGACGTTCACGCAGGCATGCACCATGCAGGCGACCTGCACGCCGCCGCTCGCGACATGCGGCGCCGCTTCCTCGTTGCCCTGATTTTCTCCATCCCGTTGTTCCCGCTGCCAGCAGTCCGGCCTTGTAGAACCGATCGACGTTGGTGAAAACGTTGTCGAACGTGTTCACCATGGCGTACATCAGGATGTACATCGCCAGGGCGGTTCAGTTCGCCATTCCGCTTCCGTGATCGAACTCATGCTGCATCCTCACTCCATCACAGGGGGCCACTGGCGCGCTGTATGGACCAGCGCCAGCACCCACACGGAGCTCTCATCGGTCGCTATCTCGTACACCAAGCGGTAGCTCTCATGCGGAATCAGCTCGCGAGTGCCGAGGATCTTGCCGACATGTCCGAGCATCGGGAACTCCGCCAATTTCGCGGCGGCCTCACTGAAAAGCAGCTCCATCCATGCAGCGGCCGATGGGTTGTCGGCCGCGATATGGTCCCAGATCTGGTCACGGTCTTGCTCGGCTTGCGGCGTCCAGAGCACCCTCACCCTTGGTCTGCCGCTTTCGTGCGCCGTGCGCCGAACTTGGCTTCAACCTCCTCGTTGGATCGGCCACGACCCGCTTGCATTGAAGTCCGAGCCACTTCGACCTTGTGCTGCAGGAACTCGTCGTACTCGCGCACCTGGCGTTGGCGTTGGACGAACTCGCGCATCAGTTCTCGCACCACCTGCGAGGCCGGGCGATGTATCGCTTCGGCTTCGGCTAAGAACTGATCCCGCAGCTCGGGCTCCAGCTTCATCGTGAACACAGCTTGTTTCGACATGGGCGACCTCACGGGCCTTGCGGTGATGACATAGTATATACGTTATCATCACCTTGAATCGCGCGATGGCCCAATAGATAGCCAATTCACCACCGGCCAACTGACATTGCGTGTAGCCCTCTTGGCTGCCGGGTCTACGATGGGGCTGTTTGCGTATGGAGATCGCCCCAACCCTGCATGCCTGGCAGGTGCTGAGCAAACGCCGGCACGGCGATCGCAGTGGCGAAGTCAGCGTCCCCGAGCTGCAACAGCTGCGCGGCCGCACACCGGTTCTGATTGACGACATCGCCTCTTCAGGACGCACACTGACCGCGTCGCGGGGCCAGCTGCGTGCACTCGACCCGCCGCCGGCCGTAAGCGTGGTGATCCATGCGGTGTTCGCCGGCGTTGCCTACCCTGCCCTGCGCGCCACCGGCGCGGCCCAGATCGCCGGCACCGACTGCATTGGCCCCGCTGGGTAAGGGCGTGGGCCAGATGCTGCTGGACCTGTCGGTGAGGGTGCCGGCCTCGCTGGCAAAGCAGCTGGGCTGATCGGCCGAACAACTTGCCGTCTGCGCCGTCCAGCTCAATGGCGCGGGGTGGCGCGAAACCTGTTGTGATGTCATGGCCATCGAGGTGGACACCGCAACAGAAAACCATGTCCTGATGCTCGCGAGGCTTTGCCGGTCCCTTCATCCGCCCTTCGGCGCACCTTTCCCGGGAGGAGAAGGAATGAGTGCCTCCAGGCCAAGCCCTGCCCGGCCTACTGCTCACCCCACCAGGAACTTCTGCAGCCGCGCCGCGCCTTCTTCCAGCCGCCCCAGCTCGCGCGAGGCGAAGCACCAGCGCAGCCAGCCTTCGCCGGCGCTGCCGAAGGCACTGCCCGGGGCCAGGCCCAGCCTGGCTTCCACCACCAGCCGCTTGGCCAGGGCCAGCGAGTCGTCGTGGCCCTGCACGCGCAGCAGTACGTACATGCCGCCATCGGCGGGGATGACCTGCACCCCGGGCAGCGGCGCCAGCGCGTTGACCAGGGTGTCGCGGCACTGCCGCAAATGCGCCACCAGCGGCGCCACGGTGGCCGCATTCTCGATGGCGGCCAGGCCAGCGCGCTGCACGAACACCGGCGCGCACGAGGTGTTGTATTCGATCAGCACCCCGACCTGGCGCACCAGCGACGCCGGTACGACCAGCCAGCCCAGCCGCCAGCCGGTCATCACGAAGGATTTGGAAAAGCTCTGCACCACGATCAGGCGATCGCTGGCCTGCGCGATGTCCAGGAAACTCGGCGCGGCCGTGGCACCGGGCACGTAGTACAGGCGCTCATAGACCTCGTCGGCCAGGATCCAGGTGCCGGTGTGGCGGCAATGGTCGAGGATGCGCTGCTGCTCGGCGCCGGTCAGCGTCCAGCCGGTCGGGTTGTTGGGCGAACTCAGGATCAGCAGGCGCGTGGCGGGGGTGATCGCGGCCAGCAGTTGCTCGATCTCCAGCTGCCAGCCATCGGCGGTCGGGGCCAGGCTCACCTCGCGCACCTGCGCGCCGAGCAGGCGCGGCTGCCAGACCAGGTTGGGCCATACCGGGGTGATCACCACCACTTCGTCGCCGGCCTCCAGCAGCAGCTGGTTGGCGATCATCAGCGCATTGACGCCCGAGGAGGTCACCGCGATGCGGTCGGCGCCGATCGGCCCGTGCAGCGCCGAGGCGTAGCCGGCGATGGCCTGGCGCAGCTCGGGCAGGCCGAGGTTGTGCGAATAGAACGTCTCGCCGCGCGCCAGCGCCGCGGTCGCCGCAGCGGTGACCTCCGGCGTGGTGGGCATGTCCGATTCGCCGAACCAGAACGGCAACACGCCGGCCACGCCGAGACCGGCATTGGCCACTTCGCGGATCTGGGATTCTGGCATGTGTGCAACGAGCGGGCGGATGCCCAGGGGATTGCTCATGTGGGAGTTCACTGAAGAAGATCACGATGGGGCCATCAAGATAGCCGATGCACCGTCAGGCCAAACGGCGCCCGCTGGCCGCTGGGAGCCCGCCTTCTGCAACGACCCTGGATGGATCGAAGTCGGCGCGAGGTGAAGCGCTGGATGTTCTATTCGCGCTCATTTGCCGGTGCCATTCGATGCAGACGCTCAAGGACGACGCCGGCCCGCTCTGCATCGGCGACCAAACCAGGCAGGCAATTGGTGAAATCGGGATTGACCAAGAGACCAGAGATGATGGCAGCCACTGCTTGCCTGAGGCCGAGCGAGGCCGCAGCGAGTTCCTGACTGAGCTCGGGTCGTCCATCGACGACGTTCAGCACGTCTTCCAGGTCGTGACTGGAAAGGAAGTCGCCCCTGCCGCGGCTGAGGAAAGCCTCCAGCTTGGTCGCGACGAAGGCAGGCGCGCTGACCAGCCGGATCTTCAGCCCGTTACGTAGCGCGATCTCCCGTGCGGTGGCGATGGCCTCCCCATACCACTTGTTGGAGAACCCAAGTACCGAGGCATCGGCAGGCATCAGGTCCAACACGACGCCGGAATCGCGGTGTTGCCAGCGGCAGATGACGCCGCTGTCGGCATCGCGAACAAAGCCGCGTTGTTCCAGATCCGCTTCGATCTGGTAGTACTGGATAAGACTGGCCTGGACGATTGCATCAACGTCCAGCGTGGGACGCACGCCTTCGGCCAGAGGATCGGTCAATAGCAGACCGGCAGTGGAGCCGCCGACGAATACGACCTGTTCGCGCAGGTCGCCCAAGGCCTCCGCGATGATCTCCAGGTGCGGAAGATTGGGATCAGGCCGCCGCATCGAGCGGCCTCAACGCGTCGGACAGGAGTTGCGCGGCCAGTTCGCGCTCGCGCGCGCGCCCAATGCGCAGTGCATCCAGCAGGGCCAGCAGGCGATGCAACTGTGGATCGACCAGCGCGGCCTGTGGCGCGGTGCGGTAGATCGGAGATACCGAGGGTCCACGGGCGCTGCCCTGCGGATGCGCCCACACCGGCGTGTCGCCTTCGTTGCGCAGGACACTGGCGAGCGGCTCGGCCCCATGCGCCGTCGGCACGCCACGCTTGACCGGCCCGATTTCGGCCGGGAACGCGTAGCGGGCGCCGTGGAGCATGAACTCCTGCAGTGCCGGCCGGATCGGCGACCAGTCGCCCCTGCCCCGAGCGTTCACCAATCCGGCGGCCGTCGCCCGCCTGACGCTGGCATGGACTTCCGCCGCACTCATGGCCAGTTCCTGGGCAAGCGCGGCGAAGGTGAATTTCCGCTCCGGGTGCGCAGATACCTTCAGCAGCACCAGCAGCTCTTGAGGTTTCAGGTCCATGCCCGCATTCGCTATTCGCAAATAGCGAATATAAAAGGCTTGTCAGCCAAAAAGAAGACCCTCTCGGGGCCTTCTTCGATGCGCCTGCCCTCGCTTGGATCAGGCAAACGGATCCTGCAGCACCATCGTGTGGTCGCGGTCCGGGCCGGTGGAGACGATGCTGATCGGGCAGCCGGCCAGTTCTTCCAGTGCGCGCAGGTAGGCGCGGGCGGCAGCCGGCAGCTTGTCCCACTCGGTGATGCCGTGGGTGTTCTCGCTCCAGCCGGGGAACTCCAGGTACACCGGGGTGATCTGGTCCCAGCCCTGCGCGTCCAGCGGCGCGTACTCGGTGCGCTTGCCACGGTACTGGTAGGCGATGGCGATCTTCAGCTTGTCCATGCCGTCCAGCACGTCCAGCTTGGTGATGCACAGGCCGGAGATGCCGTTGATGGCCACCGCGCGCTTGAGCGCGACGATGTCCATCCAGCCGCAGCGACGCGGGCGTCCGGTCGAGGCACCGTACTCGGCGCCGCGGTCGCGGATGCCCTGGCCGATCTCGTCGTCCAGCTCGGTCGGGAACGGGCCACCGCCCACGCGCGTGGCGTAGGCCTTGGCGATGCCCAGCACGTAGTCGATCGACTGCGCGCCCACCCCGGTGCCGGCCAGTGCGCCGCCAATGGTGGTGTTGGAGCTGGTGACGTACGGATAGGTGCCGTGGTCGATGTCCAGCAGCGCGCCCTGGGCACCTTCGAACAACACCCGCTTGCCCTGCTTGCGCAGGTCGTGGAGGATGCCGGCCACGTCGGATTTCATCGGCTCGACGTATTCGCCGAAGGCCAGGGCTTCGTCGTAGGTCTTCTGGAAGTCAACCGCGTCGGTCTTCAGGTAATGGGTCAGCACGAAGTTGTGGTAGTCCAGCGCGGTGCGCAGCAGTTCTTCCAGCTGCCTGGGATAGCGCAGGTCGGCCACGCGGATGCCGCGGCGGGCGACCTTGTCCTCGTACGCCGGGCCGATGCCGCGGCCGGTGGTGCCGATGGCCTTGCCGCCGGCGGCCTTCTCGCGGGCCTGATCCAGGGCGATGTGGTAGGGCATGATCAGCGGCGCGGCCGGGGAGATCTTCAGGCGCGAACGCACTTGCACGCCGGAGCTTTCCAGCTCGTCGATTTCCTTCTTCAGCGCCGCCGGGCTGATCACCACGCCATTGCCGATCAGGCACAGCGCGTCATCGCGCAGGATCCCGGACGGGATCAGGTGCAGCACGGTCTTCTTGCCATTGATGACCAGGGTATGGCCGGCATTGTGGCCGCCCTGGAAGCGCACCACCGCGCCGATCTCCTCGGTGAGCAGATCGACGATCTTGCCCTTGCCTTCATCGCCCCACTGGGCGCCCAACACCACCACTGACTGACCCATGACCGGTACTCCTGTTCTTGTTGCGGCCATCGGGGCCGCGGACCTGGACCGCGCTGCCCGGGACCGGCGTTGCGCACGTGGGCCGGCACGCCGTCGGGGCATGCCGCGTGCGGCGCCGTGCCCCGGGACACGGAAAAAGCCGGGGGGTGCTTCTGGTGGGAAGCGCCCGGCCGGCTTTTGTGCATTATCCGGGTTTTCGGCGGCGCGGACCACCGCGGAACCTGGTGACGCAACGCGGCGCGCCCAAGGCGCCCGCGCCAGTGGATCAGCCGATCAGATGATCAACGATCACTCTTCATGTACTGCAGGAACGGATCGTTCTTGTCCAGCACGATCACCGCATTGCCGTCGGAGAAGGAATTGCGATACGCCTCCAGGCTGCGATAGAAGGCGTAGAAGCCAGGATCGGTGGCGCTGGCCCTGGCATAGAGCTGGGCGGCCTGGGCGTCGCCTTCACCGCGCAGGCGCTGCGCATCGCGCTCGGCCTCGGCGGCGATCACCACCTGCTGGCGGTCGGCCTCGGCCTTGATCGTGCGGGCCTGTTCCTCGCCTTCGGCGCGCAGGGCGCTGGCCACCTGCTGGCGCTGGGCACGCATGCGGTCGTAGACCTCGCTGAGCACCTTGCTGTCCTGCGGCAGGTCGATCTGCTTGAGGCGGATGTCCACCAGCTGCATGCCGAGGTTCTTGATCGCCGCGTTGATCCCCTTGAGCTGGCCGGCGATGATCTCGCTGCGGTCACCGGAGACCAGCTGGGTCAGCGTGCGCGAGTTGATCTCGTTGCGCAGCGAGTTGGTGATGATCGGCGCCAGGCGCTTGTCGGCCACGTCCTCGAGCCCGCCGGTGGCGCGGTAGTAGGCACGCACATCGGAGATGTAGCCGATCGCGAAGAAGTCCACCGACACGTCCTTCTGCTCGCTGGTGAAGTAACGCTCGGGGGTGGTGTCCATGATCCGGAAACGGCGGTCGAACACCCGCGCGGTTTCCACGACCGGCAGCTTGAAGTGCAGGCCCGGCTTGAGGTCGGCGCGGACCACGCGGCCCAGGTTGAGCACCATCGCGGTCTGGTCTTCGCGCACCACGAACACCGAGCCCATCAGCGCCAGCAGGACGGCCACGATCAGGGCCACGGTTGCGGAAGTCTTCATGGGCGGGCCTCCTCGCGGCCGCTGGGTCGGGCCGGACGCACGATGTCGCTGCCCGAACTGCCGGCGGCGTTGCTGCCGGTGCCCTCCAGCGGCGGCAGATAGGTCTCGGCCGGCAGGCGCGGCAGGCTGGTGGCCGGTGGCAGCTGGGCCTGGGCGTTGCCGTCCATCGGCACGTAGATCAGCTGGCGAGCGTCGCCGCCCACGACCTTGCGGTTGTGCGCCAGCACCTGTTCCAACGTCTCCAGCCACAGGCGCTTGCGGGTGGTCTCCGGGGCGGCGGCGTACTGCTGCTGCAGCAGGGTGAACCGATCGCCATCGCCCTGCGCGTTGGCGATGGCGGCCTCCTTGTAGCCCTGGGCGGCGGTGCGGGTGCGCGCGGCTTCGCCACGGGCCTCGGGCACCACGCGGGCGGCATAGGCCTGGGCCTCGTTGACCAGACGCTCGCGGCTCTGCTGGGCACTGTTGACGTCGTCGAAGGCCGGCTTGACCTCATCGGGCGGGCGGGCGTTGGGCAGGGTCAGGTCGGTCACGGCCATGCCGCTGCGATAGGCGTTGAGCGCGGCCTGCAGGCGATCCTTGGCGGCGATGGCCAGCGGCCCGCGCTTGTTCAGCACATCCTCCAGCGTGGCCCGGCCGACCTGCTCGCGCACCGCGCTCTGCGCGGCCTGGGTCAGTACCTGGTCGGCCGCGGCGGTGCCATACAGGTACTGGCGCGGATCGTCGATGCGGTACTGCACGTTGACCGTGACATTGACGATGTTCTCATCGCTGGTCAGCACCGGCAGGGTATTGCTGAAGGTCTGGATGGTGGTGACTTCCACTGTGCGCACGGTCTCGATGGGCCAGGGCCACTTGAAGTTGGGGCCGGGCTGCATGATGCGGGCGAACTGGCCAAAGCGCAGGACCACCCCGCGCTGCTGCTCGCCCACCAGCTGGAAGCTGCTGAAGGCCAGGACCAGGACGACGATCAGCCCGATCCAGCGCAGCGGATTGCTGCCACCGCCACCGGCCAGCAGGGTGCGCAGCCGCTCCAGCAGGTTGTCCGCGGCGCCGCGGCCTGGCTTCCAGGAATTGCGTCCCCCGCCCGATCCGCTGCCGCCACCGTTGTCTCCCGAACCGCTACCAGGGGTGTTCCAGGCCATGCCCACTCCAAATTGATGAGATGCGCGCGCTCCGGATCCCCGGAATGCAGCGCCGCCCGATTCTACTAGGTCGCCACCGGCATACCCGCTGACAGGCCTGTCATGGCGCTGCAGGGCCGATATTGCAAGCACATCGGCCCTCGCGCCGGCCCAGGCCGACACCGTGCGTCCTGCCGATGGCGCCGAACCCGCACGCCGGGACGACATGGGCGCTGGTAGAACTGCCACGTTTTTACTGGAACAGACCCATGTCGACCCCGATCGAAGACTACGCAATGCTTGGCGACTGCCGCAGCGCCGCCCTGGTCTCCCGTAACGGCTCCATCGACTGGCTGTGCCTGCCCCGGTTCGATTCCGATGCGGTCTTCGCCGCCTTGCTGGGCACCCCGGAACACGGCCGCTGGCTGCTGTGTCCGCAGGACGACCAGGCCACCAGCACGCGCCGCTATCTGGACGGCAGCCTGATCCTGGAAACCACCTTCACCACCGCCACCGGCGTGGTCAGGATGATCGACTTCATGGTTGCCAGTGGCAACGGCCATCCGCACAGCCACCTGGTGCGCTGCCTGGAGGGCGTCCAGGGCCGCGTGCCGATGCGCACCGAGCTGGTCCTGCGCTTCGGCTATGGCCGCATCGTGCCGTGGGTGACCGAGGACGACGATGCGCTGCGGGCCGTGGCCGGTCCCGATCAGGTACTGCTGCGCACGCCGGTGGCGATGCAAGGCCGCGACCTGACCTCGCAGTCCGATTTCACCCTGGCCGCCGGTGAATCGACCTGGTTCGTGCTCAGCCACGGCGCCTCGCACCTGGAGCGCCCACCGGCGCTGGAACCGCAGGATGCGCTGGAGGCCACCCTGGCCTTCTGGGAAGACTGGTCCGCGCGCTGCGCACCGGCCGGGCGCTGGAGCGCGCAGGTCAGGCGCTCGCTGGTGGTGCTCAAGGGCCTGAGTTACCTGCCCACCGGCGCGATCGTCGCCGCACCCACCGCCTCGTTGCCGGAAAAGATCGCAGGCCAGCGCAACTGGGACTACCGCTACTGCTGGCTGCGCGACAGCAGCTTCATCCTGCTGGCACTGATGAACGCCGGTTTCCGCCATGAAGCCGGCGCATTCCGCGACTGGGTCAAGCGCGCGGTGGCCGGCACGCCCGACCAGCTGCAGGCGCTGTACGGGGTCGGCGGCGAACGCCGGCTGCAGGAATGGGTCGCCGACTGGCTGCCCGGCTATGAGGGCTCGGCCCCGGTCCGGATCGGCAACGCGGCCGCGTGCCAGTTCCAGCTGGACGTCTACGGCGAGCTGATCGCGCTGTTCGAGGTGGCGCGCATGCGCGGCATGAAGGTCGGCAGAGATGGCAACCAGCTCGAGCGCGCCTTCCTGCAGGAGCTGGAGGCCCGCTGGCAGGAGCCGGACGAAGGCATCTGGGAAGTGCGCTCCGAACGCCGCCATTTCACCCATTCCAAGCTGATGGCGTGGCTGGCCTTCCATCTGGCCTCGCAGAATGACCAGAGCGGCTTCAGCCAGGAAGATCGGCAGCGCTGGCAGGTGCAGGCCGAGCAGGTCCATGCGCAGATCCTGCAACGCGGCCTGCACGCCGACGGCTACTTCGTGCAGAGCTACGACAGCGATGCGCTGGACGCGGCCCTGCTGCTGATGCCACTGGTGGGGTTCCTGCCGGCAGACGATCCGCGGATCGTGGCCACGGTCGAGGCGATCCAGGCGCAACTGACTGTCGATGGCCTGGTCCAGCGCTATCACACCCACGACCACGCCGATGGCCTGCCCCCCGGCGAAGGCACCTTCCTGGCCTGCAGCTTCTGGCTGGTCGAGGCGCTGGTGATGATCGGCCGTACCGAGCAGGCCACCGCGCTCTACGACACCCTGCAGGCCCTGTGCAACGATGTCGGCCTGCTGGCCGAGGAATACGACCCGCGCAGCAAGCGCATGCTGGGCAATTTCCCGCAGGGGTATTCGCACGTGGCGCTGGTCAACGCCGCCTACCGTCTCAACGACGCCCACAACGCCAAGCGCACCAGCGCGGAGGTTCATGCATGAACGATACCCCGTCCCCCGGCGTGACCGACTCCTCCGCCCTGGCACCGCCGTGCGTACTGGTGCTGTTCGGCGCACGCGGTGATCTGGCCCGGCGCCTGGTGATGCCGGCGCTGTACAACCTCAGGCGCGCCGGGCAGCTGGACGAGCGCTTCGCCATCGTCGGCTTCGATCACGGCGACATCAGCGAGGCCGCCTGGCGGCGCATGATCGGCGATGCGCTGCGTCGCCAGGCCAAGCGCGGGGGCGGCGAATTCCAGGCCGACGGCATCGACGAGGACACCTGGCGCTGGTTGTCCAGACGCATGTACTACCAGCGCGGCAGCTTCACCGTGGCCACGGACTACCGCGCGCTCAAGACGCGCCTGGCCGAGCTGGACCACAAGCACGATACCCAGGGCAATGCGCTGTTCTACCTGGCCACCGCACCGCGTTTCTTTGGCCAGGCGGTCAGCGAACTGGGCCGCGCCGGCCTGGTCAAGCAGGCGCAGGAGGGCCCATGGCGCCGGGTCATCATCGAAAAACCCTTTGGCCACGACCTGGACAGCGCCCGCGCGCTCAATGCCCAGATCGGCAAGGTGCTGAGCGAGGACCAGGTGTTCCGGATCGACCATTTCCTGGGCAAGGAGACGGTGCAGAACATCCTGGCGTTCCGTTTCGCCAACGGCCTGTTCGAACCGGTCTGGAACCGGGACCGCATCGACCACGTGCAGATCACCGCCGCCGAGACGATCGGCGTGGAAGGCCGCGGCAGCTTCTACGAACCCACCGGCGCACTGCGCGACATGGTGCCCAACCACCTGTTCCAGCTGCTGGCAATGGTGGCGATGGAACCGCCCAGCGAGTTCACCCCCAAGGCGATGCTGCGCCGGCGCTCGGAAGTGATCGAGGCAGTGCGTCCGCTGGGCCCGGATGATGTGGTGCGCGGCCAGTATGCGGCCGGCACGGTCAATGGCCAGGCGGTGCCGGCCTATCGCGACGAGGACACGGTCTCGCCCACCTCCGACACCGAAACCTACGTGGCGATCAAGCTGGCCATCGACAGCTGGCGCTGGGCCGGGGTGCCGTTCTACCTGCGCACCGGCAAGCGCCTGCGCACCCGTACCACCGAGGTGGCGATCCGTTTCAAGCCGGCGCCGTTGGCGCCGTTCCGGCACACCGCCGTGGGCGGCTACGGACCGGACTGGCTGGTGCTGCACGTCCAGCCGGATGAGGGCATCTCGCTGCAGTTCGACGTCAAGCGCCCGGGTTATCCGGTGGCCCTGGCGCCGGTGCGGATGGACTTCCGCTACCGCGACTGGTTCCCGCAGCAGAACACGGTCGGCTACGAGCGCCTGCTGCACGACTGCATGCGCGGCGAGGCCGGCCTGTTCCAGGACGCGGCCATGGTCGATGCGGCCTGGCGCATCGTGCAGCCGGTGCTGGATGCCTGGGCCAGGCAGCCAGCGGTGGAATTTCCCAACTACGCCGCCGGCAGCGCCGGCCCGGCCGCAGCCGATGCGCTGCTGGCGCTGGACGGCGGACGCACCTGGCGGGTGTTGTGGGGGGCGGGCCGGTGGGTGCGGCGGTTGTGGGCTGGGGGGGCGGGGCAGCGGGGGGTAACCCCCCCCACCCCCCCGGCGGGGGG
>LNAP01005827.1_pt1 | contig 14083 bp, 15 predicted proteins | sample 602601 | NCBI WGS metagenome assembly LNAP01 (sample SAMN02440304, study PRJNA202911) | soil metagenome | biome: Subtropical and temperate rainforests or woodlands; isolation source: soil samples (1 kg each in a 20% v/v slurry with milli Q water) were... ...
ACCGTCATGTGCGGGAACAGGTTGAACTGCTGGAACACCATGCCGACCTGCTTGCGCACCTCGCTCAGCTCGGCCTGGCCGTAACGCACCTCGCCGCCCTCGGTGGCAGCGCCAAACTAGCTGATAGCGGCGGGTACTGCCTTTTGGCGGTGCCCGCCGCCCATCAGCATCGAGCCCCAAGGTTGTGCCGTGTGGGGCGGAAAAAATAAGTTAGCCAAATCCTTCTGCCAACGTTCATAGATGCAGGCGTAAGGCCACGCCCTGGGAGTGTCGACCACGACACTCGATTTCTCACGCCATAGTCCATGGTCCCCCAACGCTACGGGGGCCTTTACAGGCAGAAAAATGAGCAGCACGAGCAAGGGTTTTAGAACGGACATCAATGGCCTCAGAGCCTGGGCCGTTGTTTCAGTGGTGCTTTTCCACTTTGGCGTTGCGGGGTTTTCCGGGGGCTTCGTCGGCGTCGACGTGTTCTTTGTGATTTCCGGTTTCTTGATGACCGGCATCATCATTTCCAGCTTCGAAAAACAGGCCAGTGGGCAAAAAGCCTTTTCGATTTTCGATTTTTACCTGTCACGGGCGCGGCGCATCATTCCCGCCCTGCTGCTGTTGTGCGCGACGCTACTGGTAGTGGGCTGGCTATGCTTGCCAGCCACCGAATACAAAATGCTCGGCCGCCATGCGTTAGGCGCGCTGTCGTTTGTATCGAACGTGGTGTTCTGGCGTGAAGACGGCTATTTCGATAGCGCCTCACACGACAAGCTGCTGCTGCACACCTGGTCATTGTCGGTGGAGTGGCAGTTCTATCTGATCTTGCCGGTGGTACTGCTGGCGGCGTGGAAGTTCAAGCCCGGCCGTCCAACGCAACTGGCGGTGGTAGTGATTGGCCTGCTGCTGTCGCTGCTGCTCTGTCTGTTTATCACCCCGATCAAAACCTCGGCCGCGTTTTACCTGCTGCCCACCCGTGCTTGGGAAATGCTCGCCGGCGGCCTGGTGTACCTGACCGCCACGAAGTTCGCGCTGACGCCCCTGCGCCAACGCGTGCTGGAGACCCTGGGTTTTGCCCTGCTGATCGGCTCTATTGTGCTGTTTGATGCCAGCAGCGTTTGGCCGGGCTGGCGCGCCTTGGTGCCGGTGTGCGGCACCATGCTGATCTTGCTCGCCGCGCGCCAAGGCTCACTGTGGACCGCCACGCGGGCGGCGCAGTGGTTAGGCGACTGCTCGTATTCGCTGTACCTGTGGCATTGGCCGTTGGTGGTCGGCTTGGTGTATGTGCAACGGCAGAACTCGGTGTCGGCCATCGCCTTGGGCTTGTTGCTGACCGTGGCGTTGGGTGCACTCTCCTATCGCTATATCGAGAACCGTGCGCGCAATGGGCTTACCCGCTTGCCGCGCAGCCTGACTTCACTGGCAATCGCCACCAGTCTGTTGGTCGTGATGGTGCCGAGCGTGGTGATTCTGTTGCAGCAAGGTGTGCCCGGGCGGCTGCCTGAGCAGATCGACGCGGTGTTTGCCGAAGCCGAAAACCAGAACCCGCGCAAGGCAGAGTGCCTGGCCAATGAGTTTTCCAAGGTGCCGGAATGCACCTATGGCGGCAGTGAGCTGGGCGCCATTGTGGTCGGTGATAGCCATGCGGCGGCGTTGATTCGCGCGGTGGAACGGTCACTGCCAGAACCACAACAGCATGTGCTGGATTGGACCATGAGCAATTGCCCGACCATCGCCAAGGTCAAGGCCGCCGACCAACTGACCTACCGCTGCGGCGATTTTGTGCAAAACAAAGAACAGATCAGTGCCGATGACCCGACCTTAGGCAAAGCACCGCTGATCATCATCAACCGTACCTCGCTGTATGTACTGGGCCCGAATGAGCCCGAGCGTGGCGCGGAAATGGCCCTGCCCTACCTGTACTTCGACAAACCGTTTACCTCGCGCACGCCTGAGTATTTGAGCGAAATGCGCGAGGGCATCATCGCCTCGGCCTGCGAGTTCGCCAAAAGCCGGCCGGTGTACATGCTGCGGCCCATTCCCGAACTGAAGCTGGATGTGCCAAAAACCATGGGCCGGGCGCTGATGCAGGGCAAAAGCATTGAAGTGTCGGTGAGCCTGGAGGAGTACCACGCACGCAACGCGTATGTGTGGGAAACCCAGGATCTTGCCGCTACTCGCTGCGGGGTGAAGATTCTTAACCCCCTGCCCTACCTGTGCCGCGATGGCCGCTGCGAGGGCGATGTGCAGGGGCACCCGGTTTATATCGACGACGATCATTTGAGTGAACGTGGCGGCGATTTATTAGTCCCAATGTTCCGCGAGATTTTCAGCCCATTGCAGCCGGAGCTTCCGGCCGCACTGCCCTCATCGCCCATGGGCAATCTCGCCAATTTACCTCCGAGCGCCAATCAACAGAGCCCGCCATGACAGCGTCCATCCCCAACCGTTTTTACTCGCTGGACCTTATTCGAGGTCTGGCGGCGCTTGCCGTGGTGTTCTGGCACTGGCAACACTTCTTTTACGCCGGCAGCACCTTTATGCCTTACGAGATGGAGGCGCAGCCGTTTTACTCGGTGTTTTACCTGCTCTACCAAACCGGCTGGCTGGCGGTGGATTTCTTCTTCTCGCTGTCGGGTTTTATCTTCTTCTGGCTGTATGCCGAGCAGATTGCCGAACGCCGGGTGAGCGCCTGGCAGTTTTTCGCCCTGCGTTTTTCCAGGCTATACCCGCTGCATTTCGCCACGCTTATCGTTGTGCTGGTGGCACAAAAGTGGGTGCTGGCCAGCACCGGTGATTACTTCGTGGTGCCGTACAACGACGCCTACCACTTCGTACTCAACCTGTTTATGGCCTCCAGCTGGGGGGTCGTTCAACGGCCCGGTGTGGTCGGTGTCGGTTGAAGTGCTGATGTACGTGATGTTTTTTGTGGTGTGCCTGCTGTTCCGTCTGCGCTTGCAGGCCATCTTGCTGATGATTGCCGTGGGCCTGGTGGTGATGGCGGTTTCGCCGATTCTGGGCCGGGGTATTTTTTCCTTCTTTCTCGGCGGCGCGATTTTTCGCTTCTACCGCTACCTGTGCCACCAAGGCCTGCTTAGCAAAGCCTTGCCCATCGTTCTCGGCCTGACCGGCGCCCTGTGGTTGGCCACCTTGCTGGAAGTGAAAACCGGCTGGCTGTGGGCCAACGTGCAGCAGTTGCTGGAAGCGCTACTGCCGGCCAACCTCGATGCGTTGGTGCCAAAGGTGATTCACGCGGCAACCCGCTTTATCCCGATTGCCGTGCTCTTCCCGTTAACCATTTTGTCCTTGGCCCTGGCCGAAACCCGCCGTGGCTACCTGGGGCGACGCTTTGCGATGGTCGGCAACCTGACCTATTCCTCCTATTTGTTGCACTTCCCCTTGCAGTTGCTAGTGTTTGAACTAAGTCGCTATATGGGTATCGCCAATAGCTTCTTCTACAACCCGCTGTCCATGGTTATGTTCTTCGCTGTGCTGATTCCAATTTGCCTGCTCAGCTACCACTATTTCGAAACACCCGCCCAAAAGCATGTACGCGCATTCATGCTGAGTTCTGCAAAAAAACAAAAGACCGTGCCAGGTACGTAACACCCGCGACACCATCACTCGATATCCTGCTCTATCCCTGTGCGCCAGTTTTCTGGCCAGGCGATAGGGCCAACGGAGCAACATCCCTGCGCGTGGAGATGCACATGAGAACTCGGCCAAGCCAGCGCGTTAAAGGTATTGATGCTAACGCCCGTAATAACCTTCGAATACCTGCTGAGCCAGGAGGAACCGTCAGCACCAGCGATAGTGCTAACAACAGGACAAGTATGGACTCCGTAAATACCTCTTCCAGAAGCGAATGCCTGGATGCGGCCAAAGGTATTTGCATCATTTTGGTGGTGGTTTATCACACCTCCACGTACTTCCTGGCTAAACCCCCAGATTTAGCCAACACCACCAGCTTTAGTGTTCTACAGATATTTATTTCCGGTCTCGGCACTCTATGCATGCCGCTTTTTTTCTTATTTCAGCTATACCACTGGAACATATCAAGAGTGGTTGAATTGCGCCACCAATAGAGCAAGAACTACAGTATGTTGAATGGTATTCATCGAGGCTGTACTAGAGCCCCAACTCGTGACGGGAAATAAACACTGCAACTGCCAGATTCATTTCAAGGGATTAACCACAAACCTTGGGACAGTAGCACGCCTGAACGCTCAATATGAATACTGACGAGCCCTGAATTACAGGGTTCGGTTCACGACCAAAAAGACAAGGATACGTATGAGCCCTAAAGCCCTACCCTCGCGAAATGAGTGCTTAGACGTCTCCAAGGGCATTTGCATCATATTAGTAGTGATGTTTCATACGTTTAATTTTTTCATTTCCAAGAACCCCCAATTCCTTGAAGCAGAGAGCTTTAAAGATGTGCAACTTATAATCGCCGGTTTAGGGACAATGCGCATGCCGTTGTTCTTTTTGATTTCTGGCTACCTTGCACATACTGCTGTATTCAACCGCAGCTGGCGGGAAATATTTGAGCCACGTGTGGCGATGCTTCTGTGGCTGTATATATTGTGGGTATGGCTGGACTGGCTCTTCCGTGACATGCTTATTACACATTTCAATCCAGCCTTTGTACTGGGAGGCGAAGACGTTCCGCAAACTCCTGATGAGTTCTTGCATGACCTAATCACGGGTAACACACCCATATGGTACTTATATGCGCTGGTTCTTTTCTTCAGCGCGTGCAAAATTGGTAGCCAGCACAAATGGCTGACCTTTTCCGTTTTGCTGCTGATCTCCGTGGTCTGCCGGCAAATCTTCTCGGCTGATCAGTGGAGCATGCGCATTATCTGCGGCAACGTGGTGTTCTTCTGCGCAGGATGTTTCGGCAAGCACTATGTGGAACACATTACTACGCACTTTTCGGTACGCAATTTTATCTTGGCCTTTTCCGCTTTTCTGCTTTTTGGCAAAATAACATTACACTATGACGCTATTGATTTACCTGGCGTTAGGATACTGATTTGTACGTGCCTCGTAATCGCTTCACTGTATGCAATTTCCCTAGCAACCCGACACTTAAAACTGGAGTTATTGCAAAACCTTGGACGCAAGACATTGCCGATTTATGTAATGCATCAATTTATTATTAATATCGCTGCACAGCTTATTTTCCCCATCGAGGTGCCGACAACGTACTTGAATCTCAGTTTATTCGTACTTGCTGGCTTTATCGCGATCAACATTTCCGTCTGTTTGTTTTTGTATTGGATACTCAATAGACAGTATGGCCGTATACTTTTTGCCCTGCCCAAGCGTGAACTGTTCAAGGTTAAAGCTGCGCAAAGAGAATTGGGGTAATAACGCGCAGCCGCGCAGTCAGGTTCCGGCACTAGAGATCTACCAAAAGATTCGAGAATTTGAGATGGGTCGTATTGTTCTGGTCGTGCTGTTCCTGGCTGTACTGGCGAGCGTTCTGCTGGGCGGTCTTAGCCCCAAGCCGTTGCCACAAGTATTTGCCTACCAGGATTGGCTGTATCACGCAGCGGCTTTCGCGGCATTGGTCTTCTTCGCTCGCGTGGCGTTTCCCAGAACGCTGACTTTCTGGACCGTGCTCTACTGCCTGCTGCTGGCTCTGCTGATTGAGTTTGTCCAAGGGCTGATGCCCGGGCGCACAGCCTCTGTTGGTGACATGTTCGCCAACGTAGTGGGAGTGCTGCTGGGAATGGGCCTTGCCCTGCTTTGGAAACGTCGGCTGCTGCTACGCGAAACGGCGGGCGACTACTAAATTAAAAACCCTCTCCCACTAGACTCAAGCCTTCAATCGCGCGTACGAGCGCGTCGTTCGCGGTAGTGGTTATTGCCGATCACGGCAATGGCACAGAGCACCACATAGGTCGCCGCATTCGCCGGAATCTGTAGGTTGAAATCGGCGAACGAGTGCATGAGCAACGCCACAATCCCCACGCTGGCGCCAAACCCCACCCCATTGCGGTACACCGATTCGCGCTGCCACATGGCCTTCTGCGCGTGATAAAGCGCGCACAACACAAACAGCAGCAACTGCAGACTGCCAAGCGCGCCGTACTCGATCAGAAACTGCAGATAGTCCTTGTGCGCATGCCTGACATGCGGGAGGCCGTGGGGCTGCTGGAAGTATTGGCCGAGCGGATTGTCAGCGCCTACGAAGTGAACGCCTGGAAACCCTCGCCCAAGCTGATCGAGCATGCCGCCAAGTTGCTCGGCCTGGCAGTCGCAGATTGCTTGCTGGTGGACGCCAGCGTCCCCGGCGTACAGGCCGGTATCAGCGCGGTTACCTGGGCCGGCGTTTCGCCATGGTCGGCAACCTCACCTACTCCTCCTACCTGCTGCACTTCCCGTTGCAGTTAGTCGTATTTGAACTAACTCGCAATATGGGTATCGCCAATAGTTTCTTCTATAGCAGCCTGTCCATGGTGCTGTCTTTGCGCTGCTCATTCCAATTTGCCAGCTCAGCTATTACTTCTTCGAAACACCTGCCCAGAAGCATGTCCGCGCCTTCTTGCTGAGCTACACAAAAAAACAAAAAACCGTGCCAGGTACGTCACACCCGCTGAACTATCGCTCGATATCCTGCTCTATCCCTGTGCGCCAGTTTTCTGGCCAGGCGATGGGGCCAATGGAGCAACATCTCTGCGCGTGGAGATACACATGAGAACTCGGCCAAGCCAGCGCGTTAAAGGTATTGATGCTAACGCCCGTAATAATCTTCGAATTCCTGCTGAGCCAGGAGGAACCGTCAGCACCAGCGATAGTGCTAACAAAAGGATAAGTATGGACTCCGTAAAAACCTCTTCCAGAAGCGAATGCCTGGATGCGGCCAAAGGGATCTGCATCATTTTAGTCGTGATCTATCACACGTCGATGTACTTCCTCGCCAAGTGCCCACAATTTGCCGACACCACCAGCTTCAAAGTTATGCAAGTCTTTATTACTGGTCTTGGCACCATGCGGATGCCACTCTTTTTTCTTATATCGGGCTTTCTTGCTAACAGCGCTGTATTCAAACGCAGTTGGCGTGAAATATTCCAACCTCGGGTCGCGAACTTCCTCTGGCTATATATGCTTTGGGTGGTGATGGATTGGTGCTTCCGCGCCTACCTGATCTCACATTTCAACCCTGAATTTGTCCATGGCTCCGAAGCCTTTCCGTTCACCCTCGACGCCTTTGCCCGTGACGTGGTCATCGGCAACACGGCTATCTGGTACCTCTACGCGCTGGTGATGTTCTTTACCGTGTGCAAACTGGGCAATCAGCACAGGCTGCTGACGTTTACCTTTATGGCCCTGCTTTCGCTGCTGGCCAAACAGCTGGTACCGCAAGAAAGTTGGAGTTTGCGCAGCATTGCCAGCAACGCCGTATTCTTCACCATTGGTTGCTACGGCAAAGTATTTATCGAGCAGATTATCCAACGCTTTAATCCGCTGCGATTCTCGGTAGCCGTGGTCGGCTTTATTGCCCTGGGTGAATTAGCCTTACGCCATGATGCGGTGGATGTTCCAGGGGTCAAGTTTTTGATCTCGTGCTGCTTGGTAGTCGCCGCCCTGGATTTTATTGGTCTACTGACTAAACACTTCACCTTAGATCTTCTGCAAACACTGGGACGTTACACACTGCCCATCTATGTAATGCATCACTTCTTTATTGATGTGGCAGCACAGTTAATTCTGCCACTGAACATTCCTAGCGATTACGCCGATGCCGGCGTGGTTATTGCGCTGGTGCTGTTGGTGGTGGTGAATTTAGCGGTGTGCACTGCTATCTATATGCTATTGAATCGCCATCACGGACGGATGTTATTTACCCTGCCCACACGTGAGCTATTCAAAATAAAGGCTCGCCCACCCGAGTTAGCCAATAAATCTGACTAATGACCCGTCAGTTCCCCGGTAAGCCAGCAGGCTGAACTTGCTGAATCAGACACAGGCAACGCAATGAGTCGGATTTTATTAATGCTGGCATTCACCGTTATTCTGGCGGTGATTCTTATCGATGGTTTGGGCCTGGAATGGTTGCCCGTGCAAATCGAGGAGCGTTGGCTATTGCACAGCCTGGCCTTCGCGCTTTTGGTGTTCAGCGCCAGGCTAGCCTTCCCGCGCACGCTGATGTTCTGGACCTTTATCTACGCCGTCCTGCTGGCGATTTTTATCGAGCTGGCGCAGGGGCTGATACCCCATCAAGACATGTCGGTGATTCACGTCGCCGCCAATGTCGCTGGCGTGCTGGTCGGCGCGGTCTCCGCCCAAGTATGGCGTCGCCAGGTGGCGCCGCTGTTGATTTCCAGCGACGCCTAACGCCGACTAGGTGCGTGCCCGCGTGCGACGGTCGCGGTAGTGATGGTTGGCTAATACGCCCATCGCGCAGATCACCACATAGGTGGCGGCGTTAGCCGGAATTTGCAGGTTGAAATCGGCTAACGAATAGATCAGCAAGGCGACAATACCCACGCTCGCGCCAAGGCCGACACCGGCCCGGTAAGTCGACTCGCGCTGCCACATGGCGCGCTGCGCGTGGTACAGCCCCAGCAGCACAAAGACCAGCAACGGCAGGCTGCCCAGCACGCCGTACTCGAGCAAAAACTGCAGGTAGTCGTTGTGCGCATGGCGCAAGTGCTGGGTAACGCCAGCGCTGGCGAACTTGCCGAACAGCACCTCGAAGGTACCGGCGCCATGGCCGGTAAGCAGGTTTTCCTGCACCAGCGGCAAGGCGTCTTTAAATACCGTGGCACGAAGCGCGTTAGCGCTTGGCGGCGTTTGACCATCAACCACCACGACCTGCCCTTGACGTCTGGCCATGCCGTCGCCCACCGTTTCGACGCCGACAAATTGGCTGACAACCAGCAGGTTAAGCGCCAGCAGGCTGGCGAAGATCAGACCATTACGCAGCCGATGCTCGTTGCTAATCAGCACAAACACCCCGCCCACCAGCAGCAGGCTGGTGAAAAAAGCTGCATTGCCCATCCGCGAATGGCTCATCACCAGGGCGATGGTCATCAGCACCAGCGCCAGGCGCAGGCGCCCTTTTGGGCCCAGCAGCATCTCCAACACATCAACCCAACGGAACGGCCGCTCATCACGCAGGGCCACTAACAAGCCGATGCCAGCGGCCATGGTTAACGCCAGATAGCCGGCTAAGTGGTTGCGGTTGACGAAGGTGCCGGTGGCATCGCCCAGGTAGCTGGTCTTGGCGCCCAAGAGCAGACCTTCAACACCCGACAAGGTCATCACCACGCCAAAAAACGCCTGAAAGGTGCCGCTCGCGACCAGCACAGCAAGCAGCAGGCTTAGGCGTTTGCGCGTGCGAAACAGGTCCACCACCAGCAGAAATAACAGACTGTACGCCACGCCCAGCAGCAGGTATTGAAAGGTGGCCGCGCCGTCTACTGTGCCGGCGCTCAGCCACTGCACCAGCACCCACACCTGGCTCAAAAGCAGCAGCCCGAGCATTGGCAGCGCCGGGCGCAAGGTCGGGCCGAGGTCGCGGTTGCGCCGCAGGGCATTGATGGCCCACCCGGCACCCAGGCCGCAGCAGAGAAAAACCAGAAGGCCTATCGACCAATCGCGGTTGCTGCCCATCGGCAACGGCAGCCACACCAGCAGCAACAGCGTGCCACTGATCAGTGCCCGTTCGAGACGTTTAGACGGAGCCACCATGCCGAGCGTCCTTGCAGAAGACGTGGGTAAAGAAGGGGCTTGAGTTGCCCGAGTAGAAGCCGCAAACAAGGCCAAATGCTATCACTCCACTGTTGCCCACGAAATGCTAAAAGCTGACTGAACAATAACCCAAGAGCCCCGTTTTAGACGGGGCTTTTTTTCAGCCAACAAACCCTCGCCCCTACCGGGCAGCAGGGTTAAAACGCGCCAATGAAAAAGCGGTTAAATCCAGCTCGCTAATACCATCGACCACCCGCTGCGCCAGCGCTTCGCCAATCGCCGCCGAGTGCTTAAAGCCATGCCCGGAACACGCGCTAACCACGGTGACAGCCGGGTGGCTGGGGTGCTGATCAATGATGAAATGAAAGTCCGGCGTCACCGTATAGGTGCACACCGCGGTCTTCACCGCATGGGGTAAAACACCAGCGATTTTGCCCAGCAGTTGGGTGGCGAACATCTGCGCGCACGCCTCGCTGCTGACTTCGCGGTCAAGCTCGGCAGGTGTGGTCGCGGTGGCGTAATGCTCGGTGGCGATCTTGATGCAGTTCTCCCCCGGCAGCGGTGGAAAGCCATAGCAGAGGTCTTCGTCGGTGGGGCCGTGGGCGAGGATAAAGGTCGGCGATGGCAGCGGGAAAATACTCGGCTGGGCCAGCTCGAACCAATACAACGTTTGCCGGCAAACGCGCAGCAGCGTATCGAAAGGCGCACCGAGCAATTCGCTGCTCCACATCCCCGCGCAGACGATCACGTGCTTGGCCCGCAGCGGTTGCCCATCAGCAATCACCGTCACACTGTCAGCCGTGGAATCAAGCTGACTCACTGTCACGCCGGTAAGCAACGTCGCACCCAGTTGCTGCGCCAGGCGCAGTTGGGTGTCGATGCAGCGTTCAGGGCGCACATAACCGCCGCCCGGCTCAAAGTAGCCGGTGGCGTTGTCGAGCACCGGGGCGAACTGCGGGAAGCGTGTGCGAATCTGCTCGGCATTCAGCTGCTCATGCTCAATGCCATAACGGCGTGCCTGGGCCAGGGTGCGCTCGGTAAAGTCGGCGGTGCCATGGTGCGAGGTGGCGGTTGCGCTGGAAGTCATCACCAGCACGCCACATTGCTCGAACAGCTCGGCACCCGTCTCGGCTTCCAGCTCACGCCAAATCTGCTGCGCCCGGCGCACCAACGGCGCATAGGCATCGCCCTCGCCCACTGCCTGGCGAGTGATGCGGGTGTCGCCATGGCTGGAGCCCTGGTCGTGGGGCGGCGCGAAGCGGTCGATACCGACGACGTTTACGCCGCGCTTGGCCAGTTGATAGAGGGTCGCCGCGCCCATGGCGCCGAGGCCAATCACCGCAACGTCGAAGTTCAACTCGGCCATTCACCGCCTCCCGTAAAAAGGTAGGCATTGTGCCGCAAAGCTTCTGTGTGCTGTACGCAGCATTGCGTTCGCCGACGTAGCGCTTGGTGCGCACAGCACACCCTACAGTTCGCGTAGATACGCCCAGGGATAAATGCCCCGCTCATGGCCGTCGCTAAACACCAATTGCACGCCATAGCCTTGGGCGTTGATCGCGGTCAGGCAAACCTGCTCGTCGACCACGCTGATGCGCCCACCCAAGCGTCCGGCGCGGCATTGTGAACAGGGGCAGGCGGCACGCAATCGGGCATGGCTGAACTCAATCGCGCCGTCTGCCCACTCTACTAACAACTGTCGCTGTTCCTTGCGATTGCGCAGTGCGACGGGGGCGTCCATCACGCCCCCTGCAATTGGGCGATGGCGATGCGCACAGCCTTGCGCACTTCCGGGTCGCCGTCGTTTTCCGCCGCCTGCAAGGCTGGCAGTGCGCGGCTATCGGCCATTTCGCCAAGGGCCAGGGCCGCTTCTTTGCGCAGGTTGCTGATGGCGTGCCCGAGTACCTCAATCAACGCCGGTAAGGCGGCGGCAAAGCGCAACTTGCCCAAGGCGCGGGCAGCGCGCAGGCGTACTTGCCAGTAGTCATCTTGCAACGCGGCCAACAGAATCGGGCCACCCTCGCCCAGACCCACCTTGCCCAGGGTGGTAGCGGCTTCTTCACGCACCTGCCAGGCCGGGTCTAGCAATGCACTCTGCAAGGCTGGCAACACCGAGGCATCGCGAGCCAGGCCGAGTGCGCCAGTGGCGGCGCGGCGTACTTCGGCATCCTGATCATCACTGGCCAGGCGCGCCAGTTGTGGTAGCGCGCTGTGCTGTTTCAACCAGCCAAGAATGCCCACCGCTTCGCGCCGTACAAAGGCATCGCCATCATCCAGCGCCAGCAACGCCACCGGCGCGCTATCGGCCAAACGCAGCTCGCGCAGGGCACGCAATGCACTGGCCCGCACAAACGCATCGGCATGCGCTGCCCAGGGCAAAATCACTCGCCCGGACTCAGCCGTTTTCAGTTCACTCAGGCTTTGCGCAGCGGCAGCACGCACCTTGTCGTCAGCATCGGCCAGGGCCGCGCATAAGGCACTGACTACCTCTTCCTCTTCCCACCCTTCCAGCAAACGGGCAGCTTCGCTGCGCACTTCGCTGGCGTTGTCCTGGCCCAGGGCATGGATCAAAAAGGGCAAGCCGTCCGGGTCTTCCAGATCGGCCAGGTCAATCAGGGCAATACGGCGTACGCCACTGTCGCTGCTGTGCAGGCGCGGTAGCAGGGTTTGGATATCCGGGTTATCAGTCTGTAGGTCGGTCATAAGGCGATTCGCAATGGCGGGTGGTCGCTGGGCAGGCCCAACGGAGTCAGGCGTGGCAGCTCGCGGCCTTCTTCGTGGCGCAGCAGTTCCAGGCAGTGGCGTTTTAAATGGGTAAAGGCCGGGCTGGTGAGCAGCTCGGCGCGCCGTGGGCGGGGGAAATCCAGGCGCAGGTCTTCAATAAAGCGGCCCGGCCGTGGGCTCATCACCAAAATGCGATCGGCAAGAAACAGCGCCTCGTCGATATCGTGGGTTACAAACACCACCGTGGTGCGAATGCGCCCCCAGATATCCAACAGCAGCTCCTGCATACGCCCACGGGTTTGCGCATCCAGGGCACCGAAGGGTTCGTCCATCAATAACAGACGTGGGCGGTTGATCAGCACCCGGGCGATTTCCGCACGTTGCTGCATACCGCCAGAAAGTTGATTGGGCCAGCGTTCGGCAAAATCCTGCAGGCCCACCAGGCGAAGAAAATCCCGCGCCTGCTGGCGGCGCGCGGCCTTGTTCAAGCCCTGCATTTTCAGGCCAAAAGCAACGTTGTCGAGCACGCTGCGCCAGGGCAACAAGGTGTGGTGCTGAAACACCATACCGCGCGCCGGCGACGGGCCATCAACCACTTCGCCATCCACGTTCAGAACCCCAGCACTGGGTTGCAGATGCCCAGCCAAGGCACCGAGCAAGGTCGACTTGCCGCAACCAGAGGGGCCGAGAATGCACACAAACTCGCCAGCGGCGATGCTGAAATCCAGCGCCTGCACCGCCTCAAAAGCCTGGACGCCTTCGCCCAAGAGGATGGTCAGACCGTTAACGTCAATGCGCCCGGCTGACAGAAAACTTTCGTGACTGCTCATCAGCCTCTCCCCTTCACCCGGTACCAGGGCGTTACCAGGCCACCGAGGTGTTTAACCAGGGCACTGCTGCCCATGCCCAGCACGCCAATCAGCAGCATGCCGACGATAATGTCCGGGTAGTTCTGAATGGTGTAAGACTCCCAGGTGTAGTAACCGATGCCGAACTGCCCGGAAATCATCTCCGCCGTCACCAGGCAAAACCACGAAGTGCCCATGCCGATCGACAGCCCGGTGACAATGCTCGGCGCCGCCCCCGGCAATACCACCTCACGCAAAATCGCCAGGCGCCCGGCCCCCAGGCTGCGCGGCGCGGGTCGACGCCTTCCACGCCATGCACGGTGTTGAGCAACACCGGGAATAGCGCGCCGGTAAAGGTGATAAACACCATCGACAGCTCGGACGAGGGGAACATCAGAATCGCTAACGGAATCCACGCCACCGCCGGAATCGGCCGCAGCACTTCCAGCGGCGGCAACAGCGTGTCTTCCGCCCACTTCCAGCGGCCGATGGCCACGCCCAGCAGCACACCGAAAATCGCCGCCGCCACATAGCCGGCAAACACCCGCAGCAAGCTGCTCGACAAATGCGCCCAGAGCTTGCTGCTTTCCACCAGCGCCACCGCGGCTTGCGCCACTGAGGTGGGCGTGGGCACGTAGGTGAAGGTCAGCAGGCCGAAGTCCAGGTGCTGGCTGGCGGCGATTTGCCAGAACAGCAGGCACGCGCCGATTGAAGCAAGGCGTAAGGGCCAGCGAAGCAATGGATTCATACGAGCCTCGTAGGTTGGGTTGAGCGCAGCGAAGCCCAACAGGCCGGCCAAAGGCCGGCGCTTATCG
>LNAP01003913.1_pt1 | contig 14081 bp, 16 predicted proteins | sample 602601 | NCBI WGS metagenome assembly LNAP01 (sample SAMN02440304, study PRJNA202911) | soil metagenome | biome: Subtropical and temperate rainforests or woodlands; isolation source: soil samples (1 kg each in a 20% v/v slurry with milli Q water) were... ...
AGGTGTTTCTCGCCCGGTTTTTGCAGCGCATCCACCACCGTATCCACCGGCGCGCTGCTGGCTGCGGCCTTGCTTGCCACCGCCTTGGCCTTGCCGGCCTTGGCCGCCTGGAGTTTTTGCTTGAGTTCGGCCGCAAGCTTGGACGACTCGACCTTGCCCCCCACTTTCAGCGCCTGGTCGACCGCATGCTTGACCGCTTGGGCGGACAGCTTGGCCGGGGCTTGCGAAGGGTACTGCTCGGCCAGGGCAAAGGCCGAAACGAAGCAGGAGGCCGCCATGGCCGCGCCCAGCATAAAGGCTTTTTTCGGTTTCATTTTTTATCCATCCATAGTTAAAAAATTTGTGGCTTGGGTGCGCGGTGAATCCGTTCACCTGGGATGGACTGTAGGATATGACTGTATGCATGTACAGTATTTTTTCAGATAAATGCGGGAAGGAGCCGATCAGCGCTGTAGGAAGAAACGACAAAGCCCAGGCGCTGCTGGGCTTTGGTTTGCTCGGCTACCACTTGCGCCAAACGACCCAGATCGTCAACGCCATGAAATAGATGACCGAGAAGTAAAAGGGCCACGTTGCCCAGCGCTTGAGTGCCAAGGGGACGGAGTCCAGCTCTTCCCTGGTCACCTCATTGCTCTTGATATGGGTTTTGGGCTGCATGAAAAAACCGATGAATATGCTCATACGCATGGTTCTATCGATACGTTTATTCCTCCCCCAAAAACGCTTGTTGCGTTGGACCGCCTTGTTCTCGCTGAAATAGCTTTCTATCTCTTCGAGTTTCTTATATTCGGCGTATAGGAGCAGACCCACCGAAACAAACATTCCAACTGCCAGCGCTATAAGGATCAATGTGTACAACGACATGTTCAGATTCCTGCTGGCTTGTACAAAAGATCACCCACCTCTTCTCCAAAAATCCCCCCCGCCGTCCGGCCCGCCGTGGCGACGGCCGACGGCCATCCGCCCGCCGGCCCGGCGCAATTGGCCTCGACGCAACAGGCCTACGCCACCGCGCAGGCTGCCGTCCCCGGCCGCGTGGTGGAGTCCCTGCGCTTCCCGGACGCCGGCCTGGGCCTGCCCCACCACTACCTGCTGTGGGCCAAGGGTGAAACGCCGCTGGCCGCCCACCTCTTCGACGGCGTCCTGGTGGACGCGCGCACCGGCCGCTTGACGGCGGTGCTAGAGATGCCCTGGTACCTGCGCGTACTGCAGTTCTCGCGGCCGCTGCACTATGGCGATACCGCCGGCCTGCCGCTGAAGCTGATCTGGGCCGCCTTGGACCTGATCACGATCGTGGTCCTGGGCAGCGGCCTCTACCTGTGGCGCAAGCGCAAGAACTAGCGAAGCAGACGATGCGCGCCATCGGCAGCTGACGCCGCACGGACCAGGCATTCCGCCATCTTGCCCCTCACGCTTGCCGCATCGAACGGCAGCCGCCCGATGATCCCGATCTCTCGGTAAAAGGTCGCCTCGTCCAGCGACACCAGGCGCAAGCTGTCCAGATCCAGCCCCAGCAAGCGCGGCAGCAGCGCCACCCCCAGGCCGTGCCGCACCATATTGGCGATGGCCTCGATCTCGTCGAGTTCCACCGCCTCGTGCACCCTGATGCGTTGCTTTTTCAGGAACAGATCCACCCCCCGTCCGCCGAACGAGGCCCGGTCGTAGCGGATGAACGGCTGCGTGGCCAGCAGCTCGCGCCAAGGCGCCGGCGGCATCGATTCTGGCGTCGCCAGCACCATTTCCTCGCGCAGCAGCGGCTGCCAGCCCAATTCCGGCGGCAAGGCGAACGGCGGCCGGATCAGCAGCGCCATATCCACCTCACCCGCGTCCACCTGCCCCAATAGCGACAGCGACACGCCAGGCACGATCCGCACGCGCACGTCGGGATAGCCCGCCCGGAACTCTCCCAGCGCCTGCACCAACAGATCCTGCTGCACCGAGGCAATCGCGCCGATGCGCAGCGATCCGCTTACATGTCCCGCGCTGGCCGTGGCCGCCATGCGCTCAGCCATCGCCACCAGTTCCTCGGCCTGCGGCAGCATCTCGCGCCCATGGATGTTCAGCACGGCCGCGCGGGCGCTGCGGTCGAACAGCGCCACGCCCAGGTATTCCTCCAGGCGCTTGATCTGGGCGCTGACCGCCGACTGGGTCAGCCCCAATTGAGCGCCGGCGCCCGTGAAGGTGCCGTCCCGCGCCACCGCCAGAAAGGTCTTGAACTCTTTGATCACGATCAATAATTTCGATGCTAAGACACGAAAAATATCGTTTTTCAATCAAAAAAACAATACTTAAACTAAGTGCTGATGCTAGGCCTGCGCAGTCTTGCGACGGCCCGCAATCTGATCGATCATTTTTCCTTTGCCTGACCCGGAGCCTTCCATGACCGCTCAAACCAACCTGCCGCCGTTCCACCTCGCCTTCCCGGTCCGTGACCTGGCCGAAGCCCGCGCCTTCTACGGCGAAAAACTGGGCTGTCCGGAGGGCCGCAGCTCGCCCGAATGGATCGACTTCAACTTCTACGGCCACCAGATCGTCGCCCACCTGGCGCCCGGCGAATGCGGCCACAAGGCCACCAGCGCCGTGGATTCGCACAATGTGCCGGTGCGCCATTTCGGCGCGGTGCTTTCCATGGAACAATGGGAAGCGATGGCGAAGCGGCTGACCGACGCGGGCACCGAATTCGTCATCGAGCCCTACATCCGCTTCAAGGGTGAAGTGGGCGAACAAGCCACCATGTTCTTCCTGGATCCGTCGGGCAACGCGCTGGAATTCAAGGCGTTCAAGAACATGGATTCGCTGTTCGCCAAGTAATCCGTCTCTACAGGTTTCGTGTCGTTGAACGCAAATTCAGAACCTCCTTCTCCGGCCGAAACCTCCTGGCGCATCCTGCCCCAGGGTGACCGCTGTCTGATCGTTTCCTTTGGCGACCAGATCGACGCGACCGTGGGCAGGACCTGTCTGGCCGCGGCCGGGAAGCTGCGCGATGCGCGGCTTCCCGGCGTGACCGACGTGGTGCCGTCGTTTGTCGCGGTGGCGGTGCATTACCGTCCCGGCGCCAGCGGCAGCCCCACTTACTCGCAGTTGGCCGAACGCATCGGACAGTTGCTCTCCGCAGGCATTGCCGCCGATGCCCTGGGCGGACGCGAGATCGACATTCCGGTCTGCTACGGCGGCGAACACGGCCCCGACCTGGCCGAGGTGGCCGAGGCTGCCGGCCTCACGCCCGAAGGCGTGATCCAGCTGCACAGCCAGCCCCGCAGCATGGTCTTCATGCTGGGCTTCGCCCCCGGCCACGCCTACCTGGGCGTGCACGACGAAAAACTGAATATCCCGCGTCGCGCCTCGCCGCGCACCGCCGTGCCTGCTGGCGCGGTTGCAATTGCCAACCGGCAGACCGTGATCTACCCGAACCGGCTGCCGGGCGGCTGGAACATCATCGGCGCCACCCCGCTTACCATGTTCGACCCGGCCCGCGAGCCCGCCGCCTTGCTGCAACCCGGCGACTCGGTCCGCTTCGTGCCCATCGGCCCCGAGGAATTCGACCGCATCCGGGGAGCCCGGCCATGAGCCTGACCGTGATCAAGCCCGGCATGCTGTCCAGCTTCCAGGATCGTGGCCGCGAGGGCTACCAGCACCAGGGCATCCCGGCCGCCGGCGCCATGGACGAGCGCGCCCACCGCCTGGCCAACGCGCTGGCCGGCAACCACGAAGAACACGCCACGCTGGAAATGACCCTGACGGGTCCGACCCTGCGCTTTGACGCGCCGGCCTGTTTCGCCCTGGCCGGCGCCGACCTCGGCGCCACGCTCAACGGCCAGGACATCCCGGTCCACCGCCCCCTGGTGGCGCGGGCCGGCGACACGCTGGCCTTCGGCGCCAGGCCGGCCGTGGGCGTGCGCGGCTATCTGGCGGTCCATGGCGGCTTTGCGCTGCCGCGCGTCATGGGCAGCGAAAGCACCTACCTGCGCAGCGGCTTTGGCGGTTTCCAGGGGCGCGCGTTGGCCAAGGGCGACCAGGTGCCGCTGCATGCCCCGCTGGCCGCCAACCGCGACCTGGACGCCTTGCAGGAAGCGCTGTGGAACCAGCGCGTGTATCTGCCCGCAGCGCTGGGCGCCAAGCGCCGCGAGTTCATCCGCTTCCTGCCGGGCATGCACTGGGAGGAGTTCTCCGAGGCCACCCGCCAGGCCTTCGGCGGCGGCGCGGAGCTCCGCATCAGCCCGCAGTCGGACCGCATGGGCTACCGCCTGCTGGGTCCGGCGCTGTCCATGAGCCAGCCGCGCCAGATGCTGTCGGAAGCTGCCTGCTTCGGCACCGTGCAGGTGCCCTCGGGCGGCGAGGCCATCATCCTCATGGCCGACCGCCAGACCACTGGCGGCTACCCCAAGATCGCGCAGATCGCCACGGTGGACCTGCCCGTCCTGGCGCAGTGCGCGCCCGGTCAGACCTTGCGTTTCCAGCTGATCGAACTGGAAGAAGCGCAGCGCCTGGACGGCGAACGCGAACGCGCCTTCACGCAATTGCAGGACGCGCTGGCGCCATTGCGCGCGCTCCTGGCCTAGAAAGGAATTTGCCATGACCACCCGCATCGACATGAACTGCGACATGGGCGAAAGCTATGGCGCCTGGACCATGGGCAACGACGCGGCGGTGCTGCAGTTCGTCAGCTCCGCCAACATCGCCTGTGGCTTCCATGGCGGCGATCCGGCCACCATGCGCAAGACCGTGGCGGCCGCGCTGGCGCGCGGCGTGGCGCTGGGCGCCCATCCCAGCCTGCAGGATCTGGCCGGGTTCGGCCGCCGCGTCATCCAGCTCAGCCCCGACGAAGCCTACGACATCGTGGTCTACCAGATCGGCGCGCTGGCCGGCGTGGCCGCCTCGCAAGGCGCCCGGCTGCACCACGTGAAGGCGCATGGCGCCCTCTACAACATGGCCGCCAAGGACGAAGGCCTGGCGCGCGCGATCTGCCAGGCCGTCAAGGACGTGGACGCCTCGTTGATCCTCTACGGGCTGGCCGGCAGCAAGCTGATCGACGCGGCTCGCGCCATCGGTTTGGCTGCCGCCAACGAAGTCTTTGCCGACCGCTCCTACCAGGACGACGGCTCGCTCACGCCGCGCAGCCGCCCGGGCGCCATGATCGAAGACCTGGATCAGGCGGTGGCACAGGTGGTACGCATGGTGCGGGAAGGCAAGGTGCGCTCGGTCGACGGCAAGGACGTGCCGGTGCAGGCAGATACGCTCTGCATCCATGGCGACCAGCCGAACGCGCTGATCTTCGCTGACGGCATCCGCAAGGCGCTGGAGCAGACGGGCATCGAAGTCCGCACGCCCCCGAGGGCTTAGGCTCAATCAGCCAGGCGCGGCCGGCTTAGGCGCGGCCGTAGCGCGGGGCCGGCTCTTCCGCATCCTGCTGCGAAGCATAGCGATAAGCCTCCAGCACGCCGGGCAGCACGTCCGCCAGATAGCTGCGCGTCATGTTGGCCGCGCGCTCGACATCGCGGACGGCCAGCGCCTCGATCACGCCGCGGGTGCAGATCTGAATTCCGCTGAACGGCATCGCTTGCCTGGCCAGCAGGTAGCGCAGCGGCTCGATCTGCTCGTAAAGCTTGTTAAGCATGCTGGCCAGCGGGGTATTGCCCGTGCTGCGGGCCGCGGCCAAATAGAATTCGCACGCCGCTCCGATGGCGGCTTGCGCATCGCCCGCGGCCAGCGCCGCCGCGATGGCCGCGTCATGGCCGCGCTGCTCGGCCAGCAGCGGCGCCAGATTGTCGATCTCTGCCGCCTGGCGCAGGCAATAGGCTTCCAGCTCCGCGCGCAACAAGTACAGGTGGCGGATCTGCGCTTCGGTGTAGAGCGTGACGCGGAAGCCCTTGCGCTGGATATGCGTGACCAGGCCGCTCAATTCCAGCAGGCGCAACGCTTCGCGGATCGGACTGCGGCTGGTGCCGAAGCGCTGCTCCAGTTCCTGCTCGCGCAGCGGCTGGCCGGGCCGGATGGTGCCGTCCACGATCAATTCACGAATCTGTTCCTGCAGAAAATACGGAATCGTGGCGGGCGCTTTGATATCCAATCGGCTCCCCTTGTACTGCGCAATGCATGGTATGAGACATTGTGAAGATACTAGAAATTTCTTGAAACATAAATAAGAAAATTGTTGCAGAGCGCCATGCCGCCCTGCTTTCAGTCCCAGTCGTCCCGATACACGAACTTCGGCATCTGCCAATTGAAGCGCAGAGCCAGCAGGCGCACCGCCAGGCCCGCCGCCAGCGCAATCGGCACCGCCGCGTTGGCGGACAGGCCCAGGGCCTGCGAACCCAGGTACAGCCCGCCGGTCACGAAGGCCACGCTGGCATAGAGCTCCTTGCGAAACAGCAGCGGTACCTCGTTGCACAGCACGTCGCGCAGCACCCCGCCAGCGCAGCCGGTGATCATGCCGCTGATCAGCACCACTGTGACCGGCAGCTGCATCAGCTGAGCCACCTGGCAGCCGATGACCGTGAACGCCACCAGGCCCAGCGCATCAGCCAGCAGGAACACACTGCGCAGGCGCCGCATGACCGGCGCGATCAGGGCGGTGACGATCGCCGCGCCCGCCGTCATCCACAGGTATTCCGGGTGGATCACCCAGGTCAGGGGATAGTGCCCCAGCAGCACGTCGCGCAGCGAGCCCCCACCCAGCGCCGTCACGCAGGCGATGATGCAGACGCCCATCCAGTCCATGTCGCGGCGGCCGGCGGAAAGGGCCGCAGTCATCGCTTCCGCCACGATGGCGACGAGGTACAGCGTGTGCAGCAGGGTGGGCGACAGGTCCGGGAACATGGGGCGGGCAGCAGTTGAATTGACCCCATTGTATTAAGCCGGCGCCGCGGCGCGCGGTCATTGCCTGCGCGCGCGCCATCCCTTACCCTCGACATTGCGTTGACATCGATCAAATCCCCCTCAGCAAGGTCGCGGGACAATGGGGACATGCCCGCAAGGGCGAATCGGCCGGAGCGTACGCACGCGGGAGTCGGCGGTCTGGCCATCACCGGGAGAGAACGTATGACACAGCAAACTGGCCCCATCCTGTTGGCGACCGACCTGAGCGCGCGCGGCGACCGCGCCCTCGACCGCGCCCTGCAACTGGCCAAGGAACTTGGCACCAAGCTCATCGTCCTGCATGTCATGGAATCCCATGCCACGTCAGCCCGCCTGACCACGCCGGTCTGGCGGCGCCTGTCGACGGACCACAAGGCGCTGGCCGAGCGCGAGCTGGCCGAAGACCTGGCCGCCGCCGATGTGCCGACCGAAGTGGTGGTGGTCAGCGGCGATCCGCTGGTCCGCATCATGGAAACCGCCGACAGCTACGGCTGCTCTCTGATCGTCACCGGCACCGCGCGCGATGAAACGCTGGGCCGCCTGTTGCTGGGCACCACGGTGGAAAAGCTGGCCCGCCAGGCGCGCCAGCCGGTGCTGGTCGTCAAGACCCGTCCGCGCCGGCCGTACCGCGACGTGCTGGTTGCCACCGACTTCTCCGCCGGCTCGCGCCAGGCCCTGCGCGCGGCGCTGCAACTGGTGCCGAACGCGGATCTGACGCTGTTCCACTCCTACGATGTGCCCTTCCAGGGCAAGAAGGCGCCGGACGATGCCATCACGCGCAGCTTCTATCACGCCGCCGAACAAAGCGCCCAGGAGTTCATCGCCGAGACGCCCGAGCTGGCCCAGGTTGCCGCCCCCAAGGTGGTGCTGGAATGCGGCCAGCCGGAAACCGTGCTGTCGGAGTATTCGTTCAACCACCGTTCCGACCTCGTCGTAACCGGCACCCACGGCCGCACCGGCATCCTGCGCACCGCCATCGGCAGCGTGGCCGAACGGCTGCTGGAATCTCTGCCCAGCGACGTGCTGATCGTCCGGCTGCTCGGCGAGGAGTAACTCGGTCAGGGCATGAAAAACGGCGCCTCTGCGCCGTTTTTTTTTGCTTGCAGACGTTGTTCGACGGCGGACGCCGGATAGAGCCTAGGCTTCGTCGCCCTGTTTTTCCATGGTTTCTATCGTGCCACGCAGCACATGCAGCAGCACCAGTCCGGGCAGCGCGATGACCACGGTCAGCAGGAAGAAGCCAGGCCAGCCCATTGCTTCGACCAGCGGTGGCGTGAGCGGCCCCGCCAGATAGGTGCGGCCCACGGCAGACAGCGCCGACAGCAGCGCAAACTGGGTCGCCGAAAACTGCTGGCGGCACAGCGCCATCAACAGGCCGACGAAGGACGCCGTGCCCAGGCCGCCGCACAGGTTCTCGATACCCACGCCAGCAGCCATCAGCCAAAGGTTCTTGGGGCTGACCGCGATCAGCCAGTACGCCAGATTCGACACTGCCTGCAAGAGGCCGAAGGCCATCAGCGAGCGGTACAGGCCCCAGCGCGACATGAGCGATCCGCCAGCCAGCGCGCCGATGATGGTGGCGGCCAGGCCCAGCACCTTGTTCACCGTGCCCACCTCCGTTGGCGTGAAGCCCGCCCCGCGGATCAGGAAGGTGGTGGACAAGGCCCCAGCGAAGGCGTCGCCCAGCTTGTACAGCACGATCAGCAGCAGCACCGCCAGCGCGCCGCGCCGCGTGAAGAATTCGCGCAACGGCTCGCCCACGGCTTCGCGCAGCGTGCGTGGCGGGCGTGCGACGTGCTCCGGCTCCGGCGCCCAGAACGTCGCCAGCGCGCACAGCAGCATCAGGCCGCCCATCAACACATAGGTGTTGCCCCACCCTATCCATTGATCCGCCAGGATCAGCGCCAGCCCGCCCGACACGATCATGGCCAGCCGGTAGCCCATGACCTTGATGGCGGCGCCAGCGCCACGCTCATCCTTGCGCAGCACGTCGGTGCAATAGGCGTCGAAGGCGATGTCCTGCGTGGCCGACAGAAACGCGACCAGCACGGCCAGCAGGGCCAGGGTCTGCAATGTCGACGACGGCGACAAGGCGCCCATCGCCATGATGGCCACGGCCAGCAGCAACTGGGTCAGCAGCATCCAGCCGCGGCGCCGGCCCAACAAAGGTGGCGCATAACGGTCCACCAGCGGGGCCCAGAGGAACTTGAGGGTATAGGCGCTGCCCACCAGGGTCAGGAAACCGATCTGCTGCAGCGGCACGTTTTCCACCGTGGCCCAGGCCTGCAAGGTGCCGCTGGTCAGGGCCAGCGGCAGTCCGCTGGCAAAGCCCAGGACCAGCAAAGGCGCCACGCGGGGGCTGGTGTAGACGTTGGATGCTGCGGTAATGACGATCTCCTGAAACGCGCCGGCGCGCCGCTAGCGGCCCCGGGCTTGCGGCATTTTAGGGCCTCTGCGCCCGTGCTGCAGGCAGGATGCGTGTCGGAATGTCAGGGCGACGCGAAACGGTACACCGCCAGGGTGCTGCGCCAGCTGGGCAGCAGTTTCACCTCGCGCTCTTCATTGAAGGTGGCGCGTTCAAGGATGCTGAGACGCACCTCACCCGCCAATTGTTCGAAGTCGCGCAGCGTGCACAGGTGGATGTTCGGCGTGTTGTACCACTGGTAAGGCATCTGACCCGTCACCGGCATGCGGCCGCGCAAGATGGCCCAACCATGCGGCCAGTAGCCGAAGTTGGGAAACGACACCACGCCGAAACGCGCCACCCGCGCCATTTCGCGCAGGATGTGTTCGGTCCGGTGCATGGATTGCAGCGTCTGCGACAGCACCACCGTATCGAACTGCTTGTCGTCGAACAGCGCCAGCCCGTCTTCCAGGTTCTGCTGGATCACTTCGACGCCGCGCCGCACGCAAGCGATGACGCAGTTGTCGTCGAGTTCCACGCCAGCGCCCCGCACCTGCCGGTGGTCGCGCAGGTGCGCCAGCAGCGCGCCGTCGCCGCAGCCCAGGTCCAGCACACGGCTGCCAGGCTCGATCCAGCTCGCGATACGCGCCAGGTCGGGCCGCAGGACGTTGTGCGCGGGGCGGGGAGTCACGGGAGTCATGCGGAACGTCCTTCGGTCTGGGCCGCATCGCCGAGGCCAAGCTCGCGCGCGATGCGTTCGTAATAGCCGCGAACCACCGCATGGTAGCGGGCGTCTTCCAGCAGGAAGGCGTCATGGCCATGCGGCGCGTCGATCTCGGCGTAGGTCACCGGACTGGCGTTCTTCAGCAGCGCGCGCACGATTTCGCGCGAGCGTTCCGGCGGGAAACGCCAGTCGGTCGAAAACGACACCAGCAGGAAATCGGCCTTGGCCGGGGCCAGCGCGCGGGCCAGGTCGCCGCCGGTGGTGCGTGCGGGATCGAAATAGTCCAGCGCGCGCGTGATCAGCAGATAGGTGTTGGCATCGAAATAGCGGGTGAATTTCTCGCCCTGGTAGCGCAGGTACGACTCCACCTCGAACTCGACGTCGTAGCCGTAGCGATAGGCGCCATTCTCGGCGGGAGCGCGCTGGGCGCGGCCGAATTTCTCGGCCATGTCGTCGTCGGACAGATAGGTGATGTGGCCGATCATGCGCGCCACCGACAGGCCGCGGCGCGGCACCGTGTCTTGCGCGTAGTAGTCGCCGCCGTGGAAATCCGGATCGGTGATGATGGCGCGGCGCGCCACCTCGTTAAAGCCGATATTCTGCGCCGACAGGCGCGGCGTGCTGGCGATGACCACGCAATTGGCCACGCGGTCCGGCAGCGTGATGGCCCAGCTGAGCGCCTGCATGCCGCCCAGCGATCCGCCCATCACCGCCGCGAAACGTTCGACGCCGAAATGGTCAGCGACCCGCGCCTGCGCCTGCACCCAGTCCTCCACGGTCAGCACCGGGAAAGCGGCGCCCCAGGGCTTGCCGCTATCCGGATTGATGCTGGCCGGACCGGTCGAGCCGAAGCAGGAGCCCAGGTTGTTGACCCCGATCACGAAGTAGATGTTGGTGTCCACCGGCTTGCCAGGTCCCACCATGTTGTCCCACCAGCCCACGTCGCTGGGGTTGTCGGCCGCCTGGCCGGCCACGTGGTGCGAGGCGTTCAGCGCGTGGCAGATCAGGACCGCGTTGCTGCGTTGGGCATTGAGCGTGCCGTAGGTCTCGACCGCCAGTTCGTAGGCGGCCAGCGACTGACCGCTCTGCAAAGGCAGCGGCTCATCGAAACGGATGAAGGTGGGGGCAACGAGGCCGACCGAACCGGGATCAACGGCATCGGAAGTCGTGACGGGTGCGGGTACGAACCCGCTGGCCGAATCACCGGCCAAATTCTGGGCAGGAGTGGTCATACGGACCTCTTTAGCTGGATTTATTGGAAGGCGCCCGCAAGCGGATCAGGCAAATCGGCGCCGAAAAATTTGGTACTGCGGCAGGAATTCTAGCACTGCTGACGCGCGCCGCAACGGCGGGCGGCATCGCCGGTCCGCCGGCCGCATGCGGCGGTCATTCAGGCGCCGGCCTCCCAGGGCTCCTGCCCCAGGTACTCGTAGCGCTCGGTGTTGACCCGCGATATGCGCCATTCGACCGCCTGCCGCTTGTAGGAAAACGCCACGCGGCGGATCTCCAGCAAGGGGCTGCCTTCGGCCACGCCCAGCGCCCGCGCATGGGCGCGTTCCGCCACGCAGGTGCGCAGGCGCTCGTCGGTGGCGATCACGTTCACGCCGAACACGTCCTGGTACAGCGCATACAGCGTGCTGGCGCGGTCGCGCAGGTGCGCTTCGGCCATGCCCGGGAAGCAGGATTCCGGCAGGCAGATCTCGTCCATCATCACCACGTCGCCATTGAGCGACAGCACATTGAGGAATTCGAACACCATGGCGCCCGCAGGCAGATTGAGCTTCTCGCGCGCGATGGCCGACGCCCGCACGCGGCGAAAGCGCAGCAGCTCGGTCGCGGGATAGGACTTGTCGCCGTCTTGCCGCACGATGCGGAAGAACTTGAAGAAGTGGTGGTTGCGCGTATGCACGGCCACATAGGTGCCGCGGCCCTGATGGCGCACCAGGATGTTCTCGGCGGCCAGCTCGTCGATGGCCTTGCGCAAGGTGCCGATGGATACGCCGAAGCGTTCCGCCAGCAGCTTCTCGGGCGGGATCGCCTCGCCCTGCTTCCATTCGCCCTGCGCCAACGCGGCCAGCACGGCCTGCTTGACCTGCGCATACAAGGGACTGCCCAAAGGCACGGTCGTGGACAGGCTGGTATTCATGGGTGCATCGCATCAATCAGGATGCCCACAGTGTAGCGGCGGGGACGGAACCTGCTCAAGTCATACAATTCATATATATGATTTAGTTGACATGAGAGAAACCGGGTCCTAAGATTTCCTGGCCGTATTGACCCGCGCCCTGCGCTCCCAGCCCAAAAGAGGAAGACAAATGATTCACGCCGTATTGCACGATGCCAAGGACACGGTGGCGGTCGCCGTGGTGGAAGGAGTCACCGCCGGAACGGAACTCAACGCCTGGATCATGGATGAAGACAAGATCATCCATGTGCGCGCCTCGCAGGACATTCCCATCGGCCACAAGGTGGCGATGAAGAACATGGCCGTGGGCGACACCGTCTTCAAGTACGGCGTCGACATCGGCCGCGTGGTGGAGCCCATCCAGGCCGGTCAGCACGCCCATGTGCACAACATCAAGACCAAGCGCTGGTAAGCCCTCCACCCCGCACAGGAATCCACCATGTCCATCATCAACGCCTCGACCACCTTCCAGGGCTACCGCCGCGACAACGGCCGCGTCGGCGTCCGCAACCACGTCATCGTCCTGCCCGTGGACGACATTTCCAACGCCGCGGCCGAAGCCGTGGCCAATAACATCAAGGGCACGCTGGCCCTGCCTCATCCCTATGGCCGGCTGCAATTCGGCGAGGACCTGGAACTGCACTTCCGCACCCTCATCGGCACCGGCTGCAATCCCAACGTTGCCGCAGTGGTGGTGATCGGCATCGAGGAAGGCTGGACCAAGCGCGTGGTGGACGGCATCGCCGCCACCGGCAAGCCCGTCATGGGCTTCAGCATCGAACTGCACGGCGACCACGACACCATCATGCGCGCCTCGCGCTGCGCCAAGGAATTCGTGCACTACGCCACGGCCCTGACGCGCACCGAATGTCCCATCGCCGATCTGTGGGTGTCGACCAAATGCGGGGAATCCGACACCACTTCCGGCTGTGGCGCCAACCCCACCGTGGGCAATGCCTTCGACAAGCTTTACGGACTGGGCTCCACGCTGGTCTTCGGCGAAACCTCGGAGCTGACCGGCGGCGAACACATCGTGGCTGAGCGCTGCGCCAACGACGCGGTGCGCGAGCGCTTCATGTTCATGTTCAACCGCTACCAGGCCATGATCGACCGCTGGAAGACCAGCGACCTGTCGGAATCCCAGCCCACCAAGGGCAATATCGCCGGAGGGCTCACCACCATCGAGGAAAAGGCGCTGGGCAATATCCAGAAGATCGGCAAGCAATGCCGCGTGGACGGCGTGATCGACAAGGCCGAGATCCCCGATGGCCCCGGCCTGTGGTTCATGGACTCGTCCTCCGCCGCCGCCGAAATGGTGACCCTGTGCGCGGCCTCGGGCTACGCGGTGCATTTCTTCCCCACCGGCCAGGGCAACGTCATTGGCAACCCGATCCTGCCCGTCATCAAGATCTGCGCCAATCCGCGCACGGTGCGCACCATGTCCGAGCACATAGACGTGGACACCAGCGGCCTGCTGCAGCGCGAAATCGACCTGAACCAGGCCGGCGACAAGTTGCTGGAATGCATGCTCGCCACCGCCAACGGCCGCTGGACCGCGGCCGAAGCGCTGGGCCACCGCGAGTTCGTCCTGACCCGCATCTTCGAAAGCGCTTAGTCGCGCCTGTCGTCCCCGGCAACGGCGCGTCCGCATGCAAGCGTGCGGACGCGCCGTCCTGCCGCCCCGCAGCATCGTCTCAAAACAACACCAGCAGACCCGGGCGACATCCGCCACGGCAGCACAGGCGGTTGCATTCCTACCCGGGCGCCACCCAAGGAGGAAGACAGATGAACAGCGAACACGATCACCATCCCGACGCCGCGCAACGCCGGCGCCTGCTCGCCGCCCTGGGCGCCGCCGGCAAGCGCGTGGCGCTGATCACCAATGCCCACCGCGATTCGCTGTCGCTGAAACT
>LNAP01003916.1_pt1 | contig 14071 bp, 16 predicted proteins | sample 602601 | NCBI WGS metagenome assembly LNAP01 (sample SAMN02440304, study PRJNA202911) | soil metagenome | biome: Subtropical and temperate rainforests or woodlands; isolation source: soil samples (1 kg each in a 20% v/v slurry with milli Q water) were... ...
TACTACTTTTACTGCGTGGCCAGCGACAGCAGTGGCCGCTACCTGGCTGCAGGGACACAAGTGTTCAACGGAATTCTTGTAACGGACAATACCGGTACAACTTATGTGCCTTCGGGGCAGCCCACAGTTGTGCCATCGCCGCAGCCAACTTCGCAACCTTCCAGTGCGCCTTCTTCGCAGCCTTCGTCGTTTCCAACTTACAAACACAACACCTATGAAGAAGTGTTTACTGTTGTAGCACTGGAGCCCGTGACACGGACTACAGTTACTAACCTAGGTCATGATGTACCAACATATATAACTGTAGATGTGCTCATGTCGTATCTATCCGTAGCGAGTGGCGGTTACATTACGGTCACCGCCGGTCAAGGTCTAAACACCATAGTCGTTGCTACTAACTGTGCACCTGTGAGCGCGTGTACCTACAGCAACACTATCTGCAGCGTCAATATGGATATCACCAATGCGATGAGCAGCAGCAGCGGCGGCAGTATTGTGTTGACGTCCACGGTCAACACAGCCAACATCAACGGCGCTACTCCGCAACTATGCAATCGGAACGGCCTGACGAACATCTACTACGAGCTGAACTACACTGTTTCTGCTTTTCGACAGCCTACCTTGACTCCAACGCGCTACCCTACTATTGCACCAACACCTAGCAGTAAGACGATCATTCAAAACAAAAATACTCCTCTAATTACCTCGGATGGCGCGCCTTTCTATGTGATCGGCTGTGCCATGGCGCTGTTCGCCGCGCTAGGTGTGACCATTGTGCGCATGCATGATGAAAACAAGAAGCTCACCCCACTGCGGCTTCTGGCGGTGTGTTTTGATCTCTCTATCCAGGGTAACATCATCGTGTCCGAGTTGTTCTATATCGTAGTGCTCATGCAGAGTTCAGATAAGACATTTCTTATTCTAGCGGGTGTTTTAATATTTGCTCGGTTACAGAATGCTGTCTGCGGAGGGTATCTGCTCTACAAGCTCTATACTCCCTCCTACAAACTATACGAATTGTTAGATAACGAAGTACTACTGCTGCACAGCAAGCTTCACTCCTTGATCCAGATCATGATGATCTTTGACTGTGCTATGTTCCGCTACCTACCCTGGTTCAAAAGTGACATCACCTTCCAGTCGATGGCCTTTCCGGATTCCCAAAGTTTTAAACTATGTATGGTAACGAGAATACTGCAGTCGGGCATTGCGCTGGTCGTGCAGGCGATTGTGCTCGACCGACTAAATAAAAGCAATATCAAAACAATATATACTGAAGTCTTGCTGGCATTGATAATGACCATGACGGTCATTGTATTTGTGAGTATTGTGTTAACTGTGTGTATGCATTTGCGAGGATTTGAAGTTATTAGTGGTGATGATACAGAAGTTGCAAATGCCATACACGACGTGGAGCTGCAGATTGTAAACAGAAACGGTGGCAATTATGCACATGAGGAGAGAGTAGCATTACTGGAGCAAGAAGTTAGTGAACTCAAAACATTGCATGCTACACATACTGCACAATACTATGAGCTTGCTCAAGAATTAAAAGATATTAAGAACCGATTGCTACCTACAACATGAGTACGAAAGTATACGGTCACCCAACGATCTGCATTTTTCCCTTCGGATGTTTGGTAGTATGTACTGCAGTTTTTATTATGAATCAAGTCTTCTTAATTCTTCACATTGCATTTTTGCACAGTTTTCGAATAAACCGATTAGTTAGTAACCAGACATTGGTCACTTCGCTTCTTTGCGCACAAGAAACCGTCACACGAAAGTTTTCTGTTATCATCAATCTCGATTGGCGCCATGTACCTATTTTTATTTCTTTTGATTTGTCTAGTGCACAGCGGAGTGTGTGATATGGGTTACTACGTCGACAGTAACGCAGCCTTCGATGCAAATGAGAATGTCAACCTGTTGTATCCGCCCGCTGTGTTTAACGAAATAACCACAGCCAGCGTGGCTGATGCGGGTACAGTCGGAGAAGTATTTATCACATATGTTGGCGTATTCTCAAATTCGGGTCCTCATTTGCTTGGTTCACCAAACGATCTTGTTGAAGGAACTACCAGCACTACGGAAATACAATTATCGCGCAAGATTGGAAATTTAAAGTCCATCGTTTTGGAGACAAGCAGCACGGACTGTTGGTTAATGGATAGCATAAATGTTGATATGTACAGGATTCGGTATGAGATAGCTGGGCCAAATACTTGGCTTGAGGCCGTTAACTCGACCACCGGTACGTGCAAGTGTCGATTTTAGTTTTAATATGTGTTTGTCACGTGTATGGACATGAGTGAATACAGTAGGACCATAGCTACTACGAAAGACATACTTTTATATGCTATTCTTATGACATAATTGTCACAGGGACTTATAATACCGCTCGATCCCAAGTATCTCTGCCTTCGGCACGGTACCTGGAGTTACCCGTGACTACTCAGTACGATTTGGTTTCTGCGTCCGGATAAATAGTTGCTTGTTATGCACTCGCAATGAAGAAGTTGTTTTATGTGTCTATTTTCAGAGGCAGATTCGCGAACATTATGGTCACTCTGTGTTTCTGTTTGACATGTACCATATGTATATATTCCAATTCTCTTTTCATGTCTTAAATGGAAGCACGATCCATTGAATATTGACGCATCGTTGTTCAAATTTACTTGACTTATGTTGCGGTACAAGTACAGAATCAATTCAACGTTGGATGTTCGGTGCAAACAATTCGCTTAAATCTAAGACCTGGGAACGTCATTGCCGTCGTTAATTAGGAACCATCGTCGTATCTCTGACAAATGATCTCCATCAAGTACAGTCAGATTCCAAGTTTCCTGCACGACAGTTCGTTTTATGAAGCACTCAGCTGTGAAGAGGAGGATGGCGAGATAGACGTTCCAGAGCAATGTAATACTCAACATGCAACGATTACCTCCATCGATGATTTTAAAAAGCTTGTCCAAGTTACGGCGTTTTGGGGGCTAAATACTCTACCGGCAACCTTTATTGAGTACTGTATTCAAAGTAGTCCCTTGGCTCTGTCGAAGGTAATAAGCAACGAGGAATATGCGGCAGTGGGTTTCGCTCAAGATTTGAGACAGATCTTTGTGCCGAAGACGATCGGGGAACGTCACGATCCTCTGGTCAATGCAATAGTTATCGGAAGGTTGAATGTGGTTTGCATTCTGTCTGCTAGAGCGGTTGGTGGCACAGAGGCAGCTACCGCGGCAGCCGAAAGTGGTCGATTGGATTGCCTCAAATTGCTGCACCAACACGGGTACCCCTGGGACGAAACAGCATGTGAACAAGCCGCCGCAGCAGGCCGCCTTAACTGTCTTCAATATCTGCACGAAAATGGATGCCCCTGGAACAACACAGTAGTACTACAGTCTGTACTCAATAATCATTTCGATTGCGTACTGTACGCTCGTGAACAAGGGTTAGACTGGCACAAGGACACAATGACCATTGCTGAGAAGGGCCACCTGGAGATGCTGAAGTACGTCGTGGATCGTGGATGTGTTTGCGAAGAAAGAGCAACTTATTTTGCAGCCCGCGCGGGTCACATAGAATGTTTAAAATATCTTCTGAGTGTTTATTGTCCTGTCAACAGCCGAGCACTGCTGGCAATCTTAGAGAATGGACACTTGACGTGCTTGCAAGTGTTGATCGACGACGATTACTTTCCTTTTAACGTATCCTGGCCACAAAAAGCTGCATATCGTGGTCGTTTTCACATGGTCCGTTATCTGCATGAACGTGGCTGTCCCTGGGACCTACGCACAGCGGATGCGGCCGCATTTATGGGCCATTTTGACATACTGTTCTATGCAATAGAAAATGGTTCCGGGTACGACTACTCCGATTTGGCTTTTTCAGCCACGCATACGGTGAGTGAAACGGGACTGCAGTGTTTAAAATATCTCATCGATCAGCGTGGGTTTTATGTGAATGGCCACCTTCTTTTGGAGGCATTTGTTAACGGTAATTATCTAGCCGTAGAGTATTTATTCACGAAAGGCCCGTATATTATGATAAATGATCACAAATTATGGAAGATATGGAGTCGAAGGATGAGACTTCTATCCGATAATGACACTTACGATTTTAATTTGTACAAATGCTTTGTCTGCGCTTTGGAACACGCTTGGGATGTGCGCACTCAAGCTCCGAAGATTGTGGAGATTATTGGTGAGAACTGTGACCGACTGCCAACGTGTGTGGCGTTGTTGAACCAATTGCCAGAGAAGTATAGTTGGGGTTGGAATATTTTTTGTTTCCTAAATCGTTAGTTTCACTTGACTATCGAGTGTAATTCATCAATATGCAGTTTGCTTTTCTTGAAGAAAAAAAAACTGCACAAGCAAGTAGAATATTTCAGTTCAACGTCTCATTTCTTCAGATTACAATGATTGGTAAGGTAAAATAATGCAATAAAAATCACTTCAGTCGTTTCATGAGATTGTTCTTCCGCACTTCCCAGTTGTACTTGGCACGAAAATAATATGCTATTTTGTCCACAGGTGGGTCGTGCAGGGTCAAGCTCTCCGTCAAAATATTCATCGTCTTGGCGTGCGCGTGGCTGTAAAATATCATATGATAGGAAGAATATAGAGTAAGAAAATATGATCACTCTCAATTTGAGCACAAAATCCATCATAGAATGTTTAGTCAACACAGCATTTATACGGCTTTCTGATTGTCGTTGAATCACTCTGAATGCGAGTACAACGACTTTTGGGTTCACCTACACAACAGCAACACATGCATAGTGACGTACGAACACACACACTTACCACTGCACTTCAGACATGGTGTTGATATCGAAGCAATATATCTCTACCGCTGTACTAGAAATGGCAGACACCGGAGACAACGTGTCACTATCCAGCACCGCTAGTTCCCCGAACACCTTGTAGATTAAAAGCGTTGAATTGAAAAATAGGCAAGATAGAGTTACTTGTCGAATTATGATGGTGTTGCATGGAGTTGCAAGTGAGAGATAGTATTACATCTTGTGAGCACAGCAACAACTGCATTAAATGTACAAAAAAAAGAAAACACAAAGAAAATGAAAGTACCTGTCCGGAGCCCAGTACGCCTACGGTGAACTCCACCATTTCCGCGTTGGAATGACGTGTCACTCCACCATCTGTACAAAGAAACAAAAAACAACACAACATTAATATCATAACAATCATTTCTTACAAACGGATGATCGAAAAGAAGCATATATGAAATGAAAGCAAAGAAACAGGTACGAATAAAAGGTGAACAACTGACTTACTTTCCAATTTCTCAGCAGCAATGCTTGCGTTTTCGAGTCGATGTCGCCAGTTCTTTTCCAACACCCACAGCCCAGGTGTTTCCTCCACCTATTATGTACAAACAAAATAATGAGAAAAAGGAAAAGTGAGGAAATTACACATCAGATTGATGCGAAACGTGAAATAAAACTGAACACTCGAAATAAAGAAACACGTGGTAGTGTTTGTGTGACGTGTTAAACAAATATGTGTATATATTTGTGCTTACTTGATCTTTCAAGGTTCCATCGGCGGAGATCACTTGGGGCATCGTGGTGTCCGGCATTGGCATCGCTTTGATCAATTTCACAATGCCTAACAAACAAAGAGATGTTGAAGAAAAGGTAATGGTAAGTGGGAATAATGATGGATGAGAAAACTGGAACCAAGAATCCAACATATATAGAAAACAGAAAAAACTGCATCAGATGCACAAAACAAAACTCACCACTTTTGATCATACTCAAACAATTCACTTTCTCGCCACTTTTTTGAATCTCAGTATTCGATCCGTAATTCCTCACAATGGCTGCTGAGGCGAGAAAGTCAATGTCAGCATCACTCCAATCTTCGAACAGCAAGGTGCTGCGTAAGATCATGCGCACTTCTTCTGTGAGCACCGTCTTGAACGAGTGCAGAATTGCCTGCAAAAATTGTAATTGTTGTGGTAACAACAAGCAATAAGACATAAATCAAAATGTAAAGGGTGGTGTAGATTTCAGCAACTACAACAGACTCTATAGAAGCACAGAAAAGCAAAAACTCTACCTTGAATTGGTCTGCGTGCAATACCATCAATTTTGCGTTTTGAGTCACCACCGCACCCGCCGTACGCAGGCCTCCTACACTCTCCAGCGCCGTCTCCCCAAAACTCTGACCACTGTGGAGCAAAAATAGAATGTGAAGAGGTAAGGACGGTGGGTAAGAAAAGGAATACACAATTTGCAGTTAAGCTATGTACGTATCAACTTACACGTACTTCATACGTAAGAAAGCCGATAAAATTAATTGAGAAGTCGTCAAAATGCACAATAAACACAAGATTTACCGGTAGCACTTCCACACAGTGTCAAACATTTCCTCCAAATCATCGTCTCGCCGCTTTTTCATTTTCACAATGCTGACTTCTCCCTCCAGCACAATGTAAAAGTGATGCCCTGGTTCGCCCTCTCGAAAGATAAACTTTCTGCTGGGAAACGTCACCAATTGAATGTTTTTCGCCACCCGCAGCAGGCCCGCTCGATTCCCAAAATCGGAGAACACTTTTAATCCTCGCAAAAAGTCCATAATGGGTTCCAACATGTGGTCTTTCCGTTTCTCGGGCTCTATCTGCAATACCGAGATGATTGGGTCGTCCAATAACTTGGCGGCGTAGAGCATATCTGAATCAAATTTCAAGTCACCGTCTTCTAAGTTCAGGGCCAGCGAAGGTTGATGTTTCAGTGCCCGACTCAACATTGTTTCCTTCACGGCTTCGACGTATGTGCCGTTCAATCGATACAACAACGAGCGCTGCACGCGGTACTCGACATTGGCTGGATCGATGGTAATCGCTTTGTTCATATCTTCAATGGCGAGATCGTACTCTCCTTTGATTTTGTACATACCGGACCGGTTAAAATACGCAGCACAACATTTCGGATCGATCCGGAGACACACCGTATAATCCTCTATCGCCTTGTCGATTTGCTTGAGACGTTCAAACGCCAGGGCGCGCTGAAAATGTGGTGTCATGAGAGCCATCGACGGTTTGTACTTCGCGCAGGACACTTTCTCTCGTCGCATCAGTGCGGAAATGACAGAAGTGGAATTCTGTACATCTTTGACAAATACTTCCTTGGAACGATGATGCAGACCGCGTGCAGAAAGAATGGCTTCTGATGTCTTGAATGGCTCAATGCTCCGCTGGTGAAGAAGGTTCTGCTGTGATACTTGGAAAGTACCAGTGCCCACGAAATCGATTTCGTGGAGTTTCTTCGCCTCCTTTTTCACTGGACGACGGTACTTGGCTGACGATGATGTACCCGCATCAGCGGATTGATGAGAAGCTGCAGATGAACTGGTCGTATTTGCTCTTCCGTTCACAGAATCTGCCTTGATGGCTGGTAGGTGAGCAGATGAGCCAGCCGTTCTCGCTGTGTCGTGCTTTTTATTTCCAGTGCTGCGGAAACTTGCTCCACTCTGAATGCTGTGAGTACTCAACGCACTCTTTACCGAAAAGCCGTCTTCTTCGTCCATAACAATTTGATAGAGGTGAAGTCGTTCTGGTCCAACAACAAACTGCCTCGAAACGGTCACCAGGCGAAGTGTCCGACTAAAATATAGCAGACACTGACATGTCTGTTGAAGTTGGTGTTATTCTTGTACAAAAACATCTTATTTTTGAGTGAGTTTGTTTCATTATCGGCGCATTATTGGAGAAAGTTGCCTTACAATACGACGCTACTGAACACATCCCGCTGAGGTGGATTCAAACATGGAATCTTTGTGAACAAGTGGCGCTTTCACAATTAATTCCATTGCATTGAGGCACTTGATTTCCATTTCTAGCTTGCCAGAATCCATTTCCCGTGTTATTTGATTGCTGGAGTTGTTTTTTATTATCCATTCCACGAATTTTAAATGTTCCGCTCAGTATTGAAGGCCAGCCCCCAAAAGGTGCATCTTATGTCGATGCAGTCCAGAAGTCTGCAGGGGCTAGTTGTTGGAGTACCCAAAGAATCCTTTGAAGGTGAACGTCGTGTGGCCATTGCCCCTGTTCACGTGGCCAAGCTGAAGAAGGCTGGAGCCACCGTCAACATCGAAGCAGGAGCTGGTGCGGGTTCCGGATACTTTGATGAGATCTACGTCAAAGCAGGTGCAAACATGGTATCATCTGATGAAGCTTGGAAAGCCCAAGTCGTGGCCAAGGTCAGACCTCCTACTTTTGAGGAAGCGAAGCGAATTGGCAATCGTGCCCTCGTTTCTATCGTTCAACCCCGTCAGAATGTTGGTAAGTGCAAAATTCTTCTCTTTCTTGAGTATTTACAATCTGGCTGTTGCTTATTTGCTTTCAACTGCTTCTCATTACATGTCTTGCCTATGGTTTATGATTTCTGCTTAGAATTGATGAACCAACTGGTGGCTCAGAAGGCCACTGTGCTGTCTCTTGACTCCCTGCTGCGTACTCTATCTCGTGGTCAGGCCTTCGACGTGCTTTCTTCTCAGGCCAACGTGGCTGGCTACCGGGCGGTCATCGAGGCCGCCCACCAGCTACAAAGACCCTTCGCAGGTACCCATCGTATTTATTTTTAACGGTTCTAGAAACTACCATCTTTCACTCTCAGTTCATCAAACGTTTCTAATGAGAAATAAAAGCATAATAACTTTCTGTTTCTGTACTTTTTAATTCGCATTCCCACTGTTCTTCCTATCTACATTCATTTCTGTTTCTGCATCGCAGGTCAGTCCACGGCGGCGGGTAAGATTCAACCCGCCAAGGTGCTGGTGGTGGGAGCCGGTGTAGCCGGACTCGCAGCCATTCAATTGGCTAAGAAGAAAGGTATTATTTTTGTTTGGTGCTCATTTTTATGGTTGTATCTATATTCAATGTCTACGACCGTAAAAAACATTGATTATTTGCGTGCTGACTGTATTGCTTGCCATTGTGTGTGTCTTTAACTTGATTTAGGCGCGATTGTGAGTGGCTTCGATGTGCGCTCCGCTGCGAAGGAACAAGTAGAGAGCGTTGGTGCCCGCTTTCTCGAGGTATAATCAAACTGAATTTTTGTTTTGTTATTTTATGTTTGGACGTTGTGGATGTAATTTCATTCAGAACCACTTTTTCGAAATTACGAATTCACGTATTTGCTCTTATTTACCTTTCACCTCATTTTAATGCATCGCGTGAATTCTTTTTCCCCTTTACTACACAGGTGACCTTGAAGGAGGACGGTTCGGGTGCAGGCGGTTATGCCAAGGAAATGTCCCCCGAATGGTTCGCCGCGGCGGAGGCAATGCTACTGGAAGAATGCAAGAACTTTGACGTGATCATCACCACGGCGCTGATTCCTGGCCGCAAGGCGCCTGTGTTGATCAAGCGGAATATGATCGAAGCCATGCCTAGCGGTGGGGTGACCGTGGACCTGGCCGCGGCGAGTGGGGGCAATGTTGAGACCACAGTGCCAGGTTAGTTTTTATTGAAAATGGTGTATTTTACGCATTCATTGTTTTTTTCGTGCGGCATATGTATATTCCTGAGATGAAATTTGCCGTTCCGTTGTAATACTAAACTAATTTCTCACGTGATATTAACTTTAATGAAATAATAACCTTTAAATTCTACACAGGCCAGGTGGTGAAGCACGGCAACGTGACTTGTGTGGGGTACACGGACATTGAGTCTCGAATGGGCACTACGGCTTCATATCTCTTTGGAGGTATTTTTTTACACTGTGTATGACCAATTTGTGTACTGTCTTCTATATTTTGATAGATTCTGTGGTACGATTGGAGACCCCAAGGGCTTCCATTCAATTTTTTTATCTTTGCAAATATTTCTAATTATCATACTGCCTTTCTATTACTTTACTATCAGGCAATGTGACTAATCTTCTGTTGAGTATGGAGGACAAAGTCACCAAGGAGTGGAAGGTGTGTGTGTGTGTTTTTGAATTTGTGTCTTTTTTGTGTATTTTATTTCCTATGTGCACTGTTTATTGTACAATCTTACCTTCTGGGACTGTTCGATTGGTACACAGAGGGTATGATTTGTAAATCTAACATACCATTCTATCCTTTTCCCCCTCTCAATGTTATTCACTAACAGGTGAACCTCGACGACCCGGCGGTGCGCAGTATTTGTGTGGCGATCAACGGTGAAGCTCTGCCTCCATACATCCCACCTGTGCAGGCCGCCCCGCCCAAGAAGGAAGAGGTACTGTATGTTTGGTTTATGGTGTTGTATTCTGGGATTGTTTGTGTAGTGTGATTATGGCGCATGTGAAATGTTTATGAGCTGCGATAGAAGTCTTTGAACGCTGCCATTTTGCTACAGCCTTGTTTTGCTCGTCTTTGTGTGAATTGACCTTTGTTACACTTTACACTTTTTCCATCCTTTTTTCTTGCAGGAGAAGAAAGAGATCATAGTGAAGGATCCGCAGAAGGAATACATGCGATCTGCCCTCTTCGCCACTGCAGGTACGTTTAAGGTATTTTTGTGTGTTTTGTTTTTCTTTGTGTGCATACCTTTGGTGTGTATTACTGTACTTGATATTTGTGTTTTAGCTCATTCTTCGGTAAAAGTCCTAGCAAACGGAATGTTCATACGCGTCATAGCCTTGAATATTCTAATTTTTTCCAAACATTTCCCCCTAACTTGTTTAAACACAACGCTTATTTCTCTCTATCTGCTGTAGGCACATCTACGGTGCTGGGTGCTGTGGCGCTGGTGCCGAATGCCCCCATGATGACCACTTTCGCTCTATCCTGCTGGGTCGGCAACTCCTGTGTGCAGGTACGGTTGTGATGTATCTGTGTTTTTGTTATGTTCTTGAGTTTTGTGCAGGTGCATAAGAATGATATTGCAAAAGGGGGCGGAAATGGGAACATGACAAATGAGTAAATTTTCTGCTTCACATAATAAAATATACGTGATTATGTTTTCTTAACCCCTCCACAACTCTCCCCATCTATACTTTCCCCTTTTCTTCCCCACAGGGTGTGTCACACGCGCTGCACTCTCCTCTGATGGCCATGACCAACGCTATTTCCGGTATGACCATTGTCGGTGGCATGCTGCAACTAGGAGGGGGACTGTTCCCAGGAACCATTCCCCAGGTCCTGGCTGCCGGTGCAGGTACGTATTGGTTGGGTTGTTGTGTTGGTTGATATAGTACAGGTTGTTTTTTCTTTGCGGAAGTAAATATATCGCATGGAATGGAGATTTTACATATTCGTTCAAAAATCCCCGGAAGTAATTTACTCATATTTTGAAAATAATAATTTACCTTGTGTACATACCTTTTACCACAGTGGGTCTGTCGGCGGTGAACCTGGCGGGCGGCACGATTGTGACGAAGAAGATGCTTGACATGTTCCGCAGACCCGATGATCCTCCTGAGTTCAACCAGTACTACCTGATGCCCGCTGCGGGTGAGTGTGCAGTGGTTGGTGTTTGTTTGTTGTTTTAGCATGCTGTGTGCACTTGCAGTATGTTTTTTGAACAAGGAAGAATTGACCTGTGCGCACTTTCTACCTTTGTACGTTCATTATTTCTTACCCATCTGATTTCTTACCCTTCACTGCTCTTTCATTTTAACTACCCTACTTCATGCAGCTGCGATTGCTGGTTCGGGTGCTCTGTTCGCTACGGGTATGGCACCTACCTCCCTGGCTCCGATGCTCGCCCTGGGCTCCGCTTTAGGCTGCGTGGGTGGCATCTCCTGTCTCTCCAGTCAGGTAAAGTGTGTTGTATGTATTTCATGAAGTATTTAGTTTGCTGTGGCAGATGTACAGATGTATGTGTAGGCAATGTGTCCGGTGATGTACATGTACCTTTTTGTTATTTCTATTCGCTTGAACCGGGCATGTGATTTTGTCGTATATTTGTCTCGTAATTAAAGATTACCCTTTTTACTAATTTCAACGCGTACACACACCATATTACAGAGCACTGCTCGTCTGGGCATCTACGTGGGTGCCTCTGGTATCGGCACGGGTCTGGCGGCCACTCTTGCTTACATGAATCCCGCTGACATCGCCACCTACGGTCAATTGATGTTGGTCGGTGGAGCAGGTGCGGGTGCGGGCACTTACATCAGTACCAAGATTGGTCCCGCAGAGCTGCCGCAGGCCGTGGCTGCCTTCCACTCGTAAGTGTTGTCTTTTGTGTTTTTATTGTGCAATCAACACATATTATTATGCTTCATCTCCAAGGGGAACTTTAATATGAAGTGTTTTTTTATCAATGTCAACTGTATATTTGATCCTCTTTTCCTTCTTTTTCTCTTTTTACCCTCTAGTCTGGTGGGTTTGGCGGCGGCCTTCACTGCGGTGGGTGACTTTATGGTGGCGGACCCTTCCCATGCCTCTACTTTTCACAGCCTCTCTACTTAGTAAGTTGATTGTTTTGTATTCTTTCGGCTTCACATGTTTGGTTCCAAATGCATTGTGTCGAGTGCCTTTTGTTGCAAAGTTCATAAATGTTTCTTTTTCTGATTCCTTTTTTATTATTCCTTTCTTACTGCAACATAGCCTCGGTGCTTGGATGGGTTCCATCACGGCCACTGGCTCTGTCATTGCTTATGGCAAGCTCTCTGGTCATATGAGCAGCAGCGCCCTGGCCCTGCCCGGCAGAGATTACATCAACATGGGACTGGTACGAGTCGTATACTTTGTATCTGTAATATTGTTGTTGCGTGTTTTTTGCTTTTTGTTTCAATTTGGGTCTATGTTGGCTCTGTTTGATATCAATAGCTCTTAGCGTAAATCGATTTCCAGCAATCGACATGCCAACTGTGTTGTAGACTTTCTTACAATGGTGTGTTTATTATTATTACACAGGCTGCCTCGAGTATCGGTGGTATGGCGGTCTTCTGCGGCTCTGGCGACCCCACTCTCCAAGGTGGGTGCACACAAACCATTAATATGAATATCTATTATGATTTCGATATTTATTGCACTGTATTAATTGGGTCTGTGTATGAGGCCAACTTTAATCAGCATGCATGCATTACTTTTTACAACACTTTAACTGTGCACATATTCTTTTTTCTTCTCGCTTCTGTCTAGCCATCGGCCTGGCGGCAGGTGTAGTGTCCAGTGGTGCTCTGGGTCTGCACATGACACACAGCATCGGAGGTGCCGACATGCCTGTGGTCATCACGCTGCTCAACTCTTACTCCGGTAAAGATGTTTGTTGTGTTTTTTATCATGACATTTATTGATTAGTCGTTTGTTGTTGTGACGCTAGGTTCATCTAGGCACAACCACATCGATCCATTGTATGTTCTCTTTCTGAAGTTTTCTTCTTTGTACAATATTATTCATTTACACAAAGGCTGGGCGCTGTGTGCTGAGGGCTTTATCCTGGACCAGCCTCTGCTGACCGTGGTGGGCGCATTGATCGGCAGCAGCGGTGCCTTCCTGACCAGAATCATGTGCGATGCCATGAACAGATCTCTCGGTATGTGTTTGTTGCATTGCGTTTTTGTTGTTTCATTGTGTTTTATTGTGTGCGGTTGGTGTTGATGCATGATGTACATTTTTTGCTGATTCAATGCATACCGATGTGTTATATTTCGTTACTTCCATAAAACTCTTTTTTTATCGGCGTATTTTCCTTTTTTGTTGCTTGTTACCTCTTCTTTATTACAGGCAATGTCATTTTGGGTGGCTACGGCACTGTGGCTCCCAAGAAGAAAGAAGGTAATTTCATTTATAAAAATGTGATGATAATTTTGCTTTTATGTGCTGCTGAGTTGGCATGATATGTCTTTAGCTCATGCTTCGTAGCAATGGTTCTCCCTGCTTACATTTTTACTTTTCTTAATCATTTTTTCTTCTTCTATTTATAAACAGGTGTTCAAGAGGCGCTGGTGCACACAGAGATTGATGCCGCCGGCACTGCTGGTATGTATTTATTGTTGTATCTTCATTATTTTAATATATTTTCATTCCGGTTTTAACTGCGCGCTTTACTTTCTTGAACGCATTTACTTACCAGTTTCTTTACTCACTTCTTTTTTTACTTTTACTCTTAACATTTCTTTTTC
>LNAP01003917.1_pt1 | contig 14070 bp, 14 predicted proteins | sample 602601 | NCBI WGS metagenome assembly LNAP01 (sample SAMN02440304, study PRJNA202911) | soil metagenome | biome: Subtropical and temperate rainforests or woodlands; isolation source: soil samples (1 kg each in a 20% v/v slurry with milli Q water) were... ...
GCCACATGCCATTCCTCGTCATCGCGCACACGCGTGGACACCTTGGAGTTCTTGCTGCTCTCCACCTCGGCGATCGCGATGCGGTTGGTCTGCAGCACGGCGCGAAAACCCTGGCCGGCATCGAAGGTCTTCTTGAGCAGTTCGAGCCGGTCCTTGGCGCGCTGGGACTGGTTGGCATTGCGCGCACCGCCACCGGCGCGCTGCTGGGTGTCCAGCGACTCGAGCATGAACCAGCGCCCGCCGGCGCCCACACCGATGTACTCGGCCCAGACGGTGGCGATGACGATGTCGCCCGTCGCCAGCCAGGCATATTCAAAGGGCTTGTCGCGCGCATCGAACACCCCCATCTTCGCGACGATCTCGACCGGCGTCAGCCGAGGCCCCGACAGGCGCTTTTCATCGATGACCTTGAGGACCTGGGGGTCGACTTCCTTTTCCATTCCGTGAGCTACTGGCGAGTTGAGGGCCGCGGTATTGTTTCACACCGCGATCTCCCCATCCGTTCGCCCGCGACCGCAGATCAGGTTCCGCAGACCCCTTCCCCGCCTTCGTGGCGAGTTCATGCCGTCGAGCGCCCGGAAGCGTCCCTCACCGCCCCGCGCACCGGAAGTTCTCCGCCGTCGTTCCCTCCCCGGCCACGAAGTGCGGGTAGGCCGGGTAGCGGCACAGGGGCCTCGAACGGACGGTTCGATGGGGCGCCGTCGGCTCGTTGTGCACCTGGACGAGCGCGTCGTCGGGCACGCGCGCGTTCACGACCCATTGGTCCAAGGTGGCCAGCAGGTCGATGCTCGTGGGCACGGGCGCGCCCGTCGTCAGGCTCACGGCGGTGCCCCCGTGAGACGATGCCGGAGAGACATACAGGCGCATGAAGCGCTCGACGTCGTGCGGCCCCATGCGCGCCACGACGCGTTCGTAGTACTGCATGCCGGCAAGCGGGCTCTGCGCCATGTCGCCGGTGTTCTCGCGAACGATGAGCTTGCCGCCACGGCGAAGGAAGGCGCTCAGATCCGGGTCCGTGGCGTCCATCATGGCCGACACCTGCTCGATGCGCGTGCGGAAATTCGCCGGGTCGAAGCGGCGGGCATCGAACTTCGGGTCCCGCGCAATGACGTTGCGCGCGTAGCTGAGGCCATACACCACGGCCCGGGCCTGCGTCGTGAGCGCGCCAATGCCGGGCGCCTTCCCATCGCTGATCCAGCGCTCGATCCCCTCGCCCGGCTGGATCTCGCCGCCGAACAGGCGCCCCGGATAGGTGGTCAGCCCGTTCGCCAGTGCAAACGGCAGGACCATGGGCCGGTAGGCGCCGTCGAAGGTCGCGATCTGCGCATCGGACAAGCAGGCATCGCCGGCGTCCTTGCCGCCGGGACACCGCAGCGCCTGGACGTCGACGCGGGCCGGGCAGGCCAGGTAGTTGTGGATCACCCCGTCGGCCAAGCCGTCGAGGCCGTCGCAGGCGTTGTTCACGGCATAGGCGATCAATCGCCTCTTGGCCGCGTTGAGCACGCCGCCGTCGTACTGCGGCTTGGTGAAGTTCAGAAACCCGTTGAAGAGGCCGCTCCACTGGATGACCGGGACCACGGCGACGATGCCGTCGAAATCCTGCGGGAAGCGCTGCGCGAGCAGCAGGCCCTCGCGCCCGCCCTCCGCCCCCCCGAAGTAATACTGCTGCGCGGGCTTGCGCCGGTAGTAGCGTTCGATCAGGGCCGTGGACGCGTCCTTCACCTTCTTGTACGAGGCGAAAGCGAAGTTCTCGAACATCTCGTCATCCAGCGCGAACCTCGCGGGATCGGTGGGATACGACGTGCCGTCGTGCCCCGAATCGGTCCCGAAGGTCGCATAGCCGCGAGCCAGGGGAACGGGTGTTCCGGCCGGCGCATCGCGCAAAGGCGCCAGGCCCGTGACAAGAACACCGTTGAAGCCGCCGCCGCCATACATCAGCGCCTTGCCGTTCCACGGGATCGGCAGGTTGAGCTGGAAGCGGATCGGATCGGCGCTCGCGCTTCTCGGCGCGATCGCGCCCAATACCTGGCAATGCTCGGGCAGGCCCGCGCTCGCGGGCATCAGGCGCGCCGAAGCGACCGTCGCCGCGCCGCTGGGCTGCGCCAGTTCGCCGGCGGCCACCACCTGGCCAGCCAACGCCGCACAGCTCTCTCGCAGCAGCGCCTCGGTCGGCGGCGGTGCACGGTGGGCGCAGGCCGCCAACAGCAGCGTCGCGGGGATGATGGCCAGAAGGCGTATGTTCAGTTCATGTCGCATGGCGTCTCCGTCGGTTGTGTCTTCGGGGTGAGGTGTGCATCACGCTATATTGGCGCCGCCAGAGACAAGCAATCGACCCACTGCGGGAACGCGCAACGGACGCGACGGACACTCATCATGAGCAACCTCATCCTGCCCGGCGACCTGGGCTTCTTCTCCGCGCTGGCAAGCGCCGGCAGCCTCAGCGCCGCCGCGCGGGAGCTGGGCGTCTCCACCGCCGCCGTGAGCAAGCACCTGTCTCTGATGGAGTCGAGACTCGGCGTGCTGTTGATCACTCGCTCGACCCGCCGGATGAGCCTCACGCCCGAAGGCGAGTTGTATCTCGAAAATGCCCGCCGCATCCTCATCGAGATCCAGGGGATGGAGGAGGCTCTCGGGTTGTCGAAGGAGAAGCCGAAGGGCCTTCTGCGGGTGAATGCGACCCTGGGCTTCGGACGAAGCCACGTCGCGCCACTGATCTCCGTGTTCGCCCGCAGATACCCGGAGGTCGAAGTGCAGCTGCAGCTCTCCGTGAATCCGCCGGCTCCGACGGAGGACCTGTTCGATGTCTGCGTGCGCTTCGGCGCGCCGCCTGACAGCCGCGTGATCGCCAGAAACATCGCCGCCAATCGGCGCCTGCTGTGCGCAGCGCCCACCTACCTGGCCAAACATGGCATCCCCAAGGTCCCGAACGATCTCGCCAGGCACAACTGCATCGGCATCCGTCAAGGCGAAGAGGCTTACGGGGTATGGCGGCTCACCATCGGCAAGGGGCGCAGTGCGCGCACCGAGGCCGTCAAGACGCGCGGCAGCCTGACCACCAACGACGGCGAGATCGCCGTGAACTGGGCGCTGGCCGGTCACGGCATCGTGATGAGAGCGGAATGGGACATCGAACGGTACCTTCGCAGCGGACGTCTTGTGCAGGTGCTGCCTCAGTATGCGACGCCCGACGCGGACATCTACGCCGTGTACCCGCAGCGCCATCAGCTCGCCGCCAGAGTCCGGGCCTTCGTCGATTTCCTGGCGCTCTCGTTCACGCAGAAAAGCGCGCCCGCCAGGGCATGAGCGCGGCCGCGATCGATCGGCAACCGCACACCCCGGCAGCGCCGACGCACTGGCGCTGCGATGCCAGGCCCCCAGGGTCGCGGTGACATCGGCCACCTCCGCGGAAGGCTCGCCCCTTGCGCGGGTGGCATCACCTTGCCGGCGGGCTCTCGCCCGCCCTAGTCGACGGTGACGTTTCCGTCCTTCACCAGCTTGGCGAACTTGCTGGTCTCGTCACGGATGCGGGCGGCCATCTCCGTGGAACTGTCGCCGATCGGGTCCGCGCCGATGGCCTGCATGCGCTGGGCGAAATCGGGCGACTTGATGATCTTGACCATCTCGGCATTGAGCTTGGCGACCACCTCCTTGGGGGTGGTCGCGGGCGCCAGGACGCCAAACCAGGTGCCAATGTCGAAGCCCTTCAGGCCGGCCTCCTGCAGCGTCGGCACATCCGGGAGCACCGACGAGCGCTTGGCGGTCGTGACAGCCAGCGCGCGCAGTTTTCCGCCCTTGATGTGCTGGAGAACCGGCGTGATCGTGTCGAAGGACATCGCCACCTGCCCGCCGAGCAGGTCGGTCGTGAGCGGGCCGCTTCCCTTGTACGGAACGTGCAGCAGCTTGATGCCGGTGCTCGCCTGGAACTGCGTGCCGATCAGGTGCTGGGCTGTCCCGTTGCCGTTCGAGCCGTAGGCCAGTTCGGTGGGAGATGCCTTCGCGAACGCCACCAGTTCAGCCACGTTCTTCGCGGGAGTGAGCGCGGCATTCACGACCAGGACGTTGGGCACCATGGCCACCGTCGTCACCGGTTGCAGGTCTTTCTGGAAGTCGTAGGGCAGCTTCTTGTAGACGCTCGTCGCGATCGTGTGATGCACCGCCCCCATCAGCAGGGTGTAGCCGTCACCCTTGGCCTTGGCCACGTAGTCGGCACCGAGCGTTGCGCCGGCACCGGGCTTGCTCTCGACCACCACCGGCTGTCCGAGGCTCTTCGCCAGCGCGCGGGCCAGCACGTCGGTGGTCCCCCCCGAGGGAAAGGGCACGACGATGCTGATCGGCTTGGACGGCCACGGCTCCTGCGCGAAGGCCGAGGGCACCAGGGCGAACCCGATCGCAGCGGCGGCGAGCCGGCCGAGATGGCGGCGCTTCAGTTCGATTCGATACTTCATGCTTGTCTCCGAGATGGTCCCTCGGGTGCCCGTCGGCAGCGCCGCCGAACCCCTGGACTTCGTTGTAGTCATCCGGGCCCACGGGGCCTCGGCAGGAAAAACTCAAGCAGCCTTGCGCTGCGCCGCTCCGCTCACCTGGTCGCACACGGCCTGCGTGACCTGCGCCGTGGTGGCGGTGCCGCCGAGATCCCGCGTGTGCAGGGACGGATCCGCGGTCACGGCTTCGATCGCCCGCATCACGCGGCGAGCCGCTTCGGCCTCGCCCAGGTGCTCGAGCAGCATCACGACCGACCAGAAGGTGCCGACCGGGTTGGCCAGGCCCTGGCCCATGATGTCGAAGGCGGAGCCGTGGATCGGCTCGAACATCGACGGGTAGCGCCGCTCGGGGTCGATGTTGCCGGTGGGCGCGATGCCCAGGCTGCCGGCCAGTGCCGCGGCCAGGTCGCTCAGGATGTCGGCGTGCAGGTTGGTCGCGACGATGGTGTCGAGCGTGGCGGGCCGGTTCACCATGCGCGCGGTGGCGGCGTCGACCAGCTCCTTGTCCCAGGTGACGTCCGGGAACTCCTTGCTGATCTGCACCGCGATCTCGTCCCACATCACCATCGCATGGCGCTGCGCGTTGCTCTTGGTGATGACGGTGAGCAGCTTGCGCGGGCGCGTCTGCGCCAGCTTGAACGCGAAGCGCATGATCCGCTCGACGCCGGCGCGGGTCATCATGCTCACGTCGGTCGCGGCCTCGATCGGATGGCCCTGGTGCACGCGGCCGCCGACGCCGGCGTACTCGCCTTCGGAGTTCTCGCGCACAATGACCCAGTCGAGATCCTTCGGACCGCAGCGCTTGAGCGGACCGTCGATGCCCGGCAGGATGCGCGTGGGCCGCACGTTGGCGTACTGGTCGAAGCCCTGGCAGATCTTCAGCCGCAGGCCCCAGAGCGTGATGTGGTCGGGGATGTGCGGGTCGCCGGCCGAGCCGAAGAGGATGGCGTCCTTGTCGCGCAGCGCGTCGAGGCCGTTGGCCGGCATCATCTCGCCGTGTGCGCGAAACCAGTCGCCGCCCCAGCCGAAGTCCTCGAACTCGAAGCCGAAGCTGCTGCTGGTCGAAGCAAGGGCTTCCAGAAGCTGCCGGCCGGCCGGCACGACCTCCTTGCCGATGCCATCACCGGGAATCGTTGCAATCTTGTATGTCTTCATCACAGACCTGCCGCCCAAAAATTTCATTCTGGAACCCATGCGTCTGCACGTTCCGGCGCATCGGTTAAATCATTCTTAACTTTCAGTTAAGGACGCGGCACCATCCGGCTGCATGGGTGATCGCTGCAGCGAACGGAACTCGACCGCGCCTTCGACCACGCGCTGCGCCCGCTGGCCGGCGGATCGCGCGACGAAATGAAAGTGATGCAAACGGGTCGCGGGCAGCGCGAGTGCCGACCTCTGGAGGGCAACTGCCTAACCTGCAGGCGGCCGCGCAAGCCGCTCTTCACGGGGATCCTGGCTTCAACCTAGGGCTCAGAGCGCCTCACACCGGTCCACCCAATCGCACTGCCGACGGATGGGGACGTGGATGGGTAGGGATGCCGAACTGCCCAGCGTCGATGAAGAACATCGATTCCTGGCGGAGAGTGTGTCCCCCGAGAATCGAGCGCCTATGCACTCTCTAAGGCTGATCGTAGTCCCTACGGGCCATACCACCGGCCATAAAAAAACGGCGCTGACCGCTCGACGAGCCTTCTGCTTGGATGCAGCGAGAACTCTGACGCATCGTCATGGCAATGTTGCTCAAGTCCAGGCCTGCCCGCGGGCACGGCCGAATGCGCTGTGACGGCCGCACTCGGCCGCGAGGACGTAATACAGATCGCAGCGCTGGCGAGACGGACGACGGGATGCGCGCAGCTACTTTCCTCGACCGCGATCGATCTGCTCTTGAATGTAGCCGTGAAGCTGCTGGACGCCTTCGTCCAGTGCCTCACGAAACGCTTCCGTCTGCGTCATGAAGTCACAGTACTTCTTAAGCGCAGTGTCCGTGTTCTTCTCCTTCTCCAACGATCTGTGCCTCTTTTTCCAACTGGCAATCGGATCAGTCTTGACCTGCCAGTTGAAGTTGTGCCCTAGCCATTCAACGTACTCGCCCACGTTCGAGGCCTTGCACCCATTGGCTTTCGCGAAGGCCTTGGCGTCGTCAGTCCATGCGAACGGCCACGCTTGGCATTGTCGAACCGCTTTATCCCTGCTCGGACGGTCAGGATCGTTCTTCGAGATGAAGTCGAGCCAATCGTCGATCTGTTCAATCGTCGAGAGCATGTCGGCCTGAAGGTCGTCGATAAGGTTCTCACCAAGTGCCTCGGCGACCTCTGAGAGTCGGCCGGATGCCCGGACGAACGCATCTTTCTGACCCAATAGACCGGGCTTGCCGAGGTACTTCACTGCTCGGTGCGATACCTTATCGCCCGAGTACATAGCGTAAAAAACAGGTTTGTAGGCGCTAAGCACAGCGCACGCCAGTCGGAAGTAAAACACCGCGAGCGAGTGCAAGATGCTCTCGTGACGACTTCCCTGGTGGTAGGCCGAGTTCCTAAACGAATGCAGGTACTGGATGCTGTCTGCCGCTGCCGCAGAGATCATCGCAGTCTCACGGGCGTAGCGCACTTTGGCATCGAAGCCTTGACCGGTTGCGGCCACTGCCGTCTTCCATTCCGGCTTCGGCTTCTTGTTCGCTGCGAAAGCTCGGCCCATCATGATTTTGTCCTTCGCGTGTTGATGAAGAACGAGTTCCACCACGTTGTCGACAAGCATCAGCGCAAACCGATCGAAGTTCCTGTCGCGAATTGCGAGCTGATCGATGGCTAGGTCAAGTTGGTCAATCTGGTCGGCAAAGAACTGATTCATGGAACCCCATCCGGTCTAGCCGCTACGAGTAGGTGCGACCCTAATGCAAACCACCACAGTATCCGGGATGGCCACTACCCTGGGGTGGTTCCAATGCCGCGAGGTGCTGGCTTGAAAGACATACGCAACTTGCGTATACTTTGAGGCATGAAAGCTGTCTTCGTCGAATTGCCTGCCTTCACTGACCATCGTGATGAGTACCTGAGCGACGAAGAATTCACCGCGCTGCAAAGCGAGATGATGAAGAACCCGGAAGCGGGAGACGTCATCAAGGGAACGGGCGGCCTGCGAAAGCTGAGGTTCGGCGACCCGGCGCGCGGCAAGGGCAAGCGCGGTGGCCTGCGCGTCATCTATTTTTGGTGGGATGGCGGCTCGCAGTTTTGGCTTTTCACCCTCTACAACAAGGATGAAATGTCCGATCTGAACGACAAGCAAAAGGCCGCGTTGAAGAAGATGCTCACCAAGGAATTGGAGGCCCGAAATGGCAAAGCGAAACCTATTTGATGAACTCTCCAGCGGCTTCGAGGCGCTGGCCGACGAGCGCGCGGGCAAGCGCACCTTGCGCACGCACACCGTCGAGGTGCAACCGGCGCCCAGCGTCACACCAGTCAAGATTGTGGAGCTGAGGGAGCGTCTGCACCTTTCGCGCCCGGTGTTCGCGCGGGTTCTGCGGACTAACCCCCGCACACTGGAAAACTGGGAACAAGGCCGAGCCAGGCCGAATGCGCAGGCCGCGGCCCTCATTCGCCTTGTAGACCGATTCCCCGACACCGTTGATCGGCTGGCGTCCGTGTAGCCTTCGCGCCCCTGGTCAACGGCCCGGCATCATGCCGATCCGGTCTAAGAGCGCTGGAAATCCGTAAAAACGGGTAATAAATCCACCATATGAAAAAGCGAGCCGAGCCAGCACTGGCGCGGCTCGCGCTCGTGCCGACCAGGTCGTAAAAACCGCTACCCGAAGCGCGCGGGCTCGGTGGGGGTTAGACCGCGCGCTGGCGGCCCCGGGCAGGGTCGGGCTATGCCCCAAAGGAGGCCTGGCTTGAGGGTTGCCAGGCGAGGGGTGTAGCGGGCCCGTGAAGGCACGAACGGACCGTCAGGGCTGTGTTGAGGAGTCGGTTGGCCGTGGCGGCCACGGTCGAGCGCAGATCGAGGGCGACACGAAGGGTGCGACTGACCACCGCGGCGTCTGGCGCTGTTTGCGTAGTTACAAAATAACTCTTTCTCTGGTTGTTTGCGTAGCTACAATAACAGCAACGACACCGCAACCGGAAAGCACGAAATGAACGCAATGCTCGCCAAAGCAGCAACCCTCAACACCGACGCTCTTAAGGCAGAAATCGAGAAGCTGGCCAACGACTCGGCAGACTGGGCCGGCGTCGTGTTGTCGGCATTGATCGACGCGCTCGAGACGAAGCTACCGGCGGCTGCGTTCATCGAGTTTTGCGATGGCCTCTAAGTTCTACGACGCAAAGCGGGAGGCCGACAAGGTCGCCCGCAGCGACTGCCGAGCGGCATATGCCAGGGGCGGCAAAGTGAACTACAGCTTGGGCCGCCTGTTGGAGCTGAAACTTAGCCTCAAGGTCGTGAAGGAAATTTATCTACCACCAACAAAGCAGCCATGAACAGACCAAAAAGCGACAGAGGCCAGGGGCGAAAGCCAATCAACCCGAGCGGCGAGCTGATGCAGCCGCGCCAGCTCCGGATGACCGATGAGGAATGGGAAAAATGCCGCGCCCTGGGGGGCGCAGCATGGGTGCGGGCACAAATCAAGAAGGCGAAGGTGTCAACACCGCAAGACTGAAACGCCCGCCGCGATCATTTGGGCGGCGGCACCTCGAACCGCACCAGCTCTTCACCCGCCCAATCGTTCAACTCGCGGAAGCGCTGCATCAGCGGCCGGATCTCGTTGTCGATGAACACGCGCAGCGCGTCCGGCGCGTTGCCAAAGCCGCCGGCGTTGGTCGGCACAATGCCCAGCAGGCCAGGCGGCACGCGGTGTGCGGCGAGCACATCATCCTTGCTGATGTTCTTGATTGCCGCGAAGTCGTCCTTCGCGGCCACCTCGCTGACCGGGATCAGCTTCAGCCCATCGGCCTTGCCGCCAGGCATGTGCAGGAACAAGTTGCGGAAGTTGCCCGGCCCCTTTGAGCTCTTCAGCGCATCGCGCAGCGCCGTCGAGTCCTTGTCATCGACCTGGCCTTCGGTCAGGTACAGGATGAAGCCGGCGTGCGAGCCGTTCGCGTAGTACTTGCGCCGGAACATGGTGGCCGCTTCGCTCAGCCAGGCCGAATGCAGCGCGCTCAAGTACTCGGGCAGGCCATAGATCTCCTGGTTGATGTCGTCTTCGCGAAGGTGGAACACCGACCCCTGCCGGAATTCGTGCTCTTCCTGCCAGCTGCGCACGAAGAAATAGCGCCCGTCTTCCTCGCCGCGCCGCGTGTACTTGGCCAGCGAGTGCTTCATTGCCATCGCGCGGCCGGTGAAGGCGCGCGGCTCTTCGAGGTACGCATTGCCGAAGACAAGGAAGTCCAGCGCCCACGCCCCGAACGCCGCACTCGACATCTGTGCGAGAGCGTGTGGGATGTCGACCCGATCATTGTCACCAAGAATCAGCCGGTCGGCTTGGTGTGGCTGTCACCCGACTGCAAGCACTTCAGCAAGGCCAAGGGCGGCAAGCCGGTCGAGAAGGAAATACGCGGGCTGGCGTGGATTGGCGTCCGCTGGGTGGTCCGCACCAAGCCGCGCGGCTTCATGCTGGAGAACGTGGAAGAGTTCCAGACCTGGGGCCCGCTGTTGACGGACGCCGACGGTCACAGCTACCCCGACCCGACCAAGAAGGGCCAGACCTTCCGCGTGTTCCGACAGATGCTGACCACCGGCGTGCCGCTCGATGAGCGCGACGGCAACGAGTCGATCGAGGATGCACGCGCGGCACTGTGCACCGGGCCGCTGGCTTTCAGCGACGCCGAGTTCGCGCAGGCACTCGACGGGCTGCGGTACACGGTGGAGTGCTCCGAGCTCAAGGCCTGCGACTACGGCACGCCGACGATCCGAAAGAGGTTCTTCATGGTCGGCCGGCGCGACGGACTGCCCACCATCGCCCGGCCTCCGGTGACGCACGCGGCGCCCACCGCCAAGGAAGTGAAGGCCGGCAAGTTGAAGCCGTGGCGCACTGCTGCCGAGTGCATCGACTGGTCGATCCCCTGCCCGTCGATCTTCGAGCGCAAGAAGCCGCTGGCCGACGCGACGCTGCGGCGCATTGCGAAGGGCGTGATGCGCTACGTGGTGGAGTCGGGTGATCCGTTCATCGTGCCGTTGACGCACCAAGGCGGCGATCGCATCGAGGACGTGGCCGAGCCCATGCGCACCGTCACCGGCGCCCACCGAGGCGAGCGCGCCATCGTGGTTCCGACGCTGGTGCAGACCGGCTACGGTGAGCGCGAAGGCCAGGCGCCGCGCGCGCTCGACATCGAGAAGCCGCTCGGCACTGCGGTTGGCGGCGCGGTCAAGCACGCGCTGGTCTCGGCCTTCCTGGCGAAGCATTACACCGGCGTCGTCGGCAGCGACCTGAAAGACAGCATGGGCACTGTGACCGCCGTTGATCACCACAGCTTGGTGTCGGCGGCCTTGGTCGGCGTCGGCGCGCGCGCCGGCCAGAGCCGCCCGCGCAGCATTGAGGAGCCCACCGCCACGACGACGGCGAAGTACGACACAGCGCTGGTCGCGGCGCACCTGGTGCACTACCACGCCGACAAGCAGCCAGGTGACGTGCGCGCGTCCGAGATGCGGGAGCCGGTCAAGACGCAGACGACGGAGAACCGGCATGCGCTGGTCACCAGCCACCTGATGGTCAACACCACCGGCCACAGCGGCGCCGCGGCCGATGAGCCCGTCCCGACAATCACGACCGGCGGCCATCACGCCGAGGTCCGCGCCTTCCTGCTCAGCTACTACAGCACCGACCAAGACCCGAAGATCGGCGGCCCGCTGCCCACGGCCACCACGAAGGACCGTTTCGGCTTGGTGACCATCCACGGGCAGGACTACCAGATCGTCGACATCGGCCTGCGCATGCTCACGCCCCGCGAGCTGTTCAAGGCCCAGGGCTTCCCCGACGACTACGTCATCGGAGACGACGAAACGCAGGGCTTGAAGCTGACCAAAAGCGCCCAGGTGCGCATGTGCGGCAACAGCGTGTGCCCGCCGCTGGCCGAGGCGCTGGTGCGGGCCAACTTCGGCCACGAAGCGCAGGTCTACGAAAGGCAGGTCGCCTGATGGGCAACACAGACTTCCTCAAGTCCGAGTTGCAGCTGCTCGACGCCGAAGAGAGCGCTGTGGCAGCCTGCAGCTCGAGTTATGGACTTTGTGACCAGGGAGCATCGGCATGACGCGACACACTCACCAAAGCTCGCGCCAGCCAAGCGGGTCGGCACCATTGATCTACCGCCGTGACATCGTGCTTGCAAAATTCGGAATCTCCGAGACCACCCTGCGCCGATGGATGTCCTGCGAGAAATTCCCTCGTCCGCGGCAGCTTGGCCCGCGCGCGGTCGGATGGGTCGCGGCAGAGGTCGACACCTGGCTAGATGAGCGCCCTGTGGCGACCGGCGCTGGGCCGAATCGCGACCGGGGCTAGGGCCTGTTCACTACTAGCGCCGCCGAAGCCGAGAATGAAGGCGCGGAGTTAGTGAATTCGATGATTACGGCATCGCGACCGCTTGGCTTTTCTTGAGTTTTTGATCCGAATCAAGGTCGACAGCCGTACTGATCCCACCACTGTTGGAATTTTCCTTGCGGTAGCGAGCCGTTGATGCTTCGCAGTCGCCGTAGCTCTCGGCAGACGCAAAGTTTTACCGCGTGCGTTGCCTCATCAATCTCCTGAGGCATGTAGGTACCGTCTGGCGAAACAAGGATTTCGTGATAATTTGTCCAACACTTTTCCGTTCTCGCCCCTAACGCATTCAATACCTCAAGCGGCGCAATTGAGGTAAGTTGAACAGCAGCCAGAGCGAGTTCGGCATCGGACGTCCCAGCCGCCATACCCTCGGCAAACGTATCTGCAGCACGTCGCCGATCGCGGAATGCAACCCAAGTTTGGGCGGCTTGCAAAACGGCCGCTATTCCGCTGACGATTAAAGATGGATCCATCCCACCGAATACTGCGGCCATGCCAGCCCTTCCGTTTGAACGAAAGCATCACTGTAAGGCAGCAAAGTCGTCAACGGCAAGAATTTCGATTAGTGTTAACAGGCCCTAGGCGGACTTCATTCGGCGGCGCTGAGGCGAAGTTGGTGACGGTGCTTTTAGGCAGAAATCGGCCCAGTCCTGCATCAGCGCCAGGCGCTTGGCGAGCATGTCACCGCGTCGATAGGCAGCCTCGACCTTGTTGTCAATCGCGTGCGCGAGAGCCATTTCGGCCAGTTCGGGTGGATAGTGAGTGTGCTCGGCAGCCCAGTCGCGAAAGGTCGAGCGAAAGCCGTGTGGCACGCACACACGACCGCCGGCGTCCTTGAGGTTCAGTCGGCGCATGCATGCCGTCAACGACATGTCCGATAGCGGCTGCATCTTTCGACCGGGAAAAATCAGGTCGCATCCTTCGTGGCGTGGCATTGCTTTGATGAGGTCGACGGCCTGTTGCGACAGCGGCACCCGATGCGGCCGTTTCGCTTTCATGCGCTCCGCTGGAACATCCCACTGTCGCGCGTCGAGGTCCACCTCGGACCATCGCGCGCCGCGAATCTCGCCCGATCTGCCAGCCGTGAGCACCTGAAAGAGCAACGCCTGCGCGCTCACACCCTCAATGCCCTTGATTGCTGTCACGGCTACTGCGGCCTGCGATACGGACACCGCAGCGTGATGCTTCACCTTCGCGATCTTCTCGGGCTTAGGTAGCAGCTTGTCCAGATGGCCACGCCACGCTGCCGGGTTTTCGCCTTGCCGGTGGCCTCGGGTCTTAGCCCAGTCAAGCACCTGCTCGATTCGGCCGCGCAGGCGGCTCGCCGTTTCCGTCTTTGTTCGCCAAATAGGATCGAGCACGCGAAGCACTTCATCCTGCCCAATTCCGGCCACGTCCATGTGACCTATCACCGGCTCGGCGTATTGCTTGAGCGTGTTCTCCCACTGCTGCCGGTGCTTGGGATTCAGCCACTCGCTTTCCTTCACGGCGATGAATCTTTCGCATGCCACTTTGAACGTCAGCGCCCGTGCCTGCGAAGCTGCAGCAGCCTTTTTGAGCGCGTCGCGCGCCTCGATGGGGTCTTCGCCTGCGTCGACCAATTTGTGCGCCTCACGCGCTCGCTCGCGTGCCTGAGCGAGCGGCACGGCAGGGAAGCTGCCCAATCCCATTCGCCGGCGCCGCGTGCCGATCTTGAAGCGCAAGATCCACGAGCGTGACCCCTCGATGATTTGAAGGTAAAGACCGGGGATACCGCCGACGTTGTGATCGCCCTCTTCCCTCAGGCGGCCAACCTCCATCGCAGATAGTTCACGAGATCGCTTCGGCATTGCTTCCTACCGGCCATACAACAGGCCATCCCAAAAGCGCTTACACGGCGTGTTGCGGCTGCTCAGGGCGGCAGAGTATATGCACTTACCCAATGAAAAACGCGCCCTGAGGCGCGTTCTGACATCTTGAAAATGCTTGTCCTGGCGGAGAGTGTGAGATTCGAACTCACGGACGCTTTCACGTCGGCAGTTTTCAAGACTGCTGGTTTAAACCACTCACCCAACTCTCCAATGCCGC
>LNAP01003918.1_pt1 | contig 14069 bp, 15 predicted proteins | sample 602601 | NCBI WGS metagenome assembly LNAP01 (sample SAMN02440304, study PRJNA202911) | soil metagenome | biome: Subtropical and temperate rainforests or woodlands; isolation source: soil samples (1 kg each in a 20% v/v slurry with milli Q water) were... ...
AACGAGTGCACCACGGATCACCAATGCGATGGCGTTGGCGCAGGAATTGGGGCTTGAACTGGTACTCGTTCCAACGGTAGTGGCAGATGGCCTTGAACGACCACCCAAGAAAGCGCAGCGTACTGTGGTTACCGACCTGGAGAGGCTGCTTGGTATCCGCCCCGATGGAAGCATCGGACAAGGCGAGGGTCACGGGTGATCCGGGACGGTGTTCGCGTACCGGAGCTACTGCCGGCAAGGATGCTCGTCGTCCCCCCTTGCTGTCCACCCTCTTACTTGATCAAAGCGGCTGGATGGTTACGCGTGATGTGAGCGATGGTTGTAGAAAATGACGGGCTCTTTCAAAGCCAGGAATGTGCAAATTTTGCACATTGCTTTCTTTCCCAGTTCCCCTCAACAAACACGGCTCTCTGCCCTTGTCGGATGCCTAATCCGCAATCTGCTTGCGCGCAGCGCGCACGCCCATCTTGAGCACCTCGCGCACGCGCTCCAGTTGCGCTGCGCGGGGCGTCACCTCACCCGTCTCCCACTTGTAGACACTCACTACCGAGACGCCGAGCAGCCGGGCCATCTCTTTTTGCGTCATGTGCAGCGCATGTCGCTTGGCAATCAGGGCTTCATGGCTGAAGCTGAATTTGCGTCCACCAGGTGCTTGGCTCGCCGCGGGTTCCAGGGCCTGCGCCGTTGCCGGCATGCTCAGACCCTCTGGACGAACCTTGGCCCGTCCTTGCGCAGCCTGCTGGCGCTCAACGATGGTTGCAGCCTTCTCCTGTGCCTTTGCCAGCGCATGCACCTGGGAGGTCAGCGCCTTGAGATCGCGCTTGAGTGCGGCGATCTCGGAGCGCTGTGCCGTGACCGTTTTGCGCAAGGTGCCCAGTTCACCTTTGATTTCCTTGCGTGCCATGCGCAGGACTTCGGAGCGGAAGGCGTCGGAAAAAGTTGTCATGGATTCAACTCGGTTTTGTCAGTAGCGCCAAGAGTAGCAGGCGCCAACAAAAAACCGCCCGACGGATGTTGTACGCGGGGCGGTCGGTTGGATGGGTGCGCAGCGGCTTACTTGCCGGCCTTCTCCGCCTTGCGCTTGGCGGCCTTGGGATCGACCACGGCCTTGAACTTTGCGCCAGGCACGAACTTGGGCACAGTGGATGCGGGAATCTTCAGTGCCGCGCCGGTGGCGGGGTTCTTGCCCGTGCGGGCAGCCCGCTTGACGGACTTGAAGGTGCCAAAGCCCACCAGTTGCACCGCATCGCCCTTTTTCACGGCGGTCTGGATGGTTTCGATCAGGGTTTCGAGGACAGCGTTGGCGGCAGTCTTGGATAGTTCGTTCTTGGAAGCAAGGATTTCGACGAGTTCGGCGCGGTTCATATGGGTTGGTTGTTGTGAGGAGGAAAGCCCGATTTATAGCCGATGCGAACGGGACACTGACTGCGTCGCAGCTTGCTGCGTTGCGAGAGATGTTCGACAGAACGCTCCCACAGGCTGCCTGATTCACAGCAAAGCGCTGTTTTGAGGAGGCGGTTGGGAATCAGGCATCACCAACATTAGTTTGCGTCCCGGAAAGTGCGACCACGGCCATGGCCGGTGGGGTCAGGTTTGCGTGGAAATCAACAGTCTCTGCATTGACCGCGACGGCCTCGGCAAAACCTCAAGACGACCTAACGAGCCAGAATGCTCAGGGTCTTGCCAAATGCGCCAAACGTATATATGTCTTATATATTAAACGCTCCAGAGGAGAGGTCGTGATGTCTATCGATTCCAGCCAACAACCGATGAAGCTGAACTTCAAAGACGACACACTGACAACTGTGTCACGGGATGCGTTGAGAGCACTTTCCAAGAAATTTGGCTTCAATGAAACCCAGACTGTCCTCTATGCGCTCGCTCGACTGCGAGATGAGATTTTCGTTGAACAGGACAGAGAGAAACTTATGTCACTTATCAAGGCCTAGCACAAAGCCACCGCGAAAGCCGAGCCCAAGAAAAAAAGCAAGGTCATTGACTCGTTACTGTGAGCCGTACGTACGGAAGCTCATAGAAAATACCCTGAAACTTTTTTGGTTCCAGGGAGCGTCTGTCACTGTGTCAACACTTTACACACATCAATGTGCGTAGACGTAAAGAATCGTTTCCTCTGACTATGAACGTCACCATCAAACAATTGCGCGTGTTCTGCGCTGTCTACGAGCTTAAGAACTTTACCCTTGCGGCTGATGCTATGCATATGACGCAGTCCGCGGTGAGTAAAGTATGTGCGGAGCTTGAAGCGGAAACTGGGATTCCGCTGTTCGAGCGAACGACGCGCCGAGTAGAGCCTTGCGACGGCACTGCAGAATTTTACGCACATGCCCAGGACATTTTGGGTAGCTTACGCGCAGCAGAGCGATGTATCGCGAGCATGCGAGGCTTGGAGACTGGACGCATCAGCTTCTCAGCATCGCCCATGATGATTTTTGCCTTGCTGAAGCCGGTGATAGCGCAGTTTCATCGGACTTATCCGAGCATTTCTATGGCTCTGCACGAGCTATCGACCGAAGAAACTGTCGAGTTCGTTAGAACGGCAAAGAGCGACTTCGGCCTCGTTTCGTACACAGGTCATGACCCTCAGCTGTCTGCGCGGGTCGTGCTGCGCCAGCCCATGCAATTGGCCGTCCCTGCTGGTCACCGCCTAGCTGTAGTGACCGATGTAGCTTGGGCAGAGCTTGCCCGCCACCAGCACATCACGCTACGAAGCGCCTACAGCGTCAGGCGGACCATCGACCGGATGCTGAAATCCCGCGGGCTTCAGCTTCCATCGGCCATACAAGCCGGCACCCTCGCGTCCGCGCTTGCACTTGCTCGCGAGGGGTTAGGCGTTACCCTCATCCCCAGCTACGCGTCTCCCGTCGCACGCGAAATGGGCCTCAAGGTGCTAGACGTTGGTGGGAGCGAACCTGAACTGCATGAGCTATCCCTTCTAACTCGACGGGACGCTAAGCTGTCTCTTGCTGCCAGAGCGTTTGAACAGGTGTTGGACGACTATCTTCTGCCTCTGAACGTCCCCCCCTCGCTCGGCCACTGATGAATCCAAGGACTCGTGCGACAACTATTTTTCGTTTGTTAAGCAGTGCCGTTGGCTCGATGATTCGAGTCAGTCCTGTGTGCCTTACGCAGGATAACAACGGAGTCAAAACTGTGAAGTTCAAAAGCAACGGAAATATCGGCAGGTAGCCCACTGCGCCGATTGGCTAGCCCTGCGAATCCCATAGGGTCGTGTAGGCGGGCCATGCCTCATCGCCGGCTTTATTGACCGGTATCTGCGTGAACGTGAGGCTGCATCAACTGACGCGGCCTAAAAAATATTGGAGATGAAATGAAAAAGGTTATTGCCTTTGGCTTTGCCGTGGCCGCTACTTGCTCGATGGCGCAGGACGCATTCCCGAACAAACCTGTCACTTTGGTTGTCGCCTACGCACCAGGAGGGATGACCGACATTTTGACTCGCAAGATTGCGCGGGACTTGCAGCAGTCACTAGGGCAGTCTTTTGTGGTCGAAAACCGAGCGGGTGCAACGGGGCAAATCGCGACGGACTACGTGGCGCGACGACAGCCTGATGGTTACACCATCCTCGTGGGAGCGACCAGTCACGTTATCAACCCGGCGTTAAAGAAGAGCCTTCCTTACGAACCACGCAAGGCGTTTGACCCTGTGGCGCTTCTGGCCATAAGTCCGAATCTAGTGCTCGTCAATCCAAAGACAGAAATTCGGACCTTCGCTGATTTCAAGAAGTTCGGGGAATCTAGTAAATCCATTCCTTTCGGCACGGCCGGCTCAGGTGGGGCGCCTCACATCGTTGGCGAACTCCTTCGTCAACAAAGCCGACTGCCTCTGATTCACGTCGCATACAAGGGCGCGGGGCCGGCGATGGCGGATTTGGTGTCGGGCCAAGTGCCATTCGGAATCTCTGAGTCGGTCACCGCAGATGCCTATTTGAAGGATAAGCGAATCGTCCCGATTGCTATCGCGTCTGCGAAAAGGTCTGCGCGATACAGCGAGGTGCCCACACTCAATGAGCTGGGTTTCAAGAATTTCGACTTGTCTACTTGGGTTGGCGTGTATGCGCCAGCGGGAACGCCAGCACCTATTCTGCAGAAGCTCAACGCTGAAATCCGTAAAGCCATCGCATCTCCGGACACACAGGAGTACATCCGCTCTACCGGTTCTGAGCCTGGCGAGCTGAATCTGAAGGATTACCAGCAATTCGTGTCAAACGAATTCGACAAGTGGGCGCACGTCATCCGGGAAGCTGGTGTCAAAGATGAGTGAGGCCAAGACTAAGCCGGGGTACTCCGGGGAGTCGCCGGAGGGGCAATTCCTCACCGAGCTGGAGACAGGCTCTGCCAAGGTGCAGCAGTGCTCCGCATGTGGGCAGAGATTCTTCCAGCCTCGTACGCACTGTCCGCACTGCCGCAGTGAGCACTACACCTGGGTACCTCTGAGAATGACCGGAGTTCTCCACTCATTCACAAACCTACCCGCTCAGAGGGAAAGGCCCGCCTACAACGTCGTGCTTGTTGATATGGATGACGGCTTCCGAATGATGTCCTGCTGCCCCGGCTTGGAGCTTGATATGCAGTCCATTGGCATTCCTCTGCGCGGTCGGATTGACCACGATAGCGTGCCGCCGCGCATCGTTTTCGGGACTACAGCATGACCACTGACCACTGGAACTCTTCGCTGCGCGCCAGCGTTTCCATCGTCGGCTGCGCTACGTATGGAATCGGCGATGCAGGCGGACAAACAGACTTGGAAGTCTGTTCGCGCGCCGTGCATGCTGCCGTTGCCGATGCCGGCCTCGCCATGGCTGACATCGACGGTCTGATGACTGCCGGACTTTCTTCGTCAATGTGGGTGGTGAAGCTCGCTGAGTATCTTGGCCTACGCCCGAGCTTCTCAGATAGTACCCAGATAGGCGGTGCGTCGTTTGTCGCGCACTTGCTCACGGCAGCCGCCGCGATTTCAGCGGGCCTTTGTCGCAATGTCGTTATCGCTTACGGCGCTACCCCGAGAGGCGGTAGCAGCGCCTCTGCGACGTCCCCGGCGCGCGCAAAGATGGACCCATATCCGTTCGAGGACCCGTTTGCGCCCTTCAACCCGCCTTCCAGCTACGCGCTTGTGGCAACACGGCACATGCACCAGTACGGTACAACCCGTGAGCAGCTCGCTGAAGTCGCCGTCGCAGCGCGTCAATGGGCAAACCTCAATCCTGAAGCGTTCAAGAAGGGCGAGCTGACCATACGCGATGTGCTCGACGCGAAAGTGGTCTCGACACCTTTCACCGCTAGAGACTGCTGCTTGGTCACGGATGGAGCTGGCGCCATCGTTGTCACCGCACGCGAGAGGGCCTGTGGCCCTCATAGGCCTGTGCACATGCTTGGCACAGCGGTTGCGCACCATCACCGTCAAATCTCGGCCATGCCGGACTTGACAGTGACCTCGGCAGTGGAAACCGGGGCAGCTGCTTTTGCGAGAGCAGGTCTGTCCGTCGAGAACGTTGATGTGCTGCAACTCTACGACGCTTTCACCATCAATCCGATTCTCTTTCTAGAGGACCTAGGCTTTTGCAAGAAGGGGGAGGGAGGTGCGTTCGTCTCTGAAGGTCGGATAGCGCCAGGTGGCTCGCTGCCTGTAAACACCAACGGCGGAGGTCTGTCGTGCGTACATCCTGGCATGTACAGCATGTTTGCACTTGTCGAGGCGGTCCGACAACTACGCGGTGACTGCGGCGCACGCCAGGTGCCGGATGCGTCGATCGCGCTGGTCCACGGCAACGGCGGCGTCCTCAGTGCCCAAGCCACTACTTTGCTTTCAACGGAGTTCTGAATCCATGCTTTCTGGAAAAGTTGCCATCGTCACCGGTGGCGCAAACGGTATTGGCCGCGCAACGGCTCTTGAACTTGCGCGTTTGGGCGCACGCGTCGTGGTCAACGACCTTAGCGTGTCTTTGGACGGTCGAGAATCGAGTGGCAACGCCGCTCAAGCCGTCGTCGATGAAATCACCCAGGCGGGTGGTCAGGCTGTCGCAAACGGCGACTCCGTTGCGGACTACGCAGGAGCCCAGCGCATGGTCGAGCAAGCAATCGACATGTTCGGCTCCATCGACATCGTGGTGAACAACGCAGGCATCGTACGAGACAAGATGTTCTTTCGCCTGTCCCCGGAGGATTTCGATGCCGTCGTAAAGGTGCACCTCTACGGTACCTTCAACGTCAGTAGAGCCGCTGCGGAGCGCTTCAAGGAGCAAAACGGCGGCAGCTATGTGCATATGACGTCCAACTCGGCGGTCATTGGCAATCGAGGTCAATCGAACTACTGCGCAGCCAAGCTTGGCATCGTCGGCCTTTCCAAGGCAATTGCTCTCGATATGCGCCAGTTCAACGTCCGTTCGAACTGCATCTCTCCGCTCGCATGGAGCCGGATGACTGAAACCATTCCCGCCAAGACAGACGCGCAGGCAAAGCATATCGAAAAGATTCGTCGCATGGGACCTGACACCATCGCTCCACTGGTGGCCTACCTTGCATCAGATGCTGCAGCCGATGTGTCCGGCCAGATTTTTGCGATTCGGCTCAACGAAATTTTCCTGATGTCGCAGTCGCGTCCCACCCGCTCCGTCCATCGGTCCGAAGGCTGGGATGCCGAAACCATTGCTTCGCATGGCATGACTGCGCTTAAAGCGTCTTTCATGCCACTGGACACCTCCGCTGAGGTGTTCTCATGGGACCCCATGTAAGCAGCAAACCATGGCTCTGAACTATGCTCAATTGAAATCCGCAGAGGTGCCGTTAACGCGTCAGGTACTGCGCCCGGACGATTGCATCGTCTATGCCCTCGGAGTCGGGGCGGGGCTCGACTCTCCCTCGAATCTTGGTGACGAGACCCGCTTCCTATACGAGGAGCGCTTGGAAGTGTTGCCCTCGCAAGCGTCTGTCATGGCGTATCCGGGATTCTGGATGCGCGACGAAGCATACGGTCTCGATTGGCGGCGCATCGTCAATGCAGAGTTGCGGATTGCACTGCGCCGCCGACTTCCGACCGCTGGCGAGCTCACCGGCCGCATCACGGTTTCGGCGATTCAGGACAAAGGGCAGGGCCGCGGCGCGCTAATCCTGACAGACCGAAGTGTGCGCAACGAGTCTGGCGAAGAACTGGCCGTAGTGAGCCAGGTGAACTTCTGCAGAGGCGACGGCGGCTATTCGGGTGGTGACAGTCAGCTCTCCGACGCGCTTCCTCCGGTAATTCCCACCCCACCACAAGATGAACCGTTCGCCAGCTATGAACTGGCCACGGGTCATCAACAGGCCGCGATTTACCGCCTGACGGGCGACCGCAACCCATTGCATATTGACACTGTAGGTGCGAAAGCGGCTGGATACCCGAAGCCCATCCTGCATGGTGCGGCAACGGCCGGCATGGTGTGCCGCGTGCTCGCCGCTCTTCCAGGTGCAACGCCGAAGCGATTCCTTCGCGAGTTGCAGCTTCGTTTCACCAACATCCTCTTTCCGGGCGACCTCTTGCGTGTAGACCTCTGGCACATTACGGACGGAAGTGTCTCCTTCCGCTGCAGCTCAGCTAGAAACAACGGTAACTCCGAAGTTGCCTATGGCACCGCGACATGGAGCGATGAGCAATGACTTCCTTCCAAGACAAACGTATGAGCCTGGACGACGCCGTCGCTGACATAGCTTCCGGCTCTTCCATCTTTGTGGGTGGATTCGGTGGTGCAGGCATCCCAACTCGATTGCTTGAGGCGCTGTGCGCCCGCCCCGACGTCGGTGACCTCACCCTCATCAATAACAACGCCGGTGCCGGTGACCCAAACTTTCTGCGAATGGTGGAAACCGGCCGAGTCGCTCGCATCCTCTGCTCGTATCCGCGCATGCCGGGCTCCGAGCCCATCCGCCGTCTTGTGGAAGCGGGGAAGATGAAGGTCGACGTGATGCCCCAGGGCACCTTTGTTGAACGCATCCGAGCAGCCGGCGCAGGTCTTGGGCCGTTCTTCACGCCGACAGGGTTCGGGACGCATTTTGCGGACGGCAAACAGACCTGCATCTATCAGGGGCGAGGCCAGATTCTTGAGCAACCCCTTCACGCCGACTATGCGTTCATCAAGGCTGACACCGCCGACGCCATGGGGAACCTCACCTACCGGCTGGCCCAGCGCAACTTCGGCCCTGTGATGTGTACGGCCGCACGCATCACCATTGTGGAGACCCGAAAAGTCGTCACACCCGGGGAAATCGAGCCGGCCCAGGTGGTCACTCCTGGTGTCTTCGTTAAACGTCTGGTGGAGGTGCAATGAGCTCGTTCCGTCTCAATCGTCAGGAAATGGCGCGTATGGTCGCCCAGGACCTTCCGCGCTTCTCGGCGGTGAACCTTGGCATTGGCATGCCGACCTTGGTCGCTGCGGCATTGAGTCCTGACTGCGGCGTGCAGCTTCATAGTGAGAACGGCATCTTGGGAATGCGAGGGCTTGACGCTGGTGAGGTAGGCGACCCAGACCTCATCAATGCCAGCAAGGAGTTCGTGTCATTGCTGCCTGGCGCCTCAATCTTTGACCACGCGCTTTCGTTCGCCATCATGCGCGGTGGGCACCTCGATGTCACCGTACTGGGAGCTTTTGAACTCGCGGCCAATGGTGACCTGGCCAATTGGTCGCTTGGAAATACCGACCCACTACCTTCTGTCGGGGGTGCTATGGACTTGGCTATGGGTGCCAAGTCAGTGTGGGTCATCATGGACACGTTTACCCGCGATGGCAAGTCCAGGCTCGTGGATTGCTGCAGCTTACCGTTGACCGGAAGAGGCGTAGTGAGCAGGGTTTACACCGAGATTGGGGTCTTCGACCTGGATTCCGGCGCATTCGTTCCTAGGTCGCTCATGGAGGGAATGGAAGAGGCGGACGTTCGCAGGCATGTCTCGGGTCCCCTGCGCTGGAACAACAACTTGGCGCGCATAGCTCGCCTCACGGAACAGGAGGCGTGATGTCCAACTCAGTCACCATACGCGATGAGAGCACAGAGGTATTTCTTCTCGATGCTTCCGCATGGATTGGCAGCGCTATCACAGCGCTGCGCAAGCAATTCGCAGATTGGGAGTTCCCGCACGACGCCTGTCGTCGGCAGTGGAACAAGATGCTTTGCGACGCAGGATTGGTTGCGCTCAGCTGGCCGCGGTCTCATGGCGGGCGGGCATTGCCAACATCTACCCTCATTCGATTCCATGAGCTTTGCGCTAAACACGGCGCCCCCCAGCCGCTCAACAGTATCGCGCACTCCATTCTTGCGTCCACCTTGCTGCAGTTCGGTAGTCAAGGCCAGCAGGAGCGCTTTCTTCCTGGCATCAGGGAGGGCAGAGACATATGGTGTCAGGGCTACTCAGAACCAGGCTCTGGCTCAGACCTGGCCTCTGTGAAAACACGCGGTCTGCTGACTGAGGGCGGGTGGAGGGTATCCGGGCACAAAATCTGGACCACTCAGGCTCACACCGCCCAATGGTGTTTCGCTTTGGTTCGCACCGAGCTAGACAGCCGTGCCCACAAGGGTCTGAGTTTCATGCTCATTGACATGACCGCACCAGGGGTCCGGGTGGAGCGAATCAAACAGCTGACCGGTGAAGCTGACTACAACGAGGTTTTCTTTGACAACGTCCTCGTTCCAGAAGATCAGGTGCTCGGCACGCCGGGCGACGGCTGGCGTATCGCGATGGGTGCAGCCGAATTTGAGCGAGGAGTTTACTTTCTTCCTCGGGTAATCCAGCTCGAAACCGAGCTTGTCGATACCAAGGCGCTGTTCGCCGCTTGTGCCCCGTCGAGGCCTGGCCTTGGTCGAATCTCCGGCACTCTTGAGCAATTGGAAGACCGTTGCACAGTTATCCGGTGGCGGGTCGACACAGTCATCGAGCGTGTCGCACGGGGAAGTACTCCGGGGATTGACGGTGCCATCCTGAAGCTGCTTTGGAGCGAGACCCGCCAGGCGCTGATGGATGTGCGGATGGAACTCCTCGGCGAAGAAGCGCTACTGGGGCCCGGCTCGGGAGAACGATTCCCTCGGCATGCAGCAATTTCAAGGGAGTTCCTCTGGTCACGCGCCGAGACTATCGTGGCCGGAACCTCAGAGATTCAACGAAATATTATTGCCGAGCGCCTGCTCGGCCTGCCAAAGGACAAGTATGTCAGCGCAGCCTGATTCAATGAGCGAAGCCTTTGCACCGGCTTTCGCGGAGCTCCTGCAGGGGATGCATCCCCTCGCGACTGCACGCACAGCCGTGTCTCCTTCTGGGCAGCTGAGTGCAGCCGCTTGTGATTTGTGGACTCGTCTTGGTTTAGACGGATGGTTGGGTATCTGGGAGTCGGACAGTCGGGAAGCGCTTGCTCCCGAACTGCTTGTATTTGCAGAGGTGGCAGGCCGCCAGGCGCTGACACTTCCCTTCTCGTTCCCGGCTCTACTGTTGCCACTGCTGCGCGAGCAGTCCGAGCTGGTCTCGTTCGACTGGGGCGGCAAGGCCGAAGATGTCGTCGCCGGCAGAGTACATCCGGATACGGAGGGTTCGCCTGTATTGGTCGACTTCTTCGGACCGAACGGTCACTACTTTGACGTCGCCATTTCAAACCAAAGCTGCGAAGTTCGGCGTATCGAACTGACCGACTCCGACGTCGTGCCAGGGCTGGACGCCTGCGTTCCAGTCGCAGCAGTTTCCGCGGACGCTGTTCGAAGCCTGGCGATGGCAAAGTTTTCCGTTGATTCGACCCGACTGTGCGCACTGCTTAAGCCATACATGCTCTTCGAGTATGGCCAGATGGTCGGCTCAGCTAATGCCGCGCTCGACCTGGCCATCGCCTACGCGCGTGAGCGCCGGCAGTTCGGTCGAGCCATCGGTGAATTCCAGGCTGTGAAGCATGCCCTCGCCGACGCTTGGATCGCCGTAGACAATGGCCGCTACGCACTGCGGGCCCTCATGGCGATGAGCGATGCCGATGCAGGAATGCCATTTCTAATCAGTCGGTGCGACCGACTGGTGTCCGAGAGTTGTCGCCGAGCCGCACGTTTGGCGATTCAGGTACACGGAGGTATTGGATTCGCTTGGGAGCATGACGCGCACATTTACCTGAAGCGCATTTACAAGCTTGCTGCCAAGCTGCGCCCGTTGGCTCATACGCTCGGCGCGGCGTAGCTGGTTATCTTTCCAGTCGGTCGCGTCTTATCGCGACTGTCTCGCAATAAAAGAACTTCAGGAGACATTTAATGAGCATCATCCGGAGCCGCAGGGACGCTTTGAAGAAGCTTACCATCGCCGCGGTCGGCCCACTTGCTGCCAGCGGGCAGGCTTCCGCTGACAACTATCCTAGCCGGCCTATCAACCTTGTCGTTCCGTTTGCGGCAGGCGGGATGACCGACATCCTCGGGCGCCAACTGGGCAAGAGCATGGGCAGCGCTTGGAGCGCCACGGTCATCGTGGATAACCGCGTGGGCGCGGGCGGCATCATCGGGGCCGATAGAGTGGCAAAGTCCACCCCTGATGGCTACAACTTGCTCGTCACAACGACGGCGCATGTGGTGAACCCGTCTATTACCAAGAAGCTCCCCTACGACACCCTTGCCGATTTCACGCCGGTTGCGATGCTCGCACGCACTCCGAATGTGCTGTTGGTCAACCCTTCGGTACCTGCCAGGAACCTTCAGGAACTTCTGGCGTACGCACGTAAGAAGGGTGGAGTCACGTACGGCTCCGCTGGTACCGGTGGAACCACCCACCTTTCCGGCGAGTTGTTAGCCGCGAAGACTGGTGTACCGTTCGTGCACGTTCCCTACAAAGGCACTGCTCTGGCGATAAACGACCTGCTGGGTAAGCAAATCGACGCTTCATTCGTGGATGCTCTTTCGGCAGTGAAGTACGTCGAATCAGGTGCACTGCGTGCCATTGCCGTTTCTACAAAGGACCGAAATCCAGCGCTTCCGGACGTAGCAACGATTGCAGAGCAAGGCGTTCCCGGCTACGAAACTGAGATTTGGATTGGGCTCTACGGCCCTGCCAACTTGCCGGCTCCGATTACGGAGAAGCTCAATAGGCTGGCCCGCGAAGCGATGTCTGAGCCGACTTTTAAGATGATGCTCGAGAAGCAAGGAACGCAGAACGGGACGATGGATGTGCAGACTTTCCGAACCTACGTGCGCAGCGAAGTCGCCAAGTGGGCGGGAATCTGCAAGCTGGCGAACATCCAGCCCGAGTGAAGTCACTCTCCGTTGTGTCCAGTCCCGCGCCAGGCGGGATTGCCTCGGAGGTTTCGAGCGCCAAGCCCCAGCTCCCAGGCCTCCTACGTCGCTCACTCACTCCGCGAGTCTGCGGAGGGCGACATCAGTTTGCGGTACTTAAAGATCCCAGCGCAGACGCAAGTACCTGACCTGCTTCATCGACCACCGCAGGTGGGTACGTTCTCCCCATCCTGGGATGGCTCCAGGGAATGTGGCTGTTGGGTGGTCCTTAAAGACCCAGGCTTTCTTTATGGCTACGAGCACGACTTCTTTGCCAGGAAGTCAGTCATGACACGAGCGGGGTCATCAGACTCGTATGCAGTACCAAAGATTTCGATGCTGTGCTGCATGGCGCTGTCCAGATATGGTCCTTCGGATGTGCGCAAAACTCGCTTCTGGGCCCGCATGCCGCTGGAGGACAGCTCGGCAATAGACGCGGCCATTTGCTCTGTAGCAGCAGCCAGGCCGGCATGCGGTACCACTTCGGTCACGAGGCCCCACCGCTCGGCCTTCTCGGCATCAATGTGCTCACCGGTAATCATCATCCAGCGCGCACGCCCTTCACCAATCAATCGGCTCAAGAAGGCTCCCTGTATTACTGAGGGGATGCCAATCTTGACCTCTGGCATCACAAACTTGGCTGTATCGGCAGCAAGGCGGATGTCGCATGACGCCGCCAGTTCGAGGCCAACGCCGATGCACCAACCTTGGAGCGCGCAGATGGTGGGGACGGGCAGGTCTCGCGCAGCCTCGCAGAGTTCGTGAAGCGCGCTGATGAACACACGCGCTGATTGCGGCGTGAGCTTGGCAAGCTCCTTGATGTCGGCACCGCCGACAAACGTCTTTTCGCCAGACCCCGCGATAACTACAGCGCGAACCTTGGGGTTCTTTGCCAGCTCGCGGAGCTGTGCGGCCATGCCCAATGCAGTCGCGCTGCTGATGATGTTGAGCGGACCGCCGCCCTCTATTGTTACGGTGGCGACGCCGTTGGCGGCAATTGAGATTTTGGTCGGCAGCATGGGGATTTCACCTTCGGTATCAAACAGCATGTTGTTTGCCTTTGACGTGGAGTTCAGTTGACAGGTAGGCATCCGAGTGCTCGCCCAGGTGGGGTGCGAGCGCACTGCGAATCCCTGGGAGAGGGCTTGCGGCCCACTCGGGGCCATGGGTGCGAGCATGACTTTCGAAGAATCCAACCTGCTGCAGATGCGCATCTGCCAGAAGGCTCTCCACCGAGTTCACCGGGGCACACGGAATCTCGGCACGACCAAGGACTTCAAGCCACTCGCTCGTGCTCCTTTCCGCGATGACACGCGATACGAACTCATAGATGTAGTCGTAGCTCTCGGCGCGCCTCGCGGCTGTGCGGAACCGCTCGTCCGTAGCGAATGTCTCGGGGCGGCTAATGACGTCAAAGAACGACTTCCAGTGCTTGTCGTTGTAGACAATCACAGCGATATAGCCGTCTGCGGTCGCGTAGGGGCGTCGATGTTTGGTTAGCAGCCGGTTGTATCCGGTTAAGCCTTCGTCGAAGTTGAAGGTTCGCTCTCCGAGGTGGTCTGCCAGGACGAACTCGGCCATCGTCTCGAACATCGCAACGTTCAGGTAGCTCCCCTTGCCGGTGCGCTCACGCTGAAAGAGAGCAGAGAGGATGCGGTGAGCCGCAGTCACCCCGGTCAGGCGGTCAGCAATCAACGCGGGCAGGTACGCCTGGTCACCGCCTGTCTGGCGAGAGAAAAGCGAAGCGAGACCAGACTCGGCCTGGATGACGTCGTCGAATG
>LNAP01004166.1_pt1 | contig 14066 bp, 18 predicted proteins | sample 602601 | NCBI WGS metagenome assembly LNAP01 (sample SAMN02440304, study PRJNA202911) | soil metagenome | biome: Subtropical and temperate rainforests or woodlands; isolation source: soil samples (1 kg each in a 20% v/v slurry with milli Q water) were... ...
CGGCGAGCATGTTGTATTCCTCAGTATCTGGTGACGCATGTAGGGGTTCAGCTCAGGTGGCTGATTTTTTATGTCAGATAACGTGAAAAACGGTTTCTCCCTCATAGCAGGGAGATGTATAGCTATTTCTGATCAGCCAGCGAAAAAATCTTCTCCATTTCCACCCACTTTTCACCGGCGGGCGTCCACGGCGTAGGGCGCTGATACTTCCACATCAGGGCTTCCCATTCGCAGACTTTCGGATCCTCCAGACTGCGGCGTTCGAACAGTCCGCTGTCAAAATCTTCCGTGGTTTCCATCACCATCATCAGGCGGTTGCCCAGCCGGTAAATTTCCATGTCTGCGATGCCATAACGGCGCAGATGTGCGGTAATTTCCGGCCAGATTTCGCGGTGATAACGCTGATATTCTTCGATAAGCACAGGATCGTCCGCCAGATCCAGCGCCTGACAATAGCGGCGTTTCATGTTAAGGCCCGGTCGAGATGCATATAACCGCCGTCCACGGTCAGCCACTGGCCGGTGGTGTGCGAGGCGCGGGAAGAGAGCAGGAACACCACGGTGTTGGCGATTTCCTGCGGCGTGAAGAAGTACATGTCCTTGGATGGCGTGCTGAACATGATGCCCAGGACGTCCGCCGACACGCCGTACTTCGGCAGCGTGGCGACGATATCCGACACGCCGAACTGGGCTTGCTCGCCCGTCATTTCCGGCGCAGAGATCTGATGCACGCCCAAACGCCCTTCGGCCAGGCGCTGGCGGCCGGCAAAATACACGAACGCGCACGCGGACGCGCAGTAGCTGTCTTTGGGAATGTACGTGTTCAGCCCGCGCTCGTAGACCTCTTCGGCCACGACCAGCCCGATATGCACCAGGCCGCCGCCATTGTTCTGCAGGATCAGGGTGGCGATGGAGGGGTGCTCACGCAGCGCCTTTTTCAGGTTCAGCATGTCGTTGGCGCCGACACCCGTGTGATAGATCAGCAAGTTGGGCGCGCTGGGGAAGTACACGAATGGCCCATAGCGCTCCGCCGCTTCCGCGGGCGGACTGGGCTGCACGGCAGCCTGCTGTTGCGCAGGGGCCTGAGCCTGCGCCGGGGCGGCCGCGATACCGCCCAGGGGCAGCGCCACGCACATTCCAAAAGCCGTTAGTTTTCTTTTCAGCATCGGTTCTGATCTATCGCGAGTGGGGAAATGCGCTTGGGCATTTCCCGGCCTGGGGCGCCGGAAGGGAAATAACGTCCCTCGGCACCCGTGAAAGCGCAAATTTATCAGTCTTTGCGCCTCAAGCGCTTGTCGCGGAAGATCCTGCGGCGTCAGAACGTCACTTTGACCGATGGCGCACTGCGCTGGGCCTCCCCGTGGAACACGGCTTCGATGTTGTTGCCGTCCGGATCCAGCACGAATGCGCCGTAGTAACCCGGGTGGTAATCGCGGAAGCCGGGCGCGCCATTGTCCTTGCCGCCATGCGCCAACGCCGCCTGATGGAAAGCGTCGACCATTGCCTGGTCTTGCGCCTGGAACGCCAGATGGTGGCGGCCGGTCAGCTGGCCTTGCGCCGCCGGGCTGTCGGCGGTCGAAACGAACAGTTCATCGGCCCAGAAGTACCCGTCGCCGGTGCCGCCCATCGGCACCTTCAGGGCATCGAATACGGCTTGATAGAACGCCTGGCTAGCGGGAAGGTCGCGAACAACCAGCTGGATATGGTCGATCAGGCGACCGCGGTGGATTTCATTGGTTTGCATGGCACGCTCCGGTGGGGGGTTATCGCTACGAACATAGCGGCGTCCGCCGCCGCCTTCAATGGATCGTGCGCGCCGCTTTGCGCGCCCGCTTGATCTCGTACATGCGCGCGTCGGCAAGGCGAACGGCCGCTTCGGCGTCCAGTCCGCGCGGATCCACCGCCACCACGCCGACGCTCGCGCCTTCGTAGGGCACCACGGCATCGCCCAGTTGATAGCGGCCGATCGTGGCCGCCGTGGCGCGTTCCTCCAGCGACCGCGCGGCATCTTCGGCCTCGCCGCGTAGCGCTTCGCCCCCGGGGCCGGCATTGCCACGTTCGATGGTGGGGCCGGGCCCGACCAGCACGAACTCATCCCCGCCAATACGCCCCAGCATGTCCGATGAGCGCAACGTGCTGGCCAACCGGCGCGAGACCTCCTGCAGGAACACGTCGCCCTGCTGATGCCCGTAGGTGTCGTTGATGCCCTTGAATCCGTCCAGATCGACCAACCCGACCAGCACACTGCCGCCCTCGCGCATCGCGCGCCTTTCCAGGCGTTCCAGTTCCTCGTACAGCGCGCGGCGGTTTGGCAGGCCGGTCAGCGGATCGGTCAACGCGTACGACATCAGGCGCACGTTGGCGGCATGCAGCTGTTCCATGAGCAACTCGCGCTGCAGGAAGTTGGCGATCACGTTGGAAAACAGCTTCAACACGACCTCGGCCTGGGGAGTGATCTGATGCGGCTTGGCACTGGCCGCGCACAGCGTGCCCAGCAATATGCCGTCATCCGTGCGCACCGGCGCGCTGACATAGGTCTGGATGCCCAATTGGCGGGCGGCCTCTGAATCGGGCCAGGAACGGGACACATCGCTGGTGCACATGCGGCCTTCGTCCAGCGCGCGCTTGCACAAGGTGTCCGACCACGGGACCGACAAGCCTTCGGGAATCTGCAGCTCGCCCGCGTTGCGTGCAAAGCGCACGTGCTGCCGGTCGGCTTTCAGATCGATGGAAGTCAGGTACGTGGATTCCAGTCCCGTCACGCTGCCCAGCATATCAAGCAGCGGCCGGGTCAACTGTTCGATGGACCTGGCTTGCGGCAGGGAATTCGACAGTCCGGCGAGTATCGGGTCCAACGGCAATCTCCTCGAATCGCGCGCGTTTTTTTCTTATACGGCGTTTGTGGCCCAGCTCGGGTACGGGCCTGGGCCCGCCAACCGCCATTATGCACCGCGCTTATCGAGGGATTCGCCGTCGCGGGCGCTTGGTCGCATCCCGTAAAAAGTTGAAAACCCGCACTCCCCTGGCGGGAGGTGCGGGTTTGAAACCTGCGGTTATCCGAACGCTGTCCGGCGTCCGGATGTTTGGGTCAGCCGATGACGCGGAAGCGCTCGGCGTCGTCCATGAAGCCCTTGTCGCCGAAGCCGTTCTCGTTCGAGCCGAACGGCATTTGCGCGCGCAGTTTCCACGACGCCGGGAGCTTCCATTCGCTTGCGACGATACCGTCGATCAGCGGGTTGTAGTGTTGCAGGCTGGCGCCGACGTCGGCGTTGGCCAGCGCGGTCCAGACCGACAGTTGGGCCATGCCGCCCGCCTGTTCCGACCACACCGGAAAGTTGTCGGCGTACAGGGCGAATTTTTCCTGCAGGCTGCGAACCACGTCCTGGTCTTCGAAGAACAGCACCGTGCCCACGCCGGCGGCAAAGCTCTTGAGCTTGGCTTCGGTCTTGTCGAAGCCTTCGGCGGGCGCAACCTTGCGCACGGCTTCGATCGTCAGGTCCCACAGCTTGACGCTTTCAGCGCCGAACAGGATCACGGCGCGCGAGCTTTGCGAATTGAACGACGAGGGGCTGTGCTTGATCGCGTCCTGGATCAACGTCGCCAGCTGCTCTTTAGAGGCCGACAGGTTGCGGCCCAGCGAATATTGGGTGCGGCGCTTCTTGAGGGCGTCGAGATATGCGTTGCTCATAAGACTATAACCTTTCGACCAGTAGATAGAGGGGTGGTATGCGAGGCGATTCTACTGGCCCGCCCATGACGAGAACACCCTTCCAGGACCGAATTCCGGGTTTTCTGGCCGGAACAAACTGTTCCATTCATGAACCCAATCGGCTGAATAACGCGAACGACGGCGCTAGTGTTCCCGCTGAGCACGCATCAATCCGCCCGGAATCCGGTCGCTTTCACGACCTCGGCCCAGCGCCTGGATTCCGACGACAACAAGGTTTGCAGCGTTGCCCGGTCCGACCCGACCACCACGAAACCGGCGTCTGCCAAACTGCGCACCGCCGCGGGCTGGCGCAAGGCCTGGGCGCTGTCCTTCTGCAAGCGGTTCAGCACCGCGTCCGGCGTACCGGCCGGCGCGAACAGGGCGAACCACGCGCCGAAATTGACGGCGGGCAGGCCGCGCTCGGCAAAGGTCGGCACGGCCGCCAAGGCGGGCGAACGCTGTGCGCCGGTGATCGCCAACGCGCGCAGCTTGCCGCCCTGCACCTGCGGCACCGCCAGCGCCGTCGTTACGAACGCGGCCTGGACCGCTCCGGACACCAGGCCCGACACCGCATCGCCCGTGGAACGATAGTGGATGGCCTCGATTTTCATGCCGGCTTCGCGGGCGAACAGTTCGGCCCCGAAATGCCCGGGCGTGCCCGCGCCGAAAGTCGCGAAGTTGAGGCGGTCGGCCGCCTTCCTGGCGCCATCGATGAACGCCGCCAGATCCTGGTACGGCGAACCGGCCGGCACCACCAGCACAAAATCGGCGCGTACCACTTCGGAGATCGGCGCGAAATCGCGTGGCGGATCGTAATTCAGGTTGCGGTAGGTGGCCGGGGAAATGCTGATGGAGCCGACCTCGCCCAACAACAGGGTCTGTCCATCCGCCGGGCTGCGCGCCACGGCCTGCGCGGCAATCTGCCCGCCCGCGCCCACCTTGTTTTCCACCACCACGCTTTCACCCAGCAGCGGCCCCATGTGCTGCGACAGCGTGCGCGCCACGATGTCGGGCCCCGTTCCCGGCGGAAAGCCCACGTTCAGACGCACGGGGCCGTTGGGGAACTGCGCCATCGCCGCGATCGGCAGGCACAGCAGGAAACCGCCCAGCAGGCGGCGCAGCGTCGATGTCATGGTTGTCTCCGGGTGGTTTTGGTATTTGTGCCGTGGCGGGCGCCGCGGGTTCAGCAGATGCGGTAGAAGCGCAATTCCACCCGGTCGGGGTAGCGCGCGCCCGTGCCGACGAACAGGCTTTCGTTCATCCAGCCCAGGGCCGGCGACGCGGTTTCAAAGCGCGGATAGCTGCGGAAATAGATGCGCGCGGGGTCCACGGCTTCGCCGCGCACCAACCGGGCGATATCGTCGGCGTGGCCCGTGCGGATGCCGGTGTTTTCGACATAGATGCGTTCGCCGTCAGGGGTTTCGATGACGTAGCGCGCATGGATGTCGGTGTAGGTTGCCGAACGGATCACCTGGAAATCGGCGCCGCCCGGCAGGACTTTGCCGCGAAGGCGCGGGCCCTCCACGGTGCCGCCCGTGATCGGGATGACGCGGCGACAGCCTTGCGGCGTATCGCCGACCTCTTGCGGCGCGCCCACTTCCACCACCACGGTCGCCACGTGCTCAAGGCGCGGCGCCAAGGGGTCGGTCAAGGGGTCGGCCAAGGGTTGCGCCAGGGCGCCGGTATTGTCGGTCATGGTGCTTCCCCCCGGCTCTTGCGGACGGTGGCGGGATCGAATCCCGCGAGTTGTTTGTAGCGCAACGATACCGCCTCCAACTCCTGCGGCGCGATCACGTCGCCGATGTCGGCAAACCCGCCGGGCGCGCGCTCTTCGGCCATCTGCATGACTTGCTCGGGCCCATTCAAGCGGTTGCGCAGGACGATGCCTGCCGTGCGGGGCAGGCGCTCGGCCTCGTATTCCAGCAAGGCGATCTCGGGCGAACGCACCGCACCGCTCGCGGCTTGCGCCAGCCAATCCGACAGGCAGCGCGCATCCAGGATGGCCTGCGCCGACCCGTTCGATCCGATGGGGTACATGGGGTGCGCGGCATCGCCCAGCAGGGTCATGCGCCCCCGCGTCCAGCGCGGCAAGGGATCGCGGTCCACCAGCGGGAACTCATAGATGGCTTGCGCGCCGTCGATGATGGCGGGGATATCGATCCAGTCCCAGCGCCAATTGGCGAAACGGTCCGCGAACACCGCTTTGTCCACCTGCCGGTTCCAGTCGGTGGCGGGCAGCTCGGCGCCGGGCACGGAGAGTTCGGCGATCCAGTTGATCAGCGACCGCCCCTGGCGGCGCAGCGGCTCCGAAATCGGATAACAGACGAATTTCTGGTCCTGGTGTCCCGCCATGAACATGCTGCGGCCATCCAGATACGGCGGCGCTTCGGTCACGGCGCGCCACAGCATGCGGCCGGAAAAGCGCGGCTCGTCACCGGCAGGATGCATTTGACGGCGCAGCGCCGAATGGATGCCGTCCGCGCCCACCAGAATGTCCGCGCGCACGCTCTGCGTCGCCCCGTCCTGCCTGCGCCGGAAGTTCGCCACCACGCCGAAGGCATCCTGCTCGGCGGATTCCAGCACGCTGCCCGTGACGATGGCGTCGTCGCCCAGCCGTTCGCGCACCGCTTGCACCAACAGCATCTGGAATTCGCCCCGATGCACTGAAAACTGCGGCAGCGGATACCCCGCGTCCCGGCCGCGCGGCTCACGCCAGATCGGCTGCCCGAACTTGTTGTAGTAGTGCAGTTGCGAGGTCTCGATGGCGCGCTCGGCCAGACCCGGCATCAGTCCCAACGGTTCAAGTTCGCTGACCGCATGCGGCAGCAGGTTGATGCCCACGCCCAGGGCCTTAAGTTCCTGCGCGCTTTCATAGACGCGGCAATCGATGCCGCGCCGATGCAGCATCAAGGCGAGCGTCAGCCCGCCGATACCGGCGCCGGCAATGACGATTTGCATGTCTGCTCCTGGTTTTATTTGTTATGCAACATAACAAAATCCAGCTGCTTTCCGCACCCCGGGGATTTCCCGTAATGCGCTGGCGCGCCGGCAACGGGTGCATTAGTGTTGAGGCCTTCTTACAAGATGGCCCCAAGAACGCAATCCCGCCCATGTCCAGAGCCGCATCCCAACGCCCCCGGCGCCCCGCCGCCCGTGGCGAGCATTTCGATCCGCATGTGCCCGGCATCCGGTACGGCGCATTGGACGACCTGGTCGGCTACGCCATCCGGCGCGCCCAGATCGTCATCTACGAAGACTTCCTGAATGCGCTCGCGCCGTGGGACATCACACCGCAGCGCTTTTCGTCGCTGACGCTGATCGCGGCCAACGCCAACCTGAAGCTCACCGACCTGGCCCGGATTCTGGGCATTGCGCGATCGGGCGCCGTGCAGATCGTCAACCAACTGCAGGAATTGGGCTATGTCGAACGGCAGGAGGCCCAGCACGACAAGCGCGCGTATTCGCTGGCGATGACGCATGCGGGCGAAAAAGCGCTGGCCGAAATCACCCTGGCCGTCAAAGTCCACGACGCGCGCATCAGCACGCAATTAAGCGCGGCGGACAAGCGCCGATTGATCGGCTTGCTGGGCAAGCTCGGGTAGCGCTTGCGGCGGGCCGCAAGAGGCAGACGGGCCACGGTGATACGATCTTCGACACGCCCTCAGACCAAGGAACCCGCCCCATGTCCCGTTCGAATCCTGCCGAGACGCCGCCTGCCAACGGCCGACGCCGCCTGGCGCTGGACAGCGTGCACAACGCCCGCGACCTGGGCGGCCTGACAGGGGCGAATGGCCGGCGGCTGCGCGAAGGCAAGCTCTTTCGCAGCGGCAGTCCGGGGCGCGCCAGCGCTGCGGATATCGAATTCCTGAGTGGCCTGGGGCTGGAAGCCGTCATCGATTTCCGCGCCGACACGGAAAAAGCGCAGGATGAAGCGCACTTCGGACAACGCTTTACATGGATCGCGTCCCCCGTGCTGGATGGAAACATGGCGATGGCCGTGCTGTTGCCCAAGCTACGAGAAAGCACGCAAGCGGCCGTCAGCGCGATGATGGTGGACATCTACCGCGACTTCCCTGCCCGCTACCAGGCGCCGTTCGGCAGCTTTCTGCAAACGGCGGCCAGCGGCAAGACGCTGCTGTTCCACTGCACCGCCGGCAAGGACCGCACCGGCTTTGCCTCGTTGCTGCTGTTGTCGGCGCTGGGCGTCTCGCAGGACGACATCGTGGCGAACTACCTTGAATCGAACCATTGGAACGCGCGGTTCTTCCAGGAGATCCTGGCCAAGTCCGCGGAACGCGGCGTGCGCGACGACGTGATGATGCCGCTGCTGGAAGTCGCGCCCGCCTACCTGGACGCATCGATGCACGCGATCGATCAGGCGTTCGGCGGCATGGACCGCTATCTGCGCGACGTGCTGAACGTGGACGTGGACGCCTTGCGCGAGCACTATCTGGAGGACTGAGGCCGACGGCCCCACGTTTGAATCGACACAGGATCGACACCATGTTGAAAGACCGCGGATTCCTGATCTGGCTGGCCGTGTTCGCATTGGTCGCCGGTACGTTGATCGCCTTGCTGTGGCCGAAAACCTCGGGCCACCCCTCCATCGGCGGTGGCGGCTACGACCTGTCGAATTGGGTCTATACGCTGGGCCTGCTGGCATTCACCGGATTGTGGTCACTGATCGCGCTGTTGATCGCCCTGGGCCGTAGCCATGCCCATGCGACCAGGCGCGCCTATTGGCTGGCCGCCCTTGAACAGCACGCAGAACGGGATGCTGCGCACGCCGAACATCTGCGACAGCTGGCCGGCGATCTCGGGCTGTTCGTCGGAATTGAGCTTGGCCAGGACGAAGCGGCCGGCGTAGTCGGTCTCGAGCTTCTCGAGCACCGGGCCGAGCGCCTTGCACGGGCCGCACCACGGGGCCCAGATGTCGAGCAGCACGGGCTGCTGCATCGAGGCGGCGATCAGGTCGGATTCGAAATTCTGCAGGGAAATGTCGGGCATGGTGGGTGGTTCCGGGCGGGGGCGCGTGGCCGGTGGGCGCGGCCGGTAGATGGCGCCGCGCCGCCTACAATTCAAGTTCATCAGCACCTGGAGCGAGCCTTGAGCAGCGCCCCCGTGGTGGTCGGCGTGGTGATGGGGTCCAGCAGCGACTGGGACACCCTGCGCGCAGCCACCGAGATTCTCGCCGAGTTCGGCATCGCGCATGAAGCGCGGGTCGTCTCGGCGCACCGCATGCCCGACGAGATGTTCGCGTACGCGGAACAGGCGGTGCCGCGCGGGCTGCGCGCGATCATCGCCGGCGCCGGCGGCGCGGCCCACCTGCCGGGGATGATCGCCGCCAAGACCGCGGTGCCGGTGCTCGGCGTGCCGGTCCAGTCCAAGGCGCTCAACGGCATGGATTCGCTGCTGTCGATCGTGCAGATGCCGGCCGGCATTCCGGTGGCCACCTTCGCCATCGGCAATGCCGGTGCGGCCAATGCGGCGCTGTTCGCCGCGGCGATGCTGGCCCTGGGCGATCCGGCCATCGCTGCGGCGCTGGGTGAGTTCCGCGCCCGGCAGACCCGGGAGGTGATGGACCGGGACGATCCGCGCCAATGACCACGGCCGGCATCGGCAAGCCTGCCTTGGGCGCAGGCCTGTCTCCCTCACCCCATCCTCGCCCCGGCCCGGCGCAGCGCGCCGGGCGTTCGGCCAACCTGCGCGGCAATGCCGCGCAAGCAGGTTGCCCTCACCCCGCAGGCGGGAGAGGGCCAGCTGGTGCCATGCGGGTTTGTGCTGGCGGGCACGACGCGTTTGCGGAGCAGGCCCGGGCATGACCACCGTCGGTATTTTGGGCGGCGGTCAACTGGCCCGCATGCTGGCCTTGGCCGGTGTGCCGCTGGGGCTGCGGTTTCTGGTGCTGGACCCGTCGGCAGACGCCTGCGCCGGCCAGTGTGCACCGCTGCAGGTCGGTGCGTTCGATGACCAGGCCGCACTGGCGCGGTTCGCCGACCAGGTGGACGTGGTGACCTTCGATTTCGAGAACGTGCCGGCTGCCAGCGCGCAGTGGCTGGCGCAGCGCGTGCCGGTGTTTCCCGGTCCGCGCGCGCTGGCCATCGCCCAGGACCGCCTTTCGGAGAAGTCGCTGTTCGGCGAGCTGGGCATCCCGGTGCCGGCGTTTCAAGCCGTGTCCACCCGCGCGCAGCTCGATGCCGCGCTGGCCAGGATCGGCGTGCCCTGCATCATGAAGACCCGCCGCTTCGGCTACGACGGCAAGGGCCAGTTCCGGATCAGGTCGCTGGCCGATGCCGAGGCGGCCTGGGACGCGCTGGGCGCGCAGGCCGGCTCGGTCGGTCTGATCGTCGAAGGTTTCGTCGCCTTCGACCGCGAACTGTCGGTGGTGGCCGCACGCAGCCGCGATGGGCAGTTCAAGGCCTTCCCGCTGACCGAAAACTGGCATGTCGACGGCGTGCTCTCGGCCAGCCTGGCGCCGGCGCGGGCTTCGCAGGCGCTGCGGGCCCAGGCGATCGACTACGCACGTCGCGTGGCCGAAGCAACCGACTATGTCGGCGTGTTCGCGCTGGAGCTGTTCTGCCAGGGTCAAACGCTGCTGGCCAACGAAATGGCCCCGCGCGTGCACAATTCCGGGCACTGGACCATCGAAGGGGCGGAGATTTCGCAGTTCGAGAACCACCTGCGTGCCGTGCTCGGGCTGCCGCTGGGCGAACCGGCCATGCGCGGCATGGCCTGCATGCTCAACTGGCTGGGCCAGATGCCCGATGCGACGGCCGTGCTGTCGCAGACCGGCGGACATTGGCATGACTATGGAAAGTCCGCGCGCGCCGGGCGCAAGGTCGGCCACGCCACCCTGCGGGCCGAGGAGGCGGCGACGCTGTCCTGCGCGTTGGCCGACGTGGGGGCGGCGCTGTCGCGGCCGGATCAGGTGCAGCCGGTGATCGCCCGCTTGAATGAAAACGGGGTCGGCGGCGATTGACCTGGTGAAACTTCTTGCCGGTGAAGCCGTGCGCGGCCCTTGCCGGCGATGGCCAGCGGCGCGGCACAAGCAAGCGGCGTGGCGCCTGCCGGTCCAGGCAAACGTGCCTGGCGTTCGCTGGGTGCGTCAGGTTAAGAGGAAACGGGGCCGCCAGGCCCCGTTTTTACAGGTACCGGCCGAGGCCAGGATCTTCAGGGGCAGCGCCCGAACCGGTCCGGCGAGGCACCAGGGCCGCCGCGCCAGCCAGGCGGATTTTCCCAGTTGGTGCCGCGGCTTCCGGCAGGGCCCGGTGGGTTGTCGTCGATATCCATCCAGCAGCGACGCGCCTGGTTCCACAGGCCGTAACGTGGATGCCAGTAGCCGTAGCGGGGGCTGTAGTAATAGCCGCCATCGACGATCTTGAACTCGTAACGCACGCCGTCGTGGCGGTAGTAGCGTCGGTCGGGCGAGGCGCCGGGGCCGCCGCGCCAGCCAGGCGGATTTTCCCAGTTGGTGCCTGGCCCGCCAGCGGGGCCAGGACGGTTGTGGTCCCGATCGCGGTGCTGGGCTGCGGCATTGCCGGTGACGACCAAGGCAGGCAGCAGCATGGGTACGATCCAGCGTGCGGCTTTGTGCATAGCGGACTCCGGGGGTGGGCTCGGACGTCAAGATGCCACGGACCGCCCCATTGGTGGCCCCGGCCTTGCCCTGTCGGGTCGCTTTCGTTCGGCTGAAAGTCAGCCACCCAATGGACGAGCGCTCGATCGGACGAGCAACAAAAAAGGCCGGCTTGCGCCGACCTCTTTTGCGCGCCTGCGTGGAAGATCAGGCCAGGTTCTTGGCCACGAAGTCCCAGTTCACCAGCGACCAGAAGGACTCGACGTACTTCGGCCGGGCGTTGCGGTAATCGATGTAGTAGGCGTGCTCCCACACGTCGATGGTCAGCAGCGGGGTGTCCTCGCCGGTCAGCGGGGTGGCGGCGTTGGAGGTGCTCACCAGGCCCAGGCTGCCGTCCTTCTTCTGCACCAGCCAGCCCCAGCCCGAGCCGAAGGTGCCGACGGCGGTCTTGGTGAACTCTTCCTTGAACTTGTCGAAATCGCCGAAGGCGGCGTTGATCAGCTCGGCCAGCTTGCCGGTCGGCGCACCGCCGCCCTTGGGCGAAAGGCCGTTCCAGTAGAAGGTGTGGTTCCAGACCTGGGCGGCGTTGTTGAACATGCCACCCTGGGACTTCCTGATGATCTCCTCCAGCGGCAGCGCGGCGAACTCGGTGCCCTCGATCAGCTTGTTGAGGTTGTCCACGTAGGTCTTGTGGTGCTTGCCGTAGTGGTAATCGATGGTCTCGCCGGAGATGTGCGGTTCCAGTGCGGTGCGGTCGTAGGGCAGGGCGGGCAGTTCGATGGCCATGGCAATTCCTCGGGCTTGGCGTGATGTCGGTGCCGGCGCAGCGGCGCGAAGCCTTACAATTGCGCGTTGCCGGCGGCGATGGAGAGCGCCGGAAGTTTACTCGACGACGGTTTGCATCCCGTCAAGGCAGGAGAACGCAACATGCTGGTGCTGGAACGTATCCAAGCTGAACTGGACGCCCATCCGATGGTGCTCTTCATGAAGGGCACGCCGGAATATCCGATGTGCGGCTATTCCAGCCAGGCCGTGCACGCCCTGCTTGCAGCCGGCGCCGACGGCCTGCGCGCGATCAACGTGCTGGAAGAGCCGGAGATCCGCGCCAACCTGCCGCGCTTTTCCAACTGGCCGACCTTCCCGCAGCTTTTCATCCATGGCGAGCTGATCGGCGGCTGCGACATCACGCTGGAACTGCACGAATCGGGCGAGCTGGCGCGGATCGTGGCCGAGGCCCTGCCGAAGTGAGCCTGCTGCAGGTCCCCGCGCGCGCGCCGCAATCGCTGGCCGCGCGGGTGGTGTTGGTCAGCGGCGCCCACGGCGGCCTGGGCCAAGCCAGTGCCCGCGCCTGCGCACAGGCTGGCGCCACGGTGGTGTTGCTGGGCCGTCGGCCGGCCAGGCTCAACCGCGTTTACGACGCCTGTGCCAGGCTCGGACCAGAACCCTTGCTCTACCCGCTGGACCTGGAAGGCGCCGCGCCGGATGACTATGCCGAGCTGGCCCGGCGCATCGGCACCGAGGTGGGGCGCCTGGACGGCCTGCTGCACTGCGCGGCCGACTTCCGCGGCCTGACCCCGCTGGAACACACCGATCCGGCCGCGTTCGCGCGCGCCCTGCACGTCAACCTCACCGCCGCCTGGTGGCTCAGCCAGGCCTGCCTGCCGCTGCTCAGGGCGGCAGCCGATGGCGCGCTGGTGTTCACGCTGGATGACCCGCAGCGTGTCGGCCAGCCGTACTGGGGCGGCTACGGCGTGGCCCAGCACGGGCTGCGGGCGCTGGTGCACATGCTGCATGCCGAACTTGCCAGCACCTCGGTCCGGGTCAGCGCGCTGCAGCCCGGGCCGATGCGCACCACGCTGCGCGCACGCGCCTACGCCGAAGACCCCGATCCGTCGCTGGCCGATGCGTCCGAGTACGCACGCCATTGCGTCAGCCTGCTGTCGCCTGCCGGTGCCGACCGGCGCGGGCAGGTCTGGAATCCCGGCCCATGACCATCCTGTCTGCGGCGCTGCTGCTGTTCCTGATCCTGGATCCGCTGGGCAACATCCCGGTGTTCCTGTCGGTGCTGCGGCCGCTGCCGCCCCAGCGCCAGCGCATCGTGCTGCTGCGCGAGATGCTGATCGCGCTGGCCGTGCTGATGGGGTTCCTGTGGGGCGGCAAGTTTTTCCTGGAGTGGATGCACCTGCGCCAGGAGTCGGTGCAGATCGCTGGCGGCTGATCGGCATCCGCATGATCTTCCCCAGGCCTGAAGGCCTGATGGGCGAGATCCCCGGCGGCGAGCCGTTCATCGTGCCGCTGGCCATTCCACTGGTCGCAGGACCCTCCGGCATGGCCGCGGTGATGTTGATGGGCAGCAACGAGCCCGAGCGCCTGCTCGGCTGGAGCCTGGCGCTGGGCATCGCCTGGCTGGGCACCGCGGTGATCCTGTTTTCGGCCACCCTGGTCTACAAGTGGCTGGGCATGCGCACCCTGACCGCGGTCGAGCGCCTGATGGGCATGTTGCTGGTGGCCATCTCGGTGCAGATGCTGCTCGATGGCATCGGCACTTACCTGGGTGCGCTGCCGCCGCGCGGCACCTGAGCGCCGGGGATGGCCGTGACCGCGACGGAAGCCGCGCGCACAGTCGTGGTCGTTCCACACAGTGGCAGGCAGGGGTTTGCAGTGACCCATCCGCCGGCGTGAGGGCCAGGGTGGCGCCGCGCTCCGCGGCCCCGGCCGCCGCTGTCACAAAGCGGGTGACAGCGGTTGCGCGGGCCCTGTTGCAAGGCTGGCCTGGGTGGCA
>LNAP01006588.1_pt1 | contig 14066 bp, 16 predicted proteins | sample 602601 | NCBI WGS metagenome assembly LNAP01 (sample SAMN02440304, study PRJNA202911) | soil metagenome | biome: Subtropical and temperate rainforests or woodlands; isolation source: soil samples (1 kg each in a 20% v/v slurry with milli Q water) were... ...
GGTAGTCACCGAAGTCAGCGGCCTGAAGCTGAAAATCGTCAAGTCGGCCTTCGCCAAGTGCGCCCGTTGCTGGCACTGCCGTGAAGACGTCGGCGTGAACCCGGAGCATCCGGAAATCTGCGGTCGTTGCGTCGACAACATCAGCGGTGCGGGCGAGGTTCGTCATTATGCCTAACGCTGCTGGCCGTTTCGGACGGCTGAGCTGGCTCTGGTTGAGCTTGCTGGTCCTGGTCATCGACCAGGCCAGCAAGTTCTACTTCGAAGGCTCGTTGAAGATGTACCAGCAAATCGTGGTGATTCCCGATTATTTCAGCTGGACCCTGGCCTACAACACCGGCGCGGCATTCAGCTTCCTGGCCGACAGCTCCGGCTGGCAGCGCTGGTTGTTTGCCCTGATCGCCGTGGTGGTCAGTGCGGTGCTGGTGGTGTGGCTCAAGCGTCTGGGGCGCAACGAAACCTGGCTGGCCGTCGCTTTGGCGCTGGTGCTGGGCGGGGCGCTGGGCAATCTGTATGACCGCATCGCCCTGGGCCATGTGATCGACTTCATTCTGGTGCATTGGCAGAACCGCTGGTATTTCCCGGCGTTCAACTTTGCCGACAGCGCCATCAGCGTCGGCGCCGTTATGCTCGCGCTGGACATGTTCAAAAGTAAAAAGACCGGAGAAGCCGTTCATGACTGAACAGGTATTGGCTGAGCAACGCATCCGCCAGAACACGGAAGTCACTTTGCACTTTGCACTGCGCCTGGAGAACGGCGACACCGTCGACAGCACCTTCGACAAAGCCCCGGCGACCTTCCAGGTCGGCGATGGCAACCTGTTGCCAGGTTTCGAAGCAGCGCTGTTCGGCTTCAAGGCAGGCGACAAGCGCACGCTGACGATTCAGCCGGAAAACGCGTTTGGCCAGCCGAACCCGCAAAACGTGCAGATCATCCCGCGTTCGCAGTTCAAGGACATGGAACTGTCGCCGGGTTTGCTGGTGATCTTCAACGATGCGGCCAATACTGAGCTGCCTGGCGTGGTGAAGGAATTCGATGACGAGCAAGTGACCATCGACTTCAACCATCCGCTGGCCGGCAAGACATTGACCTTTGACGTAGAAATCATCAGCGTCAAATCGCTGTAACTGACCGAATGCGGTCCAATGTAGGGGCAGAGCTTGCTCGCGAAGGCGTCATCACATTCACCATCAATGTCGACTGACACACCGCTTTCGCGAGCAAGCTTCGCTGCTACAGGGATGTAATGTTCTAATTTCTTGCGCGCAAGACACGAGGCACAGCATGCAAATCAAACTCGCCAACCCCCGTGGCTTCTGCGCCGGCGTGGACCGGGCGATCGAAATCGTCAAAGTCTTCGGGCCGCCTATCTATGTGCGCCACGAAGTGGTCCACAACAAATTCGTCGTCGAGGACCTGCGTGCTCGCGGGGCGATCTTCGTCGAAGAACTGGATCAGGTGCCGGACGATGTCATCGTGATCTTCAGTGCCCACGGGGTTTCCCAGGCTGTGCGGACCGAAGCCGCTGGCCGTGGCCTGAAAGTGTTCGACGCGACCTGCCCGCTGGTGACCAAGGTGCACATCGAAGTCGCGCGTTACAGCCGTGACGGCCGTGAATGCATTCTCATCGGCCACGCCGGTCACCCGGAAGTCGAAGGCACCATGGGCCAGTACGATGGCAGCAACGGTGGTGCCATCTATCTGGTTGAAGACGAGAAAGACGTCGCCGCGCTGCAGGTGGTCAATCCCGACAAACTGGCGTTCGTGACCCAGACCACGCTGTCCATGGACGACACCAGCCGCGTGATCGACGCTCTGCGTGCACGCTTCCCGGCGATCGGTGGTCCGCGCAAGGACGACATCTGCTACGCCACGCAAAACCGTCAGGACGCCGTCAAACAACTGGCCGACGAATGCGACGTGGTCTTGGTGGTCGGCAGCCCGAACAGCTCCAACTCCAACCGCTTGCGTGAACTCGCCGAGCGCATGGCCACCCCGGCTTATCTGATCGACGGCGCCGAAGACCTGCAAAAAAGCTGGTTCGACGGTGTCGAGCGTATCGGCATCACCGCTGGCGCCTCCGCACCGGAAGTGCTGGTGCGTGGCGTGATCCAGCAGTTGCAGGCCTGGGGTGCTACCGGGGCCGATGAATTGGCGGGTCGCGAGGAGAACATCACATTCTCCATGCCTAAAGAGTTGCGCGTGCGCTCCCTGCTTTAACTTTTTTTCCTCCCGGACATAGCGCCTGCTCAGCCTTATCGCTGCGCAGGCTGACGCGACCGGTCGCGGCCAGCACCACCTGAAGCTGGCTAACCGGTTCGCGGACTGTGCAAACGTGCAGCGTCCCCGCTTGAAACGCCCGGCCAGGCATCTGTGGCTCGCCGATACGGCTGAAACGGATGTATCGTCTGACCGGCCAATTGCCAACAATCGGCACCCGAGCGCCACTCACGCGCTCAATCAGCAGCGGATTGCTGCTGTCCTCCGGCCCTTTGCCGCTGATATCCAGAATGATGCGCCAGCCCTGACCCCAGTCGTCGTTGATGCCATGAATGACGATGGTCTGATTTCGCGCGAGAGCTTCGCTTCTGGCGCTGCGAATACCACTGGCAAGAGACTTTGCCGCCGCCTCGCGATGATTCGATTCTGTAAGGGCCGCGAACGCCGGACTGACCAACAGCAGAACAATCCCGGCAATTGTCAGTCCCATGAGCAGTTCGATCAGGCTGAAACCTCGCTGATGCATGTCATCTCCCTCCGTGGAGTGCTGCGGCCCGCGCATTCCGTGCGCGAGTAATGGCAAATCAACCGCACGCCGGGCGGTCGAATGTTCTAGCGTGTAGAAGCAGGTATAGCCGACGGCAACGGAGGGCATCGATGGATCATCGTACAAAAGGTTTCACGCTGATCGAGCTGCTGGTCTCGCTCGCGGTCTTTTTGATCCTGATCACCCTGGCCGTACCGGCGTTCACCCGGTCGGTGCAAGGCACCAAGGCAGACACCGAAATCGGCGACCTGCAACGCGGACTCAATTTCGCACGACTCGAGGCCATCGACCGGGGCGTCTCCATTCGGGTTCGTCCGATCGCTGTTGGTGGCGCCTGGACCGGTGACTTGGCGGTATATGACAGTACGAACACCCCGGCCAATGTATTGCGGGTTGTTCCAGCACTGAGCAGCGGCGCGAGTCTGACGCTACCCTCAGGAGTGACCGCCATCGATTTCAACAATCTGGGTGGTTTGTCAGCGCCAGCCACACCCGTGGTGATCAGCTATGTATTGGGGGCGCAAACCAGGACGCTGAATGTGTGTTTGAACGGACGAATTCTATTGGGTGGAAGTTGCGGATGAGGGAACGGGGCAAACATGCACAGGAGGGCATGACGCTGATCGAAGTGCTGGTCGCGTTGGTGATTCTGACCGTGGGGCTGCTGGGCGCGGCGGCGATTCAGCTCAATGCGCTGAAATACACCGACAGCTCGCGGATGACCAGCCAGGCGAGTTTTATCGCCTACGACATGATGGACCGTATCCGCGCCAATTCCGGCGCCGACTACACTGTGACGCCTCCGACGTCGGGCAACCTGAACGTCGCCCGCGATCAGGACCTCTACGACTTCACCACCAATATCGTCAATTTCGGCGGTGCGACGGCCACTGGCACCGTTACGCTGAATCAGCGCGTGTACACCATCACCATCACCTGGGATGACTCGCGCGCCGCCAATATCGCCAACTCGCGCCGCAGCTTTGTCTTGACCAGTCGCGCCACGGTCGACCCGGTGGCAACCCCATGAGGCGGTCCAGCAGAGGTTTCGGGCTGATCGAGTTGTTGATTGCCCTCGCGTTGAGTTTGATTGTGGTGCTGGGCGTGGCGCAGATCTTCATCGCCGCCAAGAACACCTACATCAGCCAGAACGCCGCCGCCGCCATGCAGGAAGATGCGCGTTTTGTGCTCAGCAAGATGATTCAGGAAATCCGCATGGTCGGCATGTTTGGCTGCCTGGGGACGATCACCGATTCAAGTACAGGGGGGAGCTTCGCTGCCAGTCAGATAACGCCGATCAGCTGGGATAATGCCAACCAGAAATTGACCCTGGTGGCCGCCGATGTGGGAACGGGTGGCGGGGCGCCAGCCTGGACAGTGGTTTCCGACTGTCGAAATACGGCGACGGCGTATACGAATCCACCGGCGCTGACATCGGGGCAGTTGGCGTTTCCGATACGGCGGCTGATCTACAGCTTCAGCAATAACAAAATCATGATGGGCTCCGGTCCCGGCACGCCGGCCCAGTTCGTACTGGTCGATAACGTCAGTGCCTTCAGCGTGCTCTTCGGCCTCGCCAATTCGGCCACCGATGTAGCCGCTTCCAGCTACAGCGCCAACCCGTCCGACCCCGCGCGAATTCGCAGTGTGCGCCTGACGATGACTCTCTACGACCCGAACAGTCGGGTTAAAAATCAAACCTTCACCGTGGTTGCCGCCTTGCGCAACAGGTTGCCATGAGGGAGGCCTCCATGACGTTTCATGCCCAGCGGGGTATGGCGCTGCTGGTCAGCCTGGTGTTTCTGCTGTTGCTGACCTTGATCGGTCTTTCATCGATGCAGAACGCCACGCTGCAGGAAAAAATGGCCGGCAGCGTGAGCTTGCGCAACCAGTCGTTCCAGGGCGCCGAAGCTGCATTACGCGTGGGAGAAAGCGCGGTGCAACTGGACAGCTATTCATTGCCGGTCTGCAGCCAGTGCGCGCCACCGTCGGACGCGTTGACGGTCACTGCCGCCGGCCCCGGTTCGACCCCCGGCGTGACCTGGATCGCCTCGGGCAAGGGCTTTTACGGGGTGCAGAATATCGGCACTACGGTCAACGCCGTGAATGTGCCGAGCAACACCTCGGCGACGCTTTACCGGGTGACCGCTGTCGGCATCGCGGGCAACTCGCGCAGCGTCGTGGAGAGTATTTATGCGAAGTACTGAAGGGCGCCGTGGCGTGTGGCAGCTGCTTTACGGCGTGGTACTGGGGCTTTACCTGTCCGCACCGGCGTATGCCTTCACGCCGTCGGATTCACCGCTGTTGAGCGGCGCAGCCGTCCCTCCGAACGTCATGCTGCTGATCGACGACTCGGGGAGCATGAACAACATCATTTGGGCGTCGGGGTTCAATCCGGCGGCCAACTATGGGCAGATCGCGATTTGCAGTTCCAACACCTCCTGTTTAAGCGGTCAGAACCTGAACATGAGTGATACCAATATTTTGCTGTCGAGCCTCAATCGCGGCGGTTGCTCGACCAACGGCAACTGGTACGGTTTTTATCGCGGCTTTCTCGGTTTGACACCCATCTGCCTGAAGCTGCCGGACCCGGTGGGCAATGAAAATACGCGCTACACCGCCGACTACCTGGCTTATCTGCTGGGGTTGGCCAACGGTTCGAGCAAGGATTTCACCACGGGCGCCAGCGCGATCCCCAATGAATACCGGATCAGCGTGGCCCAGGATGTCTCCACAAGCCTGGTCTCCAGCAATCGCTCGCTGCGTATCGGTCTTGCGACGTTCAATCCGCCTACAACCAGCAACTCCGGTGGTGGTGGCTTCATCGCCCGATCGATCAGCGATCTCTCTGCGGTGAGCGGCAGCGTCACCCAATCCCAGGCGGATACCAACTACAACAACCTGATCTCTGCCATCAACGGCTTGAGTGCCGTGGCCAATACACCGCTGGCGGAAACCTACTATGAAATAAACCGTTATTTTCGAGGCCTGGCGCCGGTCTACAACTCGACACCGGCGACTTACAGCAGCCCGATCCAGTATCGCTGCCAGAAAAACTATGGCGTGGTGATCACCGATGGCTTGCCGACCTTTGACCGGACTTTTCCGGGCACCGACCCACTGGCGGGCGCTCGCCTTCCAAACTGGGATGGCGTGAATAACGATGGCGACAACCTCAATGGTGATGGAGAAGGCGACACGCTGTATCTGGACGACATCGCCAAGTTTGGCTTCGACATCGACATGCGTTCCACGGGAACCGATCTGGCAGGCAAAAGCTGGAACGCTGGGGATTTTCCCAAGCAGAACATCAACACCTATACCGTGGGCTTCACCGCCGCGAACCAAATGCTGTCGGACGCCGCCAACTACGGACAGGGCAAGTACTATCAGGCGACCGACAGCGCAGGACTCAGCAGTGCGCTGTCCTCGGCGCTGAGCGACATCACCTCCAAGGCCGGTTCCGGTGGCAGCGGCGTCACCAGCGGCACCACCCTGGCCAGCAATTCGAGTTACTTTCAGACCATTTATGACCCCAAGGACTGGCGCGGCACGATCAAGTCCTTTGGCTTCACCTCGGCGGGTATCGTGAATACCTCTGCGACACTCTGGACCACCGACACCACGATCGTCCCGGGTGCCACAGCGCCGACTTACCAGTCCTGGAACACCCTGACCAACGCCGCAGTCACCTTGGCGTATGCCAGTTTTTCCCCGGCACAACAGACCTCCCTCAGCCAAAGCCTGCCCACCGGCATTACCGGCAGCGATCTGGTGGAGTGGAGCAAGGGCACCAACAAAACCGGGCTCAAGGTGCGTAGCGTGCTGCTCGGCGACATCATCAATTCACCCCTCGTACTGGCGTCACCCACGGACAAGACCGCCTCTGATCTGGTGGGGGACACCACTTACAGCACCTACCTGACCACCAAAGCCGCCACCATGAGTCCCAGCCTGGTGGTGAATGCCAACGACGGGTTTGTGAATGTCATCAACTCGGCCAATGGCACCCGGCGTTATGCCTACATGCCGTCCAGCGTGTTGCCATCACTGCGCTACATCGCCGACCCGACCTACATCAACGGTGTGAGCCACAAGTTTCTGGTCGACGGTCAGGTCGGGGTGTTCGATGCCCAGTTCAGCAGCGTCTGGAAAACCCTGGCCATTGGCGGAACCGGGGCTGGCGGCAGGACTTTTTATGCGTTGCAGCTGTTCGATGCGTCAGCGGGCAACGTGTTCAAGGCGCTGTGGGAAATCAGTGCGCCGGCCACGGCCAATACTGCGAACGCTTTCAATGATCTGGGTTATGCCTATGCACGGCCGGAAGTGGCACGCTTGGCCGACGGTCGCTGGGCCGCGTTCATTTCCAACGGCTATGGCAGTAACTCCGGGGTGGCGGCGTTGTACGTGGTGGACGTTCGTGACGGCTCGTTGATCAAGAAAATCGTGGTCGACAGCGCCGACACCAACAATGGCCTGTCGTCGGTGAAGCTCAGGGTCAACTCGCAGAATGTGGTGCAGGCCGCCTATGGTGGCGACCTGAAAGGGCGGTTATGGAAGTTCGATTTGAGCGCTACCGCCCCCGACTCCTGGGGCGTGGCATTCTCCGGCAAGCCGCTGTTTACCACGGCGGGCGGCGCCACTCAGCCCATTACTGTGCAGCCGTTGCTGGCGGACAATTCATTGGGCGGCAAGGAAGTGTTTTTCGGCACCGGCAAATTCAACGAGACTGCCGACAAGACCAACAAGGATTTGCAGGCGTTCTACGCCGTGTGGGATGCGGAGGGCGGCGCGGGTCAGATCACCGTGTCCAGTTTGCAGGCACAAGCGGTGACCGGTGTGTTCTCGGGCAGCACCGGACAGTTCATCACCACCAGCCAGAACGACGTGACCTATCCGGGGGAGAAGGGCTGGTACTTGCCGCTGGTGTACAACAGCGTGTTGACGGGGGAGCGGGTGATCAATCAGGCCAGCCTGGTGCTGGGACGGATCGTCTTTACCACGGCGAGTGTGGACACCACTGACCCGTGTGCCAGCTTTGGTACCGGCAAACTGGTCGAACTGGATGCGTTCAGCGGTAAGATGCTCAATTATGCGGTGCTCGACACCAATAACGACGGGACGGTCGACAGCACGGACACGGTGTCCAGCGGAGTGATTTTTACCGGTGGCATCCCGACCCTGAACGCCATCGTCAACGGCGCGACCCGCAAGGTCGTGAACGATTCCAGTGGCGGCATCAGCACCCTGGTGGAAAAATCCGGCGGCGGCAGCCGTCGCATCATGTGGCGACAAATACAGTAAGTGAGAGTGAAGGAATGCGTAGATCCAACCGAGGTTTCACCCTGATCGAAATCATGATCGTGATTGCGATCATCGGGATCGTCATCACCATTGGTGCCCCGAGCCTCACCGAGTACGTGAAAAAGGGCCGCCGCACCGAAGTGGCCGGGCTGCTCTCCGAGCAGGCACAGATCCTTGAGCGGTTCTACTCGAAGAACAATGTCTATACCGCTGCCACCGGACTGAGCGCCGGCAACGATTTTTACACCATCACCCCGACCCTGACCGATCAAACCTTTTTGCTGACGGCAACGCGCAAGACCGGCGCTGCAATGGCGACTGACAAGTGCGGGGATTTCACCCTCACCAACACCGGCGTCAGAAGCATGGTCAATGCGACGTCCGGGTTGGTGACCAAAGATTGCTGGGGTCGCTGAGTTCCTTTTTCGGGCGCCTTTTTTGCGCCCTCTGTCTATTTACCGGTTGGATCAGAACATGAGCAGGCAACAGCAAGTGGTGATTGTCGGCGGCGGCGTGATTGGGCTGCTGACGGCGTTCAATCTCGCATCCGAAGTGCAAAGTGTTGTGTTGCTGGATCGTTCGAGCGTGGGGCAGGAATCGTCATGGGCCGGTGGCGGGATTGTTTCCCCGCTCTATCCATGGCGCTACAGTCCGGCAGTCACCGCGCTGGCGCATTGGTCCCAGGATTTTTATCCGCAGCTCGGTGAGCGACTGTTCGCCGCAACCGGGGTTGATCCCGAAGTGCATACCACCGGCCTGTACTGGCTGGATCTGGATGACGAGGCCGAGGCGTTGGCCTGGGCCGAGCGGGAAAACCGTCCGTTGCGGGCTGTGGATATCTCGGCGGCACACGATGCCGTACCAGTGCTGGGCCCCGGGTTTTCCCGGGCGATCTATATGGCTGATGTGGCCAACGTGCGTAATCCACGGCTGGTAAAGTCCCTGAAGGCTGCATTGTTGGCGCTGCCGAACGTGACGATTCGTGAGCAGTGCGAAGTCAGCGGGTTTATTCGCGAAGGCGACAGGGTTGTCGGCGTGCAGACTTCGGTGGGCCCCATACACGGTGATCAGGTGGTCCTGACGGCTGGCGCCTGGAGTGGTGACTTGCTCAAGAGTCTGGACCTTGAGTTGCCGGTCGAGCCGGTCAAAGGGCAGATGATTCTTTACAAGTGCGCGGCGGACTTCCTGCCGAGCATGGTGCTGGCCAAGGGGCGTTATGCGATTCCCCGGCGCGACGGACACATTCTGATAGGCAGTACGCTGGAGCATGAAGGCTACGACAAGACGCCGACCGACTCGGCGCTGGAGAGTCTGAAGGCATCAGCGGTAGAGTTGATTCCTGCGCTGGCAGAGGCCGAAGTGGTGGGGCATTGGGCCGGATTGCGCCCGGGTTCGCCGGAAGGCATTCCCTACATTGGCCGAGTGCCGGGGTTCGATGGACTTTGGCTCAACTGCGGGCATTACCGTAACGGGCTGGTACTGGCGCCGGCGTCGTGTCAGTTGTTTGCGGATGTGATGTTGGGCAGGGCGCCGATTATTGATCCTGCGCCGTATGCGCCGACCGGGCGGATCTGACAGCAAGATTCTTTATTGCCTGCCAGATCGCTTTCGCGGGCAAGCCTCGCTCCTACAGGTTTGAGTCGTTCAATACACTTGTGAACGACACACCCCCTGTAGGAGCGAGGCTTGCCCGCGAAGGAGCCCTCAATCCAGACCCAATTTCTTGAGCCGATATCGCATCGATCTGAATGAAAGATTCAACCGCTGAGCCGCCGCCGTGCGGTTCCAGCGGGTTTCCTCCAGTGCCTGGAGGATGAGTTTGCGTTCGACGTTTTCCAGATAATCTTCCAGGTTATCGATTTGCGTCAGGTCCGGCACGCCGCTCTCTGCCGTGCAGTTACCTTCGGCCAGTCGCAGGTCGCTGGCTTCAATCTGTTTGTCCTCGCACAGGGTGTAAGCCCGCTCCAGCACGTTCTCCAGCTCCCGTACGTTGCCCGGAAAACGGTAACTTTTCAGCGCATCCAGGGCGAGTGGATGGAGTTTTGCGGCGGGTTGACCGCTGCCGGCCGCCAGGCGCTTGAGCACATGGCTGGCCAGCGGTTCGATGTCGTCGCGGCGCTCGCGCAAAGGGGGAACGCGCAGTTCGATCACGTTCAACCGGTAGTACAAATCCTGGCGAAAGCGTTCGGCGGTGACTTCGGCATCGAGGTCTTTGTGGGTGGCACAAAGGATGCGGACATCAACCACCATTTCTTGCTGACCGCCGACACTGCGAATGGCTTTCTCCTGAATGGCTCGGAGCAGTTTGACCTGCATCGCCAAGGGCAGATCGGCCACTTCGTCGAGAAACAGTGTGCCGCCGTGGGCGGCCTGGAACAGCCCTGGTTTGTCTTCGATGGCGCCGCTGAAACTGCCTTTGCGATGGCCGAAGAATTCGCTCTCCATCAACTCTGACGGAATTGCCCCGCAGTTGACCGGGACGAACGGTTGATTAGCCCGCGGGCCCTGCTCGTGGATCAGTCGGGCGACCAATTCCTTGCCACTGCCGGATTCGCCGCTGATGTACACCGGGGCCTGACTGCGTGCGAGTTTGTCGATTTGTTTGCGCAGGTTGCGCATGGGCAGTGAATCGCCCAGCAACCGGCGATCGATGGCGGTACTGGCGCCACCCGGTGCCGGCAAGCGCAGGGCGCTGGTGACCAGTTCGCGCAGGCGCGTCAGGTCAACCGGCTTGGTCAGGAAGTCGAAAGCCCCTGCCTTGAGGGCGTTGATCGCTGTTTCGAGGCTGCCGTAAGCGGTGATCATCGCCACCGGCACGTGTGGGTAACGCTGCTGGATGTACTGCACCAACTCAAGGCCGGTGCCGTCGGGCAGGCGCATGTCGGTCAGGCACAGGTCGAATGTCTCGCGCATCAACAAGGCTTGGGCTTCGCCAAGGTTGCGGGCACTGTAGGTATCGAGTTTCATCCGTCCCAGGGTGATTTCCAGTAGTTCGCGGATATCCGGTTCGTCGTCGACGATCAGGACTTTTGGCCGTGGGCTCATGTTCAACTTTGTTTCCGTCCGTGAGCAAAAGTGATGCGAAAGCAGCCGCCGCCTTGGCGTGGTTTGAAGTCTAGGCGGGCCTGGTTGCTTTCGCACAGCTCACGGGACAGGCCTGTGCCCTGGCTACTGGTGGTGAAGAACGGTTCGAACAAATGCGTTTGTTGGTCCGGCGCCACGCCGGGGCCGTTGTCCCGGACTTCGAGCGTCGGCAACTGGCTGTCGGGCTCGACAAACAACTCGAGCCAGGCCTGCGCCAGGTCGTGATTCAGGGCGCTATGGCGCCAGGCATTGCGCAACAGATTGTCGAGAATCTGAGTCAGCTGATTCGGGTCCATCAGGGTTTTGAAGTCGCCCGGGCCGATGTGCAGGTGAATCAACTGGCGATCGGTCGCGCCTTCACGGGTTTCGGCGACGAAATGCTCCAGCCACGGCTTCAGATCGAGCCGTTGCGGTACGGTTTGTTGGCGGCGGGACAGTTGCAGGACGTTTTCGATAACCCGATTCATTCGCTGAGAGTGGTCTTGAATAATCTGCGTCAGACGCCGATCCGCGCCGTTCAGTTCCTCGGATTCCTGCAATAGCTGCGCGGCATGACTAACGGCGCCCAGTGGATTGCGGATTTCATGGGCGATACCCGCCGTCAGGCGCCCGAGTGCGGCGAGCTTCAGTTGCTGCGCTTGTTGAGCGATCTGGGCGAGGTCCTCCAGAAATACCAGGGTGTGGTGGTTCGGGCTTTGGTCCAACGCAATGAAGCTGGGTTGCAGTTCTATGCCACTGCTGGCGATTTTCAGGCTTTGCGGTCGCAGCGATGGATTGTTGAACCACAGCTGAAGGCGTTCGACCAAGGCCGGCGAATAGTCGTCGATCAACTGACCATCGAGGTCGTTCTGCCCCAGTAAGGTCAAGGCGCTTTGATTGGCCAGTCGCACCCGCCGCTGGTCGTCCAGCACCAGAATGCCCGTGCGCATGCGGTGCAGGATCAGCGCATTGAGCGCTTCCAGGCCAAGCACTTCACTGGCTCGCTGTTCGGCGAGGTTTTCGCTGACTTCCAGTCGCCTGATCAGACCTTGCACGAGCAACGCCGCGGCAAAACACAGCGCGCCGAGAGTGCCGACTTGCAGGTACTCGCCGGGACTGATCGGGTGACTGAAACTCAGGAGGAAGCCAAGGCCGACGATGCCAAGGGCGGCGACCGCCGCGATCAACAAGCCGATACGCCCGCGCAACAGGGTGTTGCTGATGGCCACCGAGACAATGAGCAGGTTGCCGATGGCGCTGGCCACACCGCCCGCGGCATAGAACAGGCCGCACAGCAGCAGGACATCGACCAATGCAAGGCTGAAAAGCTGTGCCGGCCGTCGGGTGTTCTGCCAAAAGACCACCAGCAGGATGTTCAGCACCAGGTACAACCAACTGCCACTGCGCAGCAGGTCATCCTGGGCGAAGGCCAGCAGCTGGTTGTCCATGTTGCTGGAAATCAACAGTACGAGGGTGATGCCGACGCTTAAACGGTAGAGATGGTAAAGACGCAGCAGTCGCTGTGCCTGTTTGCCGCCGGGAGTGGACGTCTCAGCGACCACTTGGGCCCGGGCCTTGCTCTAGGTGAGCCTGGCTGCAATACCACTGTTGTTGAAGGCTCAGCGCGCGATCGCGGGGCAGGTGTACGCCGCAATGCGCGCAGCGGACCATCGGTGCGGCATCCAGCTCGGCGGAGGACCTGGGCGCGGAATTCGAAGCCTTGAACTTGCGCCAGAACCATACCGCAGCGGCAATCAGGGCGATCCAGAACAGTAAACGAAGCATGGTGAGCTGCTTTATTGGCTAATGAGCAGGCAGTTTAGCCAAGGACCTGACCTGCGCACAGCGCAATAAAAAAGGGAGACTCAAGAGTCTCCCTTTTTGCATAACCCGATGTGTCAGTCGAACACGCCGAAGGTCATGTAGCTGAACCACGAGCGGTCTTCGCTGTTGGCTTCGGACTCGTGTTCCTCTTCTTCGATCACGTCGCCATCTGCATCTTTAGGCTTCAGATCGTTCGGAATCGCGTCCTTGGCATCCTGGAACTGCTTCTGCACGTCCTGGTTGGCGCGGGTTTCGCCCGGCGGCAGAGGAGGACGGGATTCGATCAGGCCCAAGGTGGCCTTGCTCAGCCACGAACGGTTGTCGGCTTCGTCGACCGAAGGCTTGAACTGACCGTCTACCAGGCTTGGGTGGTTCGGGTAGTTGAGCTTCAGGGTTTCAAGGCTGGTGGCTGCCAGGTCGTCCAGGTGCAGACGTTGGTAGGCTTCAGTCATCACCGCCAGGCCGTCACCGACCGAAGGGGTTTCCTGGAAGTTTTCCACTACGTAACGGCCACGGTTCGCAGCGGCGACATAGGCCTGACGGGTCAGGTAGTAGTCGGCAACGTGAATCTCGTAGGCCGCCAGCAGGTTGCGCAGGTAGATCATGCGCTGCTTGGCGTCCGGCGAGTAGCGGCTGTTCGGGAAACGGCTGGTCAGCTGGGCGAACTCGTTGTACGAGTCGCGGGCCGCACCCGGGTCACGTTTGGTCATGTCCAGCGGCAGGAAGCGCGACAACAGGCCGACGTCCTGGTCGAAGGAGGTCAGGCCTTTGAGGTAATACGCGTAATCCACGTTCGGATGCTGTGGGTGCAAACGAATGAAACGCTCGGCAGCAGACTTCGCAGCCTCAGGCTCGGCGTTCTTGTAGTTGGCGTAGATCAGCTCGAGTTGAGCCTGATCGGCGTAGCGCCCGAACGGATAACGCGACTCCAGCGCCTTCAGCTTGGCTGTGGCGGCAGTGTAGCTATTGTTGTCCAGGTCGGTCTGAGCCTGCTGGTACAGCTCGACTTCGCTAAGGTTTTCGTCTACGACTTCCTTCGATGAGCAAGCAGCGGTCAATGCGAGGATGGCGATCAGCAGCAGGTGTTTCACTTGCATGGCGGCTTGCGTC
>LNAP01006606.1_pt1 | contig 14066 bp, 9 predicted proteins | sample 602601 | NCBI WGS metagenome assembly LNAP01 (sample SAMN02440304, study PRJNA202911) | soil metagenome | biome: Subtropical and temperate rainforests or woodlands; isolation source: soil samples (1 kg each in a 20% v/v slurry with milli Q water) were... ...
ATGCACAGCCGCCGCCGCGCGCGCGCCTGCCCGGTTCGGATGCGCCGCCGCGCCACGGTATCCAGCTACAGACCACCCCAAGCCTGCGGCAGGTCGTGCGTGTGATGACCACGGCCAGCCGCTGCAAGTACGAACGCATGAAGATGGAAAGAAGCGCCAACCAGTTCGTCACGCGCCAGCTGGTGGAACGCGCGCTCGACGCCGACGGCTGCGGCCCGCAAGCCGCTCATTCGGCAGCCGCCGCCACGATCGATGCGATCTCGCGCCGGGCAATCTCCGACGACTGACGCCAGCACATGCTGTCGACGCCGATCGGTCGCTTACAATGGCGGCCACTGTCCGCGAGTGCGTTCCATCATGGCCATCAGTCTGCTCGTCGCCCTCATCGCCCTCGGCCTGCTGCACGTCGTGCCGCAACTGGCACGCTGGCGCGGCGACGGCCTGTTCCGGCGCTGGGTGGCGCAATTGGCAGACACCAGCGGTGGCGGGCGCGTGGCGCTGGCCCTGCTGCTGCCGCTGATCTTGTGCGTGCTGCTGGAATGGTTGCTCGGGCGTTCGCCGCTGGGCGAGTTGCTGCCATTGCTGTTCGCGCTGGCGGTGCTGCTGTACTGCTTCGGCCCGCGCGAATTCGAAGCCGACCTGGAAGCCATTCTGGACGCCCCGGATGGTGCCAGCCGCGAAGCCGCGGCACAGGCGCTGGCCGACGATGGGCATCCGATCGCCTGGAACGCACCGGCGCTGGGCGAGGCGGTCGCCTACGCCGCCTTGCGCCGGCGCTTCGCCGTACTGCTGTGGTTCTTCCTGCTCGGCCCGGCCGGTGCGCTGCTGTACCGGCTGGCGCAGACGCTGGGCCGTGACGACGCGCTGCAGCTCGATGCGGACAGCCGTCGCGCCGCCGGCTACGTGGCCAACGCGCTGGACTGGCTGCCGGCGCAGCTGCTGACTTTCACCCTGGCCGTGGTCGGCCACTGGGAAGCGGTGATCGGCGCCTGGCGGCGCTGGCACAGCCAAGCCGCGCCGACCAGCTGGTACGGCGCCGGCCCGGGTTTCCTGGGCGCGGCGGCACAGGCCGACGTGCTGATCGACATCGAGGCCGGCGACGGCTACGCCGAGGAACACAGCGACCCGCTGGCGGAACTGCGGCGCCTGCGCGGCGCCTTGCTGCGCGCCTTGCTGGCATGGCTGAGCGTGGTGGCGCTGATCGTGATCGGCAGCTGGGTCGGCTGAAGAAACCCCGACCTAAGCCAGGTCGCCGCGCAGCTCACGCACCCGCGCCTCCAGCGTTGCCGCGGTGACCTGTTCGGGCGCACGCGGTGCATCGACCACCAGTTCCACCCGCGCCCGGAAACGCCGCGGCAAACGCGCGCGATGCAGCATCGAATCGCGCCAGCTCCACACGCTGCCCCACAGGCCGCGCAGCGCCATCGGCACCACCGGCACCGGCCGCCGCGCCAGGATCTTCTCCACACCCGGCCGGAACGGCGCGATGTCGCCGTCGGTGCTCAGCCCGCCTTCGGGGAAGATGCATACCACTTCGCCCGCCGCCAGCGCGGCGTCGATCGCGTCGTAGGCCTGCTGCAGCACCGCGGGATCTTCCTTGTGGCCGGCGATCGGGATCGCCTTCGCCGTGCGGAACACGAAGCTCAGCAGCGGGATGTTGAAGATCTTGTAATACATCACGAAGCGGGTTGGCCGGCGCAGGTTCGCCATCAGCAACAGCGGATCCATGAAGCTGACGTGGTTGCACACCAGTAGTACCGGCCCTTCTTCGGGAATCTGCCCGGTGCCGTCGGCGCGCACCCGGTACAGCGTGTTCACCAGCACCCAGGTGATGAAACGCATCACGAACTCGGGCACCAGGGTGAAGATGTACCAGGCCACCAGCACGTTGAGCAGCGCCGCAGCGAGGAAGATCTGCGGCGCATCCATGCCCAGCGCGCCCAGCCCCAGTCCGAAACCGGCCGCCGACACGATCAGCAACGCGTTCAGGATGTTGGTGCCAGCGATGATCCGCGACAGCTTCTCGCGCGGGGCGCGCGCCTGCACGTAGGCAAACAGCGGCACCACGTAGAACCCCGCGAACGCGCCGATCAGGGTGAGGTCGAGCGCGACCCGCCAGCTGCCGGCCGAATGCAGGAAGCCCAGCCAGTCCAGCCCGCGTACCGTGGCCACGCCATGACGCGCGAAGTACAGGTCCACACCAAACGCGGTCAGCCCAAACGCGCCCAAGGGAACCAGGCCGATTTCCACGCGGCGACCCGACATGCGCTCGCACAGCAGCGCCCCGGCGCCGGTACCGATCGAGAACAGGGTCAGCACCAGCGTATTGACCGAACCATCGCCACCCAGCGTCTCGCGCGTATAGATCGGCAGCTGCGCGATCAGGACCGTGCCGAAAAACCAGAACCAGGAGATGCCCAGTATCGCGTTGAACACCGGGCGGTCGGCTCGGGTTATCGCCAGCACACGGGCCGTTTCGCTGAACATGTTCCAGTTGAACTTCAGCTCCGGCGCGGTCGCCGGCGCAGGCGGAATCCTGCGGCAGACCAGATAACCCGCCACGGCTACCGCGATGGTCGCGCCCGAGGCCAGCAGCGGACCGATACCCGCCACCAGCATCAGCGAGTTTCCGGCGATCATGCCGACCAGCATCGCCATCTGTGTGCCCATCTCGACCAGCCCGTTGCCACCGACCAGCTCGTCACGCTTCAGCGCCTGCGGCAGGATTGCGTACTTGATCGGCCCGAACATGGTCGAGTGCATGCCCATCATGAACAGCACGACCAGCAGCAACGAAGTGTGGTGCGTGTAGAAGCCATAGGCGGCCAGCACCATCGCGCCGATCTCGAACAGCTTCACGTAGCGGATGATCCGCGTCTTCTCGTACTTCTCGGCCAGCTGTCCGGCGGTGGCGGAGAACAGGAAGAACGGGATGATGAACAGCGCCGGCGCAAGATTGGTATAGATCGAGGCAACGCGGTCGCTCAAGCCCATCTGATAGGCCACCAGCATCACCAGCGCATTGCGGAAGGCATTGTCGTTGAAGGCACCCAGCGCCTGGGTCCAGAAGAACGGCGCGAAGCGGCGCTTGCCCAGCAATGCGAATTGGCTCATGCGGTTGTCCTTGAAAAATTGATCTCGGAGCCAGCAAAGCTGATTTCTCCAAGTCCGACAATTATCACGACGACCTGTTTCTCGTCCAACGCAGGCCTCAATTGAAACCGTGCTGTCTGCGGCATCGTGGTGCTATCCGTGCCACAAAAAAAACGCCGGGGCACTGCCCCGGCGTTTTAGACACTCACTACATGTTGCTTAGAAGTCGTAGTTCACACCGAACCGCACGTAACGCGGCGCAGTGGTGGTCCGCACGCGACGGTAGCTCGTCGTGTCGTAGGCATACAACTGGGTGGCCGACTGGTCGTCGAACACGTTGTTGACCTGTACGTTGAACGCCAACTTCTTGTCGGCAAACTCCGGACGGTACTCGACATTGAGCGACAACGTCTTGGTCCACGGAGTATCGCCACCGCTGCCAGACGGGCTCGGCTTGCCACCGCACCAGTGGTAGTACGGACCGGCATAAGCCGGCGCGGTCTCATCCGGACCGTAATAGCCCGAACAATCGGTAGGAGCACCGGAAGCCACGTTGACAACGGCCGAAACCATCCATTCCGGCAGGAAGCGATAGCTGCCATAGAACTTCAGCTGGTGCTTACGGTCATTCGCCATACGGCCGCCCGCGTACTCCATGAGCGACGGATAATCCCAATCCTGCGTGGCGGCAATGTCGTCCTGACCAATGTTCGACTTGACCTGACCTTCAGTGTTGCCGTAGCTCCTGGAGTAGGTGTAGTCGACGCGGCCCGACCACGTACCATCAAACGGATGATCCAAGTAGAAGCTGGCTGCGTAGTAATCACGCTTGGCGTGGGAATAACCGAGAACCTTGCTGTTCAGGGTGAGATCACCGTAGCCGCCATTGCCATCAGGTACCTGGAAGGTGGCACCGCGGCCCGGGTTGAAGAAATAGCAACCGCGAATGTTGTCCGTGTCCAGACCCAGCGCGTCTGCGCTGGAAATGAACAACTCGGTATTGCAGGTGTCGTCAATCGCGTTCTTGAGGCTGCGGTAGGTCAACTTGCTACCGTAGGTCCAGGAATCGTTGAGCTTCTTGTCGAAACCGGCGATGTACTCGTCCTGATACTGCGCCGTCAGATTCTTGGCGGTTACCGTCTTCGGATCTGGCGACTGGCCATACTCCAGATTCTCGGAGAACGGCACGCCCGGACCATTGATGGTGTCGATCGGGGTCAGGCCAGTCGGATAACCGGTCGCCGGATCAATCCCGGTATAGGTGTAATACTCACGAGTAAACAGCGAACCCGAAGCACCGCGCAGCGCTACGCTGGTCGGAAGCGCCAGATAGTAGCGTCCGGCATTGGCGTAGACCTTGAAGCTCGAATCGCCATTGACGTCCCAGCTGGCGCCCAGTCGGGGGGCCCACTGCGGCTTGGTCTGGCGGATGTACGCGTCACCACTGCTGTTGAAGTTGGTGAACTGGTCGTTGCGCAGGCCAATCTTCACCAACCAGCGGTCATTGATCTGCCACGTGTCCTCGATGTACTGCGCACGCTGCTCAACCTTGACCGACGCTGCCGAACCGATACGGTACTTGTCAACGAAATAACCCTGTCCACCCGGCGCGCCAACCTGACCTTCGCTGATTTCCGCGTTCGGGTTGTTCTGGTGCTGGTATTCCCAGACGAAGGCGGCATCCGTAGGGATGAACGTTCCGTCATCCAGATCCTGGGTGCGCTGATTGTCGATACCCGCGGTGATTGTGTGATCGCCCAAGGTATAGGTCAGGTCGAGGCGGTAGTTTGCACCGCGAGTCTGGTGCGCCGGATTGGTTACGGTGCCATTGATGATCTGATTGTTATCAATACCAGCACCGCCACCGGACAAAGCCGGATCCTGCTCCGTGCCGCCAATGACCGCGATCAGGGTGGGATCGAAGCCCTCGGCAATTTCGCTGTAGAGATCCGTAACCTGCTTGCCGTACTGCGCGCTGACCGTCAAGTCGTCGGTGATGTAGCCAGTGTACTTGGCAATCCACATGGAAGCAGCGACCTTGGTGTGCTGCTCAGCGGAGATGAAGTCACCCTGCTGATGGGTGCCGTAATCGTACTCATAGGTATTTGCGGCGTAGCTGTGCTTGGTCGACGCGCCGGTGAGTTCGAGGATGTTGCTGTCGGTGATGTTCCAGTCCACCTTGGCGTACCACTTCGGATCGTGGTATGTGGCGTTCGTCGACGTCGCGGCCGAGCTTGCTACGCTGTTGGTATTGGACGCGGTCTTGCTGCCTTCCACCGACGCGAACATGTACAACTTGTCCTTGATCAGCGGGCCGCCCACATAGGCGCTGGTGACCGTGGTCGTGTTGTCGTAATCACGGCGGTACTGGTAGACCTGCCCGGCATTCGGGTGTGCCGCCGGGTACAGGATGTTGTCGCGAGGAGCCTGGCCCCAATCCGGTCGATAGAGAATCTGCGCGCCGAAGTGCCATTCGTTGGTGCCGCGCTTGCCTACCTGGCTGAGAACGCCACCGTCGGAGCGACCGAAAGCCGCGCCGTAACCACCGGACAAGATTTCCATCTGCTCGATCGAGCCGTACGGCAGGCTGATGCCGCCCAGGCCGTTGAGCGGATCGGTAACGTTCATGCCGTTGATGTAGTAGGCGTTTTCAGTAACGCTGGAGCCACCAAAAGAAACCAGTGCATTTCCCGTGGGGCCAGTGAAAAAGCCGCTGCCACCGACGACGCCAGGGGCCAGCAAGGCAATGGCTTCTGCCGAACGCCCCAAGGGAAGCTGCTGCAGCTGCTCGGAGGTGATCACAGTACGCGTATCGACAGAAGTCACGTCGATGGTCGGCAACGCGTTGGCCTGTACGGTGACCGCAGCAAGGTTCTGCGCACTCTGACCCGCGAAAGAAACCTCGGTACCCGAACCGACTCGCAGGGTGATGTTGGAGCGCGAATCGACGGTTTGGCCGTCACGCTGCAGGGAGATGGTGTAGTTGCCGACCGGCAGCGAACTGATGTTGTAGCGACCGTCCGCATCGACAGCAACCTGACGGGACACGCCCGTTGAACCGGTAGCCACAACAGTTTCGCCGCTTCCCGCCGGAACCTGGCCGAAGATGCTACCCGTGGTCGCCTGACCAAAGGCCAGGCCGGCAAAGCCAAAGCCCAAGGCCAAGGCGAGCGCGGTACGTTGCAGCTGCACCGTCTTGAAATTTTTACGCAAATTCATCAGTAGTAACTCCCCAGAGTTCGGCCCAACGAGCTGGGCACATGAAACTTTTTGTGTGTTCAACCATCCAAACGGCGGCAGCCCAAGCAACCCGCTTGGCGCTATCCATCAAAATTGCTTTCGAGGCACTTCCTGCGCAATCTCCAGCGCAAGTTGATACGACACTAATTCAAGGATTTGCAGAGGTCAACACTTTCATAACTTTCTGCACACAGCCTTGTCCATTGACTTTCGCGGAAAACTAGTGCTAAAGGCTCACCCACCGTCGATTCCAGTGCAGGCAGACCACATGAGTGCGCAAGATATTGCTACACAAACAGACCAATCAGACACCGGTTCTTTCGCCGATCGCATCAAATTGCTGATCCAGCGCGTCGGCAGCGCCACGGAAATCGCAAGGATGTGCGGCTTCTCGGAAGGCGTGGTGCGCAGTTGGCGTGACGGTAACACCGACCCCTCCCGGGCGCGCTGTGTCACCTTGGCACGAACCCTCGGAATCTCTCTGGTCTGGCTGGTCGCCGGGGAAGGAGCCTTGCAAATGGATCCGGGGTCGACCGGGTATGATGATCAGCGAACCTCGGAAAAAGTCACGCCTCACCGTTCCCACGTCCGCCCCCAACTCCACGGGACCACGACCGAAAACACTGTGGACACGCAGCGACTGAACACTGCTGCTCGCATTCTGCAGTCCGAACTGACTTTGGCGGATAGCCAGCTCTCTCTAGCAGACAATGCCGATCTGCTTATCCAGCTCTATGAAATTCTCGGCCCCGGCGGTTCGAATGTGGATACGCTGGCCATGGTGGCGTTCAACCAGCAGCTTGGTGAGCGCATCCACAAGGCTCGCGAGGCGGTCTGAACCTTAAAAAGCATGACAGCCCTTGGCTGCCATGCTTTTTCTACAGCGCCTTCAAAGCAGCGCGATATCGGCTATCGCGCCGAACTGCGTCTTCAACTGATTGAGCAGCGCCAGGCGGTTGGCGCGCACGGCGGGGTCGTCGGCATTCACCAGCACGCTCTCGAAGAATGCATCGACGGGCGCCTGCAGGTGGGACAGGCGCGCCAGGACAGCGGCATAATCTCCGGCATCCAGCGCAGCGGCGCTGTCGTGCTGCGCCGAGGTCAGGGCGGCGGCCAGCTCGCGTTCCGCGTCGGTTTCGAAGCGGGCCGGATCCACGATCCGCCCGATCGACGGTGCGCCAGCCTCTTCGGCCTGCTTGCGCAGGATGTTGCCAACGCGTTTGTTGGCGGCAGCCAGACTCATCGCCTCGGCGCGGCGACCGAACTCGGCAACAGCCCGCAAGCGCCGATCGAAGTCGGCCAGGCTGGGGGGCTGCACCGCTAGCACGGCCTCGAACTGGTTATGGTCGAAGCCTTGCTCGGCGTAATAGCCACGCAGGCGATCGAACACGAAATCGTACAGTTCGTCGAGCAGGATGGCGCGCCGCTGGGCGGCGTTCAGCGTTGGCGGCTTGCCGTCCTTGCCCGGTTTGAGACCGGCAGCGAGGGCGGCATCCGGTACCAGCTCCAGTGCCTCGATGAAGCTTCCGCGCAAATCCAGTTCCAGCCCACCTTCGATCAGGGTGCGCGCAAGGCCCAGCGCGGCGCGGCGCAGGGCGAACGGATCCTTGTTGCCGCCGGGCTTCATGCCGACGGCGAAAATGCCCGCCAGGGTATCGAACCGTTCGGCCACCGCCAGCACCTGGCCCAGCTTGTCTGCGGCAATGCGATCGCCACCAAAGCGTGGCTGGTAATAACTGTCCAGCGCCTCGGCTACCATCGCCGGCTCGCCGTCATGACTGGCGTAGTAGCGCCCCATCACACCCTGCAGTTCGGGGAACTCGCCGACCATGCGGGTCAGCAGGTCGCACTTGGCCAGGCTGGCCGCCCGCGTGGCCGCGCCAGCGTCGACACCGGTCCGGTTGGCGATGATCCGCGCCAGTTCCGCCACGCGCACGCTCTTGTCCCACAGGCTGCCCAGCGCCTGCTGGTAGGTCACTCCTTTGAGCTGCTCCTGGTAACTGGCCAGCGGCGTTTTCAGGTCCTCGTCCCAGAAGAACTTGGCGTCGGCGAAGCGGGGCCGGATCACGCGCTCGTAACCCTTGCGGATCTCGGAAGGGTCCGTGCTTTCGACGTTGGCGATGCCGATGAAATGCTCGGTGAGGTTGCCGCTGGCATCGAACACCGGTACGAACTTCTGGTTCGCCACCATGGTGGTGACCAGCGCCTCGGGCGGTACGGCAAGGAACTCGCGTTCGAAGGTGCAGGCGATCGCCACCGGCCATTCGGTGAGGTTGGCCAGTTCGTCAAGCAAGGCATCGTCCAGTCGGGGTACTCCGCCGGTGGCGCCCGTCACCTGTTCGATCTGGTCCTGGATGCGCTGGCGCCGCTCGCGGGGATCGGCCAGCACGTTGCAGGCACGCATGGCATCCAGCCAGCCGTCGGCATCGGCCACGTGCACCGGTTGCGGGTGCATGAAGCGATGGCCGCGTGACTTGCGCCCGCTGCGCAGCCCCAGAACTTCGCCATCGATGATCTCGGCCCCGTGCAGGATCACCAGCCAATGGGCTGGTCGCACGAAACTGTAATCGTGGTCGGCCCAGCGCATCGGGCGCGGGATCGGCAGTGCCTTCAGCGCCTCGTCGATGATTTCCGGCAGCAACGCCGCCACCGGCTGGCCCGGCTTCACGCTGCGCCAGACAAACCAGCTGCCCTTGTCCGTTTCAAGTTTCTCCAGCTCGTCCACACCGACGCCGCACGACTGTGCAAACCCCAGCAGGGCCTTCGAGGGCTGACCTTCGGCATCCAGCGCGGCGCTCAGCGCAGGACCCCGACGCTCGATCGTCTGCTCCGGCTGGGCCGCGACCACGGCGGGAACATGGACGGCCAAACGCCGTGGCGAGGCATAGGCTTGCGCCTGGTCAAGCGCGGCGCCGATGCCGCGCCTGGCCAACCCGTCGCAGATCCCGCGCAGGAACGCGGCGGACAATTCGTCGAGCGCCTTCGGCGGCAGTTCTTCCGTACCCAGCTCGATCAGCAGTGACTTGGCGGCGCTCATGCAGCCTGCTCCTTGTGGCCCGCAGTGGGAGCCTGCTTCAGACCCGGGAAGCCGAGTTTCTCGCGTTGCGCCACATAGGTTTCGGCGACGCCGCGCGACAACGTGCGTACGCGCAGGATGTAGCGCTGGCGCTCGGTGACGCTGATCGCACGGCGCGCATCGAGAAGATTGAAGGTATGGCTGGCCTTCATCACCTGTTCGTACGCCGGCAAGGGCAGGTTGGCGGCGATCAGCTGGTTGGCGGTGGCCTCGCAAACATCGAACCAGCGCAACAACTCGGGCACGTTGGCGTGTTCGAAGTTGTAGGTGCTCTGCTCGACCTCGTTCTGATGGAACACGTCGCCGTAGGTCACCGTGCCGCGCGGGCCATCGGTCCAGATCAGGTCGTAGACGTTGTCCACGTTCTGCAGATACATGGCCAGCCGTTCCAGGCCGTAGGTGATCTCGCCGGTGACCGGACGACACTCCAGGCCGCCGGCCTGCTGGAAGTAGGTGAACTGGGTGACCTCCATGCCGTTGAGCCAGACCTCCCAGCCCAGCCCCCAGGCGCCCAGGGTCGGCGATTCCCAGTTGCGCAAGTCGTGCACCAGTGGATCGAGGCCGAGTTCCTTCAGCGAGCCGATATACAAATCGAGAATGTTCTCGGGATTGGGTTTCATCACCACCTGGTACTGGTAGTAATGCTGCAGCCGGTTCGGATTTTCGCCATAGCGGCCGTCGGTGGGCCGGCGCGAGGGCTGCACGTAGGCGGCCGCCCAAGGCTCGGGACCGAGCGCGCGCAGGAAGGTGGCGGGGTGGAACGTACCGGCGCCGACTTCGGTGTCGAGCGGCTGCAGCAGCACACAGCCCTGCGCCGCCCAGTAGCGGTTGAGGGTCTGGATCACATCCTGGAAAGTGCGTGCGGACATGGTTTTCCGTGACCTTGGGTAAAGCGCGTTAGTATAGCCGCAGCTCGCTTTTCCACCGGGTTCCGGTCGGAAAACGCATCGCGGGGGACGCATCCGGATGGCCGCTTCACCTCAAATCGCATCCCTGCTCGGCCGGCGTGGCCGACTGGAGCTGGACGAACTGCTGGCGACGCTGGTGGTCGACGGTTACCTGCTGGCCGATGACGCCAAGCAGGTGCGCATGGGTGTCCGGGCCGGCCGCAGCACGGTCGAATTGCACCCGCTGGTGCTGATCGCGAACGCCAAGCTGGCAAACCAGCACGAAAAAGGCCGACCGCTCAGCCTGGAAGCCCTGACCGAGTGGCTGGCCGGCCACGCCGGGCTGCCGTACCTGAAGATCGATCCGATGAAGATCAACGTCGCTTCGGCGACCCAGGTGGTGAGCCATGCCTACGCCAAGCGCCACCGGATCCTGCCGATCGCGGCCGCACCGGGCGAGGTGACATTCGCCACCTGCGAGCCGTTCGAAGCCGGCTGGGCGCCGGATCTGGCGCAGATGCTGCGGCGGGACATCAAGCGCGTGGTGGCCAGCCCGATCGACATCAACCGCTACCTGCAGGAGTTCTACGGCGTCCAGCGCTCGATCCAGCTGGCGCAGGACGCCAAGGGCGGCAGCGATGCCTCTTCCGCCATCCTCAATTTCGAGCAGCTGGTCGAGCTGGGCAAGAGCGGCGAAGTCGGCGCCGACGACCGCCATGTGGTGCACATCGTCGACTGGCTGCTGCAGTACGCATTCGAGCAACGCGCCTCGGACATCCACCTGGAGCCACGCCGCGACACCGGCCACATCCGCTTCCGCATCGACGGCATCATGCAGAAGGTGTTCGAGCTACCGGCGCCGGTGATGACGGCGGTGACCGCGCGCATCAAGATCCTGGCGCGCATGGACGTGGCCGAAAAACGTCGCCCGCAGGACGGCCGTATCAAGACACGCTCGTCGTCCGGCCGCGAGGTGGAGCTACGCATCTCGAACATGCCCACGGCGTTCGGCGAGAAGGTGGTGATGCGCATCTTCGACCCGGACCTGGTGGTGAAGGACTTTGCCCAGCTCGGCTTCTCGCCCGGCGAGGGCGCCAACTGGCGCAGCATGGTGGAGCGGCCGCACGGCATCGTGCTGGTCACCGGCCCGACCGGTTCGGGCAAGACCACCACGCTGTATTCCACGCTGAAGCACCTGGCCACGCCATGCACCGTGGAAGATCCGATCGAGATGGTCTCGCCGGAGTTCAACCAGATGCAGGTGCACGCGGCGATCGACCTGGATTTCGCCGCCGGCGTCCGGACCCTGCTGCGACAGGATCCGGACATCATCATGATCGGCGAGATCCGCGACTTGGAGACGGCCCAGATGGCCGTGCAGGCCTCGCTGACCGGGCATCTGGTGCTGTCCACGCTGCATACCAACGATGCGCCGAGCGCGGTCACGCGGCTGCTCGACCTGGGCGTCCCTCATTATCTGATCCAGTCGACCCTTACCGGCGTGGTAGCGCAGCGACTGGTGCGCACCCTCTGCCCGCATTGCAAACGGGCCAGCGTGCAGGACCCCCACGCCTGGAACGTACTCGTCCATGGCTGGGATTTGCCGCTGCCGGCGCAGGTGTTCCAGCCCGTCGGATGTCTCGAATGCCGCAACACCGGCTTCCTCGGCCGCACCGGCATTTACGAGATGCTCAAACTGTCGCCCCGCCTGCGCGGGATGATTTCGGCCCACTTCGACCTGAGCGGATTCGGCCAGATAGCCCTGTCCGAGGGGATGCGCCCGTTGCGCATCTCCGCCGCCGATCAGGTGGCGGCGGGCCTGACCACCGTGCAGGAAATCCTCACCGTGCTCCCGCCGATCGACGCGTTCGAAGACGGACAGCCCTGACTACAACCCGAGCCTCATCCCTGCATGAAACCCGTCCTGATCATCCGCACCGGCCGTGCCCCGGATCCCATCCGTGCCCGCCACGGCGACTTTCCGCACTGGTTCCGCCTGAGCGCCGGCCTGCAGCCACGGCAGCTGCAAGTTGTCGATGTCGCCAATGGCGAAACCCTGCCGCCGCCGAAGGAAATCGCCGGAGCCATCATCACGGGTTCGGCGGCCATGGTCACCGAACGGGCGCATTGGAGCGAGCTCACCGCAGGGTGGATCCGCGATGCCATGGATGTCAGCCTGCCGCTGTTCGGCGTGTGCTATGGCCATCAGTTGATGGCCCATGCCTTGGGCGGCACGGTGGGTTACCTTCCAGGCGGGCGCGAAATAGGTACCCAACTCATCGAGCTCACCGACGCCGGCAAGCGCGACTCGCTGGCTCGTGGTCTTCCACCGCACTTTCGGGCGCATACCACGCACGAACAAAGCGTGCTTGAAGCACCGGCGGAAGCGGCCGTGCTCGCCCGCTCGGCCAGGGACCCGCATCAATGGCTGCGTTATGGTTCGCACGCGCTGAGTGTGCAGTTCCATCCGGAGTTCAACGCCGAGGTGATGCGCGCCTACATCCGGCGCAAGCACTCCGACATGCATCGCGAAGGCAGCGATCCGAAACGCGTGTTCGGCGAAGTCGGCGCCACGCCGCTCGCCCGGCGCCTGTTGCGCCAGTTCGCCAACACCCATCTGCAGAATGGCGGCACGTTCTGAAGCATCAGCCCCGCAGGCGACGCGCTATGCCTTCGCGTGCGAACAGGGCGAACATCACGCCAAACAGGAACCCGCCGATGTGCGCCCACCACACGTAGGCGCCGTAGCTGGGTCCGGCATAGCTGAACAGCAGTTGCAGCAACACCCAGATGCCGATCAGCAGGAAGGCTGGTACGCGGACAAATTCCAGATAGAGACCCAGTGGCAGCACTAACCCCAGCCGCGCCCGCGGGAACAGTGCCACGTAGGTGCCGACCACGGCCGAGACGGCTCCGCTGCAACCGATGATTGGCAGCCGCACGCCGGCGAGTGACAGCGCGCCAATCAGATTCGCCACGATGCCGCCCACCACGAACAAAAGCAGGAAGCGAAACGATCCCAGTGCGCGCTCTCCGGGCAATCCGAAGATCACCAGGAAGAGCAGGTTGCTCAGCAAGTGCAGCCAGGTGACGTGAATGAACAGCGCGGTGAACAGCCGCAACAGGGCCGGGTCGGTCAACTGCGGCAGCAGCGCCTCGTGGGGATCGAAGATGTTTGCCGGAATCGTGCCCCATTCAAGCAGCAAAGAGATCCGCTGCGCCGGGGGCGTCAGCGCCAGAACCACGAAGCACAAGACGCAAAACGAAACCAGCAGGAGAGTGGCCCAATGCCAGCGGGGGCGGCGTCGCGTTTCCACATGAATGAACAAGAGCCGCTCCTGGCGTGAGGCGCTGACTGGAGAAGGGTTCATCATAGGCGACGGACTGACCCGGCAACGGTGGTCCGAATGGCAAAACAGTCCTTCAAACGCCCCAAAGACGAAAGCCTCCCCAATTGGGGAGGCCTTCTAGGATAAAGCCCCTGGCGGTGACCTGTTGCGGGTCGCGACCTACGGTTGCCACCGCAACTGTTCAAACGCCGCAAAGACGAAGGCCTCCCCGATGGGGGAGGCCTTCTAGGATAAAGCCCCTGGCGGTGACCTGTTGCGGGTCGCGACCTGCGGTCGCCACCGCAACTGTTCAAACGCCGTAAAGACGAAGGCCTCCCCAATTGGGGAGGCCTTCTAGGATAAAGCCCCTGGCGGTGACCTACTCTTGCATGGCAAAGCCACACTACCATCGGCGCATGCGCGTTTCACTTCTGAGTTCGG
>LNAP01003919.1_pt1 | contig 14065 bp, 10 predicted proteins | sample 602601 | NCBI WGS metagenome assembly LNAP01 (sample SAMN02440304, study PRJNA202911) | soil metagenome | biome: Subtropical and temperate rainforests or woodlands; isolation source: soil samples (1 kg each in a 20% v/v slurry with milli Q water) were... ...
TTCTTTGACGAGGTTTGCGATGTCCCGCACGATCCGTTTTCACAAGTTTGGTCCAGCCGAGGTGCTCAAATGCGAAGAGCATGCGGCCGCTCTCCCTGCACCGGGCGAAGTGCAGGTGCGCGTCGAGGCGATTGGCATCAGCTGGTACGACATTCTCTGGCGCCAGAACCTGGCCTCGTCTCACGCTCGTCTGCCTTCAGGCCTTGGCCATGAAATGTCCGGCGTCGTGACGGCGGTCGGCGAGGGCGTCGATGATCTGGCAATCGGCGACAAAGTCGCCAGCTTCCCGGCTGCAAGCCCCAACGATTATCCGGTCTATGGCGAACAGATCGTTCTGCCGCGTACGGCACTGACTCGTTACCCGGACGTACTCAGCCCGATCGAAGCCAGTGTGCATTACACGCCGCTGCTGATCGCTTACTTCGCTTATGTCGATCTGGCACGGGTCAAGCCCGGGCAATTCGCCCTGGTGACCGACGCCAGTCATTGTGCCGGTCCGTCCTTCGTACAATTGGGCAAGGCTCTGGGCATCCGGGTCATTGCCGCAACCAAGACCGCGGAAGAACGTGAGAATCTGCTGTCCCTGGGCGCCGAGAAAGTCATCGTCACCGAGGAACAGGATCTGCTGATGCAGATCAACAAGATCACCGACAACCGTGGCGTGGACGTGGTGTTCGACGGTCTCGGCGGGCCACAGATGTCGTTGCTTGGCGATGTGCTTGCACCTCGCGGCAGCCTGGTACTGTACGGCCTGCAAGGTGGCAACCAGACGCCGTTCCCGGCCTGTGCGGCGTTCCAGAAGAACATCCAGTTCTTTGTGCACTGCATCGGCAACTTCACCGGCAAGCCGGAACTGGGCATCATCCAGGACCAGGTCGCACTGCAACGCGCCTTGCGCGACATCAACCAGATGACCGCCGACCGCGTGCTGCTACCGCTCAAGACTCGGGTCTTCCCGTTTGCCGAGTTTGTAGAAGCACACCGCTACATGGACGAATGCCCATGCCGCGAACGGGTCGCCCTCCAGGTCGAACCTGCCTAAGTCCTTCATGTAAGCCCCTCTGCAAAGTCCGCGTCCGCCGCGGACTTTTCTGTTTCAACCCCGCTGAAATGAGATGTCGCCTCGCCCCCTCAATAGGTCAGTTCAGCAACTGAACTGGTTTTTGCTCTCAATCTGTATCTTCTAATCATCATATAAGCCTTGATAATTGAATGATTACTTTCATCTCAAGGAATGAGTCATGGCTGGGTATCAGCTTGATACTTTTCAATACACACTGTTAATACATATCCGACCAATAGTTCGTCGTTGCGCTGTTACCAAAAAAACATGGGTGACTTCTTTCTCTATTTCTTGTGCTAATTGTCTGTGGGACGTTGTCGGATATTTCCTAGGATCTCGCGGTCGGCTGCAAGGGCCCGGCTCTACAGGGGTTCACGGTCACCTGCCTCTGGCGGGAGCAAGGGGGACTTCCAGTTATTTCAAATAATTACTAAAAGCTTAAGTGCTAGCATTTGGCAATAGCGTCCAGTACTTCAGTCGGGGCAAGCAACCCATTGCGCAATGCGTGTGGTGGTTGGCACGACATCGAACTTACAAGTATCAGGTAAATAAAGATGACCAATATCCATGACCAAGCGATGAACTATGTCTATCAGCAAGTGCTGCAGCGATTGTTGAGTTTCTTCTCGCGTGCCGAACGCACGGCATTGCAACTGATGATTCAGCGATTGGTGGTGGCCGCCGGAGGCATGGAGCGTATTGGCGAATTCAAGGTCCTGGCCATTCAGTCGGGATCCCGTGACAGTTGTTACACCTTGGCGCTGCTGCGCGCTGCACAGCTGAGTATCGCCGGCCGGGCGCCAGCGACGTTCCAGTTGCGTGTGGCATCCTTGCGCTTGAACGACGCAAGCCCGACCGCCCTGGAAAACATCCATCGCAGCTACAGCGCCTTGTTCCTCTACGACGATCCTCGGGTCGAAGTGTTGATGGTTGATAACCGGGAGGTCCTGCCGTTCAACCACTTGACGCCGATTTCCGAAGGTGGCCGAGAGTCCAATCGGCTCAATCTTTTGATGGTGGGCCATTGTCGCGCCTGGAACGGGCCGCTTGAACTGTGGGACGACGGGTATTTGGCCACCGGCGAGTTCTATGGGCAAATAGCTCGTTGGGACCGCGGCGTCGATGCGTTGATCAGCAGCGACTCACCTCGTCAGCAGAAGCAGTTTCTCGACGGCTTGAAACGTGCAGCCGCCAAGGCCGGGCTCAAGACCTCGGATCATCACGAAACCGGCTACGAGGCGCTTTTCGCATTGCTCGATGAACTGGGCAGCGACTGCTACCGCGCTTTTTATGCCGAGCATGGCCAGGTTGCATGGCGCCCGGCCGAACGATTCGAGGCCTGTCGTCGCGCCACGTACATCGACATTCACGACTTGCTGGTCAGCAACCTGGAAGAGCGTTGGCCGCTGCTCACAGAGTTTCTCGGTTTTCAAGCCGACGAACTGGCGGCTCAGCTCAGCGACAACGAGTACGTCAGCCTTTCTATCTGCGCCCACATGCGGGGTTTGCAGTCGTGCTTCGTCCACGACCGCGGCTACGAAACAGGTGTCACCGAATACCTGCAGCGTGCATTGATCATGATGCGGCGCAAGCAACTGGCGGAACGGTTGTGCGAACAAGCGGTAGAGGCGTTCGGCAATCCGGCGATGTTGGCCGAACTGCGCGTGCTGGCGGCGGCCGAGGCGCAAAAAAGCCTTGGCCTGAACGAGGCTCAACTGGTGTGCCTGCTTTTTTCACCTTTCGTCGACAATGGCGCGGCGCTTGAGCGTTTTCTGCGCCAGTGCCACCCCGGCATGCTCGTGGCGATGCCTGATTTGCACCGGGCAATGCAGGGCCAGCCGGTGCCGGAGCAGGTTCTGCACTGGATGACCGATGTCAGCGGTTTGCCTGTCAACTTGATTGGCAAGATTTATCGCATGGCCCCGTTGTCTGCAGGTGAAAGCAGGGCAGGCGCGCTGGAAATCGACAGCGCGGGTGTGCAAGTGGCAACCGCTTGCGACGACGACACGGCGGTGGCGGATGAATGGTCAGCGGGGCGCTGAAAGTGCGTGGCTTGACAGATTTTCTGACGATGCATGAGGACGTTCACACGGCATTCGGCTCTTGCCCATGAAAGGGCCGCGAGAAACAGACTTCGCGTATCAGGCGGTGTACCGATATCTGACTAACCTGATCAACGAACCGGTCAGTGACACGCGGGTCCGCCTGCCTTCGTTGCGTCAGTTGGCGGAGCGTCTGAGCGTGTCGATCTCGACCATTCAGTACGCATATTCGCTGCTGGAGAAGGAAGGTCGCGTCTATTCGGTGGCCAAGTCCGGGTATTACGCATTGCCGGTATCCTCTATCAACACGCTCAGCAGTGGCAACGACCTGCTCGAAACCGTTTATGTCAATGCCAGACGTCCCGGCATGCTGGTGTTGAGCGCCGATGAACCGGCGCTGCTGCAACCCCTCGACAGTCCGTTGCTGCTACTTGAAAGAGAACTGCTGCGCCAGTATCCGCGTCAGCCGCAACCGACATCCCAACCTTGCGGCGAGCTGGAGTTGCGCATCGCCCTGGCCGCGCGCTACACCACTTCGCCGCTGCGCTGCTGGCATGCCGACGATGTCTATATTGGTGCCGACCTGCGTGGCGTACTGGAAATACTAATCGCGGTGTTGAATCTCAAGGACGCCACGGTGTTGGTCGAGTCGCCGTGCGACTGGGCGATTCTGCGGTTGCTCCAGGCTGCGCAGGTGCGAGTGATCGAGCTGGCGGTGCAATCCTGCGGTGGCCTGGACGTCGAATGGCTCAAAGAGCTGCTGGAGACCGAGCCGGTGCGGCTGGTGATGGTTTCATCCGGGCTGAACATGCCGCGAGGCAGCCTGGCACCCGACGACAACCGACAAATCGTCGCGCAGTTGCTGGAGCGACATGGCAGTTGGGTGCTGGAAAACGACTGCTACGGCGAACTTGGATTCGAACCGGACGGCCCGCGCTTTCGCGACTTGCTGGACCCCGATCGGCTGATCGTGTTTTCCACTTTCGAGAAAATCATCGGGCCGGAGGCGCCCTACGGCTACCTGCTGTCGCGGCACTTCAGTGCTGAATTGCAGCGGTACTTTCTGCTGCGTTCGTTCCGCTTGTCACCGATTCGCCAGAAAGCCATCGCGCGCTTGTACGGCAATGGACGTGTCGACCAGCATCTTCAGGTGTTACGGCGGATGCTCAAGGACCGCAAAGTGCAGATGACACAACTGTTGCAGGAGCGTCTGGGGGATGCCTTGCACTTTGTCGACCCTCAGGGCGGGGCGACCGTGTGGGTTCGTTCGCTGCGCCAGGTCGATGTACGTCGGGTGTTCCAGCGTCTGCTCAAGCATCAGGTGGTGTTCGCACCGGGAGAGCTGTTCAGCCTCCAGGGCTTGCATGCGCAACACTTGCGCCTGAGTCATACCTTCGGCGGTGATCACGACCTTGCCGCGGCGATGGGCTTGTTAGGAGACGCCTTGCGTCTGGAGTCGATCGATTGAACGGGGTCCCAGCCCCTGCGTGATACTGATGGATCGATCCCATCGCGCTGCGGTCAAACTGCCAGTAAACTGCGTTCCTATTCCTGAACCACTCTACTTCAGAGGTTTTGCATGACACTCAGTCCTTTTGCGGGCAAACCGGCACCGGTAGAACTGTTGGTCGACATCCCGCGACTGGTAACGGCCTATTACACCGGTCAGCCCGATGCCGCCATTTCGACCCAGCGCGTAGCGTTTGGCACGTCCGGGCACCGAGGCAGCTCGTTCGACTTGAGTTTCAATGAATGGCACGTTCTGGCAATCAGCCAGGCAATCTGCCTGTACCGCGAAGCCCAAGGCATTGACGGCCCGCTGTTCGTCGGCATCGACACCCACGCGTTGTCCACCCCGGCCGGCACCAGCGCCCTTGAAGTGCTGGCCGCCAACGGCGTGACGGTAATGATTGCCGAAGGTGACGAATACACCCCGACACCGGCCATTTCCCACGCGATTCTCTGCTACAACCGCGGACGCACGTCGGGGCTGGCGGACGGCATCGTTATCACTCCGTCGCACAACCCGCCGCAAAGCGGTGGTTATAAATACAACCCTACCAACGGTGGCCCGGCCGATACCCACATCACCAAGTGGATCGAAGCCAAGGCCAACGAACTGCTGAGCAACAAGCTCGCCGGCGTCAAACGCATCAGCTACGAGCAGGCGCTGAAGGCCAGCACGACCCATCGTCACGATTACCTCAACACTTACGTCGCCGACCTGATCAACGTGATCGACTTCGACGCCATCCGTGATGCCAAGCTGCGTCTGGGTGTCGATCCGCTGGGTGGAGCAGGGGTGCGCTACTGGTCGGCGATTGCCGAGCATTACCGTCTGGATATGGAAGTGGTCAACCAACAGGTCGATCCGACCTTCCGCTTCATGACGGTTGACTGGGATGGTCAGATCCGCATGGACCCATCGTCCACTCACGCCATGCAGGGCCTTATCGGTCTCAAAGAGCGCTTCGACGTAGCTTTCGCGTGCGACCCGGACCATGATCGCCATGGCATCGTGACCCCGTCCGGCGGCTTGCTCGCGCCGAACAACTACCTCGCCGTATCGATCGACTATCTGTTCCAGAACCGTCCGCAGTGGCGCGCCGATGCGGCCGTGGGTAAAACCGTGGTCAGCAGCGGCTTGATCGATCGCGTGGCAAAACGTTTGGGGCGTCGTCTGTACGAAGTGCCAGTCGGCTTCAAATGGTTTGCTGACGGCCTGTTCGACGGTTCCCTGGGCTTTGGCGGTGAAGAAAGCGCTGGCGCTTCGTTCCTGCGCAAGGATGGCAGCGTCTGGTGCACCGACAAGGATGGCTTGATCCCGGCCCTGCTGGCCGCAGAAATGACCGCCCGCACCGGCCGCGACCCAAGTCAGGCCTATCGCGCCTTGACCGAAGAACTGGGCGAACCGTTCTCGGTGCGCGTCGATGCCAAGGCCAACCCTGAGCAGAAGGCACTGCTGAGCAAATTGTCGCCGGACCAGGTCACCTCGACCCAATTGGCGGGCGAAGCAATCCAGAGCATCCTCAGCCACGCACCGGGTAACGATCAGGCGATCGGTGGTCTGAAAGTCATGACCGAGAACGGCTGGTTCGCGGCGCGTCCGTCGGGCACCGAAGACATCTACAAGATCTACGCTGAAAGCTTCGTCAGTGACGAACACCTCAAGCAATTGGTGGCAGAAGCGCAAACACTGGTGGACGGCGCGATCTCTGCGAAGTAATCCAGAATGTAAAAAAGGGCGGCCATCACGGTCGCCCTTTTTTTTGTCCCGCGTTTACCTGATCAAGCCAGGTCCACCAGGACGATTTCACTGTCTTCGATGGCGGTCACCCGCAACACGTGCTCATCGGCGACCGCAACACCGTCTCGAGCTTGTGCGCGCAAGCCATTGACTTCAATGACGCCGGTGGCCGGTACCAGATAGGCGCGACGGCCATTGTCCAGGCGATACTCGGCGGATTCACCGGCCTTCAAGTTTGCGGCCACCAATCGCGCATCGGCTCGAATGCGCAGGCTTTGATCGTCGCCGGCTTTACCGCTCGCCAGCGTCACGAAACCTTCGCGTTGGCCTTTTGGAAACGGCTTGGCGCCCCAGGACGGTGCCAAACCGGTTTCGTTCGGGATGATCCAGATCTGGAAGATCCTGGTCTCGGTGGCTTCCAGGTTGTATTCACTGTGGGCGATCCCCGTGCCGGCGCTCATGACCTGAACGTCGCCGGCCTCGGTGCGACCCTTGTTACCCAGATTGTCTTCGTGAGTGATTGCGCCTTCACGGACGTAAGTGATGATTTCCATGTCCCGGTGCGGGTGTTTCGGGAACCCGGTGCCAGACGCAATCACGTCGTCGTTCCACACCCGCAGGTTGCCCCAGTTCATGCGTTTCGGGTCATGGTATTCGGCGAACGAAAAGTGGTGATGGGCATCCAACCAGCCATGGTGGGCGCCGCCCAGGGAGCTGAAAGGTCTGAGTTCAAGCATGATCGTCTCCTGAATAGGTTCGTCATGGGGCGCAGCGCCTGAGCCACGAAACGCGAACCGGTGGTTGATGGCGAGCATCATCTATCAGGAACTAATCGATAAAAAGCGTAAAAAATGCCTCAATACAATCGAATAACTTGATATCTAATCACCTCGAAAGATTCTCACCCAACCTTCACTTCATCGCATAAGCCAATGAGCTGTAAGCATTTCACTAGAACTGAATGGCAAATGCAGACACCATAGCCCGCAACAGCCTCACACCCTGGAGTCAGCCCGCGTGCCGCAACACACCCCCGATCTTCCTCCTGAGCTTCGTCCCCTGGCCGAGATGCCGCTGCTCAAGCGTCTGGCCGCCCGGTTCTTTGGTCACGGCCTCACGCGTCTGCGCGCACAACACCGGGCATCCTGGCTGCACGGTCAGGCCGACGGCTTTCGCAGCGGACACAGCGCCGGGGTGGACTACGGCTATAAGGAAGGCAAACTTGAAGGGTTGGAGGAAGGCCGACAGGTCTTATTGATCCGCGACTCGCGCTCGACCGAACACCGACCGCCCAATGTTGACGAGAATCTGTTCGACGATTGGCGTCTGCCGTTAAGCGCCGAGTTGAAGAAGCGCATGAAGACGGATGTCGCCCGACTGCTGCCACCGCACGCCCAGCCCAGCACCGCGCAATGGAAAATGATCTTCAGCGACACGCCCTCGACCTCAGTGATTGCCGGCGCGGGTGCGGGCAAATCGACCACGTTGGTGTTGCGTATTTTGCTGCTCACCCATTATCTGGGGTTCGAGCTGAGTTCGATGACGGTGGTGACCTTTACCCGTGAATCGCGCAAAGACTTCATCAACAAACTGATCGAGCTGTTTGCGCTCTGGGGCCGGTCGCTCAGCCTCAAGGAGGCGCGCGATCTGGTGCGCACCTTCCATTCGCGAATCCTGCCGATGGTTCGCAGCCTGCCCGGTTTCGAGCGGCTGCAAGCCTTCGAAAACCTCAGTCACCGTGCGCAAAGCGGCGATGAAGAGGTCGACAGCAATCCTTTCGACCTGCGCATCAATGACGCCCAGCGCCAGCAACTCAACGCTTGCTATCACAGCCTGCACACGCGCAATGAGCGCTTTCGCGAACTGATCAAGCCGTTGTCCCGTCATGCACTGCAACTCAAGGAGCTGGAGCGCGATCACCCGGATGTGCAGAAACGCATGGCCGTGACCGAACTGGCCGCCAAGCGTGATGAAGAGCTCTGCGACGCTATCGAAGATTTGTGGTTTCGCGCGGGTGCCTGGCCAATCAAAGGCATTGAACCGAAGCGCCAGACATTCGATATCAACGGCTCGACATTTCATTGTCATGGCTATATTCCCAGCCTGGACGCTTGGGTGGTGCTGGGATTCGATCCACGGGAAAACCCGCAGGCCAGCCGCCCGAATGCCAAATTGAGCGTTCGAGCGGAATGGGCGGTCAAGCGCACCCTGTTTCAAGCTTTCTGTCGTAAGCCTTTGATATGGCTTGATAGTTACGAATCGTCAAAGCGTGTATTGGCGTCCCTTGCAGGCGATGCCAGCGCCGGGCCGGGCTTCGATTACAAGGTCAAGGGCGAGCTCAGTTCTGCGCCGTTGCTGGACTGTTTTGTCGCTGCCGCCGGATTTATCGAGAATCTTGGCCTGGATGTACCCAATGCCGTGGGCCAGATGAGTTTTGCCAAGGACGACCCCGACCGGTTTTTCTTCGAGGCCTTGAGCTTGTACTGGCGAGCGCTGGAAGATCATCTGCTCGATCAGAAGCCACCGGTGATGACCTACAACCGGATGTTCGCCTTGTTCAGCGAACATTCGCCGGAAAACCTGAGGTTGCTGAGCGATGAGCTGCTCAGGCCGATGTCGCACCTGATGATCGACGAATTTCAGGACGTATCGCCGCAGATCGTTTCCTGGATTCGCGCGAGCCTCACGGAAATCCGCAGTCGCGGCCCGGCCATGCATGTGGGGCGCGGCGCACAACGTTCGTCGTTGCTGTGTGTCGGCGATGACTGGCAGTCCATCTACGGCTGGCGGGGCAGTTCGCCGACGTACTTCATGGAATTCAACAAGGAATTCCCTTCACCTGGCACGACCAAAGTCATGCTGAGCGACAACTACCGCAGTCACCAGCACATCATCGATGCCGCTGAACATATCGTTCGTGCGGCGCCGGCGATCGCAGGCAAGAAGGCCAAGGCCAGTGGCGAGCCGAAGGCATTGCTGCCGGTTAACGTTCTCGATCGTGACGATCAAGGCATGGCCAAACGCCTGATGGAGCACTACCAAAAGGGCGATTCAATCTTGATGCTTTATCGAAAAAGCAGCGATAAGTCATTGATAGAAGAACATATTCAGTCTGTAGTTAATGTGGATTCTAGCTTGCCGTACGAAGCGCGGAGGCTCAAGCAGCTGACTTATCACAGCGCCAAGGGACTTCAGGCTGACGCCGTGTTCCTGCTGGGTGACTGCCAACACCTCACCAGTTCGCCGTACAAGAATCAGGTCTACCGCATGGCGGGTCTCGGCAAACCAGGCGACAGCGAAGCGTATGACAGCGCACAGAAAGACGAGATCCTGCGACTGGCTTACGTCGGCATCACTCGGGCGGTGAGTCATTGCTATTGGTATGTCGATGGGCAAGACACCCAGGCAGCCAACGTGCCTAAAGCGTCCGATCGGATCGGCAAGGGCAAGGCGTTCTTTGCCGATCACCGGCAGGGCAAGGCATCGGCGTAAACCGTAAAAAATCGTCGCGCACAAAAAAGCCCACTAAACGTGGGCTTGTTGTTTGAAGTTCAGCCTTCAGGCATAGCTCCTGAGGGCGGCTGGCGGAATGAAGGCCTCAAGCTCGTCTTCCACCGCTTCGATTATTCGTTCTACATCCGCAGCATTCATTACCGTCGCGCAAGGAATGCCGGCGATGGCGATCATGGTCTCGCCACTGGCACGGTCAAAAAGACGGGCAATCATGCTGCCCGGCGCATCCATGCTCGCCTCGAAACCCATGGGATGAAAATGCCAGCGCATCAGCTGGCAGGCATTGGGAAAGGTGACTTTACTGAAGCCTTTATTCATATGTAGCCCGCCTTATTCATCGAGCGCTTCCTTTAGCTCATGTTAGGAGGGAAGAGCCTTCAATGGCTCAACCGGTGACTGCCTTTAAAAGTAGCATCCGAATGTGAAAAGAATGTGGATTTTTCAGGCCGTTTAGCGATTGGTTCAGTTTTTTTGATGCAGGTCATAGAAATAGCCCGGGTCCGGCAATGGGCCATCACGGTTGGTCATTGAAGCCGAGACGGAATTTCGGCAAGCTCGGTTTTTTTTCGCCGAGTCCTCTATGCACGCCGATGATGATGGTCCGCTGCAAGCCCAGGCCACGGGCGACACGGTGATGCGCTATCACTTGCGTTGGAAACACCGGGATCTGGACGGGGTGATGGCGCTCTATCATCCAGAGATTCAGTACAGCGATTTCTTCCAGAACCGTGTGATGGGGCTGTCCGAGTTGCGTGAATACGTGCGCAGTAGCATGCCCCGCGATGCCGATGAAGCCCTGGAGCACTCGGACCGTATTCGTCTGGACGGCAACACGGCGTTCATTCAGTACCGTATTACCCTGCGCGGTGGTGGAGGCCTGGTGTCGTTCCGGGCCAGCGAGGCGATTACCGTCCGTGACGGACTGATCTGGCGGGTCAACGAATATGCCTCGCTGGTGCATGAACAGCCCGTCAGCAAGGCCACCAGCAGCCAACGTCCGGCGGTCAGTCGACTCGGGCTGTCTGCACGCCAGCTGAGTTTCATGGCTGAAGACTTGCAGCAGTATTTTCAGGGCCAGCAACCTTATCTCGATCCCGAGCTCGACCTGCAACGGGTGGCGAAGGAGTGCGGGTACAGCCGCAATCAAATTTCCTACTTGCTGAATCAGGTGCTTGGCCAGAGCTTCTATCGATACGTCAACCACGCGCGCCTGCAGCATTTGCTCGCGGCACTGGATAGCGCCACGCCGCCACTGCGTATCGACGAACTGGCGTTTGCCGCCGGGTTCAATTCGCTGTCGGCGTTTTACAGTTGCTTCCGCCAGCACACCGGCCAGTCGCCCAAGGCCTACGTCAAACAAATTTCTTTGCGTGCACGCGCGCAAGACAGCCTCTGAGTCCAAGCACTAGGATCGACGCCATCGAAGTTTGAGTGGCGGAGTCTTGCATGTCGGCGTGGCGCACTATCAGTTTGTGGATGGATCAACTCGACGAGCCATTATTGGCGCGTGCAGCGCTGGATCAGGATCTGGACGTTGACGTCGCCATCATTGGCGCGGGGTACACCGGCCTCTGGACCGCGTACTACCTCAAACGCCAGGCGCCCAATCTCAACATTGCGATTGTTGAGGCGCAAACCGCCGGTTTTGGTGCCTCGGGGCGTAACGGCGGCTGGCTGATGGGCAATGTGCTGGGCGAAGACCGCTTGCTCGCCGACTTGCCGTCCGAACAACGTCGGGCTTCTTTCGATTTGCTGCACGGCATTCCGGATGAAGTCGGGGTTGTCCTCGAACGTGAAGGCATCGACTGCGATTACCGCAAAGGCGGGGCGCTGTATTGCGCGGCCCGCTATCCGGAACAAGAAGCCAGCCTTCGGCACTATCTCGACACGCTCTATAGCCAGGGATTGACCGAAAGCGATTACCGCTGGCTCGGCCCCGAGCAGTTGGCGCAACAGATCAGAATCGCCAAGCCTTATGGCGGTATCTATGCACCGCACGTCGCAACCATTCACCCGGCAAAGTTGGTGCGAGGCCTGGCCCGGACGGTGGAGAAAATGGGCGTCAGAATTTACGAAAACAGCCCGGTCACCCAATGGCAGTCGGGGGGGCTGCGCACGGCGAAAGCCTCGGTTCGCAGCCGCTGGATCGTGCCGGCGGTCGAAGGTTACTCGGTCACCTTGCCACCGTTGGGGCGTTATCAGTTGCCGGTGCAAAGCTTGATAGTGGCCACCGAGCCGTTATCCGCCGCCACGTGGGATGAAATCGGCCTGAGTCGCGGCCAGGCTTTCAGCGAAAGCAGTCGCCAGGTCACTTACGGCCAGCGCACGGCTGACAACCGGTTAGTGTTCGGCGCGCGGGGCGGTTATCAGTTCGCTGCCAGGTTACGCCACAACTTCGACTTGACCACCAGCGAAGTGGAGCTGCGGCGTTATCTGTTTGGCGAACTCTTCCCGCAACTCAAGAACGTGCGGATTACCCATGCCTGGGGCGGCAATCTGGGAATGTCCCGGCGTTTCAAGCCGCACATGTTGTGTGATCAGGCCAGTGGCATCGCATTGTCGGGTGGCTATGGCGGGGAGGGCGTCGGCGCCAGCAACCTGGGCGGCCGGACGCTGGCCGACCTGATTCTGCAGCGCGACACCGAACTGGTTCGGCAGCCGTGGGTCATCCACGGAGGGCTCGACGCGCTCCGGGCCTGGGAACCGGAGCCCTGCCGCTGGCTTGGCTACAACGCGATCATCCGCAGCTTTGTCCACGAAGACCAGACCCTGGCCAACCCGACCACCGCACCCTGGCGCCGAAAACTGGCCACCGGTATTGCCGGCTTCATGGAAGGTTTCATGCGGTAAACGGCGCGTTATTCATCTATCGGCTCAATCGACAGGTACTCCCATGAGCATCACCCAATTCAAGAACACCGCAACCCTGAAGCTGGAACAGTCGAATCCGGTCGCCGTACCGCTGGGCTTGCCCGTGGCAGTGGCCTCGACCACCAGCGTTGAACGCGACGACGGCGTCGAAACCGGCGTCTGGGAATGCACGCCCGGCCGCTGGCGGCGGCAGATCGTCGCCCAGGAGTTCTGTCACTTTCTCCAGGGGCGCTGCACGTTTACCCCGGATGACGGTGAAACCCTGCACATAGAAGCCGGCGATGCACTGATGTTGCCAGCCAACAGCCTCGGTATCTGGGATATCCAGGAAACCGTGCGCAAGACCTACGTTTTGATTTTTTGATCCACTGATTGCCTGCCAGCTCCCCCAATAAAAAAAGACAAATCAAACAGGAATCGACTCATGATCCGAAAGACATTGACTCTGGCTCCCCTTGCGCTCTTCGCGACCCTCGGCCACGCGGCCGAGACCGTCAAGATTTACAACTGGTCGGAGTACATCGCCCCGGACACCACGAAAAACTTCCAGAAAGAAACCGGCATCGCATTCAGCTACGACGTCTTCGACAGCAATGAAACCCTCGACGGCAAATTGATGACCGGCAAATCCGGCTACGATGTGGTCTTCCCGTCCAACCACTTCATGGCGCGGCAGATTCAAGGCGTGGCGCTGAAGAAACTCGACAAGAGCCAACTGCCGAACTGGAAAAACCTCAACCCGACGCTGCTCAAAGCCCTGCAAACCAACGATCCGGGCAACGAACACGGCTTCCCGTATCTCTGGGGCAGCACCGGCATCGGCTACAACATCGCCAAGGTCAAGGCTGTGTTGGGTGATAACGCACCAGTGGATTCGTGGGACCTGATTTTCAAACCCGAAAACATGCAAAAGCTGCAAAAGTGCGGCGTGGCCATCCTCGACAACGGCCCCGAGCTGTTGCCGGCGGCCCTGAACTACCTGGGCCTGCCGCATCACAGCAAGAACCCGGAAGACTACAAAAAGGCTGAAGCGCTGCTGATGAAAGTCCGTCCGTATGTCAGCTATTTCCACTCGTCCAAGTACACCAGCGACCTGGCCAACGGCGACATCTGCGTGGCCGTCGGCTTCTCCGGTGACATTCTGCAAGCCGAAAACCGCGCGAAAGAAGCGAAGAATGGCATCGACATCGGCTACGAGATTCCCAAGGAAGGCGCCGCCATCTGGTTCGACATGGTCGCCATGCCGGTGGACGCCCCGGACGAAAAGGCCGGCTACGCCTTCATGAACTACCTGCTGCGCCCGGACGTCATGGCCAGCATCAGCAACTA
>LNAP01009116.1_pt1 | contig 14060 bp, 12 predicted proteins | sample 602601 | NCBI WGS metagenome assembly LNAP01 (sample SAMN02440304, study PRJNA202911) | soil metagenome | biome: Subtropical and temperate rainforests or woodlands; isolation source: soil samples (1 kg each in a 20% v/v slurry with milli Q water) were... ...
AAGAACCTGAAGTTCCGCGAGCTGGATTCGGCCATGCTGCCGCGCGTGCTCGACCAGGTCGATCTGGCCCTGATCAACACCAACTATGCGCTGGATGCCGGCCTCAACCCGACCAAGGACGCGCTGGCGATCGAGAGCAAGGACTCGCCGTACGTGAACTTCCTGGTCGCCCGCCCGGACAACAAGGACGACGCCCGCGTGCAGAAGCTGGCCAAGGCGCTGACCGGCCCGCAGGTGAAGGCCTTCATCGAGACCAAGTACAAGGGCGCGGTGCTGCCGGCGTTCTGATGTTGGGGTAGCGCCGGGCCATGCCCGGCGGAATGGGTGTCGCCGGGCATGGCCCGGCGCTACCGCCCTCAATCGACATGGAAGGCGAGGGTGGCGGCCACGGCCTGCTGCCACCCGGCGTAGAGTTTCTCGCGCCGGGCCACCGCCATCTGCGGTTCGAAGCGGCGATCCAGCCCCCACTGTGCCGCGATCTGTTCGCGGCTCTCCCAGAAGCCGACCGCCAGCCCGGCCAGGTAGGCCGCACCCAGCGCGGTGGTCTCGGTCACCCGCGGTCGCAGCAGGGGGACGCCGAGGATGTCGGCCTGGAAGCTGGCAAGGAAGTCGTTGCCGATCGCGCCGCCATCGGCGCGCAGTTCACTGAGCGAGATGCCCGCATCGGACTGCATCGCATCCAGAACGTCGCGGGTCTGGTAGGCCATCGCCTCCAGCGCTGCGCGCACGAAGTGGGCCTTGCCGGTGCCACGGGTCAGGCCGAACATCGCACCGCGCACGTCGCTGCGCCAGTACGGTGCACCCAGGCCGACGAAGGCCGGCACCAGGTACACCCCCGCGCTGTCCGGCACCTGTGCGGCCAAGGCCTGGCTGTCAGCAGCGCGATCGATCATGCGCAGCCCATCGCGCAACCACTGCACCACCGAGCCGGCGATGAAGATCGACCCCTCCAGCGCGTACTCCACCTTTCCCCCCAGGCCCCAGGCAATGGTGGTCAGCAGGCCATTGCGCGAGCGCACGGCCTGCGTGCCGGTGTGCATCAGCATGAAGCAGCCGGTGCCATAGGTGTTCTTGACCATGCCTGGCTGGAAGCAGGCCTGGCCGAACAGCGCGGCCTGCTGGTCGCCGGCGATGCCGGCAATCGGGATCGGATGGTCGAAGAAGAACTGCGGGCGCGTGTGCGCGTATACCGAACTGGAATCGCGCACCTGCGGCAGCATCGCACGCGGTATGTCCAGCAGGGCCAGCAGGTCCTCGTCCCAGTCCAGGGTATGGATGTTGAACAGCAGCGTACGCGCGGCGTTGCTGTAGTCGGTCACGTGCGCCTGGCCGCCGCTGAGATTCCACACCAGCCAGCTGTCGATGGTGCCGAACAGCAGCTCGCCGCGCTCGGCCCGCTGCTGCGCGCCTTCCACGTGATCGAGGATCCAGCGGATCTTGGTGGCCGAGAAATAGGCGTCGATCAGCAGGCCGGTGCGCTCGCGGATCAGCGCTTCGTGGCCGCCGGACTTCAGCCGCTCGCAGATCGCCTGGCTCTGCCGCGACTGCCAGACGATGGCGTTGTGGATCGGTTGTCCGCTGGCGCGGTCCCAGACCACGGTGGTTTCGCGCTGGTTGGTGATACCCAGTGCGGCGATGTGGCGGGGATCGATCTGTTCGCGGCTGAGCAGTTCGGTGATCGTGGCATAGACGCTTGTCAGGATCTCGCGCGGGTCATGCTCGACCCAGCCCGGCTGTGGAAACAACTGGGCAAACTCGCGCTGCGCGCTGCCGACGATGTCGCCGGCGCGATCGAACAGGATCGCGCGCGAACTGGTGGTTCCCTGGTCGATGGCCAGCACGTAGCGGGGCGTCATGCAGCGTCTCCGGTGGCGATGTTGGGATCGTAATGCATCGGTGGCGCCGGGCCGCGCGCGGCATTACCGGCGACGTGAATCCATCCAGGCCTGCAGCCGTGCCGCCTGTGCCGCGTCCATCTGCAGCCCCAGCTTGCTCCGCCGCCACAGTACATCCTCGGCGCTGCGGGCCCACTCGTGGTCGCACAGGAACGCCACCTCGCGTGCGTGCAGGCCCGCGCCAAAGTCTTCGCCCAGATCGAACAGGCTGCGTGCGCCGTGCAGCAGATCGATGCTGCGACTGCCATAGGCGCTGGCCCAGCGCCGCAGCGTGGTCTCCGGCAGCCAGGGGGCCTGGTGCCGAAGCTGTTCCCGTGCCTGCCCGGCATCGCCCCAGTCGCTGCCGGGCAGTGGCTCGCCTGCCGCCGTCCAGGCGGGGCGGGCGTGCGGCAGATAGGGGCGCAGCAGGTCCAGTGCCTCCTCGGCCAGTACCCGGTACGTGGTCAGCTTGCCGCCCAGCACGTGCAGCGCAGGCGCACCTTCGGCGTCCAGTTGCAGGCGATAGAGGCGACGCTTGAGCTTGCCGAGGTACTGCATGCGAGCGACGATTTCCTGGCCGGTGTAGCAGCCTTTCTTGAAACTCACGCCACCGACGGCTTGCAGGTTGAGCATCTGCGGGATGAACAGCTCGCGGGTGCTCGGCATGACCTGGCCGATCCCTGCGCGGATCTGGCCCAGCAGCCATTGATTCAGAGTGCCTTCGGACAGCAGGGCGGACAGCTTGCTTTTGATGAGATCGGCCTGATCGGCGGCGACCCACAGTTCGGCGCGGTCCGGCGAGACACGAATGGCGATCAGACTTTCATGACGCACGACGCTGTCGGTGTCTGCCGGCAACTCAAGACCCAGGCTGCTCAGTGCGGCATCGCCATGATCGAGGCCGAAGCGGACCCAGGCGGTGCTTTCATCGGTCAGTTTGGATTTGGAGAACACGGCGTACTTTTTCAGGTCCGCCAGCTGCGGCTCAAGCAGCTCGCTGGCCATCGCCAGCAGCACGCCGTCACCTTCCAGCACGATGCGGAAACTCGATTGCATCCGGCCTTTCTGCGTGCAGCGTGCGCCGAGGCTGGCCTGGGTATCGCTCAGGTAATTGAGGTTGCAGGTCAATTGGCCTTGCAGGAATTTGCTGGCGTCCGCGCCGCGGACTGCAAGAACGCCTTCATGGGACAGGGTGCAGAAAAAAGCAGAATCGGCCATGGGTCATCGCAGGGTAAAGAGTCTGGGGGACATCATAAGGGGGCGCTCTCGAAATGGGTAGTTCACAAAGGTCGATGGCGCCCGACCAAAGCCGAGTGTTCGACCGGGGCCGGGGCTGTATACTTGCCGCCTATTTGAGGAGCGCTCCATGGTCGAAGATGTTGAACTGAATCGCCTCTACTGGCACAGCCGCCGCGGCATGCTTGAGCTTGGTGCCGTTCGTTAAGGAGGTCTACCCGCACCTCAACCAGAAAGATCGCGAGTGCTACTGCAAGCTGCTTGAATGCGAAGACCAGGACATGTTCGGCTGGTTCATGGAACGCGCCGAATCGGAAGATCCGGAGCTTCAGCGCATGGTTCGCATGATCCTGGATCGTGTCCAGCCCAAGTAATGCGTTCGAATGCCGCTGGCATGCCTCACGGCAGTTGCTGGCGGCGTATCTTATGGCCCAGCTGTTCGCGCTGGGTTCTTTGTTTCTGCTCTCCTTACCGCTCTGGGCCAGTCTGCTCGGCATGACGCTGTGTGTGGTTCACGGAATCTGGCTGCTGCCACGCCTGATTTTGCTGACGCATCCACAGGCATTTCGCGGTTTGCGGCGCGATGCCGACGGCTGGCAGTTGTGGAATCAGGCCTCAGGTTGGCAGCCCGTGCAGCTAAGGCCGGACAGCCTGGCGTTACCGCTGATGGTGGTGCTGCGTTTTCGACTGCGAGGCGAGCGGCGAGTCAGATCAATCTGCGTTCCCCACGACTCGCAGGCGGCGGATGTGCACCGGCGCCTGCGGGTCAGGCTTACATTCAGTCGACGTAGGTGGGCGGCACCAGAATAGTGTCCAGCGCAACGGGTAGCATGTTCGGGTAGTCGAGGGTGTAATGCAGGCCGCGACTTTCCTTGCGCTCCATGGCTGACCGAATCATCAGCTCCGCCACCTGGGCCAGGTTGCGCAACTCGATCAAATCGCGACTGACCTTGTAGTTGCTGTAGAACTCGTCGATCTCGTCCAGCAACAGCCGCACGCGGTGCTGCGCGCGTTGCAAGCGCTTGTTGGTGCGCACGATGCCTACGTAGTCCCACATGAATCGCCGCAGTTCATCCCAGTTGTGCGCAATGATCACGTCTTCGTCGGAGTCGGTGACCTGACTGGCATCCCAGACGGGCAGGGCGATCGGAACCGACACCTGCGGCAGCTGTTCCAGAATGTCCGCCGCGGCCGAACGGGCATAGACAAAACACTCCAGCAGCGAGTTGCTGGCCATGCGGTTGGCACCGTGCAGGCCGGTGAAACTGGTTTCGCCAATGGCATACAGCCCCGGCACGTCGGTGCGACCGTGCTGATCGACCATCACACCGCCGCACGTGTAGTGCGCCGCCGGAACCACCGGGATCGGTTGTTTGGTGATGTCGATGGAAAACTCGAGGCAGCGTTCATACACCGTCGGGAAGTGAGTCTTGATGAACGCTTCGGGCTTGTGGCTGATGTCCAGATAGACGCAGTCGACACCCAGGCGCTTCATCTCATGGTCGATGGCACGGGCGACGATGTCCCGGGGCGCGAGTTCGGCACGCGGGTCGAAACGCTGCATGAAGCGTTCGCCGTTGGGCAGCTTCAGGTGTGCGCCTTCGCCGCGCAGGGCTTCAGTGATCAGGAAACTCTTGGCTTGCGGGTGATAAAGGCAGGTCGGGTGGAACTGATTGAACTCCAGGTTGGCCACCCGGCAGCCGGAACGCCATGCCATGGCAATGCCGTCACCGCAGGCGCCGTCGGGGTTGCTGGTGTAGAGGTAGACCTTGGCTGCGCCGCCGGATGCCAGGATGACGAATCGTGCACCGTACGTGTCGACTTCGCCGGTGCTGCGATTCAGCACGTAAGCACCCAGGCAGCGATCGCCTTCCAGGCCCAGGCGTTTTTCGGTGATCAGGTCGATGGCGACCCGCTGTTCCATCAGTTCGATATTCGGTCTGAGTCTGGCCTGGGCGAGCAGGGTTTTGAAGATCGCCGCGCCGGTGGCATCGGCCGCATGAATAATGCGCCGATGGCTGTGACCGCCTTCCCGGGTCAGGTGAAACTCGAATCCACCGTCTTCAGTGCCGGATTGTTCATCGCGGGTAAACGGTACGCCTTGATCGATCAGCCACTGGATGGCTTCTTTACTGTGCTCGACGGTAAAGCGCACGGCGTCTTCGTGGCAGAGGCCACCGCCGGCATTGAGGGTGTCATCGACGTGGGATTCGACAGTATCGGTGTCGTCCAGAACGGCAGCGACGCCGCCCTGGGCCCAGAAAGTCGAGCCGTTGGCGAGGTCGCCTTTACTCAGTACGGCGATGCGCAAATGACCGGGCAAGGTCAGCGCAAGGCTCAAACCGGCAGCGCCGCTGCCAATGACCAGAACATCGTGTTGAAACTGTTGGCTCATTTCAGGATTCCGCTCAAAGCGACCCGGGTCGGGGTTGGCGCAAGACTCGTGGAACGGCGAGTCAAGGCAGCCACACAGCCCACTAGTATATAGAGGGGGGGAGCGGCACAATACCCGAGCGCATATGGCATTGTGAAACTACTGTGACGGAAAATACCTGACGCTTCGTCGGATGATTTTTCGGCCGGTTCGGCGACAAGGTGACTGTATCAACGATTTAACAGTCTTTTTCTGTCCAGGGTTGCACAATGTCGCTTTCGCCCGGCTATAAATATTTGGAACTTTTGCCAAAGGCCCAAGATCAATAGACGGTGCCTGAAAAGAAGGACAGTGTCGGTTTCAGGAGGGGGACTTGCGTTTTGGTCCTGGCCAGTGAATCCGATGACAAGATTATTCGCGCAGCCGGGTCATGCCGAGCTGCGCTTTTCGTGCGTGCCAAAACAGAGCCCGCAGGAAACTTGCTTGGAGGGGGAGAACTTTTGCGAAAAGCCCGAGTCTATGTTTGCAAGTCTGGTCGTTTAGTTATGCAAGCCTCCTCCGAGCTTATCGAGGAGTGTTCATGCTAACCCAGGAAGAGGATCAGCAGCTCGTCGAGCGCGTTCAACGCGGCGACAAGCGGGCTTTCGATCTGCTAGTGCTGAAATACCAGCACAAAATTCTCGGGTTGATCGTGCGTTTCGTGCACGACACCCATGAAGCCCAGGATGTGGCACAGGAAGCCTTTATCAAGGCGGAAACTTTCGCGGAGATAGCGCGTTTTATACGTGGCTTTACCGCATCGCCATCAACACGGCGAAGAATTATCTGGTTTCACGCGGCCGCCGGCCGCCGGATAGCGATGTCAGTTCCGAAGATGCAGAGTTCTACGATGGCGATCATGGCCTCAAGGATCTCGAGTCGCCAGAGCGTGCATTGCTGCGGGATGAGATCGAAGGCACCGTCCATCGAACCATTCAGCAACTGCCAGAAGATTTGCGTACAGCTTTAACTTTACGTGAATTCGATGGTCTGAGTTACGAGGACATTGCGGCAGTCATGCAATGTCCGGTGGGTACCGTGCGCTCCCGGATATTCCGCGCTCGGGAGGCCATCGATAAAGCCCTGCAGCCGTTGTTGCAGGAAAACTGAGACAGCGGCGATAGCCAAGAGAGGAACGCCATGAGTCGTGAAGCCCTGCAGGAATCGCTGTCCGCAGTGATGGATAACGAAGCGGACGAACTGGAATTGCGTCGGGTATTAAATGCCTTTGACGATGTAGAAACCCGTGAAACCTGGGCTCGTTATCAAATCGCTCGGGCAGTTATGCACAAGGATCTGCTGCTTCCTCGTCTGGACATCGCCGCGGCAGTTTCTGCTGCTTTGGCCGACGAAGCCGTACCGGCAAAAGCCTCCCGTGGTCCATGGCGCAGCCTGGGTCGACTGGCTGTCGCTGCTTCGGTGACCGTTGCCGTACTGGCAGGTGTGCGTTTGTACAACCAGGACGAGATCGCGGGTGTCGAACTTGCCCAGCAATCCAGTCAACCGGGTCTGGCCGTTCCTCAGGTCAAAGGTCCAGCTGTATTGGCAGGCTACAATGAGAGTTCGGAAGCCACTGGCCCTATGGCCAACGGCGTATTGCAAGGTCAACCAGGCTGGCACGATCAGCGTCTGCCAGGCTACTTGCGCCAACATGCTCAACAGGCTGCACTGAAAGGTACTGAGAGCGCTCTGCCTTACGCTCGTGCAGCAAGCCTGGAAAACCGATAAGGAGGATCATGCGCGCCATACCTCTACTTACGCTATTGCTCAGTGGCTGGTTCGTTGTTCCAGCCCACGCCGATCAGGCTCAAGACTGGTTGACCCGTCTGGGCCAAGCCGAGCAGCAGCAAAGCTTTCAAGGTACTTTCGTCTACGAGCGTAACGGTAGTTTCTCTACCCACAATATCTGGCACCGTGTCCAGGATGGCCAGGTCCGCGAGCGTTTGGTCCAGCTCGACGGGTCCGCCCAGGAAGTCGTGCGCGTTGATGGAAAGACTCAATGCGTCAGCGGCAACCTGATGGCAGGGCTGGGAGATACTTCCAGCTCCGCTGCTCGTGCACTCGATCCACAGAAGCTCAAGAATTGGTATGACCTTGCTGTCATCGGCAAGTCGCGCGTGGCCGGTCGCCCGGCAGTGATTGTTTCGCTGACGCCGCGTGACCAGCACCGCTACGGTTTTGAACTGCATCTTGATCAACAAACCGGCCTGCCTCTCAAGTCATTGTTGCTCGATGACAAGGGACGGCTGCTGGAGCGCTTCCAGTTTACTCGACTCGATCCCGTCGCGGTCCCGACCGACAGTGACCTGCAGCCAGGCGCGGATTGCAAGGCGGTGAAGCTCGTTAGCGACAAGGCTTCGGCGGTCAAGGATGCACGGGTCTGGCATTCGGACTGGTTGCCGCCTGGTTTTGAGCTGACCAGCAGTACGGTCCGCAAGGATCCCGAGACCAAGGCTCAGGTCAGCAGCTTGATGTATGACGATGGTCTGGCGCGGTTTTCAGTGTTCCTTGAGCCTTTGAGTGGGTCCGGGGCTGCCGATACACGCACTCAACTGGGGCCAACCGTTGCCGTTTCCCGGCGTTTGAGTACGCCTCAAGGCGAGATGGTTGTGACAGTGGTGGGCGAGATCCCCATAGGCACTGCAGAACGGATTGCGTTATCCATGCGCACCGACGCTACTGCAACCCAGCAGTGACGTGAAATCGAAATGTTTCGTGAGCATTTCAATTTGCAAATCCCTCCAATATTTTTTATAGGTCAGAGCCCCTCGGCTCTGGCCTTGTTTGTTGTTCCCGGAACAAAAATACCGGCGTATCTTTCTCGGTGTTCCTTGCTCCATATCGCTTAACCATGCTCGTCGTAACGGGAGCCGTATGTCGATACCACGCTTGAAGTCTTACCTCTCCATTTTTGCCACCGTGCTGGTGCTCGGTCAGGCGGTCGCCGTTCAAGCGGTCGAATTGCCTGACTTCACGCAACTGGTCGAACAGGCTTCGCCTGCGGTGGTGAATATCAGTACCACGCAAAAGCTGCCTGACCGCAAAGTGAACCAGCAGATGCCTGACCTCGAAGGCTTGCCGCCGATGCTGCGCGAGTTTTTCGAGCGTGGCATGCCGCCGCAGCCTCGGTACCCCCGTGGCGATCGTCAGCGCGAAGCGCAATCGTTGGGTTCAGGTTTCATCATTTCGCCTGACGGCTACATCTTGACCAATAACCATGTGATCGCCGATGCCGACGAAATCCTCGTGCGTCTGTCCGACCGCAGTGAAATGAAGGCCAAGCTCATCGGCACCGATCCTCGATCCGATGTGGCGTTGCTAAAAGTCGAAGGCAAGGATCTTCCGGTCCTGAAGCTGGGCAAATCCCAGGATCTGAAAGCCGGGCAATGGGTTGTAGCCATCGGCTCGCCATTCGGTTTCGACCACACCGTGACCCAGGGCATCGTCAGTGCCGTCGGCCGCAGTCTGCCGAATGAAAACTATGTGCCGTTCATCCAGACCGACGTGGCGATCAACCCGGGTAACTCGGGTGGGCCGTTGTTCAACCTCAACGGTGAGGTGGTCGGCATCAACTCTCAGATCTATACCCGTTCCGGCGGCTTCATGGGCGTATCGTTCGCGATCCCTATCGACGTGGCGATGGACGTTTCCAACCAGCTCAAAAGCGGTGGCAAGGTCAGTCGTGGATGGTTGGGTGTGGTGATCCAGGAAGTGAGCAAGGACCTGGCCGAATCGTTTGGCCTGGACAAGCCGGCCGGTGCGCTCGTTGCGCAGATCCAGGATGACGGCCCGGCTGCCAAGGGTGGACTGCAAGTCGGCGATGTGATCCTGAGCATGAATGGCCAGCCGATCATCATGTCCGCCGATCTGCCACACCTGGTGGGCGCCTTGAAGGCGGGCTCCAAGGCTAATCTGGAAGTGATCCGCGAAGGCAAGCGCAAGAATGTCGAGCTGACGGTTGGCGCTATCCCGGAAGAAGGTAAGGAGCTGGACGACCTGCCGCTGTCGAGCATCGAGCGCAGCAGCAACCGCCTGGGCGTCTCCGTGGCGGAGCTGACGGACGAACAGAAGAAAACCTACGACCTCAAGGGCGGTGTGGTGATCAAGGAAGTCCAGGACGGCCCGGCATCGATGATCGGCCTGCAGCCAGGCGATATCATCACTCACCTGAACAATCAGGCGATCGGTTCGGCCAAGGAGTTCACGGACATCGCCAAGGCGTTGCCGAAGAACCGCTCGGTGTCAATGCGCGTACTGCGCCAGAACCGTGCGAGCTTCATCACCTTCAAGCTGGCTGAATAAACAGCTGGTTCGCTAAATGAAAAACCGCCTCGAAAGAGGCGGTTTTTTTTGGGGGGGGCTTTCACCTGTCTCACGCCATTCCCTGTAGGAGCTGCCGCAGGCTGCGATCTCTTGATCTTGCTTTATTAAAATCAAAAGATCGCAGCCTGCGGCAGCTCCTACAGGTTGTGTGTTATCCGGGTTTTGTTGAAGCGTCAGCCCATCATGTCCTTGATCATGCGTTCCTGCTCCATCAGCTCTCGCTGGCGGGCATCGATTCGCGAGGCCAGCGGGAAATTGTTGCCGGCCTTGCGCTTGGCAAAATCGAGTTGCTGGATGGCCTGGCGATAGTCGCCCACCAGCGCGAAATACTCGGCTCGCGCCTGGTGCAGGCCGATGATGTTGCCTGACAGTCCGCGGGTTTCGGCAACCTGATACCACACGTCCGGATCGTCCGGGCGCGACTTGAGCAGGCCTTCGAGTGCTTTCTCGGCATCGGCGGCGCGGTTCTGTTTCAGCAGCAGGTCAACGCGTACCTGGTTCAGTGGATAATTGCCGGGGTATTGCGTCAGCATCCGGTCAACCCTGGACTGTGCATCCGGCAGGCGATTGTTGGTGATGTCCAAATCGACCTGGGCGAGGTTGTAGATAATCTCGTTCGGCGCCTTGGCCAGCAGCGGCTTGAGGTTTTCCCGTGCTTCGTTCAGTTGACCGCCTTTGATCTGCGCAATCGCAAGACCGTAGCGCGCCGCATCGTTTTTCGGATTTTCCTCCAGCAGGGCGCGGAAACGCTTGGCGCCCAGGCCTGGGGTTTCTTCGTAGATCAACTGAACCCGCGTACGAATCAACTGATAACGCAGGGTGTCTTCGATGCCGCCCTGGGGGGCCTGCTCGGCACGGTTACGGGTGTCGGCGATTCGCGATTCGGTCACCGGGTGAGTCAGCAAAAATTCCGGTGGCTTGGCGTCGAAGCGGTATTGGCGCCCCAGGCGTTCGAACATGGTTGGCATGGAGCGGGGGTCGTAGCCGGCCTTTTCCAGGTTGAGGATGCCGATGCGGTCGGCTTCCTGTTCGTTCTGGCGAGAGAATCGCCGCTGTTCCTGGATGGCCGCCGCCTGCGTGCCTGCAATCGCCGCAATACCGGCATCGCCGGCGCCGGCCGCGGCAATCACGATGCCGGCCAGCAACGCGGCCATCATCGGTACCTGCATGCGCTGCTGGGCCTCGACACCGCGGGCAAAGTGGCGCTGCGACAAGTGAGCCAATTCGTGAGCCAGTACCGAGGCATATTCGCCTTCGGTCTGCGCATTGAGGAACAGGCCGCCGTTGACCCCGACGATCCCGCCTGGGGCCGCGAACGCGTTGAGCTGTGGGCTGTTGATCAGGATGAACTCCAGGCGCCGGTCATTGACCTGGCTGGTCTCCACCAGGCGGTAGACGCTGGATTCAACGTAATCCTTGAGCTGCGGGTCGTTGAGCTGTGCTACCTGGCTGCGCAACAGGGCAAGCCAGGCGCGGCCCAACTGATACTCCTGTTGCGGCGAGACGATGGCAGAACTGGCGTCACCGAGTGACGGCAGGTCGTCGGCGAAGCCCGGTGAGGCGAGCAGGCAAGCGAGCGTCAGCAGGGTGGGGCGCAAAAAAGTCATGCACAAGGCCTTAGTCGACAAAGAGCTTACTGTAGCCGGACACCAGCCTTGCGACCAGATATTCTAGGCAGCTCAACCACCTGAACCGGAGTGATGCAATGATCGACGCTGTAGCCCATGACGTTGAACTCGACGCCAGTGGCCTCAATTGCCCGCTGCCGTTGCTCAAGGCCAAGATGGAGCTCAACCGGATGGCCAGTGGCGCGGTGCTCAAGGTCATTGCCACCGATGCAGGCTCGCAGCGTGATTTCCGCACCTTTGCCCGATTGGCAGGTCATACGCTGCTTCGTGAAGAAGATGAAGCGGGCATTTACCGTTACTGGTTGAAAAAAGCCTGAAACCTGCTGCGTTCGATCTTAAGGATTATTGATGTTCAAAGTGTTGCGCGACTGGATTCAGCGCTATTTCTCAGACGAAGAAGCCGTGGTTCTGGCAGTCCTGTTGTTCCTGGCATTTACCGCCGTGCTGACCCTGGGCGGCATGCTGGCGCCAGTGCTGGCGGGGATGGTGCTGGCTTACCTGATGCAGGGCCTGGTGGTGAGCCTGGAACGAGTGCGCGTGCCGGGCGGGGTCGCGGTGGGGCTGGTCTTCGCCCTGTTCATGGGATTGCTGCTGGTGTTCCTCGTGGTCGTGGTGCCGTTGCTCTGGCATCAACTGATCACGTTGTTCAACGAATTGCCCGGCATGCTCGCCAAGTGGCAAACCCTGTTGCTGCTACTACCTGAGCGCTATCCGCATCTGGTGTCCGATGAGCAGGTGCTACGGGCCATTGAAGCGGCGCGGGGCGAGATCGGCAAGTTTGGCCAATGGGCGCTGACGTTTTCGCTGTCGAGCCTGCCGTTGCTGGTCAACATCATGATCTACCTGGTGCTGGTGCCGATCCTGGTGTTCTTCTTTCTCAAGGACCGGCAAATGATCGGCCAGTGGGTGCGCGGCTACCTGCCCCGTGAGCGCGCGCTGATCACCCGCGTCGGCCGCGAGATGAACCGGCAGATCGCCAACTACATTCGTGGCAAGGTCATCGAGATTTTCATTTGCGGCGGGGTGACCTACATCGCCTTTGTCGTCCTCGAACTCAACTACGCGGCCCTGCTGGCCTTGTTGGTGGGCATCTCGGTGGTCGTGCCCTACGTCGGGGCGGTGGTGGTGACCGTGCCGGTGTTCCTGATTGCGCTGTTCCAGTGGGGCTGGAGCGATCAGTTCATCTATTTGATGGCGGTCTACGGGATTATCCAGACGCTGGACGGCAACGTGCTGGTGCCACTGTTGTTCTCGGAAGCGGTAAACCTGCATCCAGTGGCGATCATCTGCGCGGTGTTGTTGTTTGGCGGGCTGTGGGGGTTCTGGGGCGTGTTCTTCGCGATTCCCCTGGCGACGCTGTTCAAGGCCGTATTGGATGCGTGGCCGCGCAAGGAGCCGATCGTGGCGCCGCTGCTTTAACGATCATCCCCGATCATTTCGTGGGGCTGATGGCCTCTTCCCGAGCAGGCTCGGTCCCACAGTTGATCCGCTTAACTGTGGGAGCGAGCCTGCTCGCGAAAGCGTCAAGACAGGCATCGAAGAAATCAGGCCTTGTTCAATGCCTGGGCCGCCGCGAGAACCGCATCCACATGCCCCGGTACCTTCACGCCACGCCATTCCTGGCGCAACACACCATCTTTGTCGATCAGGAACGTGCTGCGATCCACGCCCATGTATTCCTTGCCATAAAGCTTTTTCAGCTTGATCACATCAAACAGCTGGCACAGCGCTTCTTCCTTGTCGCTGATCAGTTCGAAAGTGAATGCCTGCTTGGCCTTGAAGTTCTCGTGGGACTTGAGGCTATCGCGGGACACGCCGAACACCTCGGTGTTGGCGGCCTTGAAGGCGTCCAGTTGGTCGCGAAAGCCCTGGCCTTGGGTGGTGCAGCCCGGCGTGCTGTCCTTGGGGTAGAAGTAGATCACTACCTGCTTGCCCTTTAGATCTGCGAGACGCACGGTTTGCCCGCTGGTGGCGGGTGCTTCGAAATCGGCAACCGGTTGGTCGAGTGCAACGGCCATGATGTTTCCTTACATTGGGTTCTGTGGGCGCCACGGTTCGATCAGGGCATCGAGGTTCAGCGCGTCGGCAAAGTCCAGGAACTGGTCGCGCAACCAGCTGATTTGCACGCCGGCCGGCAAGGTCACGGTAAACGTGGCATTGAGCATGGTGCCGCCGGTCTGGGGTGCCTGGTAGGTGTCACAGGTCAGGTTTTCCAGTTCGACGTTGTGGTCCATGAAGAACTGGCACAGCTCGTTGATGATGTCCGAGCGGTAGGCAGAGCTGACATACGCCACGTAGGGCAGGGCCTGGGGACGGTTCTCCAGGGCAGCGCTGCGCACCACGTTGACGGTAAAGGCGTGCCGTTTTGCCAAGGTCGGCAGGCTGCCCTCCAGGCGAGCCAGGGCGTCCCAGGTGCCGGAGATTTCGAGGACCAGCGCACTGCACTCGCCATGACGCGTCAGGCGGGAGGTGACCACGGCGCAGCGATTTTCATGGCTGGCGCGGCACAGGACGTTAGTCAGCTCCATGGGGTTGGCGCCGAGGGCACTGATGACAAGGAATTGTTCGCGAACTGTGGGGGTGGAC
>LNAP01003920.1_pt1 | contig 14058 bp, 9 predicted proteins | sample 602601 | NCBI WGS metagenome assembly LNAP01 (sample SAMN02440304, study PRJNA202911) | soil metagenome | biome: Subtropical and temperate rainforests or woodlands; isolation source: soil samples (1 kg each in a 20% v/v slurry with milli Q water) were... ...
ATGAATATCCCTGCCGTTCGCAGTTATCTGCTGAACCTGCAAGCACAGACCGTCAACTCGCTCGAAACCTTCGCCGGAGAGTCGTTTCGTCTTGATGAGGGGCAACGCCCGGCAGGCGGCGGCGGGCGAAGGCAAGCAGGGAGACAGCAGCACCGGCCCGTTGGTCGGCCGGCGCGGAGGCGAGGTCCTTGTCAGCGACGCGGGCGTACAGGCGGCGGGCAAAATGGGCGGCCTCCTCGCCGCCGATCGCCAGTGCCGCGGCGCAGATGGCATCGAGCCCGTAAACACGCGGGGCCAATACGGTAGCCATTGGGGCGCCCTCCCGGTCGGCGTTGGTGTTGGGAGAGATGTTACGTCCGACCATGACAATCTGACGACGGAGATCGGCGTGGCCGAAAGTGCCCACCACATCTTGTGTTTCGGGGGGTGTCTCGACGCAGGATAGCCGATTCGCTGCGGTTTCTGTTCCGGGCCCTAGGAATCCGCGGGAAAGCGCGTTTTGTTCTCTTTCCATGCTGCGACTGCGAAGGCTCGCCGACGGACAAAATCATAGAATCTGGAAGGTTATTTTTTATCGATATTTCAATGATTTAAGGGTCCATTCCTCAGATTCACAACCGGGGTAAAAATTTGGCGATGACACGGCTTTTGGGGGGCGTATCATCAAGCCATAGGGGCTCACCCAAAAGCCCTCCCAACATCTAGGTGTCTTCCACAGTCTGTTCCATCCACAGCTGTGGACAAAAGCAAAAATGGGGGCCGCAAGTGTTTGATGTCGTTCAAGTTCGTAGTGGTGCGCGGGTTGTTACCGATCCCTCCCGGGACGCCCGGCTCACCGTCTTCGGCAAAGCCACCCTCTCCGACCGCTACCTGCTCCCCAACGAGAGCTATCAGGAGATGTTCGCCCGCGTCGCCTCGGCCTATGCCGACGACGATGGCCATGCCCAGCGGCTGTACGACTACATCAGCAATCTGTGGTTCATGCCGGCGACGCCGGTGCTGAGCAACGGCGGCACCAAGCGCGGCCTGCCGATCTCCTGCTTCCTGAACGAGGCCAACGATTCGCTCGAAGGCATCGTCGGCCTGTGGAACGAGAACGTCTGGCTCGCCGCGCGGGGCGGCGGCATCGGCTCGTACTGGGGCAATCTCCGTTCGATCGGCGAGAAGGTCGGCATGAACGGCAAGACCTCCGGTGTCGTGCCCTTCATCCGGGTCATGGATTCGCTCACGCTCGCGATCAGCCAGGGCTCGCTGCGCCGCGGCTCGGCGGCGGTCTACCTGCCGGTCAACCATCCCGAGATCGAGGAGTTCATCGAGATCCGCCGGCCGACCGGCGGCGATCCCAACCGCAAGGCGCTCAACCTGCATCATGGGCTGCTGATCTCCGACGCCTTCATGCGCGCCGTCGAGGCCGACGAGGAATGGGCGCTGGTCAGCCCCAAGGACGGCGCCGTGCAGCGCAAGGTCTCGGCGCGGCATCTGTGGATCCGCATCCTGACGGCGCGCATCGAGACCGGCGAGCCGTACCTGGTGTTCGTCGATCACGTGAACAAGGCCAGGCCCGAGCATCACAAGCTCGCCGGCCTCGAGGTCAAGACCTCCAACCTGTGCAGCGAGATCACGCTGCCGACCGGCATCGACCATCACGGCAAGCAGCGCACGGCCGTGTGCTGCCTGTCGTCGCTCAATCTCGAGACCTATCTCGAGTGGCACGAGCATCCGACCTTCATCGAGGATGTGATGCGCTTCCTCGACAACGTCCTGCAGGGTTTCATCGACAACGCCGGATCGGACTTCGCCCGCGCCACCTACGCCGCCATGCGCGAGCGCTCGGTCGGCCTCGGTGTCATGGGCTTCCACTCCTTCCTGCAGGCCAACAACATCCCGCTCGAGTCGGTGATGGCCAAGGTGTGGAACAAGAAGATGTTCAAGCACATCCGCGGCCAGTGCGACGAGGCCTCCAAGTCGCTCGCCAAGGAGCGCGGCGCCTGCCCGGACGCCGCCGACTTCGGCTTCGAGGAGCGCTTCTCCAACAAGCTCGCGATCGCGCCGACCGCTTCGATCTCGATCATCTGCGGCGGCGCCTCGCCCGGCATCGAGCCGTCGGCGGCCAACGTCTACAACCACAAGACCCTGTCGGGTTCGTTCGTGGTACGCAACCCGTACCTCGAGAAGATGCTCGAGCAGAAGGGCAGGAACGATGAGGACACCTGGACCTCGATCACCTTCAGCCAGGGCTCGGTGCAGCATCTCGACTGCCTCGACGACCACGAGAAGGCGGTATTCAAGACGGCGTTCGAGATCGACCAGCGCTGGCTGGTCGAGCACGCAGCCGACCGCGCGCCCTTCATCTGCCAGAGCCAGTCGCTCAACATCTTCCTGCCGGCCGACGTGCACAAGCGCGACCTGCACCAGATCCACATGATGGCCTGGAAGCGCGGCGTGAAGAGCCTCTATTACTGCCGCTCGCTCAGCATCCAGCGCGCCGAGAACGTGGCCGGCGAGGCGCTCACCGCCGCGCCGCTCGGCGACCAATCCCTTTCAGCCCCCAGAGTCGACGCTCCCTCAACGGTGCCGCTGGTCCCGCCGGCGGCACCGCAACAATCGACCGACTACGAAGAGTGTCTTAGCTGTCAGTAGCCGCAGCCGTCCTCGACGCGCCGCGGGTCCACACTGCGGCGCGACGGGGTTTCTTTCGCTCAATTCATATTTGATCGCAGGTTTCTCATGTCGCTGCTCGACGCCAAGCCGATCTACAAGCCGTTCCACTATCCCTGGGCCTACGATGCCTGGCTGATGCAGCAGCGCATCCACTGGTTGCCCGAGGAAGTGCCGCTGGCCGACGACGTCAAGGACTGGCGCAACAAGCTCACCGACTCAGAGCGCCATCTGCTGACGCAGATCTTCCGCTTCTTCACCCAGGCCGACGTCGAGGTGAACAACTGCTACATGCGGCACTACAGCCGCGTCTTCAAGCCGACCGAAGTGCAGATGATGCTGGCGGCCTTCTCGTCGACCGAGACGATCCATGTCGCCGCCTACAGCCACCTGCTCGACACGATCGGCATGCCCGAGACCGAGTACTCGGCCTTCCTCCACGTCAAGGAGATGAAGGACAAGTACGACTACATGCAGGAGTTCAACGTCGATTCGAAGCCGGCGATCGCCAAGACCCTGGCGGTGTTCGGCGCCTTCACCGAGGGCCTGCAGCTCTTCGCCTCGTTCGCCATGCTGATGAACTTCCCGCGCTTCAACAAGATGAAGGGCATGGGCCAGATCGTGTCGTGGTCGGTGCGCGACGAGACGCTGCACTGCAACTCGATCATCAAGCTGTTCCGCGCCTTCGTGCACGAGAACGCCGAGATCTGGACCGAGGAGCTGCAGCGCGAGATCTACGTCGCCTGCTCGACCATCGTCGACCACGAGGACGCCTTCATCGATCTCGCCTTCGAGATGGGCGGCATCGAGGGCATGACCGCCGTCGACGTGAAGCGCTACATCCGCTACATCGCCGACCGCCGCCTGACCCAGCTCAGCCTGCAGCCGATCTACCGCAGCGACGCCAAGAACCCGCTGCCGTGGATGGACCAGATGCTGAACGCCATCGAGCACACCAACTTCTTCGAGAACCGCGCGACGGAGTATTCGAAGGCGTCGACGCGCGGGACGTGGGAAGAAGCGTTCGGCTAGCGCTCCCAATTCTGGCCGCCGTAGTGCAGGCGTAGGATCGTTACTTCGTCGTCTGAAACCGCAAACACGATCGCGACCCGTCGTTCGAATCCGACGACGCGCAAGCCGGGACGCAGGTCGTCGCGTTGTCGACCGCGTTCACCTGCGAATTCGAAGCCGCCGCAATAGGCTTCCAGGCGCGCCGTGTAGCTCAGAGCAACGTCAACGCCGGCGCGTCCGGCGATCCAATCGCCAATGCTGAGGAAGTCGTTGCGAGCCTGTGGCGTGAAAGTGACGGCTCGCCGCTTCAACGACGCGCCTTGCGCCGTCCGCTGTAGCGCGCACGAGCTTCCGCAAAGACCGCCTTTGCCGGAATGCGACTTGAGGGATCAGCCTTGGTCGCGTCATAGATCGGCACGACCTCCTCTTGCAGCCATCGTTCGAGCGCCGCGTCGCGTTCCTGCAAGGCACGAAGACCTGCTCTGATCACCTCTGAACCGGACGCATAGGCGCCGCTATCGACCTTGGTGTCTATGTAAGTTGCCTGTTCGGCCGAGAGGCTGAAGGTGCGTTTGGAAACCTTGGCCATCGCCATGCTCCGGTATGAATTAGTCATACCATGGCAACCGTTCCCATCCTTGTCCATTGTCGGGGTGCATAAGGAGGACACGCGATGAAAAAGACTTATCACGGAAGCTGCCATTGCGGTCGCGTGCGCTTCGAGGCGGACATCGACCTCGAAGCCGGCACCAGTCGGTGCAATTGTTCGTATTGCGGCAAGCTGCGTGCCTGGAACACAACCGTCAAGCCGCAGGACTTTCGCCTGCTTTCGGGTGAGGACGGCCTCGGCGACTACCAGTTCGGCAGCAAGCAGGGCCACCACCGTTTCTGCAAGGCTTGCGGCCTCGCCCCGTTCGGCGACGGCAACATCAAGGAGATCGGCGGCGCTTTCGTTTCAATCAACGTCGCCTGCCTCGACGACATCACGCCGGAGGAGCTAGCCAAGCTGCCGATCCAGTACATGGATGGCCGCCATGACAACTGGTTCAACCCGCCCAAGGTCACCGGCTATCTCTGAGTCCTGAAAGCGAGCCGGTCCCACCACACTCCAGGGCTGCCCAACTGGGAAGGACCCTTGCTCTCGTGGATGACCATGAGGCCGTACTGCCCGGCCAGCGCGCACATCTCCTCGGCCGAGACATCGAACATGCGCCGGCCCGCCGGCACGGGACCGTGGCGCAGCGACAGTGCCATCAGGCCGCCCGGGTTCACCAGCGGCGCGACACGGGCCATGGCCCGCTCGCGCTGGGCAAGGTCGAGATGCATCCACACCGCCGTCAGCATGACGATGTCATAGCGCGCGCCCAGCGCACGCACGCCGTCGAGGTCGGGCAGGGAATCATCGATCCAGGTGATGGCGGGATGCGGATGCAGCCGCCGGGCCTCGGCGCGCAACTCGGGCGTCGGCTCGACGGCCGTCACGGTGTGGCCGAGGTCGGCGAAGGCGGCCGCGTCTCGCCCCGTGCCGGCACCGATGTCGATGACGTGGCTGGGCGTCGTCGGAAAGAGATGCAGGATATCGCGATGGACGTCGGCGAAGCCGATGCTCTCGTACTGCTTCACGCGCTCGCCGGCGGTCTCGCCGTAGCCTTCGGTGCCAGCAGGGCGATCAGGAAGCTGCTGTGTCATTTCTGTGACCAGGACCTTATCGAATCGGGCGACGGCAGGCGAGGCGCGGGTGTGTGCGGATTGCCACCGACGCCGTCACGACGGTGTCGCACGATTGGGCGTGAATTGGTGATGCGTCCGGATATGCGCGGATGCATCCAGCAAGCTGATGCTGGGCCAACTGGACCGGTCGTAGGCTCAGAGTGCCGCGTCGTGCGGCCGATATCGGGAGAATCGGAGAAGAGCTCGTTGATGACATCGCCGTAGTGCTCTGAGTGGTCGCGGGGGAGTAATGGCGCAGCAGCGAGAAACCATGGCGAAGGGCGCGGCGAGCGTGCTGCGCGGGGACCCGCAAACGGGCTCGACGGCTGCGGCCTCGGCCGAACCTCCGAATCCCTTCGTCGCACCGTCCATCTCGCTGCCCAAGGGCGGCGGCGCAATCCGCGGCATCGGCGAGAAGTTCGCGGCCAATCCGGTGACCGGCACCGGTTCGATGACGGTGCCCATCGCCACCTCGCCCGGCCGCGCGAACTTCGGCCCGCAGCTTTCGCTGTCCTACGATTCCGGCGCCGGAAACGGCCCGTTCGGCTTTGGCTGGACGCTCGGCCTGCCGGCCATCACACGCAAGACGGACAAGGGGCTGCCGCGCTACCGCGATGCCGAGGAGTCGGATGTCTTCCTGCTGTCCGGCGCCGAGGATCTCGTGCCCGAGATGACGGCAGACGGCCAGCGGTTCGAGGATCAAACAGTGGTGCCCGGCTATACGGTGCACCGCTATCGTCCACGCATCGAGGCGGCCTTCGCGCGCATCGAGCGATGGACGCGGCAGAGCGACGGCGACGTGCATTGGCGGGCGCTTTCCCGGGACAATGTCCTCTCGCTCTACGGCGTCGACTCGAATTCACGCATCGTCGATCCCACCGATGCGCGCCGCGTCTTCAGCTGGCTGATCAGCGAGACGCGCGACGACAAGGGAAACGTCATCCTCCACGAATACAAGCCCGAGGACGGCGCGGGCGTCGCCCTGACGCAGTCCCACGAGCGTAATCGCGGCGGCCGGGACGACGCGCGTCGCTCGGCAAATCGCCATCTCAGGCGAATCCGCTACGGCAACCGCACGCCTCTGCTCGACGCTGACGGGCGGCGCCCGCATTTCCTGCCGCCAGCGATGCTGCAGGACGCTGCTTGGCTGTTCGAGGTGGTGCTGGACTACGGCGAGCACGACGCCGAGGCCCCCAAGCCCGGCGACGCCGGCGCCTGGCCGTGCCGCAACGATCCGTTCTCGAGCTACCGCGCGGGCTTCGAGGTGCGCACCTATCGTCTGTGCCGGCGCATCCTCATGTTTCATCATTTCCCCGGTGAGGACGGCGTCGGGCCGGATTGCCTGGTGCGCTCCACCGACTTCGCCTATCGCGAGGACAATCCTGTCGCATCCTTTCTGACGTCCGTCACCGCGACCTCGTACCGGCGACAGGCAGCCGGCTACCTCCGGAAGTCGATGCCACCCCTGGACTTCGGCTACAGCATGGCAGTGGTCGGCCAGCAGGTTCGCGAGGTCGAGGCCGACAGTGTCGACAACCTGCCGGACGGCGCCGCCGGACCCGCCCTGCAATGGGTCGATCTCGATGGCGAGGGCTTGACCGGCTTGCTTGCCGAGCAGAATGGCGGCTGGTTTTACAAGCGCAACGAATCGCCACTGACCCGGAACGCCGCGGCGGAGACCTATTCCGCGCGTTTCGCACCTCTCGAACCGATTGCGCGCCAACCCGTCGGCGACCCGTCAGGAGTCGGTCGGCGCCAGTTTCTCGATCTTGCCGGCGACGGTCAGCTCGACCTCGTGACGCTGGCGCCGCCGGTAGCCGGCTTCCACGAGCGGGACGATATCGGCTGGAGCCCTTTCCGGTCATTCGACTCGATGCCCAATGTGGCGTGGTCGGATCCCAACCTGAGATTCGTCGATCTGACCGGCGACGGCCACGCCGACATCCTGATCACCGAGGACCATGCCTTCACCTGGCATGCCTCGCTGGCCGAGGCGGGCTTCGGCCCGGCGCAGACGCTCGGCGTTGCCAGCGACGAGGAACGTGGTCCGCGCGTGGTGTTCGCCGACGAGACCGAGACGATCTTCCTGGCCGACCTCGCGGGCGACGGCCTGAGCGACATCGTGCGGATTCGCAACGGCGAGGTGTCCTACTGGCCCAATCTCGGCTACGGGCGGTTCGGCGCCAAGGTGGCGATGGACTCGGCACCCTGGTTCGACACGCCCGACCAGTTCGACGCGAGCCGCCTGCGCCTGGCCGACATCGACGGCTCCGGCGTCACCGACATCATCTACCTGGGGCGCGATCGCGCGCGCTTCTGGTTCAACCAGTCCGGCAACGGCTGGGGGGCCGCTCAGGAACTTGCAGCGTTCCCGGCCGTCGACAACGTGGTGGCGGTCACGGCAGTCGACCTGCTGGGCAACGGCACGGCGTGTCTGGCGTGGTCCTCGCCGCTCAAGGGCTCGGGCCGCAGCCCGATGAAGTACCTGGCGCTGATGGCGGAGGGCAAGCCGCACCTGCTGACCTCCACGCGCAACAACCTGGGAGCCGAGACGCAGGTCGGCTACGCGCCATCGACCTACTTCTACCTGAAGGACAGGCGGGAAGGGCACCCTTGGGTCACGCGCCTGCCGTTTCCCGTGCATGTCGTCGAGCGCGTCGAGACGCTCGACCGCATCAGCCGCAACCGCTTCGTCACCCGATATGCCTATCACCATGGCTATTTCGACGGCACCGAGCGCGAGTTCCACGGCTTCGGCATGGTCGAGCAGTTCGACACCGAGGAGTTCGCCGCGCTGAGCGCCAGCGACGCCTTTCCAGATGCCGTCAATATCGACGCCGCATCCCACGTGCCGCCGGTCCACACCAAGACGTGGTTCCATATCGGCGCCTTCGTGAATGGCGAGAAGATCGAGCGCCACTATGCCAGCGAGTATTTTCACGACGACGACGTCGCCCCGCTGCCCGACACGCTGCTACCGGCGACGCTCAAGAGGCGCGACGGGAGCGAAATCGCCTGGCGCCTGACCACCGAGGAAATCCGCCAAGCCTGCCGTGCCCTCAAGGGCGCCGTGCTGCGGCAGGAGACTTACGCGCGCGACGGCAATGACGTGGAAGGCCTGCCTTACGCTGTATCAGAGAGCAACTATACGGTGGAACTGCTGCAGCCGGGCGGCCGGAACCGCCATGCTGCGTTCTTCATGCATCCGCGCGAGGCGGCGACACTTGAGTACGAGCGCAAGCTCTACGGCGGCGGCACCGCCAAGCGTCCTGATCCACGTATCTCGCATGCCGTCACGCTTGCAACTGACGGCTATGGCAATGTGCTGCGAACTGCGACGATAGGCTATGGCCGTCGCCTCCTGGCGGATGATCCGCTGCTGTCAGCCGAGGATCGGCAGAAGCAGGCTGCCGTCCTCGTCACTTCGACGGAGAGCAGCTACACCAACGCCGTCGATGCTGACGGCAGCTACCAGGCGCCGCAGCCGGCCGAGGCGCGCAACTACGAGATCCTCAAGGCCAAGCCGAGCCCCTCCCACCGGCTTTTCCAGTTCGATGTGCTGCTGGAGCAACTCCAGCAAGCCGGTGATGGCGCCCACGATCTGCCTTATGAAGACGTCACTGCCGTCGGTGCGACGCAGGACCATCCCTGGCGGCGACTGATCGAGCACTCGCGCATGCTCTACCGCCGCGACGATCTCAACGGCGCTCTGCCGACGGGAGCGCTCGAAGCGCTCGCACTGCCCTTCGAGGGCTACCGGAAGGCATTCACGCCGGGCCTCGCGCATGCAGCCTACGTCACCAGCAACAAGCTTACCGGCGTGACGCTGGACGCCGTTTTGGCGTCGGAAGGTCGCTACGTCCAAATCGAAGGCGATACCGGCTGGTGGATACCGTCGGGAAGGTTCTTCCTTCATCCGGAGTCCGGCGCGACAGCCGCGCAGGAAGTGGCGCTGGCCCGGCAGCACTTCTTCATGCCGCGGCGGTACAGAGATGCGTTCCAACACGACATCCTGGTGCGTTACGACGACTACGACCTGCTTGCCCTTGAGATCGAAGACGCCTTGCTCAACAAGAGCACCGTCGGCGAGCGCGACCCAGATGGGAACATTGCGCCGCGCATCGACTACCGTCTGCTGCAGCCTGCGTTGATGACCGACCCGAACGGCAACCGCAGCGCTCTCGCGTTCGACGTGCTCGGCCTGGTGACGGGCACTGCGGTGATGGGCAAGGTCGGGGAGACACTCGGAGATTCGCTGGAGGATTTCGCGGCGGACCTCGCCCAGTCCGAGATCGACGCGATCTTCGCCGATCCGCAAGGCCAGGCCTCCGGGTTTCTCGGCAACGCGACGACACGAATCGTCTACGATGTCGGCCGCTACCACCGCAACGCAGGCGAGCCCCAGCCATCGCGTGTGGCCAGCATCGTGCGCGAGCGGCATCTCAGCGACCTGTCGCCGGGAACCGCCTCGCCGGTGCAAGTCAGCCTGGGTTACAGCGACGGCTTTGGCCGCGAAATCCAGCGGAAGCTGCAGGCCGAGCCCGGACCGGTCGAAGGCGGCGGTCCCGTGGTGTCGACGCGTTGGGTCGGCAGTGGATGGACGGTGTTCAACAACAAGGCCAGGCCGGTTCGCCAGTACGAGCCGTTCTTCAGCGTCAGTCACGAGTTCGAGTTCGCCCGGATTGCAGGCGTCAGCCCGATCTTGTTCTACGATCCGATGGGACGGGCGGTTGCGACTCTGCAGCCAAACCACACCTATCAGAAGGCCCTGTTCGATCCGTGGCGGCGGGAGACCTGGGACCTCAACGACACCGTCACGCTCGATCCGCTCACGGATCCGGATGTGGCGCCGTACTTCATGCGGCTACCCCCGGGCACGTATACGCCGACGTGGTTCGCTTTGCGCACGGAGCCAGGCTTGGCCGCCGTGGCGCAGCAGCATTGGCCTGACGCTGCGCAACGCGACGCGGAAACCCAGGCGGCCCACAAGGCTGCCAGCCACGCGATCACGCCCACCGTCGCACACTATGATTCGCTTGGTCGCGCGTTCCTGGTCGTTACGGACGCCGGCGGTGCTGAAAAGTTCACCAGCAGGACGGAACTCGACATCGAGGGCAATCAACGGGCCGCGGTCGACCCTTTGGGGCGAGTCGTCGTGCGCTACGACTACGACATGCAGGGCCAGCGGACGCAGCACGCCAGCATGGAAGGTGGTACGCGCTGGGTCCTGAGCGATGTTGCAGGCAAGCCCATTCGTGGCTGGGACGGCCGCTCGTTCATGACACGGATGTCTTACGACCAGCTGCAACGGCCAACGGATCTTTTCGTAACGCAAGACGGTGTCGAGCGGCTGGCCGAACGAACGGTATATGGCGAGGATCAGGGCGACGCCTTGAATCACCGGACGCGCATCCATCAGACATTCGATGGTGCGGGCGTCGTCACCAACGTGGCTTTCGACTTCAAGGCCAATCTGCTTGAAAGCAGACGCAGACTTCTCTCCGACTACAAGAGCGAGGTCGACTGGCAGCAGGATCCGACCCTCGACGACGAGGCATTTGTCATCTCGACGAACTATGACGCGCTCAACCGGCCCGTGGTCGTCACGGCTCCGGACGGCAGCGTCCGCCGTCACGCGTTCAATGAAGCCAACCTGTTGGACGCAATCGATGTCGTCATTCAAGGCGATGCCGACGGCACCAATTTCGTGGCCGACATCGCCTACAACGCCAAGGGCCAGCGCGAGTTCATACGATATGGCAACGACGCGCAGACGACATATGAATACGACGAGCAGACATTTCGACTGCTCCGCCTGCGGACCGCACGCGGTTCGGGCACCGGCGGCTTTGCCTCGGGGATGTTCAACGATCCCGCCGTCGTCCAGGACTTGCACTACACCTACGACCCGGCGGGCAACGTCATCCGAATCGTCGACAGGGCGCTGAGGTCGATCGCTCACGACAACCAGATCGTCGAGCCGGTCTGCGGCTTCACATACGACGCTCTTTACCGGCTGATCGAAGCGACAGGGCGCGAACATGTCGGCCAGATCGTCATCCAGACCAGTTCGCCGAACGGCAACTATCGCAACCATCCATTCGTCATGCTGGGTGCCGGCGCGAACGACCTGCAAGCCCTGCGCAACTACACCGAACACTACGAGTACGACGGCGCGGGCAATGTCCTGCGCTGGATGCATCAGGCGAAGAACGGCGACTGGACGCGCCTCTTTGAATACCAGGAAGCGAGCCTCCTCGAGCCGTCCCGTCCGAGCAATCGACTGAGTGCCACGAGGATCGGGGAGCCGATCGAGGCGTACGACTACGACGTCCATGGCAACGTGCTCAGCATGCCGCACCTTGCGGCAGCGGTATGGGACTTCGAGGATCAGCTGCAGCGCGCTGACCTTCTCGGCGGCGGCATGGCGCATTACATCTATGCCGCGAGCGGGCAACGCGTGCGCAAGGTCATCGAACCGCAGAACGGATCACGCAACGAGCGCATCTATCTCAACGACTTCGAAATCTATCGCGAGTACGACAGCAGTGGCGTCAGGCTGGAGCGTCACACGCTGCACGTCACGGACGGCGACCAGCGGATCGCGATGGTGGATCTGCGTACGATCGGCGACGAACCGTCGCCGCCACGGCTGCAGCGTTACCAGCTCGGCAATCAGCTCGATTCGGCAAGCCTGGAACTGGATGATGTCGGCCTGGTGATTTCCTACGAGGAGTACCACCCGTACGGCACGACATCGTTCCAGGCGATGAGAAGTGGAAGCGAAGTCGGTGCGAAGCGCTATCGCTATATCGGCAAGGAGCGCGACGAGGAGACCGGCCTCTACTATCACGGAGCGCGATACTATTCGCCCTGGCTGGGTCGGTGGCTGAGCTGCGACCCGAGCGGCATCGACGAGGGCACCAATCTCTATCATTACGTCGGCGGCAATCCGTGCACCTATGTCGACCTGGATGGGCGCAAGGAGCGGGCGCCGACGAAGAAGGAAATCGAAACCAACAACAGGCGACAGAAGCCGCTTACGCCAGAGCAGCTCAAGAAGGCGGTCAATCAAGGTCCGCCGCGCAAACCTAAGATCAAGGGCGCGGACACCGGGGGCATGGGTGGCTCTCAAGGCAAGAACCCTGCCTCGAACCCGCCAACGCAGCCCAAGCCCGGGAGCTCGGCAAAGTCGCCGTCCAAGCCGCCTGATCCGCCGTCGGCCCCAGGAGGCGATCCTTCGACACAATCGCCGTCGACTTCTTCCTCAGCGTCGACTTCTGGATCACCGTCTGGCGACCCCTCGGCATCTGCCGCGCCATCTTCCGCTACACAGGCCGATCCTTCGAGCGGCACGCCCGGGCCGTCCAACGAGATGACGGTATTCGAACGCATCTCGCACGAGCTGACGGGTCTGGCTGCGATCCTCAACTTGGCGCCGCCGGTAGATCAACCGGATGGACAAAAGTACGGCAGCCCACTCGGCGGCAACCCGGATGCGCCCAACGATCCGACCTATCAGTTCGGTTTCGCTATTGCCGGGGTGTTCGCGGCTGTGGGCGGTCAGATACGGGCAGTCGGCAAGGCACTGGCAGGGGTCGCGGAGAGACTCGTCGTCAGAGCGCGCTTGTGGTGGCTGGGTAGAACCGTGGCGCCGCAGGCCTTGGCGCAAATGAGCGGAACAAAGGCCGCAGAGTACTTCGGCAAGTATGTGGTCTACGGCAACAAGGCCCTGATGGGCAAGACGATGCATCGAAACATCTGGTTCATGAAGAACACGGCGAAGGCGAATCCGGCCGCCGACATGGTCGCATTTCGCCAAACAGTCAGGGCGATCGAGAAGGAAGCGATGGAAGCCGGCGCCGATCGCATCGTGATCAGAGGCCATTCTGTTCTGAACCAGGGGTTCTTGAGTCCCAAGCTCGCGAAAATTCTCGGTTACGAATTCAAGGACCTTGGAAACGGTGTCGTGGAGGCGACGAAGCTTCTGACTAAGTGACGGTACGGCAAACGATCAGTCCGGGACACCTCGCGCGACATGAGGTGAGGAGGCTACATGAAACTCCAGGGCCGCAATCTCTCGCTTCGCCTGCGGGGCGAGGACGTCAAACTGCTGCATACCGAGCTGCGCCAGCTCGGCCTCAGCGTCGCTCGGGCCGAGGCAGACGATGCGGTGTTCGGGCCCACGACGGAAACGGTGATCAAAGCCTTCCAGGCGCAGCACGGCCTGTCGCAGACCGGCATCGTCGACCCGGCGACCGCCACCGCGATCAACCGCGAGGTCGATCGCGTGGTAGCGGCTGCGGCGCAGCCGCCTCTCGCCGTGCGTGGCCGCGTCACCGCCGATGATAGCGTCGCGGCGCCGGGCGTCACGGTTCGCGCCGTCGACAAGGACATGCGCAGCGAGACGCTGCTCGGCTCGGCCACGACCGACCGCCTGGGCCGCTACGAGATCCGCTATGACCCGGCCCAGTTCCGCCGCGCCGAAAAGGAATCGGCCGACCTCGTCGTGCGCGCCGTGAAGCCTGGCGCGGCAGGAGCGGCGGGGGGGGCGGGTGGGGGGGGCCCCCACCCCCGCCCCCCCCGGTTTTTTTGCCGGGGGAGCCGCAACCGCCGCTGCCGCCATTACCGCCACCACATCCGCATCCAGTTGTCATGACGCTCTCCTCAATACTTCTG
>LNAP01012031.1_pt1 | contig 14053 bp, 9 predicted proteins | sample 602601 | NCBI WGS metagenome assembly LNAP01 (sample SAMN02440304, study PRJNA202911) | soil metagenome | biome: Subtropical and temperate rainforests or woodlands; isolation source: soil samples (1 kg each in a 20% v/v slurry with milli Q water) were... ...
TCGACGCGGTTGGCGACTTTCTGCCCGTTCTCCTCGGGAATGAACGAGAAGTCGGTCATCTCGTTGTTGAGCATGAAACCCTGAACCATGATGTGCGAGCCAAACGCTGACTCGATGGTGGTGGTCATCGACACGGCGCCACCCGCGTCATCGACGGCCACCACTTGCGAGGTGGAAATCCGCAGTGGCGAACGGTCCGGCGCATAGGCCACACGGATGCCCGGCGGAGTGCCGTGTTTGGCCGTGCCCATGCTGCGTTCACCAATCAGGGCGGCGCGGCTGGCGAGGTAGGCCGGGTCGACCAGGCCCTTGACCGGCACGGGGACGAAGTCTGTATCGGCTAAGTATTGAGCGCGGTCGGCGTAGGCCAGGCGTTCGGCCTCAGAGATCAGGTGCACGGCTTGCGGGTCGGGTTCGATGCCGGCCGGGGCCGTGGTCTTGACCGGTTGCAGCGGTGCCAGCGCCAGGCGTTTATCGCGGGTCTCCAGGGCTTGCAGCGTGCCGAGGATCTGCGCCACGGCGATCCCGCCCGACGACGGCGGCGGCATGCCGCAGACCTGCCAGTGCTTGTAGTCGGTGCACAGCGGCGCGCGCTCCTTGGCCTGGTAGTTGGCGAGATCGGTCAGGGACAGGCTGCCGGGGTTGTCGTGCCCCTGCACCTTGGCCGCGATTTCCTCGGCAATCGGGCCTTTGTACAGGGCATCCGGGCCTTCATGGGCAATGCGTTTGAACACAGCGGCCAGTGCCGGGTTCTTCAAGTTTGTGCCGATGGCTTTTGGGCTGCCATCGGCATTGCGGAAGTAAGCCATCATTTCGGGGGAGCGAGGCATGGACGAATCCGCGGCGATCAACCGGTGCAGGCGTGGCGAAATGGCGAAGCCTTGTTCGGCGAGCTGGATGGCCGGTTCAAACAGCTGCGCCCAGGGCAGGCGTCCGTGTTTTTGATGGGCCAGTTCCAGGGCGCGCAGCACGCCGGGTGTGCCCACCGAACGACCGCCAATCTGCGCCTGGGTGAACCCCATCGGTTGTCCGTTGGCTTGCAGGAAAAGCTTTTCGGTGGCGCCGGCCGGGGCGGTTTCACGTCCGTCGTAGGTGCGCACGGTCTTGCCATCCCAGAGGACGATCAATGCGCCACCGCCGATGCCCGAAGACTGTGGCTCGACTAGCGTCAACACGGCTTGCATCGCAATCGCCGCGTCGATGGCCGAGCCGCCCCGGCGCAGCATCTCCCGTCCGGCTTCGGCCGCCAGCGGGTTGGCCGCCGCTGCCATGTATTTGTCGGCATGTTGAGTTTTCAGGTCGGTTCGGAACCCGGAAGCGCTTTCCGGAGCGAGCGGCAGCGTCGGCACCGAAGCGTTGTGGCACGCAGCCAGGGTCAGGGTACTGGCGAGTAGAACCAGGGTTGGCAGGCGATAGCGGCGCAAAGGGAAGGCTGAAAACACGTGGGGCACTCCGTCCGTTGGATCTACGATCAGTGGACTTTATCGGCCGACCGGGAGGGACGCAAACCGGGTCCCATGGCGCTGAAGTTTTTGTCCTTCATCAATAGCGGGATTTTCTGTAGGGTCGTTGCCAACAGGCAGGCCGGAAAATCAACAAGAGGCAGACATGCAAACCGAGTTCCCCACCCAGTCCAGCTATCGCACCCAGCGTGAACAGTTCCTGGCCGCCGCGACCACGGCAGGTGCAACGCTGACGGAGTATCCACACCCGCTCAAGGGGCCGTTTGGTGAGTCCCTGAACACGGATGTGGCGGTATTGGGTGATCCGGGCGCCAAACGCCTGTTGATCGCGCTGAGCGGCACCCACGGAGTCGAAGGCTTCTACGGCTCGGGCTGCCAGATCAAATGGCTGCAGGAGTTGGGCAAGCGCTCCCTGCCAGCGGATGTCGCCGTGGTCATGATCCATGCCATCAACCCTTGGGGCATGGCGTGGTTGCGCCGGGTCAACGAAGACAACATCGACCTGAACCGCAATCACCTGGATTTCCAGCGACCGCTGCCGGACAACCAGGCCTATGACGCCCTGCATGAAATCTATGCCTGCCCACAGTTGCAAGGTCCGGAGCGTGAGCGTGCCGATGACTTGCTCGACGAACAGATTCGCCTGCACGGCTGGCCGGCAGTCATGTCGATTGTCGAGGGCGGTCAGCATGCTCACCCCGACGGTCTGTTTTTCGGCGGGCTGGCGCCGAGCTGGTCGAACCGCACGTTGCACAAGATCGTGCAAATGCACGTAGCCCATGCCGAGGTCGCCATGTGTTTCGACTTGCACACGGGCGCTGGCGAATACGGTCATCCGATGTTGTTGACCATCACCGAGTCCGCCTATCCGGCGCTGGCGGATGCGCAGGCGATTTACGGCCCGTGGCTCTACAGCCTGCAGACCGGTGCCGATACCCTGAGCGAAACCGGCGTGGCGGCAACGGCCACCGGCTATACCTCGCAGGCATTGATCGATGCGCTGCCGCAGGTACGGCTGATGCCGTTTGTCATTGAGTGTGGGACTTACCCGGGGCCGGACGTTCACCGGCATCTGCGCGATGATCACTGGCTGCATCTGCACGGCAATCCGAGTGACGCAGCAGGACGCGAGATCAAGCTGAATCTGCTGGAGCAGTTCTATCCGGCCGACAGCGACTGGCAGGCGATGGTCTGGTTGCGCACGTGGCAGATCTGGGAGCGGGCGTTGTCGGCATTGCCGACCATTGGCGTCTGATCGATGCGCGCATGCGGTTGAGGATTTCCTGCAACCGCAGCGTATTTTTTTCAAGGCATAAAAAAACGGCTTACCTTGCGGTAAGCCGTTTTTAGTACTTGGTGGCTACACAGGGACTTGAACCCCGGACCCCAGCATTATGAATGCTATGCTCTAACCAACTGAGCTATATTATTCACCGGTAACGGGGATGCGTCAAGCATAAATCTAAAATATTTCTCTGCGCTTTCAACCGTTTATCAAAATCTATCCTCTGAGCAAGGGTGAAGGGCAGCGCTGGAACCAGCGACTGGCCTGTTCGTACGCGTGGGCCAGTTGCAGGACAGCGAAGTCGGCCTGGTGTCTGCCGATGATTTGCACGCCCATGGGCAGGCCGCTGGCGTTGAAGCCGACCTGTACGTTAGCCACCGGGCAGCCGGACAAGGTGCCGGGAATCACCACCTCCATCCAGCGGTGATAGGTGTCCATGGTCACGCCTTCGATGGTGGTGGGCCACGGCTGGGTTTTATCGAAGGGGAACACCTGGGCGCTGGGCAGCAGCAGGTAGTCGTATTTTTCGAACAACCTGGAGATCGCCCGATACCAGTCGCTGCGCATCACCGACGCGGCAAACACCTCAGTGGCCGAGAGTTTCAGGCCGTTTTCCACTTCCCAGCAGGCTTCCGGTTTCAACAGCGCACGTTTTTGCGGGTCGGCATAGGTCGCGCCCAACGAGCCGGCGACCATCCAGTGGCGCAATGTCCGCCAACTGCTCCAGAGCTTCTCTGGCGCGAATTCGCACTGAACGGGTTCGATGTGGCAACCCAGGCTTTCGAAATCGGCAAAGGCCTTTTCGCACAGCGAGAGGATGCCTTGTTCCATCGGCAGGTAGCCGTTGAAGTCGCCGAGCCAGCCCAGACGCGTGCCTTTGAAGTCCCGATCCAGCGGTGCCGCAAAGGCGCTGCCGGGCTCGGCAATCGACAGCGGCGCTCGTGCATCGGCCCCGGCCTGCACTGACAGCAGCAACGCCGCATCGCGCACGCTGCGAGCCATGGGACCCTCGTAGCCGAGTTGGTCGATGAACAGGTCGGAACTGTCATCGAAGGGCACGCGGCCCTGGGATGGACGGAAGCCGAAGATATTGTTGAACGCGGCCGGGTTGCGCAGCGAGCCCATCATGTCGCTGCCATCAGCCACCGGCACCAGGTGCATGGCCAGCGCCGCCGCCGCGCCGCCGCTGCTGCCGCCAGCGGTCTTGCTCGGGTCGTAGGCGCAACCGGTCGCGCCGAACAGCGGGTTGTAGCTTTGCGAGCCGAGGCCGAATTCCGGGGTGTTGCTCTTGCCGATGATGATCGCGCCGGCGGCCTTGATCCGCTCGACCATGATGCCGTCGCGCTCGGGGATGAAGTCCTTGTACAGCGGCGAACCCAGCGTGGTGCGGATGCCACGGGTCAGGGACAAGTCCTTGATGGCGTGGGGCAGGCCGTGCATCCAGCCACGGTATTGGCCTTTCGCCAGTTCGGCGTCGCGGATATCGGCCTGGGCCAGCAGGTCTTGCGGCGCTTGCAGGCTCACCAGTGCATTGACCTTCGGATTGAAGCGTTCGATATGGGCAAGATAAGTCTGCATCACTTCCCGGCAGGAAACCTGGCGCAGGCGGATGCGTTCGGCGAGCTCGTGGGCCTGCAACAGGACCAGTTCGCTGATGTTATTAGAGTTCATTGCAAGCGGCCTTTCAGACGGCTGGAAAAACGCCCCGCCATTGCGTCGGGGCGGTAGTGATCAACGCATCAGGTTGGTCCAGAGACGATCGGCCAGGCGGATCGCGCCTTCGCCACAGGTCTTGCTGAACACCACCTGGGTGCCTTCGGGAATGTGCAGTTCCGGGGCATCCTTGAGGCCCGCGTCGAGGAACGGCTCCACACCCTTGATCGGGCTCTGGTGCTTGAGGAAGTTCTGGGTCATCGCCGCGTTTTCAGGCTGGCTGAGGAACGCAATGAACGCCTTGGCGTTTGCCGGGTTCTTGCTGCCGGTCGGGATGACCATGTTGTCGACCCAGGCCAGTACGCCTTCTTTCGGGTACAGGTAGTTCAGGCTCGGTTTCATCTCCCGGGCGCGCATCGACGAACCGCCCCAGAAGGTCGACATGTCGATTTCACCGGAGGCGAGGTTTTCGCGGATCGAACCGGCCTTGGAACTGTAGGTTTTGACGAAGGGTTTCTGCGCCTTGAGCAAGGTCAGAATCTGCTGCATCTGCTTCGGGTCTTCGCTGCACAGTGGAATGTTCAGATACAGGCTGGCCATGTCCACCACGTCGCTGACCGAGTCGAACATGTTGATTCGTCCTTGCAGCTCGGCCGGTGGCTCGTAAAGCACCTTGAGGCTGTCGGTGGGGCCCTTATAGCGCTCGGTGTTGAGCACCACGCTGGTGGTGCCCCAGATGAACGGCACGGAATAGGCACCTTCCGGGTCCCAGGTGGGTTTTTTCAGGTTGTCGACGACGCTGGCGTAGTAGGGCTGGTTGACCGGGTCGAAGCGCTCCAGCAGTTTTTCCTTGATCAGGATCGGCACGAACTGGTGCGAGGGGATCGCCACGTCATAACCGGCACCGCCCTGTTTCAATTTGGCCAGCAGGGTTTCGTTGGAATCGTAGGAGTCGACGGTGACTTCGATGCCGGTCTGCTTCTGGAACTTGGCGAGAATCTCCGGCGAAAAGTAGCCGCTCCAGCTCACCACGTTGAGTTTTTCCGCGGCCTGAACGCTGCCGACCATGGTCAGCGGTAAAGTCAGGAACAACGAAGTGCCGATGCTTTTAATCCACTTGCTCATGCTATTTCCCCACAGTGCGTAGAAGGTTCAGGTTTTCTTTTTGCCCAGCAGATAAGAGAGCGTGACGAACAGTACCGAGACACCCAGGATCAGGGTCGAGACAGCGTTGACGTCCGGTGTCACACCCATGCGCAACAGGCCGAAGATGAAGATCGGCAAGGTGGTGGTGCCGGCCTGGGAGACCATCATCGAGATCACGAAATTATCCAGCGACACGATGAAGGCCAGCATCAGCCCGGAGAAAATCCCCGGCATCAGCAGCGGCAACGTGACCTTGCGAAAGGTTCGCCACGGGCCGGCATAGAGGTCGGCCGAGGCTTGTTCCAGGGACAGGTCCATGTCGTTCAGGCGTGCCCGTATCGGCAGAAAGGCGAACGGGATACAGAACACCGTGTGCGCGATGATCAGGTTGCCGTAGCCCAGGGACAGACCGATGGTGGAGAACAGCGCGAGGGTGGCGACGCCGACCACGATTTCCGGCAGCACCAGGGGCAACATGATCGCGCCCATGGACAGTTGCAGGCCCTTGAACTTCGCCCCCCGTGAAGTGCCGAGAGCGGCGAGGGTGGCGATGGCCGTGGCGACCATGCTGGCGCAGACCGCGATCAACAGGCTGTTGCCGGCCGCCTGGCGCAGGGCCTGGTTGGCGAAGGCCGCGCGATACCAGTCGAAGCTGAAACCGGTCCACACCGTGGCCGACTGGTTGGCGTTGAACGAAAACACTACCAGCACCACGATCGGCGCGTAGAGGTACAGGTAGAACAGGAAACTAAATCCGCCGAAGCCGGGGAAGTCCTGCACCCCCATCGTGTTGCGTTTGAACAGGCCGATCATCACGCACCTCCTTTGGCGATGCGCTGGCGTTCTGCACGCAAGGCATAAACCGTCAGTACCAACATCACCGCTGCCATCAGCACCAGCGACAGGGCCGCACCGAAAGGCCAGTTACGGGCATCGCTGAACTGGCGGAAGATCAGGTTGCCGAGCATCATTCGCGTGCCGCCACCGAGCAGTTCCGGAGCGATCATCGCGCCCAGGCAAGGCACGAAAGTGAGGATGGCGCCGGCGAGAATTCCCGGTTTGGCAATCGGCAACACCACCTTGCGCAAGGTTCGAACGCGTCCGGCGTAGAGGTCTTGAGCGGCTTCGAGCAGGCGGATGTCCATTTTTTCCAGGGTGGCGTAGATCGGCAGCACGACGAAGGGCGCATAGGTATAAACCAGCCCCAGCAGCACCGCGCCGTCGGTGTAGAGCAGTTGTAGCGGCTGGTCGATGACCCCGAGGCCCATCAGGCTGTTGTTGATCACCCCGGTGTTGCGCAGCAGCAGAATCCAGGCGTAGGTGCGGATCAACAGGTTGGCCCAGAACGGCACGGTGATCAGGAAGATCAGCAAGCCACGGCGATGGGCTGGTTGCATGGCCAGCCATACCGCCACCGGAAAACCGATCAATAGGGTGATGAGCGTGGTCAGCCCGGCGATGCCGATGGAGCGCAGGGCAATGATCAGGTAGGAGTCGGCGAAGGCCAGGCTGTCGTCCAGTTGCCGCTCGGTGTAGGCGTCACTGCTGAATACTTTGTTCACCCCGCCATAGGGGTTGGCCTCCATCAACGAGTAACCGATGACGATCAGGATCGGCACGATCAGAAACAGGCCGATGGCGATCAGCGCGGGGCTGACACCAAGAAAGCTCTGGAAGGCCCGCCGACGTTCCAGTGTGTTGGCAATCGGTAAAGCGTGCATGGCAATTCCTCGTGCTCAATCGTGCAGGACGCTGGCGCTGCCCTGGTCGAACAACAGACCGGCCTGACTGCCGACGGCGAAGCGTTTGCTCTGGTCGACGCAGTTGGGGGTGCGCACGGTGAGGCGTGAGCTGTCGCTCAGGCTGACCTGGTATTGCAGGTCGGTGCCGAGGTAGATCTGCGCTTCGATCCGGCACGGCAGAGCGTTCTCAGTGGTGGCCGGCACCAGATGCAAACGCTCGGGGCGCACGGACAATGCGACGTTGGCACCGACTCGCACATCGCTGCATGGCTGTGCAGGCAATGGATGACCGGCCGGACCGGCGAACCAGGCCAGGCCGTCTTCAACGCGGGTGACCGTACCTTCGATGAAGTTGGTTTCACCGATGAAGTCCGCCACAAAGCGATTGCGCGGGCGTTCGTAGATGTCTTCCGGACGACCGACCTGCTGCACTTCGCCTTCGGACAACACGGCGATACGGTCGGACATGGTCAGGGCTTCTTCCTGGTCGTGGGTGACGAAGATGAAGGTGATGCCGGTGCGCGCCTGAATGGTTTTCAGCTCTTCGCGCATGGCCTGGCGCAGCTTGAGGTCCAGAGCCGAAAGCGGTTCGTCGAGCAGCAAGACCTTGGGATGCGGCGCCAATGCACGAGCGAGAGCGACACGTTGTTGCTGACCGCCGGAGAGTTGCGCCGGCTTGCGGTTGGCGAAACGTTCCATCTGCACCAGGGCGAGCATCTCGCGCACCCGTTCGGCCATTTGCGTTTTGTTCAGGACTTTGCCCATCGGGTGGGACTCAAGGCCGAAGGCCAGGTTCTCGGCGATGGTCATGTGCGGGAACAGCGCGTAATGCTGGAACACCGTGTTGACCGGGCGCTGGAAGGGCGGGCGGTCGGCGATGTTTTCGCCGTAGAGCAGAATTTCGCCTTCGGTCGGGAATTCGAACCCGGCGATCATCCGCAGGAGTGTGGTTTTACCGCAGCCCGAAGGGCCGAGAAGGGTGAAGAACTCGTTGTCGCGAATGTCCAGGTCGATGCTTTTGAGCGCCACCGGGCCAGTCTTTGGATCACCGTAGACTTTGCGTACTGAGCGGATGGACACCGCCAGCGTTTGCAGCGAATGCAGGGCATTCATGCGTTACCTCCGATTCCCCCATCGCCTGCGCACGTGCTGAAAACAGCTGTGTCGTCGGGCCATGGATATTATTTTTCTGGGCAGGATCGAGATTGCGTTCGGGTGTTGTAACCAGCTGTTTTGTTGTTCTGCTGTGGATCGATTATCAGCGAGGGGTTGCGGGGGGCGAAACTTCAATTTTAACATAGGGGCTGTTAAAAAATTTAACAACAAAAGGCGTCCGAACACCATGCCTGACCACCGTTTGCCGCCGCTCAACGCGGTGCGTGCCTTTGATGCCGCAGCCCGGTTGGGCAGCTATGTCGAAGCCTCCAAAGCCCTGCACGTGACCCAGCCGGCCATCGGCCGCCATGTGAAGTTGCTGGAGGACTGGCTGGGCATCCAACTGTTCGAGCGCACCTCTCGCGGGGTCAACCTGACGACGGCGGGGGAGAAGTACCACCGCAAGATCGCCGCCGCCCTGCAATTGATCATCGAGGCCGGAAAAGAGGCGCAGCCCAAACACGCCGAGCGCTGGTTGCGCATCATGGTGGTGCCGGGGTTCGCCAAGCGTTGGCTGATGCCGCGTATCGAGGCCATGCGTCATCTGCGCCCGGGCTTGAAGTTCGCCATCGAACCCAACTCCACTTTCACCGAAGTGGATGGCAAAAGCGCTGACCTGGGTATCGTCTACGGGTTGGACGGCCAATATGCGCACTCGCGCACCAGCCTGATTTGTCCTCGGGTGTTTCCGATCTGTTCCCCCGACTATCTGGCCAGCGTCGAGTCCATCGACAGCCCCGCGGACCTGGTGAAACACAACCTGATCCATGTGGATGACGGCGAGTGGTGGAACCTGTGGTTCGCCGCCAACGACCTCGACATGCACCTCAATTCGGACATGCTCTACGTCAACAACGACCACGCGCTGTCGGTGGCCGAGAGCGGGCAGGGCATTGCGCTGGCTAACGAAGTGCTGGTGCGCGAAGAACTCCACAGCGGCAAGTTGGTGCGGGTGGTGGACGCGCAAGTGAAGCTGGAAAGCTATCGGGTGCTCACGCCGTCCGCCGAACTCTCGGCGGACGTGGCGTGGTTCATCGACTGGCTCAAGAGCGAACTGGAGCAGGACTTCCCGGAGGCGGTGATCCGCGCCTGAGAAGGCCTGGCGGGTTCAACTCAAGCGGAAGCGCCCAGTGTTGTCGCTTAAGGCTTTGCTGCCGTGGCTCAGGGTGTCCGCGGCCTGGTTAACCGCGCGGGCCCCTTCGAGCAAGCGCACCGCCGCTTGATCGACCTGCTGGATATTGCCGCTAACCTCGTCGGCGGTACTGGCCTGTTCCTCCACCGCCGTGGCGATTTGCGCCAGGGTATCGGTGACGCTCTGCACCGCACTGGCGATTTCCCCGAGCCGTTCACCGAGGCCGGTGACCGCTTGTGCATCGCTCTCTGCCTGACTGCACGCGGCTTGCATCAGGCTGACGGCCTCATTCACGGTGTTGCGCAGGCTGTCGACCGTACCGGCGATCTGTGCGGTCGACGACTGGGTGCGTTGCGACAGGCTGCGCACTTCATCGGCCACCACCGCGAAGCCACGCCCTTGCTCGCCCGCCCGAGCCGCCTCGATGGCGGCGTTGAGTGCCAGCAGGTTGGTCTGCTCGGCGACACCGCGAATGGTGTCGACCACCAGTTGAATCTGCTGTCCTTGTTCACTGACCCGGCCCAGCGCCGCAGCGGTCTCGTTCAGACGTTGATTGAGCTGCTGGATACTCGCGGTGGTGCGCTGGCTGTCACGGCTGCTGTCGGCGGCAATGCGCCGGGTGTGCTGGGCGCTGCCGGACGCCTGTTCGCAACTGTGGGCCACCCCTTGTGAGGTGGCGGCCAGTTGCGTCGCGGCAGCGGCAATCTGGCTGATCTGCAACTGCTGGGCTTCGACTTCGCCCAAGGCGTCGCTGGAGTGATGGTTGAGGGTTTGCACGGCGTGGCTCAATTGCAGGGTTTCGTGATCCACCCCTTGCAGACTGGTGCGCAGTTGCACCACGGCGACGTTCAGCGCGGTGCTGATGACCGCCAGTTCGTCCCGGCCTTGAACCTGCACTTGCAGGCTCAGATTGCCATCGCGCAGAGCCTCGGCCAGTACCGTGATGCCGCTGGCGCTGCGGCGGATCGAGGCCTGCAAACAGATGAACAGATACAGCGCGGCCAACAGCAGGCAGCCCAACACGGCGGCCACAACAACGAACTGGCGGATCGCCGAGTCGTGGTAGTAATCCAGGCGTTGATCCAGCGACACCAGCGACTGCTGACGCAACGAGGCGAGGTCAGAGAGCAGGGCATCGAGACTGCGTTCGAAGTCCTCCGGCTTGAGGTTGATGCTGCCGCCGAACACGCCGTCATCCAGCACCTTCAGGCCCGCATCCAGGCGCTTGAGGCTGTCGTGGTATTGCCCGGCCCAGGTTTGCAGGGCGTTGGGCAAGCGCGCTTCGAGCAGGCCAGCGGTTTTCACCAGCTGCTCTCGCGCATCGCCGATGCGACTGCGCAAGTCGCGCAGTTGCAGGCGGCTTTGCAGGGTGAACTGTCCGGACACCACCGAGGCCTGGCCCACAGCAGCCAGACGACCGACCCGTTCGATCAGGTCCGGGGCATGCTGTGTGGAGATCTGCGTCAGCAAGTAGGTTTCCAGCCACGGTGCCAGCGTCAGGCGATTGTCCATGGCGATCTGCTCGCGCAAGGCTTGCAAGGCGCTCAAGGCGCTGGTGAAGCGATCATATCCATCCGGCCACCAACCGACAGCATTCAGGCTTTTTGAGTCGAGGCCATCGAGGGCGGTTTGCAGGGCCTGATAACGCGACAGGGTTTCGCCCTCGGCGCTTTCTTTTTGCAGGGCAATGCCCAATTCGGCAGTGGCCTGGCTGACGGCGGGCTGAATCCCATCGAAGGCGGCCATCGCGGCGAGGGTGGCCGGCGTTGGCTGGCGATTGGTTTCCGTGGCGCGCCACCTGGCGGCGCGATCACGTTGGGCGGCGAGCAGGTCATCCAGCGCATCGAGCGCAAGCAGTTGCCGCACCCCGGCGCGTTCGCCGGAGATCAGGCTGAGTTTGTCGCGATAGTCCTGGCCGATCATCCACAGGCTGCCGGCCAGCGGCAGGATAAACAGCAGAAACAACAGCTGGAATTTACGTGCGAAGCCAAAACGCCCCAGCAGCCCGATCCCCGGTGATAAAAAAGCCTGCATGCCCCATGACTCCTCTGGACACCACGCACCATTGGCGTGCGACGGAGGTTGTCGCACCTCCGACTCGTGCCCTCTAAAAAGGCCTCGAAAGTTCACCCTTGTCCGCTCTGTAGGCCGACTCTGTAGCGAAACTTCCCATTGTCGGTCTCCTTTGTAAGGAAGCCGCGTTCAAGCAGACAAGGAAGGCAAGATTCAGACCATGGCTTTGCGCCATCAAGGTTGTGGTGATGAAAAACGAGGTCGTTAGCAGGCTAAGGGGATGGCGTTGCCGCACCGAAAAATGGCACATTGGCGCACCTGCACGTTCGTACCTCCTGTTGTCTGGAAATTCCCATGGCTATCAGCAACGCCCAGACCGGCTCAGTGCCGGCGTCCGCTACGCCCCAAAGCAGTCCCCTGGTGATGCGCATCATCGGCGCGGTAGCGCTGGCGCATTTGATCAATGACCTGATCCAGTCGGTGCTGCCGTCGATCTATCCGATGCTCAAGGCCAACTATGGTCTGACCTTCACCCAGGTCGGCCTGATCACCCTGACGTTCCAGTTGACGGCCTCGCTGCTGCAGCCGTGGGTCGGTTACTACACCGATCGCCATCCCAAACCGTGGTTGTTGCCGGCGGGTACGGTCTGCACCCTGGTCGGGATTCTAATGATGTCGGCGGTCGGCAGTTTCCCGTTAATCCTGTTGGCGGCGGGGCTGATCGGCATCGGTTCATCGACCTTCCACCCAGAAGCGTCCCGCGTGGCGCGCCTGGCTTCGGGCGGCCGCTTCGGGCTGGCGCAATCGACCTTCCAGGTCGGCGGTAACGCAGGCTCGGCGTTCGGCCCGTTGCTGGCGGCGGCGATCATCATTCCCTACGGTCAGGGGCAGGTGGCCTGGTTCGGCCTGTTCGCGGTGTTTGCGCTGTTCGTGCTCTACCGGATCAGCCGCTGGTACGCCAACCATTTGAACCTGTTCAAGCTCAAGCAGGGCCAGGCGGCGACTCACGGCCTGTCCAAGGGCCGAGTGACCAGTGCGCTGGTGGTGCTCGGGTTACTGGTGTTCTCCAAGTATTTCTACATGTCGAGCCTCACCAGCTACTTCACGTTTTATCTGATCGAGAAGTTCGACCTGTCGGTGGCCAGCTCGCAGCTGCATCTGTTCCTGTTTCTCGGCGCGGTCGCGGCGGGGACGTTCTTTGGCGGGCCGATCGGCGACAAGATCGGGCGCAAGGCGGTGATCTGGTTCTCGATCCTCGGCGTTGCACCCTTCACATTGTTGCTGCCCCATGTCGACCTGTTCTGGACCAGCATCCTCTGCGTCGTCATCGGCTTCATTCTCGCCTCGGCGTTCTCGGCCATCGTGGTGTACGCCCAGGAACTGGTACCGGGTAATGTCGGGATGATCGCCGGGATATTCTTCGGTTTGATGTTCGGCTTCGGCGGGATTGGCGCGGCGTTGTTGGGCCATCTGGCGGATATCCACGGCATCGAATACGTGTACTACCTGTGTTCGTTCCTGCCGCTGTTTGGGGTGCTGGCAATCTTCCTGCCGCGAACCAAAAGGAATTGATTTACGCACATCCCTTGTAGGAGCGAGCTTGCTCCTACAGTGAACAGTGAATATCTCACGCACAAAAAAGCCGCGTATCAGACGCGGCTTTTTTTGGGGCGTATGGCTTACACGTTGAAACGGAAGTGCATCACGTCGCCGTCTTTAACGATGTAATCCTTGCCTTCCAGGCGCCATTTACCGGCTTCCTTGGTACCGGCTTCGCCCTTGTACTGGATGAAGTCGTTGTAGGCGATCACTTCGGCGCGGATGAAGCCTTTTTCGAAGTCGGCCAGCGGCTTGTGGTGCGGTGGCACCGACGCGGACGGTCCAGGCGCGGACTTCTTCTACACCGGCGGTGAAGTAGGTCTGCAAGTGCAGCATTTCGTAGCCGGCGCGGATCACGCGGTTCAGGCCAGGCTCTTCGAGGCCCAGGGCTTCGAGGAACATGTCTTTTTCTTCGCCGTCATCGAGCTCGGCAATTTCCGCTTCGATCTTGTTGCACACAGGAACAACCACGGCGCCTTCTTCTTCGGCGATGGCGCGTACAACGTCCAGGTGCGGGTTGTTCTCGAAACCGTCTTCAGCGACGTTGGCGATGTACATGACCGGTTTGGTGGTCAGCAGGTGGAAGCCCTTGATCACCGCTTTCTCGTCGCTGCCCATGTTCTTCATCAGGCTGCGCGCCGGCTTGCCTTCGGTGAAGTGAGCGATCAGTTGCTCCAGCAGGCCTTTCTGGACCACTGCGTCCTTGTCACCGCCCTTGGCGTTGCGCGCGACTTTCTGCAGTTGCTTCTCGCAGCTGTCGAGGTCAGCGAAGATCAGTTCCAGGTCGATGATTTCGATGTCGCGTTTCGGGTCGACGCTGTTGGAGACGTGAATCACGTTCTCGTCTTCGAAGCAGCGGACCACG